>ERZ778513.188-NODE-188-length-57291-cov-7.724457_pt1 | contig 57291 bp, 74 predicted proteins | sample MGYA00510345_ERZ778513 | MGnify/ENA primary metagenome ERZ778513 (study PRJEB29527, sample SAMN07138966) | mouse gut metagenome | material: feces | host: mouse | place: China:Nanjing | collected 2016-01-25 ... | reverse complement strand
GGGATATTATGTATATTGAGCATGTTGCTATGTATGTGAATGAGTTAGAAAAGACCAGAGAGTTTTTTGTCAAGTATTTTGGAGCCGTTTCTAATGAAGGATATTATAACACAAGGACAGAGTTTCATTCGTATTTTTTGACGTTTGGTGATAGTGCACGACTTGAAATTATGAATAAACCAATTTTGGATAATATGGAGAAAACGTTAAGTAGAACGGGGTTTATTCATATTGCTTTTTCTGTTGGCAGCAAGGAGAAAGTGAATGAACTTACAGAACAGTTAAAAATAGATGGATATGAAGTGATAAGTGGACCAAGGACTACTAGTGATGGCTATTATGAAAGTTGCATTGTTGGAATAGAGGGAAATCAGATTGAATTGACTGTGTAAATGGGCAGAATTAGAATGATTGAAAAATAATTTTTTGGAGTTTATAACGAACAATTATTTTGGAGAATTGTGCCGAAAAGAAAAAGAACATAAAATATAAAAGGTTTTGGTAAAGGAGGTATCAATATGGATAGCAATACTATTGTTAATATCGGTGCGCAGCGATTTGATAGACTTAGAGAGGAGGGATTTTTCTATGTAGATAAAACGAGATTTATTAAAGAGTGGTGGGAAAGTGCCTCTGATGTGACACTTATTACACGTCCGCGGAGATTTGGAAAAACATTAAATATGAGTATGTTGGAATGTTTTTTTTCCAATCAATATACAGACAGAGGCGATTTGTTTGAAGGGCTTGCTATCTGGAACGAGGAAAAGTACAGACAGATTCAAGGAACATATCCTGTGATATTTTTAAGTTTTGCAGGAACAAAGGCTAATAATGTGCAGGATATGAAAGCCTTAGTAAAATTTGTTATTACGAACCTTTACGGAATGTACAAAGAGATTATAAAGTCAGATAAATTTGACGAGAGTGATAGAGAAGCGTTTGCGGCGGTAAACGAAAAAATGGAGGATTTTAAGGCGCAGACAGCGATTCATTCGCTATGCATTTATCTTGAAAAATATTATGGAAAAAAAGTGATTGTATTATTAGATGAGTATGATACTCCTATGCAGGAGGCGTGGCTTGGGGATTATTGGGATGAGGCAGTCGCATTTTTCCGAAGCTTTTTTGACAATACGTTCAAGACAAATTCGCATCTATATCGCGGAATTATTACAGGAATTACAAGAATTTCAAAAGAAAGCATTTTTTCTGACTTAAATAATTTAGATGTGGTGACAACAACTTCAAATGAGTATGCAGTTTCTTTTGGTTTTACAGAGAATGAGGTGTTTGAGGCTCTCGATAATGTGGGGCTTGGAAATGAGAAGGAAAGTGTGAAATATTGGTATGATGGATTTACATTTGGAAATTGTACTGATATCTATAATCCTTGGTCTATCACATCTTTTATCAAAAGAAAAGGAAAGTACAGCGCATATTGGGCAAATACAAGCTCAAATGGTCTTGTCAATTCCTTGATACAGACAGGGAAGATAGAACTGAAAGAAACAATGGAGGTACTCATAGAAGGCGGTAGTTTTAAGGCCATGATTGATGAGCAGATTGTTTTTAACCAGCTTGCAGACAATACAAATGCAGTTTGGAGTTTGTTGCTTGCGACGGGGTATTTAAAGATTCTTGATGTAGAGGTTGTGGGAGAGGACAAAGAACAATATTATACATTGATACTTACCAATAAAGAGGTAGCCATAATGTTTAAAAATATGGTGAATGGCTGGTTTAAGAATAACGCAAATATTCCATATAATGATTTTGTGAAAGCATTATTGATAAATGATGTAGATTCCATGAATGAGTTTATGAATGACATTGCGCTTGTGAGTTTTTCTAATTTTGATGTGTCAAAGAGTGCATCGTCAAAGGATGCGCCAGAGCGGTTCTATCATGGATTTGTGCTAGGATTGATTGTGGATTTAGCGGAAAGATTTACAATTCAATCTAACAGAGAAAGCGGATTTGGTCGTTATGATATAATGTTAAAACCACAAGATAGAGAAAATGACTACGCATACATTATTGAATTTAAAGTACACAAACCAAGAAAAGAAAATGATTTAGAGGAGACGCTTGCAAATGCGCTTCAACAGATTGCAGAGAGACAGTATGAGGCTGGATTGATTGCAGAGGGATTTGCGCCAGAACGCATTAAAAAATATGGTATTGTATTTCGGGGAAAAGAATGCCTGATTGGATAGGAGGATATCAACATGAGTTTTGTGCAAAAATTAATGGAAGCCCCAAATTTAATGAATATAGAACAAATTGCAGGCATGGATGAAGATGGCAATATAATTGTTGTTGGGGAAGGATGGGCATATATTTCTGAAACAGGAATGATGATGTCAGAATATCTTGCAGACGGCAGCCTACGGGAAGAAACCTGCGGAGAAAAACAAAAAATTGAAATGTTATATCTCATTCCTTATGACTTGAAACCGGAAGAACACGATAGAATCTTTGCAATAGAACACAGAGCATTTCCATTGCCGCCTAATTATCATGTAGAAAAGATAGTAGGTGCAGATAATGTATTTTTTATTTTGCCGAACAATGTAAAATTTATGATTGCCGGAAGCTATGCCACTATTGAACAACAGCTTGCATCAGCCGCATATTCTTATTATACAAGAGGATTAGCGGTGAACGTGCTGGAGCGATATTATTTTGAATTTCTAGTGGAAAGTCATCAACTTTATTTGAAAGAACAAAAGTTTAAACAGGAACGAAAAGAGCGCAAAAAAAATAAAAGTGATTTGAAGAACAATAAAATTACAATAAAACACTTTTATCAAGACAAAAATGGACAATCTTCTTGTAAGCAAGAAATAAAACTTTGGGGTGTGACAACAACACTATATGCCAATTTTAAAGAGTGTTCTGAAAATAAAGAATGGACGTTAGAAGTGTTTATTACCCAGTTGAATACACATATCTTGTGGGTTGAGAACCATGAAAAGGAAATTCAGAAGGCATTATTAGATGCAGATATGGTGAATCTGGCAAATTACTGGATGGAAGGGTGTGAAGTGGTTGATGAAGATAATAACAAAACTTACTATGAATTAGACAACAAAGAATTGTTTCCCTGTCCAATAACAGAAGATGTTTTCTTGAATTGTTTGTATATACAAAGTATAACGATAGATAGTGATACGCCTAAAGAAACAAGAATACATTTTTTTCTTGGTACAGAACCAGATTTTTTTGCATACCACAGTATCGAATTGTTTATTGATGCAGAGACTATACTTCAGGAATCTAACCAGATGGATATAAAGTATAGTATCCATGTAGGAGGTCTAGCGGGATAGAAAGTAAAGTTATCAAGAATCTTTTTGCAACTGATTTGCAAGAAGCTATTTGAATAAAAAGGAGAGATTATTAATGAAACACTGCGGAACACAGCGATTGGAGACTGACAGATTGATTTTGAGACGATTTGTGATAGAGGATGCCGAGGCAATGTATCAAAACTGGGCGTCAGATGCTGAAGTAACAAAATACCTAACTTGGCCGACGCATACAAATTTGGAGGTAAGCCAATATGTGATAAAAGATTGGATCAATGCCTATTCAGATGAACAGTTTTATCAGTGGGCTATTGTACTGAGGGAAAATGGAGACAAGCCAATTGGCAGCATTGCTGTTGTCGATAAGAAAGAAAAGAGTTCCACAGTACATATCGGTTATTGTATTGGTAGAACGTGGTGGCATCAAGGTGTTATGTCGGAAGCGTTAAAGGCGGTTATGGATTTTCTGTTTGATGTGGTTGACGCAAATCGGATTGAGGCAAGACATGACCCAAGAAATCCTAATTCGGGTAGTGTTATGAAAAAATGTGGTATGCAATATGAAGGGACATTGCGCAGTTCTGATTGGAATAATCAGGGAGTGTGTGATGCTTGTTATTATGCATTGTTAAAATCAGAACGTTGCAATTCACACGAACTCCCATCTGCCCACTTTTGCGGGCGTACAAATCAGGAGGCGTGAAATCTTTGATTTTACACAAACTCCCATGATTTCGCTGTACAGAATTTCAAATCAAGATGAAAAACGCCGTCTTTTGCGTTTTTTGGTGTGAGACTTAGAACTTCTTCGCGAAGCAGCTTTGCTGCGAGTGATTAGAAGTTCTTCTCACACTACTTTCCAGAGTTTGTAGGAACCACTTATTAACTTGATAAATTTTCCAGGGAATGCTATAATATGAAAATGAAATACCAAAGTATAGACACAAGGAAAAGGGGATAATGATATGGCAACTTTATGGAAAGATGAATACAAAGTCGGCATTGATAAAATTGATAAACAGCATAAACAATTGTTTGATAAAATTGAACAGTTATTAGAAATTGCAAAAAGTGGTAACCGAAATAGTAACCAGCAAAAGTGTATGGAAATTATTGACTTCTTAGTAGATTATACGGTCTTTCATTTTGATACGGAGGAGGCACTTCAGCGAGATAGGAAGTACATAAGTTATACACAGCATATCAAGATACATATGGACTTTAAGAATACAGTTCAGGCGTATAAGGAGCAGCTCAGTAAAGACTTTTCTGCAAAGACATTAAAAAGCTTTATCGGAACGATGCTTGCATGGCTAGTAAACCATGTTTGTGTCTGCGATCGAAAGATTTTGAAGAATATGCCACTTCAAAGTATGGAATCTTTTGCGAATACAGAAAGCTTTATTGAAAATGTTGCGCATAAGCTTTTTACTGAAATGTATGATATTCCAATACGTGGTGTAAAAAGTTGTATCTATAAGGGAAATGTAGAAGGCGCAGTTATTGTCAGGACAGTTGCAGAAGGGGAGAATAAGCATCTGTTTTTATATGGAATGTCGAATACACTTGCTGGAATTTTGTACAACAAGATTAGCGGTATGTCATTGCCACACTTGGACTTTCTGGATGAGATTGAACAATCGGCACTTATGGAAATTGGGAATATTATCACAACTTATGCTATGGGCGCAATTGAGGAGAACGGTAAGAATAATATTCAGTTCAAGAGTGATTTATATGTTCATGAGTACAATGAAACAGACTATAATATTATTAATAGTGTCATTCTTGAGATTGAAACAGATTGTGGAAAGATGGAGATTTTGTATAGCAGACTGAAATAGGCTATCATATATCTTATTACTGAAAACTATGATATGAGCGATTTTAAATAGCAAAATTTTCATAGCGACGCGAATTATTACGATGACCAAGTTTTTGGAGCACGAATAGGAATAAACGATTGTGTATATTTTGGGATAAAGAAAATTTTATACTTGACATTCACGCGGGGATATCCTATGATAGTTTTTAGATATTTTTTATAAATCAATGAAAAATGCAATGAAGGTGTTATGTAGCATTCTATTTTCTGTCAGAGATTGGAAGTCACCGGCTGAAAACTTCCTCAGTTCAGATAGGATGTCGAATTTCCCACCGGAGCAGCTTTTTTGAAGTTTTGTTGGCTGTTAGTATGTCGCAAACAAAATGGTAGGAGAAGACGGAGTGGCACGTTACGTCTTTTGAGTGTCTATGAAATGTGTGCGTGTGATAGCTGACGCAGCAAGCAGGCAGAGGTCTGTCTGATTTAGGAACTTGGGTGGTACCGCGGTTAATTCGTCCCTTGTAGAGTTTTCTACAAGGGATTTTTTATGCACACATCCGCGGAGAGGAACTATGCAGCGAAAGATGTCCATGTCCGGCGTGGTGAGTAGGAGAAATAAATTTTCCTACTCGATTATGGTTTTGGATTTTTTAATTTATAGTAAAGGAGAATGATCATGAAAGAGAAATTAGAGAAGATCAAGGTAGAGGCAATTCGTCAGATTAATGAGAGCGAAGCATTGGATAAACTAAATGACGTCCGTGTCAGTTTTTTAGGAAAAAAAGGGGAACTGACTGCTGTGCTAAAAAGTATGAAGGATGTTGCGCCAGAGGATAGACCAAAGGTCGGACAGTTGGTAAATGAAGCTAGAGCAGAGATTGAGCGAGTGCTTGATGAAGCAAAGACCAATATGGAGCGGAAAATTCGTGAGGCGCGGATGAAAGCAGAAGTGATTGATGTGACATTGCCTGCGCAGAAAAACAGTGTGGGACATCGTCACCCAAATACTATCGCGTTGGAAGAAGTAGAACGTATTTTTATTGGAATGGGTTATGAGGTTGTAGAAGGTCCTGAGATAGAGAAGGATTATTACAACTTTGAAGCGCTTAACATTCCAGCAGACCACCCAGCAAAGGATGAACAGGATACTTTTTATATCAACAATGATATTTTGTTGCGGACACAGACTTCTGGCGTACAAGTTCACGAGATGGAAAAAGGAAAATTACCAATCCGAATGATTGCGCCAGGGCGTGTATTTCGCGCAGACGAAGTGGATGCGACACATTCCCCATCGTTTCACCAAATTGAAGGACTTGTAATTGACAAAAATATTACATTTGCTGATTTGAAAGGAACACTTGCCGAGTTTGCAAAGGAGCTGTTTGGTGAGGACACAAAAGTAAAATTCAGACCACATCATTTCCCGTTTACAGAGCCATCTGCGGAGATGGATGTATCGTGTTTTAAGTGTGGTGGAAGTGGATGTCGTTTTTGTAAAGGAGAAGGTTGGATAGAGATTCTTGGTTGTGGTATGGTCCACCCTAAAGTGCTAAAAATGTGTAATATTGACCCGGAGGAATATACTGGTTTTGCATTTGGTGTAGGTCTGGAGAGAATTGCACTTTTAAAATATGAGATTGATGACATGCGGCTTTTGTATGAGAATGATATTCGATTCTTAAAACAGTTTTAAGAAATCGAAAAGAAATAAAATGGCAATGTTGCGTAATGAGAGATATGGATTCGTAAGATTGTTAAGCTATTTTTTCGGTTTCTAAGGATAGAGAATAATTGGAAATGTGACACAAGTGTCATAGATTGGAGGATAAAATGAATACACCATTATCGTGGATTAAAGCATATGTACCTGAGCTTTCTTGTGAAGATAAAGAATATTGTGATGCCATGACGCTCTCAGGGACAAAGGTAGAAGGATTTGTGCGGTTAGACAAAAACTTAGAAAAGATTGTAGTGGGACATATAGAGAAAATAGAGCGACACCCAGATGCAGACAAACTGATTATCTGTCAAGTTAATGTAGGTGCAGAGACAGTGCAGATTGTGACGGGCGCTCAGAATTTAAAAGAAGGGGATTATGTTCCTACAGTTCTTGACGGTGGAAAAGTAGCTGGTGGACATGATGGTGGTCCACTGCCGGAGAATGGTATTAAAATCAAGGCAGGAAAACTACGCGGTGTTGCATCATCAGGTATGATGTGCGCGATTGAAGAACTTGGCTCCAGCCGTGAAATGTACCCAGAAGCACCAGAAAATGGTGTTTATGTGTTTCAGAAACCAGTGACACCAGGGGAGGATGCCATCGAGGTACTTGGATTGCGTGATACAGTGGTTGAGTATGAAGTAACTTCAAATCGTGTGGATTGCTATAGTATTTTAGGGATTGCAAGAGAGGCAGCAGCTACATTTAGAAAACCGTTTATCCCCCCAGTTGTGGAAGCGAAAGGAAATGAAGAAGATGTCAATCAATACATTTCTGTGGAAATAAAGGACAGAGACCTTTGCACGCGCTTCTGTGCAAGAGTTTGTAAAAACATTAAAATTGCGCCATCGCCTGAATGGATGCAGAGAAGACTGGCGGCTTGTGGTATTCGTCCAATCAACAACTTGGTTGATATTACAAACTATGTCATGATGGAATATGGACAGCCAATGCATGCTTATGACTTAAAAAATGTGGCCGGAAATAAAATTATTGTAAGACGCGCAAAAGATGGAGATACATTTCAGACGCTTGATGGACAGATAAGAACGTTAGATTCTGAGATGCTGATGATTTGTGATGCGGAGAAGGAAATCGGCCTTGCAGGTATTATGGGCGGTGAAAATTCAAAAATTACAGATGATGTGCAGACAGTATTGTTTGAGGCTGCTACCTTTAATGGCGCTAATATTAGAAAGTCCTCTAAGAGAGTAGGATTGCGTACAGAAGCTTCTGGTATTTTTGAGAAGGGGCTTGACCCAAGGAATGCAGAAGCAGCGATTAATCGAGCATGTCAATTGATAGAGGAGCTTGGATGCGGCGAAGTTGTCGGCGGAATTGTGGATGTAAAGGAGCCTTTTACCGCGTTGAAGCAGATTCGTTTTGCGCCAGATCGAATTAATCAATTTCTTGGCACAGATATTCCAAAGGAGGAAATGCTTGAGATATTTAGTCGATTAGAATTGGTGTATGATGAGCATACAGAAATGATTACTGCGCCGTCTTTCCGGCAAGATATTGCGTGTTTTGCAGATATTGCGGAGGAGGTTGCGAGATTTTATGGATATGATAAGATTCCAACAACGCTTCCAACAGGAGAAGCAACGACCGGAAAATTATCATTTAAGTTGAGAGTGGAGGAGAAGGCGCGGGATATTGCTGAATATTGTGGATTCTCGCAGGGAATGTGCTATTCATTTGAGAGTCCGAAAGTGTTCGATAAACTTTTGATTCCAGCAGACAGCCCGTTGCGTCAAACAGTGACGATTTCTAATCCTTTAGGTGAGGATTTCTCAATTATGCGAACAATTTCTCTCAATGGTATTTTGACATCACTGGCACTAAACTACAATCGTAGAAATAAGAATGTGCGACTTTATGAACTTGGAAATATTTATATTCCAAAAAGTCTTCCAGTGATAGAATATCCAGATGAGCGGATGCAGTTTACACTTGGCATGTATGGTGAGGGTGATTTCTTTACAATGAAAGGGGTTGTGGAGGAATTTTTGGAAAGTGTCGGTATGACAAAAAAGATTACTTATGACCCAAATGCGGGAAAGACATTCCTTCATCCAGGACGTCAGGCGTTGATTCAATATAAGGAAACTATAATTGGATATCTAGGTGAAGTACATCCAGAAGTTACAGATCACTATGATATTGATACAAAGGTGTATGTGGCAGTGCTTGACATGCCAGAAATTGTTCCTTATGCTTCTTTTGACAGAAAGTATCAAGGCATTGCGAAATATCCTGCAGTGTCGCGTGACATTAGTATGGTCGTGCCAAAAGATATTTTGGTGGGAGATATTGAGAAGGTTATTGAGCAGCGTGGCGGAAAGATTCTTGAGGATTATCAGTTATTTGATATTTATGAGGGAAGTCAGATTAAAGCAGGTTATAAATCGGTTGCCTACTCAATAACATTTCGAGCAAAGGACAGAACACTTGAGGAGAGTGACGTGTCAGGTGCTATGAAGAAAATTTTAAATGGTCTGGAAGGACTTGGCATTGAACTTAGAGTATAGTGTGAAAAATCGTCCTAAGGCAGCAAAAAACACTGCCTTAGAACGATTAAGTTTCACACAGGAAAAACGCAAAGGACAGCGTTTTTCATATCTATTTGAGCCACCAAAAGGCGGCATGGAGGATAATATGTTGAAAAATGTGGGAGCATTTTTCGGAAGGTATTCGTATGAAAGAATTGTGGAAAAAAGATTTTTATTTTGATTTGCCGCCAGAGTTGATTGCGCAGGACCCACTAAAGGAGCGTTCAAGTTCCAGACTTTTAGTGCTTGATAAAAAGACTGGAGTGATTGAGCATAGAGTATTTACAGATATTATAGAATATCTTCACGAAGGTGATTGTCTGGTACTAAACAATACGAAAGTGATTCCAGCAAGATTGATGGGAGTCAAGGCAGAAACAGGAGCATCTATTGAGGTGCTCCTACTCAAACGCCGCGAAAAGGATCTTTGGGAAACGCTTGTAAAACCTGGAAAAAAAGCGCGAAAAGGTGCTGTTATCAGTTTTGGCGATGGCTTGCTTACTGGAACTGTTCTGGATGTGGTTGACGAGGGAAATCGCCTGATTCAATTTCAATATGAAGGTATTTTTGAGGAGGTGCTTGACCAATTGGGTGAGATGCCGCTTCCTCCTTATATTACACATAAACTTTCAGACAAAAATCGTTATCAGACGGTCTATGCAAAATATGAAGGGTCGGCAGCAGCACCCACAGCAGGGCTGCACTTTACTGAAGATTTGTTGAAAAAAGTTCAGGAAAAAGGGGTAAAGATAGCATATGTGACGCTTCATGTTGGATTGGGTACTTTTCGTCCTGTCAAGGAAGAAAATCTTCTCAACCATCATATGCATTCAGAATTTTATCAAGTGACACAAGAAGCCGCGGACATGATTAATGGTACAAAACAGGCAGGCGGCAGTGTTATTTGCGTAGGTACGACAAGTTGTCGTACAGTAGAGAGTGCTGCCAAGGAAGATGGAAAAGTTAGAGCCGGGAGTGGTGATACAGAGATTTTTATTTATCCAGGTTATTCATTTAAAGTGCTTGACAATCTGATAACAAATTTTCACTTGCCAGAATCTACATTGATTATGCTTGTATCAGCACTTGCTGGGCGAGAGAAAGTGCTTGATGCGTATAAGGAGGCAGTCCAGGAACAATACCGATTTTTTTCCTTTGGGGACGCTATGCTTATCTTATAAACCGATTTTGCGGGTTTGTGAAGTACATTTGAAAATATGGAATCAGAGTTGCCCGACAGGAGAGATTACCTGCCGGGTAATTTTTTTGAAATTTTTCGAAAAAACTTTCCGTAAAACTATTGACAACGTAGGAGGCAGTGTTAGAGTACGGGTATGATAAAACAAAGGAAATACCAGGAGGTAAAGGTTATGGAAGAAAAGATTAGAGAAGAAATCAGAAGCATCGAAAGAAGGATGGAATGGAAATTGGAGAGCATCAATAAGGCAGTTGAAGAATTTAAGGAGTCAGCGGCTTCATACGATGCTTACCATATCACAACTTTCCTTCCTGGTAAGATTGAGGAAATCACAAGATGCAGAACAGAAGTTGAAAAGTTGGCAGAGCAGAAACAGATGCTAGAGTATATGATCGGAGCATAAAGGAGGAAAAGATTATGGATAACAAGAACGCGATTAAGGCAATCGAAAAGAAGTTGAAAGTAAAGGTTGAGAAGGTACTGGAAGTAAAGCAGGATGGCAAGAAAATCATCGCCGATGTGAAAGTTGGAGAGACCAGTTGCCGCAAGGTAGTTCTCAAAGAGGCAAGGAATCAGTATGGTACATATTACAGATTTGTTTCTGCCAGCGAGTATGAGATGAAGGTTGAAGCTGAACCGAAGAAAGCTGAAAAGAAATCATCTGGAAAGCTGAGAACAAAGACAGAGCAGCTTTGCGGTGCGAGAAGGCAAGAGATTATCAGTTTTGCAGAGAAGACAATCAGCAAGGTAGCAAATGGCTCCGCCCGGATTAAGGAAATTGAAGGTGCTGCACTGGAGAATACAGTTATCCGGTTTGTTCTTCTGATGAATGAAGATGACAGCCGATTCAAAGAGGACATAGCAATCAGCACTATCAAAAAAGCCGTTGCCAGTGCATAAATCCCATCTACAAGAAAAAGACGAAAATAAGACAGATAAGAAACCCAGGAGATATACGGTCTTCTGGGCGTTTTTGTCTCATTGTTGTTTGAAGATGAAAAAATGGGACAGTCCGTTTTTGAAAGTAATACGCTGGACCATGCCATCTGTTATGATGATGCTGTCAATAATGTTGGTGAGGAAGTTGTGTAGGACTTCAGCATCTACGGACTGAGCCAGCCGTTTGTAGTTGATGTAGTTCCGGTCGGTCAGCTTTTGGCTGATGATGAACTCGCTCGCCTTGGCGATGAACATTTCGTCTGTTACTGATTGCTGCCATTCATCCGACTGCATCATGCCGATTTCGTCATTGATTTCATCTAGTTTTTCAGTAAGGATTGTCCGCTGGATGATATATTCCTTCTCAGACATGGTATCCTCAGAATAGAGGTAGAGATTGCGGAGTCTGTCTAATGCACGTTCCGTCTTCTGCTTTTCAGCTTTCAGAGAGGCGATTTCGCTGTCTTCAGCATCCTTTGGTTTGATGTTCGTTCCTTTGCCGAATACCGTTCCCTGGACCTTCCCCGAAGCCAGAATGTCGTATAAATCAAGCACTCCATCCGGCTCTATACTGTCAATGTATGAAAAGGTGTTTCCGATTAACAGAGCAGCTTGCAGGTCATCTGGGGAGGAGATATTCTCGAAGTTCTTTTGTGCGTTCAGCATATTCAGTATGTAGTTTAAGACAAATTCGCCAATTATTGGATCGGAGGTGGATTTTCCGGTGCAGATGGTGCTGCTTTTACGTTTGGATGGGCATAGGTATCTGGTGTAAGACCAGTCTTTTTTGTTTCCGATGCTGTTCACCATGAAAGAACCGCAGTTTCCGCAAATAACAAGACCACCAAATATATGTGTATGGCGACCACTGTTACGTCTTCGCCCAGAACGATATTGTTTAGAACGCATATCCAAAATAGATGTGATCCGTTCCTTTTGCTCCCGGGTGATGATAGGAGGATGGTGTTCCTTAATCGTTATCCATTCGGACTCGTCCTTGACCTTCTGCCTATCGCCTTCTTTCAGCACATTGTACCGATAGTCTCCGCAGTAGAAGATGTTGTGGAGGATAATGTGAAGGGAGACAGGGTTCCATTCGTTCCCGGTTCTTGTGCGGTATCCTTTGGAGTTCAGTATGCGAGATTCCCGGACCAGGGAGCGTTCCTTCTCGTAAAGGTCATGTATCAGCCGCACGACTGGAGCTTCTGTTTCGCTCGGAGTAAACTCATGGGTATCGTAGTCATAGTCATAACCGTAAGGTATCCTACCACCATTCCACAAACCGTTATTTGCCCTGGAAATCATAGTTGCGGTAACACGTTCTGAAGTCATATTTCGTTCCAGTTCTGCAAAAACTAAGATAATTTTGAGCATTGCCTCGCCCATAGCAGTAGATGTGTCAAATTGTTCATTTTTGCTGACGAAAATCACGCCAAGGTTTTTTAGTTCATTATACATAGTTGCAAAGTCTAGTAGATTCCTGGAAATACGGTCAATCTTCCATACCAGCAGGTGGGAAAAACCTCCTGCCCGAATTTGAGACATCATTTCCTGGAACTTTGGGCGGTCAGTGTTCTTGCCAGAGTATCCAGCATCCTCAAAGATAACACAGTCTTCAGTACCAAGCATGAGTTTTGCATATGCCAGAAGGTCCTGCTTCTGCATCGGCAGTGAATCCTTGTCTATTTGGTGGAGGGTGGATACTCGAACGTAAATAGCCACCCTTGGATTTGTTTGCTTTAGTTTGGTATAAGCCATAGTATCACCTCTATAAAGAAACGCCCGATTGCTCAGGCGTTTTTCTTCATCGTCTGCATTGCTTTTTTATTCCATAATAGTCGCACTATAACATATTACTGTTTTCTTTTATAATCGTTTAACTTGATAATTTTACAGTGTCTTCCGTAGAAGTAGATGAAGGCATGGCTGCTAACATTCCCTCGATGTAGCTGATTGCTCTTAAGCGGAGTTCTGGAGAAAGCCTATGAAATGACTTTAGCAGAGCATCGTCTTCTGGATTGGAAATTTCCAATACTATGTTTTGATTTTGATGCTCCTTGCCATAGACAAGGTAGTCCAGAGATACGCCAAAGTATTCAGCAAACTGCATAACCGCCTTTAGAGAAGGAGAACCTTTGCCTTTGCTCCAGTCCGTGAATGTAGAAGTTGACATTCCAAGCTGTTTTGCCAGTTGGGTAGGTTTGATGTCATGTGTTTTCATAAGTTGGTAAACACGTTCCAGTAAGTCAGACATAAAATCACCTCATAAAAAACTTTGGAAAATTCCAAAATATATATTGACAAACTCGAATTTTCCAGTTATGATATATTTGTAAATTACAAAACACTAAACCAATCGTTTGGCAAAAGCACACTTTGGAAGGTTAGCAAAAAAAGCCATGCGAAAGGCAAAGTATATTCTTATTTTACTAAAGAATTGCGAAAATGTAAATTACAAATTTGTAATGAAAGGAGAAATGATAAATGCGAAAAGTATTATCGCCTTGGTGTAAGCAGGTAAAAATAGCGATGATTGAATTGGATCTGACGGTTGGGGAGTTGGCTAAAAAAATAGGTAAATCTAGGGAATATACTTCCGCCGTAATAAATGGTCGAGTTTACGCTGAGCCAATGGTAAAAGCAATTAGTGATGTGCTTAATATCCCAGAAACTGCCTGCTCGTTAAATGGTAATTAGATTATAGCAAGAAAGACTGGTGATGAACATGGGGAAAGACTCTACGAAAGGCAATGATAATGTGTACTTTCGGGCGAGAAAAGAGGCTGCAATATATAATGAGAGGCTATTTAGTAGAGAAGGAGCCGCAGAACTGCTTGGAATTTCCGTTTCCACCCTGGCTGATTATGAATTAGGGAATACGAAAGTTGTTCCGGTAGACAAGATAGTTCTTATGGCTGATCTGTATAACTGTCCGGAATTGAAGTATAGGTACTGCAAATGTGAATGTCCGATTGGGAGGCAGATGCCACTTGCAACTGAGGCGAAAGGTATTGAAGGAATTGCATTGCGGTTGATACAGAAGTTCGATTCTGAAGAACTTAAAAAAATGAAGAACAGCTTTGTGGATATTGCCGCCGATGGAATAATCAGTGATGATGAGAAACCGAAAATGGAAGCTATTCTCCAAAAGCTGGATGATATGGTGTTTGTTATCAATGAGATAAAGCTTGTTGGCGAGAAAGCATTAAAAGGGTAGGTGTTATCAATGGATACTGCCAAAATGAAAGAAATTCTGAAAGCTGAATATGGGATATGCGACGAAGCGGAGTTCAATGCAGCAGTATCTAAGTCAGTTGGTATTAACCTGGGGATATTTACCATTCCACTAACTAAAAAGAGTGTTAAAGGTGACCAGACATACAAAAAACTGATAGAGCTTGAACAGATACAAAAAAGTGTTGCATCTACTTAATAGTGAGGATTCCGACAAGTACAAGAAAAAACAGCCCCGAAGGAAAGTATTCCTTGGCTGGAGCTGTATCTTCAAAAAACAAATCTGTGCTTATTATAGCACAAAAGGAGAAAAATGCAAATGGTTATTATGTGTGAGGTTGAAGATTGTGTATATCGCATAGATGGCTCCTGTAGCAAAGACAGCATTTCCATAAGCGTTAAGACTTTTAGCAGCTTTGTTGGTGGAGAACGCGAGTGGAGTCCGGTTTGCGAGGATTACAAGGAGGCAGACTATGGTTTATATAACTGAAAACCAAACGGTTGTTGATGAAGCGTGGGATTGGAATGAATCTATGCTGCCAGAGAGAGCGCGCTTAAAGAGAGAAAGACAAGCCTATGAAGAGGCAGAAAGGGAGAATAGAAATGAATGGTATTCAAGCAGTAATTACGCAGGAGAATGCGAAGATTACCTGTAATTTTAAACAGGTGGAAAAAGCGATCCAGGATAAGCTTGCGGAGTATGAAGGGATAGTATTCACAGAGGATAGTAAGGCATCTGCGAGAAAGGAAGTTGCTAGTCTGCGAGCAGAAAAGAAGTCTTTACAAGACAACATGCGTGATGCAAAGACGCAATATATGAAGCCTTGGGAGAATTTCGAGGCACAGGCAAATAAGCTGATAGGGCTGTATGATGAGCCGATTGACCTAATTAATGGGCAGATACAGGCGTTTGAAAAAAAGCGCATTGCAGAAAAGAAACAGCTTATTCAGAAAATTTATAAATGTGTTCCAGAAGATTTGCAGGTATATATTTCTTTGGAGCGTATCTACAATCCAAAGTGGGAAAACGCTACATATAAGGAAAAAGATATAAAGGCAGATATTGCAGAGTTTGTACATAAAACAGAGAATGACTTAAATACAATTACCTCTATGCAGTCAGAGGCTGTTGAAAAAGCATTGAACATATACAAGGATAGTTTAAGCCTTACAGATGCAATTACATATATAAATAACTATGAGCAGCAGAAACAACAAATCCTTGCACGTGAACAGGAAAAGCAACGCCAGGAGGAAGCGGAGAAAATCAGACGCGAGGAACGTAAAAAGATGCTTGCAGAGCAAAGAGCCAGAGAAGCACAGGAGGCAGCGCTGCGACAGGCAGAAGCAGAAAAGGAGGCAGTGCTGCGACAGGCAGAAGCAGAAAAGGAAGAGGCGTTGCGACAGGCAGAAGCAGAAAAAATCGCTGCTGTAGAACAGGCAAGAGAAGATGCCGCACAGGAAGTAATTGAAAGTTTTATTCCTGATATTGAGGGAGAAGAAAATCTCTATGAGTATCGTATTTCTCTCTCCAATGATGCAAAGGAGAAGCTGGAGATGTATATGGATAGTGTGGGGATTGAATGGGAGATGATTGAATGAGTGAAGAAAAGATGAGAGAACCTATGATTTATGCTGCTATCTGTGGGGTTATGGAAGATATTAAGGCAGTCGGAAAAGACGCTTTGAATAAAACGCAGGGATTTAAGTACCGTAGTATTGATGCAGTAATGAATGCATTAAATCCTGCAATGATTAAACATAAGATTTTTTGTGCACCTGAAGTTATTGAGCAGATTCGAGAGGAACGAACAACGGGAAAGGGCAGTACATTGATTTATTCTGTGTGCAAAATAAAATATAGGTTTTTTACTGTTGATGGTTCTTATGTTGATGCTGTGGTGGTTGGCGAAGGAATGGACAGTGGCGATAAAGCCACAAATAAGGCTATGTCAGTAGCATTTAAATATGCTTGTTTTCAGACTTTTTGCATACCAACAGAAAATCTGATTAATGATCCAGATGCAGATGCAGATACGCCAGAACCTAATAGAAAGAATAGTAGTAATAACCAGTCTAAGAAAGATTTAGACAATCTAAGGAATGAGCTTTCCAATGAACTTGTTCGTACTGGTTATACATGGTCAAGTGTTATAAAAACGTATAAGGTAGACGGTGCGGAACATTTGACAAGTCTTCAACTAAAAGATTGTTTGAAAAAAATGAAGAACTTGAAAGATAAGGCAGTATCTTAATAAATGGGCAACTATTAATCGTAGTATTTGTTCATGCGATATATCACAGAAAATGGCAGCGGTTGCATTCTGCTGCCAGAAAGGAGGATTTAAAAATATTATAAAGTGGGGGTGACGAAAATTGAATTATATAGACCTTATCAATTCATTCTGGGATTCAGCCACAACAAATCCATTGTCTACAGGGCAGGTGTCGTTATACTTTGCGCTTTTGCATGTATGCAACAGGAGCTACTGGACAGAGTGGTTTGCAGCGCCGAATCAAGTGCTTTCCGTACTGACGGGATTAAGCAGGTCAGGAATACTGAAAGCGAGAAACGAATTGAAACAAAGAGGTTTGATAGATTTTAGAGAACGCGGAACAAAAGCGACATATTATAAACTTACTATGTTAAATAGTAATCAAGAAAGTGCGCAAGAAAGTATTCAAACAAGCGTTCATATAGCAAATAGTGTGCAAGATAGTACGCAAAATAGTATGCAAGATGGTGTGCAAGATGGTACGCAAGATAGTGAGCAAAATGGTAGCACATTATATAAGACTAAAGACAAAAGACAAGACAAAGACAAAAACAAAGACATTCCCCCTATATCCCCCGTGCAGCGCTTTGATTTTTTTTGGCGTTACTATCCGCTTGATAAAAACCGCTATCTGGCAGAGCAAGCCTATATCGGTGTGGTTTCTGACGGCATTTACACAGAGAACGATTTAGTGGAGTCTGCTAAAAATTACGCAGAGGCTATGCGGATAAGACAAACACCTGACCAGTATATCAAGAGTGCAGATAATTTCTTGAAGGATATGGTGTTTGGAGATTATTTACCTGGAAAATACAAGAAGCCTGCATCACAAAAACTAAAAAACAGCTTTAATAATTTTAAGCAGGAGTGTGACAGTGATGTTGATGAACTGGAAAACCATCTGCTGGCTAATAAATAACCGGCAGATGGTAAGTCCTAGACAGCTTCGTGAATGGACAGAGTTGTTTAATGAAATGAAAAAATGACGGGAGGAATAACAATATGGCATTAGAAAAAGTGGCAGAACTCAGCATCAATAAGTTAGATGACAGAAAGATAGTTACAGCAATTCTACATGAAAATGGATATACCGTGGGACCAGGTAAGAGAAAAGCGACGCCAACAGGGAAACAGATAGATTATTACCTGAAGATTTATCGCGATACCGAGTTAGGTAATGGGAAATAGGAGGCAGCAAGTGGGAAAAGAGGTAAAGTTTATTGTTCCTGGAGAACCGCAGGGAAAAGCAAGACCACGATTTGCAAGAATGGGCAATTATACAAAAACGTATACACCAGATGGGACAATCCGCTATGAAAATTTAGTCAAGTTGTTTTATCAGCAGGAAACCAAAGGAATTAAGCTGGACGGTGAGATTGCAGCGAAGATAACAGGCGTGTTCTCTGTACCAAAATCTGTTAGTAAAAAGAACCGTAGGTTGATGCTTCAAGGGAAGATTCTTCATACGAAAAAAATTGATTGCGATAACTTAGCAAAAATTGTCTTGGATGCACTTAATGGAATCGCCTATGACGATGACAAGCAGATTTGTAGGCTGTATGTAGAAAAGATGTATGGAGAGCAACCGAGAGTAGAAATTTTTCTAAAAGAAGTAAATCACGAAGAAAACAGCGGATAAAACACAATAGGGAGTTTGCAGAGGTCTAAGAATTAGGAGATAGACAAATATAGGAGGCAATTATGGCATTTCAGAAAGAGAGAATGAGCAGTTACGTAGATCGTGGAAATAAGTTGATTGCTGATGGAAAGATGCCAGAAGCTATGAAGCTAGTTGAAAAAGGTTTGCAGCACTATTCCGAAAAGATTATCAGTGCCATATCTCCATATGCAAAGGCGGACGCAGGACTGATTGTATTGGTTCTGCGCCACCTGGCAGATGAGGTGGAGAGAGGCAATCCGGGAGCGAAAGAATTATATGAGGGCATGAAGAAATGTATTAATGCACCTTCCCTCACGGAGATTGAAAAGGTTAAAAAGGCAAATAGAAGGTAATAAACTTGTAACTCAAAGTTGTGCAAGGTTGTATTTTGGGATTATGAAAAAAATGAATGAGGCATATTCAGAAATGTTTGATGGAAAGGAATAACGAATCCCGGTAAACCGGGTTTGTGCCGAGTGATTGAGGTGTGGTACAGGAAAATATAACACCGTGGCTATAAGGCAGTAAGCGGAAACTCTTATTGTCGTATAAGAGCAAACGAATGTATATCCACGATACGGTATTTGTAGCGTGGTGTTGTGAAATTTATTGCAAGTTGCAGTTATGGGAAGGATAGCCTTAAAACGATAGATGTTGTTTTAAATGTTTTGAAACTTCCACTCGATGAAATTGTAACGGTTGATGTTATGTTTAACAATACAATTTCTGCCTATTATCCTGAAGTTGAGGAATTTAGACAGAAAGCAGACGAAATTATAAAGAACAGATATGGATTTGAGATAAAGCATTTAAGGGCAGATTTGACCTACGAAAACAGATTTTATCAAGTCCGCGGAGAAAGGGCAAAGAAAGAGAACAGAGGAAAGATATACGGATTTCCTATTGTGCGTGGGGCATGGTGCAACAGCGACTTAAAAATGTCTGCCATTGAGAAGTACAAAACACAGTTAGGAGAAAGTTTCTGGTATATCGGATATGCGACAGATGAAAAGAAAACCGAACGTCAGGAGAAAATCATAAATTGCACAAACTTAAACATGTATCCTCTTGTAAAAGCAGGATTGACAGAAAAAGATTGTTATGAGTGGTGCAAGAAGAATGATTTATTAAGTCCAATCTATGAGAATTTTTCGAGAGATGGTTGCTGGTTTTGCCATTATCAAACACTTAATCAGTTGAGGGATTTGAGGAAAAACCACCCTGACAAATGGGAAGTCATGCTTCGTCTTGACAGGGATAGTCCCAAAACTTTTCGGCCAGATGGAACAACGATACATGACCTTGAAGCAAGGTTTGCGTCTGAGGATAGCCAGATGAAATTGGAAGATTTTATAGAGATTGGAGGGCGGGGAATGACGGAGAAACAATTAATCGGAATGTACAAAAGAGATGCGGAAATCATTGAAGAAAAATATGGTGAAAATCAAGAACGTGCCAAAATCGACAGATTAACAATAGAATTACTTGAAGAACATATGCAATACCAAACAATCGGCACAGTCGAGGAATGTCGGGAGGCAAGAGAAAGGCAGCGGGCGAGGAAACCAGTTCAAGGAGAACCTTTTTCTTGGATTGACTCTGTAAAAGTCGGTAGGAGATGGAAAGAGGTAAGAAAAACATCATACGGTCATGCTTGCCCTAATTGCGGAAAAAGTGTTGCAAAACTGAATGGAGAATACTGTTCAAAGTGTGGACAGGCTATTGATTGGAGTGATACTCCATGACCTACCAAATAGCAGACAAAGCACACCCATTCATGGGGCTTAACAATAAAATCTGTAAAAATCCTACATATTGGTGCAGGCTACACCAAGTCTGGTTATCGGAGGAAGATGTCAAGCGGAAGAAATGCAGATGCAAACCAACGTTTGACATGATTGGTACGCATATGTGCAGAAATTTGGAGAAAAAGGATTGAGGAAATGGAGGATAGGAAGAATGGAGAGATTGACAGAAACAAATAATTGTATTGGTTTCATGGAGACATATCTTAATGTTGATTGCAAAAAATGTCAATATAAAGACACTGCTGAATGTGAAGAATTTAAAGATGAGTGCAAGGCAGTGGCAGATTTTAAAGGTTTTGTGAAAAATATGTATTCAAAATTAAAAGAATATGAAGACTTAGAAGAACAAGGAAAACTACTGAAACTGTCTTGTGCAGAAGTATACAAAAGCAGTGGAGATTATGTGTTTTATATCTTTGAAGATGAAATTGTTGAATGTATAAATTGTGGTGTTCAGATAGAAGCAGATGGGAATATGGTATTTACGTTGGCTGCTAATGAGAAAGTATTTCCATACAGAGAACCCGATTCCGAGCATGATTTGAGTCCCGAAGATTGGTGTAAGGAAACTATTACATTGTCAGTTTGTGAATGGGGGAAAACAGTATTCATCACACAAGAAAAAGCCGAAGATGCATTGGAAAAATTATCTGGAACTGCGTAAGGAGAGGATAGAGAAATGACAATAGAAAAAGCAAAGGAATATCTGTCAAGACTGGAAAGAAATAGAGATAAAGACGAAAAGCATAATCAGAGAGCATATAAGGACGCGAGAAATTTGTCAGCATTGGTTTCTTTGGCAGAGTTTGGAAATCCCATTATTGCCAAAAAGGCTTTAAAAGTTATTCCATGACCTACCAAGTATTACATGAAGAAATTAACTATGTGGTAGAAAGGGAAAGATATGAAGAATAGTATAAAAGCATTTAGTATTCCGAGTGAAGCATGGTACAAAGATGTGATTAAAATAATTTCAGAAAAGCCGCATATTCAGATAGGTATGTATTATGAGAATGGCAGCACTGACGGAGAATTTAGGATTGTTTGGGACGACATTGGAATTCAGTTGAGAGCCTATAATGATTCATGGGAAGTGTTAAGCCATATGCCGGAATTGATTGACCTTATGGGGAGAATTCAAATTAAGGAATTGAATCCAACTATTGAGGAATTTGCGGAAATGCTGAAAGGTATTGGATTTAAAGATATTACAGAGCGTGAAAGAAAAGATTGAAGCATCTGCCAATGTTGTAAGGAGAGGATAGGAAAATGAATATATTAGAGTTTATTGTATGCCTTTTTGCTATTGCGTTAGTTGGGGCGGCACATCACCCATTTATTTGTTTAATGGCTATTTGCTTTTTGGTTTATGCAAAGAAAAATAAGTGAGGTGATACAAATGCCGCTATTACAATACATATCATTTAGCATAGATAAAGCTATTGAAATGCTGATGATAATAAAACGAGCAAAATGGACGTTGTGTTATTCCTGATGGACTTTAAAAGGATTTTGAATAAGCCAGAAAAGGAAATTGTGGATGGAGATTTTGCAGAGGTTGAATCGAAAGGAATTGAGGATAGGAGATTAACAGAATGAGCATGATTAGCGAGTTGATAAAAAATTTAAGATGGTATGGTTCTTATGCAGATGGAACCGAAAAAGATTTGATGTATAAAGCCGCCGACACCATAGAATTTCTATCCGCAAAGCTGGCAGATATGGAGCAGTCAACAGAGGATTGCGGCGGGTGGATATACTGCGGTGATGGGAAGAATTTACCAGAAGAACATGACAGTATGTTTGCGAAGTTAAAAGGTACCGAAAAGTGGGATAGCGCAATGTTTGAGAAAATTTCAGATGATGTGAACGTCACAGTGGAATTTGAGAACGGGGAAAGAAAAACAAAAACGCTGCATACTGTTGACGGAAAATGGAATGGTGGGCAAAGAGGGGTAAAATTTAAGGTTATTGCATGGCAACCATTACCTGAACCCTACCGCCAATAACCGCAAAGAAGTTGATAATTGTATTACAGGAATTTATAACTATCGTCATACATAGTAAGGAGAAAGTGACATATGAAAGCATTAACAATATGGCAGCCATGGGCAGGAGCTGTGGCGGCAGGTATAAAGAAGAATGAGACAAGAAGCTGGTCCACGAAATACAGGGGACAGATTGCGATTCATTCTGCCATGAAGGCAATACATCATACATGGAGCAACCTCTACATGAACGACGAAGCACGAGAAGTGATTATTAGACGAATGAAACTGCCAGAGACAATTGATGGTCCTGTAACCTTTCCTATGGGTTATGTACTTGCTACCGCCGATCTTGTGGATTGTATTCAGATAACATCAGAATATATTACTACATTGACAGAGGACGAGTTGGCTCTTGGTGACTACACGCTGGGGCGGTATGCATGGAAGCTGGAAAATGTTAAGCTGCTGCCAAAACCAATACCAGCAAAAGGCAGGCAGGGATTTTGGAACTGGGAACCTGATAAGAAGTTAAAGAAGGATTTAGAGGTGAAAATATTAGAATCGGATTGATAGATGTTGATGGTCATAATTTCCCGAATTTGCCACTGATGAAGTTATCTGCATGGCATAAACAGCAAGGGGATAGCGTGGAATGGTACATACCAGTACAGCATGGATTCCCGAACCCACCGCTTGACAAAGTGTATATGTCAAAGGTATTCAGCTTCACTCCTGATTATTGGGATTTTGTGAATGCTGATGAAGTAATAAAGGGTGGTAGTGGATATTGCATCAGCCTTGAGAATGAAAAAGAGGTATATCATAAAGAAAATGATAACCAACTTCCCTATGAGGTTGAACACATATACCCTGATTATAGTCTATATTCCGAACTGACAAAAGATGCTGCTTATGGCTTTATGAGCCGAGGTTGTCCGAGAGGTTGTGATTTCTGTCACGTTGAAGCCAAAGAGGGGCGCAAGGCTTGCAAGGTTGCTAATTTGTCGGAGTTTTGGAGAGGGCAGAAAAACATTGTCTTGCTTGACCCGAACCCGATAGCGTGTAAAGAATGGAAAGACATTCTTGGGCAGCTTATTGATAGTAAATCATGGGTGGACTTTTCGCAAGGTGTTGACATTCGACTTATGACAGAGGAAAAAGCAGAAATGATAAAGCGCATCAAGACAAAAAACATTCATTTTGCATGGGATAGGTATGAGGATAAAGAAAAAGTTATTCCGAAATTGAAGGAATTTAAGCAGATCACTCAATGGGATAAACGGAAATTGACGGTGTATGTTTTGACAAATTTTAATACCACAATAGAGCAGGACTTAGAACGCATTTACACATTGCGAGACTTAGGATATTGTCCATATGTAATGATTTATGATAAAGGACATACAAAACAAGGAGATATAGTCCGAAAGATACAAAGATGGGTGAATATGCGAGCAGTATTTGAAAAAATTAAAAAATTTGAGGATTACAAATATTGAATAAATAAGGATTTATATAGAGAAAAAGGAGTAAAGATGAAAAGAGAAATTTTATTTAGAGGAAAACGAAAATTTGATGAAAAATGGATAGAAGGCTATTATGTTCATTTTGAGAGGATGAAAAACCACTGCATTTATTACACGTATAAAGGAAATCCATTAGTTGATGACATAGATCCCGAAACCATTTGCCAGTACATTGGACTGACCGACAAGAATGGAAAGAAGATTTTTGAGGGGGATATTGTTAAAAGTGATATGGAAAAAATTGGAAAGGTTGTTTTTAATGAATCACATGTGGCTTTTATGATTTTAGAATTTGAAGAGAATATATATCATTTTATTAATGAATGTTGGAGTAATTGTATAAAAATTATAGGAAACATTTTCGATAATCCCGAACTTTTAGAAAAATAAGGGTTTGAAGGAGGTTTACAAATATGAGAACTACATGTGAGATCATTGCAGACATAAAGGACGGAAAAGAGGTACCGTATGAGGAATTGAAAATGGCGTGTCTTGTGCAAGCCTCAATGCTTTTCTTTTTCAAAAGCAACACAAAAACACTGTTAAAAGGCGGAATTACAAAAGACCTTTTGATTCAATCAGAATATTCAGACCCGAAAACGTCTTCAAAAGAAATGGGAATACCATCTTGGTATTGGAAAGCGGAAAAATCAGACCCTATTAAATGGCTTGGAAAAGAACACATTCCAGGAACACCCGAGTATGAGCAAAGATATAAAATGAGTAAAATGGTGTTAGACACAGTTATAAAAGATAAATAAGAATTTGAATGGAGTATGAATCTAAAATATGGAAAATAAAGAAGTGAACTATTACAAGCCACGTTTTAAAAGATGGATAGAATCAAAAAGGTGGGACAGCATTGCAGAGAGGTTATCTGATACAAGCATGGAAACAATTACACAAGTGATAAATGCAAAAAAAGATGGAGATTGTAGCTGGATAATATGGGAAAATTGCGATTATGTCCTTGATAGAATAAGAAGTATAAGCAAGGATTTAATCAACTAAACTGAAATTTAATGGAGGAAGTAATATGGGCAGACTTACAGCAAAGAATAGTCAAGGCTACTGGTCACTGAAGGGGGTACAATGGAACTCTTTGTGCGAGGGTCAAGTAATCACGAAGGATATTCAGCAACGCTTAACAGGAGCTTTGTGCAAACTAAAGGATTATGAAGATATCGGATATAGTCCAGAGAATGTAGAACATATCCGATATGTATTGGAAGATGCGGCGAGAGAACTTGAAAGAATCCAGGGACCAACAGAGCTAACAAAAGAAATTTGGCACTATTTAAAGGATTTCTGAAATATAAAGAGGAATTGATTGGAAAAAAGATAATAAAAAAGCCGCCTCAATTTTCTTATGAGACAGCCCTTTGTCATATGAGCATTATAGCTCATAAGAAAAGATAAGTCAAGGGGGCGACAGTATGGAAACAAAAAACGAGATACATATGTATGTTTTGACCCAGGAACAAATAAACCAGATTGCTGCTATAGCAGGGAAAGAAGCGGTGCAAACATTTAGAGCAGAGCAAGCCAAGGTAGAAAAGAAAAGAGCCAGGGAAGAAAATAAAGTAAACAAAACGAAAAAGATGCTTAGTTCCTATAGAAGAATCAAGGCTACGCTGTCAGACGAGGCAAGATTCACGGAAGAAGAACAGATTGAACTTAGATGGAAATTCATACAGGACCTTATGGGGAATGCAAGGGAGACAATAAGTAAATCTGAAAGAATAATTCAAAATGGAGAGAAGCGAAGGCAGGAAGATTTATATTATGTCTATCATATTGAAAAGGCAATAGAACTGTACCACGAAGAATGTGAAAAGTCTGGAAATAAAGAAGCGAAACGACGATACAGAGAACTTAGCATGATGTATTTAGAAGATAGGGAATATTCGGTACAGGAAATTTCTACAGTAGAAAATATAAGTGAAAAGACGGTATATAAAGATTTAGGGATAGCATGTGGAATACTGGCTGTTTACCTGCTTGGGATATGATTTAAACCCTCCTTTCGACTATATAAATTGCAGTAGAAAAAGAGTAGGTTGCATTTAGAAAAAGAATGTGGTGTAATGGTATTAGCCAATCAAATGTCACCACCGACACAAATCCATATAGTTTTTCTTTATTAAAATATAAAAATAACGCCCAAGGATAATTTCCTTGAGCGTTTTGTTGTGTGGTGTACCAATTAACGAGCAAGGACCGTCTTAAAGTGGACGGTCTTTTTTACTGTCGAAAAGAAAGAAGAACTATAACATAAAAGGAGTGCATAATAAATTATGAAAAGGATTGAAGTGTGTAAAATGAAGGTTGGTGATCTGAAACACAATTTTGGCAACCCTAGGAAAATTTCAAAGAAGAAAACCGAGGAGCTGGAACGGTCAATGGACTTGTTCGGTGACTTCGGCATTTTTCTTGTAGATGAACATGACAATGTAATTGCCGGAAACCAACGATCCGTCATACTTGCTAGGCGCGATCCAGATATTGAGGTGGATGTTAAGAGACTGATAGGATATTCTGAAGCAGAACTTCGCTCTATAAATATTATGGATAATACCCACGCTGGCGAATGGGATTTAGAGTTGCTGGCAGATTGGACTGCGGACCTTAATCTTGATCTTGGAATTGACCTCAACAATGAAAGTCCAGAAGAACGGAAAATTGAGGATATGGAGCTGATTCGGTACGAGAAGTACAATTATGTAATGATAGTTTGCAAGAGTGAGATTGATTATAATGACCTTATTCGTAAATTGGGGATAGAGGGTAGGAAAGTTGCCATCACGAAGAAGCGCAAGATTAAGGCAAGAGCAATCTGGTACGATCAAATGAAGGCGCAGATTGTAGAGAAGTTGGAGAAAGTCGAAGCGCCTTTAGAAAATAGTAAGAAAGACGAAGGGGAGAAGCAGGCATGAAATATTTGGTAGTAGCGGCGCACCCAGATGATGAGGTTTTGGGAGCTGGCGCCACCATGCACAAGGCAGTCACAAATGGCGATGAAGTTTATGTTTGTCTACTTAGTCATTGGAGCCCTACCAGGGATGATAACTTGGAAGATGGTATTGCATCTAGCCATGCCATTCTTGGAGTGAAAAAGTCCTATATTGGAGATTTTGGGTGTATGAGGTTCAAAGATGAAGACCATCATGCAATTGTTCGGTTCATAGAGTCAGCAATTAAAGATTGTCAACCAGATATTCTGATTACGCATCACCCGGCGGATGTTCATGTGGATCATGGAATTACATCAGAGTGCTGTATAGAGGCATCAAGGCTTCCTATGAGGCAGATTGCGAATATCCAGCCAATACGAAAGATTATGTATATGGAGGTTCCTTCCTCTACGGACTGGAATGTAAGTACGACGAATGGTTTCTTTATTCCGAATATATTTGTTGGTATAAGTGAGAAAGATTTGTCTGAGAAAGTTAAGGCAGTAGGCGTTTATAAAGATGTTATCAGGAAAGCACCTCACCCACGTTCTAGGGAAGTTATCAATGCTATGGCAGTTCTAAGAGGAAGCCAATCTGGTTTGCTAATGGCGGAGTCTTTTCAAATGGTGTTTGGATTGGGGGTATAAAGAATGACGACAACAATTCACCAACCATGTTATTTGCCATATCTGGGAGTATTTCATAAGATATGGAAGGCAGATGCTTTCGTATTCTTGGATGACGTACAGTATAGTAATGGCTATGTGTTTGAATGGAACCGAATCAAGACACCACAGGGCGAGTGCCGACTGAAAGTTCCGTTGCGTAAAAAGTTCGGTCAGACACTTTTGGAGGTAATTCCGAATGATGATCTTAAATGGCAATACAAACACATAAAGACGGTAGAGATGAACTATAAGAAGGCTCCATATTTTTCAGAGCTTTTTCCTGCTTATAAAGAAATTGTCAATAAATGTTATGATAACCTGGCACAGCTAAATACTGCACTGATGAATTTCTTCCTGTTTTGGTTTGGCTGGAATGAGAAAAAGGTTTATTACACATCAAACTGGAAGCTGGAAAGCAAAGCAGAGGCCAGGGTGATTGAGATATGTAAATGCTTGGAAGCTGATACCTATTTATCTGGAACCGGAGGTAGGAACTACCAGAAAGATGTTCATTTCCAGGAGAATGGTATTAAGCTGGTGTATCAGGAATGGGAACCAATACAGTATCGGCAACTATGGGGAGAATTTCGACCATATATGTCGATCTTGGATTATGCAATGAATGAAGGACATAACATTGATACCCATTTTAGAAAGATGGAGAAGGTGATAGCAGATGAAAAAAGAAGATAAATTGACGCTTGGAATTTATGTTCAGAGCTATCACCGATACAATAAAATACTCACTCAGGACCTACTAGAACAGTGTGTTTATGTGGTGAGGGCAAGTGAATCGGAACTGTACCGTAAGGCAGGCGTAGAGAATGTGTGGGCGGTTCCAGACGAGGAAGTTAACAATGCTATCCGAACGTATTGGTGGATTGTAGACCATGCACCAGAGGACATTGTTTTCATTGCTGATGATGATATTGAAGATATGATGTACCGACTTGACGACACCACCCGATTGAACAAGGATAAAGATACCATTATGGCAGAAATTGAACGCATCGCACAGATGATGGTTGATTTGAATGTCGGTTATGCCTGTATAGATGCCACTGGTATTCCATATGGATACGATGGTGAATTTGCCTTTAAGGGTACGTCTGGTTCTTTGAAGTGGGTGTATAAGAGGGTGTTAAAAGCCCGTCCAGATGAAAACTGTAAGTATAATTATGATTTGGACCTGGTATTACAGGAGCTTTTATATAATCGTATTATTCTGAAGCCACGATATATCATTTGTAAAGATTACCAAGATGTCAATGCCGGAGGAGATAGCTCGAAGCTGCGCCAAGATCAGATAGATAGTATTGAGAACATGAAGCGGAAATGGGGGAAGTATTTCAAGTACAATTACAAGAATAACAAGCCTCAGATAAATGTACCAAGATAATTCAGTTATTTCGTCAATTCCTATTTGACAACGGTGGTGTAGGTGTTACGATACGATTACGATAAAAAATAGGAGGTTGATTACATGGCTTATAATTTGATGACTAAGAATGGTCATAATATGTACGACATGGCATCTATGCTACAGAAAGCAATTCGACGGAGCAACCCAAACCTGGCGGGATATGCTGCCTATGAATTATTCGGGAATTTCCACACCTATATGTGGAAGCGGCTGGTGGTGGTATCAGCGGAGGACTGCTATGGTATTATGACAAAGGAGGTAATCGCGCTGAAGCTGGCAGATGATTTCTGCAACAAAGGCAGGAAGGGATATGACAAGGACCCTCTGTTTGCAGCGAAGGCGATCACGCTTCTTTGCCTAGCAAGGAAGAATCGAGATGCCTGCTATGTAGCTTGTAATTTCATGTTGCCGGATCGCATCTTGAATGAAAACGAAATTGAACATATCGACATTACGAAATGTCACCTGGGAGTGGAAGGGATACCAGATTGGGTGTTCGATGTTCATACTCTCATTGGGAAAAGGAACGGTAAAACAGACCTAGACATGACAATTGAGGAGCAGGCGGCACTGGAGCCTAAGCAACTCTCCTTGTTCGATGACTGCTCATGGGAGAATTATTATACATGGGCGAGGAGCCAGGGTAAGGTAGAGAATAAGGAATGGGCAGATTTCCAGCAATTTAAGGAGGGAAGAAAATTAGAACCAGACTTCTATTAAAGAACTTTGATTTTCTCTAAAATACTTATTGACATCAAAAACGTAGGTGCTACGTTACGAGTACGATAAATAACAAAGAAAAGGTGGTAGCACTTATGAAGGTTAAAGTTAAAGTATATGACGGAGTTAAGTATAAAGAGGAGAGCAAGAAGGTAGCAGAGATTGAATATCAGATTGAAGGATTTGAAGTAGTGACAGGGGATCGGGCTATTGAAATCGGATTGGAAACTGATGAAAACAGTCGAGATGAATATAACGAGTATCTGGTATTGGATCTGGGAAATGGAGAGACTGCAACATTCTGCAATTCCCATGTTGATATGTTTAGAATATAAGAGGTGTCGATATGGTAGTAAGAGATGGAAAGTTGGTAAAGCAGTCAGATATTGTAAGGGAAGCAGTAAAAGCTGGGGAATGGAAGAAAGCTCTTCGGATTGCAAAGGACTTTCGGATAAATGTAACAAAGGCACAGAGAGATACAATGGCAAGGGCGTATGAGTGCATAGTGCATCCAGAATTCTATAAGCAGATAGGAATAGACATACCCAAGGCAATAGAGAAGGGAATAGAAGTAGTCAGTTGTCTGTATGGGGAATAGAAGCATGGAAATTGAATAGGAAATAAATCCATCAAGGGAACTCGAAAAAGGCTGAAAAAGGCTATAATGAGTTCCTTTTTTGTGCCTATGGAAAGGTGGTGTGACAGATGTGGCACAGAAGGACTTGAAGCCGGTACGAACCAAGGAAGAAGCAAAGGAGAGGGGCAGAAACGGTGGCATAAAATCTGGGGAGGTCCGAAGGGCAAAAAAAACCATGCGTGAGACAGCAAAAGTTCTCATGTCAATGGAGGTAGTTGGACAAAAAAATAAGCTCAACTTGGAAGCCTTTGGCATCAAAAAGGGAGATCAGAATTATCAAACAGCGGTTGTTGTCCGACTTCTGCAAAAGGCTTTGGTCGAAGGTGACACATCTGCTATCCGGTTGATCGGAGAATTAACTGGAGATTTGAACCGTTTTAGTTTCATACCGGAGGAAGAAAGTGAAATTGTCGAGATAACATATCCAGCAATTAATCTGCCTAATAATGGAAGGGATAAGAAAAATGTCTTCGAGCTTGCACCCCAGGCTGGACCTCAGACACAGTTTATGACATCATCGGCTGATATTATCATATATGGAGGTGCTGCCGGAGGAGGGAAGACATATGCCTTGTTATTGGAGTCGCTTCGACACAAAGATGTCAAGGGTTTTGGTGCTGTGATATTTCGTCATAACTACAATCAGATAACGGCAGAAGGCGGTCTGTGGGACGCCAGTAATAAGATATTTGGACAGGTTCCAGATGCCCACTCACGGAAGTCACCGAAATTACATTGGAGGTTTGATGGTGGTGCGAAGCTAAGTTTTGCTCACATTGAAAGAGATGAGGACCTCGGATCATGGCAAGGCACAGAGATTGCTTATATTGGTTTTGACGAACTGACACATTTCACAAAACATCAGTTTCTGTATATGCTCTCTCGAAACAGAACTACTTGTGGCATTCGCCCGTATGTGAGAGCGACCTGCAACCCTGATGCAGATTCATGGGTAGCAGAGTTTATTAGCTGGTGGATAGACCAGGAAACTGGCTATGCAATCCCAGAACGATCAGGGCAAGTAAGGTGGATGGTGATGCTAAATGATGTCATCTATTGGGAAAACACTCCTGAGGAGTTAGCAAAGAAATATGAGGTCAATGTGGAGGACTGCAAAAGTGTTACATTCATTGCAAGTTATCTGGAAAATAATAAAATCTTGATGGAAAGCGATCCTGGATATTTGGCAAACTTGAAGGCAATGACAGAGGTTGACATGGAACGGTTACTTAGAGGCAACTGGAAGATAAAGGCAGCAGCAGGACTAATGTTTAAAAGAACTAAAGTCAATATGCTAGAAGTATTACCTACAGATGTGGTTTTGTGGGCGAGAGGCTGGGACTTAGCGGCGACTTCGGAGGACGAAAACGGAGAACCTGCATATACGGCTGGTGTGCTAATCGGTAAACGCAAAAATGGGCGCTATATTGTTGCTGATGTGATTAACCGTAGATTGGATTCCGCTGAAGTACGGGAGCTGATTAAAATGACCTGTATTGCAGACAAGGCAAAGTACGGAAGGGTAATAACACGCCTTCCTCAAGACCCAGGACAGGCGGGCAAGGCGCAGGCACAGAGCTTTTTGAAATTTCTGTCAGGATTTGCTGTAAAGATACTCCCAGAATCAGGGGATAAGGTTACAAGAGCAGAACCATTCTCGGCGCAGTGGCTTGGACTTGAAGGAATGGACAAAGGAAATGTAGATATTCTGGCAGCAGACTGGAACGAGATGTATTTTAACCAGCTTGAGAGCTTTCCACAATCCCAGTTTAAGGATATGGTAGATGCAAGCAGTTCCGCCTTCAGCGAAATAGAGAACGGCTGGACATATTCGGCGCCGCCTTCAGACAGTAATCTAGGAAAATCAAGTTATTGGAGGTAAGAATTGCATAAAAAACAATTATAGAGTTTTGGTGAAGATACATAAACCAGATAGTTAATGATTATAGGGATATGGAAAGAGGTGATAGGCTGGTGGCAGAATTAACAGATAAGGAACTGCATTGTATGGCACGAGTACAACAGTCAAAACTGCTGGGGAAAAATGTCCAGTGTATGTATTGTAAGTATGCTATCCAATGTTTGAAAGAATATAAAAGTACCAATAAGGCACCTTTTGTCAAAGTATGGAAAAAGCTGGAAGGACTAACAGGTGTGAAGATTTGCCTTCATAATCCAGAAACCCAACAAAAAGATATTCTTGTAGGTTCCTGGATTGAAAATTGTCCAGAATTATTGGAACAGTTTACCAATATATCTTTTGAAGAGCAACAGGACATTCTTCAGAGTCCAGACATTCTTCAATATATGGACAGTCGCTCGTTTGGAAATTAGCTAAAGGTGTTGTTCCAAGTGTTGCATACTGTACATATGTAGCATTAATAGTGGTTTCGGATTCAAGGTATGGACAATATCCCGTGACAAGTTCTTTTTTTTGCATGAAAATTCTCCTTTCTTACATACTTGGCTCTGGCGGGAGCCTGTATTTATAGGATAGGGAACGTTTAGAGTAAAGTCAATAAATATGATAATGGAAAAGAGGTGAGAACAGATGGCAAATAACAAAGAGATAGGTCGCATAGGGCAGCGGCGCTATGGCGGAAATATTTATGAAGAATTTCTCTATGAGCTAAGGGGAAAACGGGGGATAGAGATATACAGGGAAATGTCTGAAAATGATGATATAATAGGCGCTATCCTCTTTTCTATAGAAATGCTGGTGAGACAATGCAGTTGGAATGTGCAGCCAGGCGGAGATACTGCAAAGGATAAAGAAGCTGCTGAATTTGTGGAGAGCTGCATGAATGATATGCAGGACACATGGATTGACACAATATCAGAAATCCTGTCTTTTCTCACCTATGGTTGGAGCTTTCATGAAATTGTATATAAGCGGCGCATGGGAAATACAAAAGATACACGAACCAGGAGCAAATTTAATGATGGTCTTATTGGTTGGAAGAAACTTCCAATAAGGGCACAGGAAACACTTTATCAATGGGAATATGACAATGAGGATAATCTGCTTGGAATGACACAGATGCCGCCCCCAGATTTTGGAACATTTACAATTCCTATGGAGAAGGCGTTATTATTTCGGACAAAAAGCCGTAAGAATAATCCAGAAGGAAGGAGTATTCTTAGAAATGCCTATCGCTCATGGTACTTCAAGCGGAGAATCCAAGAGATAGAAGGAATTGGTATTGAGCGGGATTTGGCAGGGCTTCCAGTGCTGTATGGACCAGAAGGTGTAGACTTATGGGACAAAAATATACCAGAAAATGCGGATATAGTGGCTGGACTTGAAACTATAGTCAGAAATATTCGTAGAGACGAAATGGAGGGAGTTGTCCTTCCAGATGGTTATAAGCTGGAATTATTAAATTCTGGTGGAACACGACAATTTGACACCAATGCGATTGTAAATCGTTATGATACCAGAATTGCAATGACAGTATTGGCAGATTTTATTTTTTTAGGGCATGACAAAACGGGAAGCTGGGCGCTTAGTTCGGATAAGACAGAACTGTTTGCTGTTGCTATAGGAGCTTTTTTGGATATCATCTGTGAAACGTTTAACAGCCAGGGCATACCGTCATTGATTGACATTAACGGTCAACATTTTTCTGGCATTACAGAATATCCTAAAATGACACATGGAGACATAGAGGACGCAGATATTACAAAGGTTGCAGCATTTATAAAGGATATGACTGGAATTGGTGCTTTGATACCTGATGATGGGCTGGAGGATTATATTCGACAGGTCGGACATCTTCCAGATAGAACTTATTCTGATGTTAGGGAGATTGACCGAACAAGGCAGGAACAGCAGGAGCAGAATCAGCTGCCAGAGCCAAAAACAGCCGCAGGCGCCGAATCAGACGAGGAAGGTGAAAAGATACAAGATAATAAGGTGGAAGACGCTAAAAAACGGTTAGGAAGGTAACTGTTTTTTAATATACAGAATATGCTACACAGCTTTATAAGAATAGCCAGAACAGAAAGGGAAAATAGCACATGGGATTACGAATTATTCCTCCGAAACGGGTGCGAAAAGTAAAGACAGCTAACAGTCAGGAAGTTTTAGAGCGCCTTGAAGAATATCTTGAAAATAATAATGAGGAACCAGTACAGATTCTTTGCGGCTTTTGGGAAGATCAGCAGAATGCGATTACATATCAGGAGTTGCGGCAGGCTGTACTAGATGGAACATTAAGTAAAGAAGCCATAGAATTATGGAGACAGGACTATTCCAAATTAATTTCAGACAGATTGAAGGGCTTGTGGACAAATGCAGTGATTGCTGGTGCATCAGGGCAGCCTATTTTGGACGATAAAACATTTGTATTTAACACACAGACACCAGGCATGTTAAAGTGGATTCATGAGCATGGTGCGCAATTGGTTACAGCTTGTACGAAAGAACAGAAAGAAGCTATCTCTGTTCTGGTAGCAAAGAAGATGAAGGAAGGGCATACTGTTGATGAGCTGTCCAGACTTATCCGCCCTTGTATTGGCTTGACAAAAGGTGATGCACAAGCAGCAGCCAAATTTTATGACAGTATTATAGAGAATCTGAAAAAAGAGCACCCACGAATGAAGCCCGAAAATATGCAGAGAAAAGCGCTTGATGCAACCTGCAAATACGCAGAGAAGAAACACCGTCAGAGAGCTATGACTATAGCGCAGACAGAAAGCGCATTTGCATATAACAGAGGAGCAGATGAAGGAATACGGCAGGCACAACAACAAGGCTATCTTGGAACAGTAAAAAAGAGATGGAGCACATCAGGAGATGACAGGGTATGTAGCACATGTCAGGCACTTGAAGGTACAGAAATTGAAATGGACAAAAGTTTTCCATTTAAGGGCAAAACGCTATTTCCAGGACAAGATCTGCTGCCGCCCGCGCACCCGCGATGTGCTTGTGCCGTGGAGTATATTGAGGTGGAGCCAGTTGTGTTTACAGATAGGGGGCTTTCCGCAGGAGATGACGATAGTGTGGAAATTCCAGAACATGAACCACCAGAATATCTTGGCTCTCTTGACAACATGTCTGATGATGTGATAAAGTCAGAATTAATTAAATATGAGGCTGAAATTGTAAATAGTAATATTGAAAATGCGGTTGTAATATCGTCCTCTGGTTTGGTGTGGAAATGCTTTGGAAATGAAAAAGCAGTTTATCCTAATATTGATTTAAGTGAAGAATTGTATGGTGCTTACGTTACACATAACCATCCAATACAGGAAACGCATTTTTCGTTCAGTTATGATGATATTTCATTGTTTATGGATTATGAACTTACCCAGCTTAAAGGCGTAGATTTCAAATATACATATACCATTCAGCGGACATTGGAAACTGGTTATGCAAGTTCAGCAGAATTGGAACATGCTTATAAAGGAGAAAATTATGCAGAATTTTTGCAACAGGTTTTTTACGGTAATGCAGATGTGGATTTTGATGAGTATGATTTTTTTGTAAGGAGGCTGGCTGAAAAATATGGATTTCGATATGAAAGAAAGAAACGATAAAGATTCATGGGCTGCCTACGAAGAAGAGGGGAAAAAACTGATAGAAGAAACATTGAAAAAAAAAGATGCGATATTGAGAAAATATAGAAACATTTTATATCCTTCTGGATTGGATACAGATCCATCGGCTAAAGAATTGCATGAGATTACAAAGTGGTTTGGAAAAGAAATTCTAAAATTAAGAGAAAAATATGGAATTAAATAGTTTTCTGATTGTTGGAATATAAAACAGGAAAAATAAAGGACTTGGGAACAGGTCCTTTTTATATTAATATTTGAAAGGTAGGTAGAAAGGATAAAGTGAAAAAATTCTCTGAACTAATTGAAAAACAAAATGAGGTTCTAAAGGGACGTTTTAAGATCACGAAATCTGATGATGACAGGCATCTTGCCTTTGGGTGGGCAAGTGTGTCTATACGTGCAGATGGTGAGCTGATAGAGGATTGGCAGGGCGATATTATCGCTCCTTGTGAGCTTGAGGAAGCAGCTTATGAATATGTAAGGCTTTATGGTGAAGGCGGCGAAATGCATGAGCGGGGCGGTGTTGCTGTATTAATAGAAAGCGTTGTATTTACAGAGGATAAAATGGCAGCAATGGGTATTCCAGCAGGAACGCTGCCAGTTGGCTGGTGGATTGGATTTAAAGTTACGGATTCTGATGTATGGGAAAAGGTAAAAGATGGGACTTACTCTATGTTCTCTATCGAAGGCGAAGCAGAAAGGATTCCAGTCGAATAAAAATGAAGCAAAAGGTCCATTTCTTGATCATCTTGGCTGTCTAGTAGGCGCAGGGTTGGTGAAGCAGGGTGTTGTTAATGTAAATGAAAACGCTTTAGTTGTTTCCCAAGTATTCTTATAAGAGAAATTTTAACGATAACAAAAAGCATTTCATTGAGGGCGAGGATTTCTTTACAATTTCCTATTCGGAGTTCTGTACGGAATACGTACCCAACCCACCGAAGGGAGGAAATCCGAACATTCCAGTAAATTTAATGACAGAAAGCGGCTATTTGATGCTTGTTAAGTCTTTCACCGACGATTTGGCATGGAAAGTGCAGCGTCAGCTTGTAAGTAGCTATTTTCGTGTCAGACAGCTTGTAGATGAAAGATTGTCACCCGAAACAAAAATGTTATTTCAGATGATAAATCAAATTGCTACAACAGAGTTACAGGCAAAGGAAGCAAAAGAGTTGGCGCAGAAAGCAATTGTTACGACAGAAAATATAAAAGACGCTGTTAAACCAATACTTGACAACTGGCGTGAAGAAATTAATATAAAGTTTAATCGTATTCAAAAGAGTTGTGGAACCGAATTTAACGTTTTGCGAAATGAGATGTACAGTGAATTAGAGCGCCGCGCTGGTTGTGATTTAGGAACCAGACTTCGGAACAAAAAACAGCGAATGTCCGATAGTGGGTGCACAAAAACTGAGATAAAGAATACAAATCGTATGGATATCATTGACGAAGATAAGAAACTACGAGAAATTTTCTCCAAAATTGTTTCAGAATATGAGATTAAATATTGCGCATAAAGACAATAACAAATGCAATTATATGCTGATAATTCAAAAAGACATCTGAAAAGGTGTCTTTTTTGTATTATAAATTTTACAGAAAGGAGACAAGAAGGTGGCAACAAAGCTAAGGAATCTTAAAATCAAGAAGGTAGATTTTGTAGATGAAGGGGCAAATCCTGATGCTGATATTAAAATGAGGAAGAAAAAAGATAAAGAAGAACCGAAAAATTCCAGCAGCATACTTAAAAAGTTGTTTGGCTTTATTGGAAAAGCGGCTGGTATGAATCAAGAGGAAATTGACAGTGCAGTAGCTGAAATACAGAAAGGCGATTCCATAAGTTTCAGCGAGAAAATCAATGAAGTCAATAATCAAAAGATTTGTGATGAGATATGGGATATCGGTTATGCATTGCAGTCTTCTCTTTGTTCAATCCTCAATGATGATGAACTGGACAGTGCCAGCGCGGCAGCAGCAATGCAGGAGAGTCTTGATGAATTTTACGCAGTAGTGCAGGAATCAATCAAGAAGTGGTCCAGCGGCAGGTCAGCCAGCATTGTAAAGAAAAATGAAGATATATCAGAGGCAGAGCTGGAGATTATGAAATCGGCGGTAGAAAGGCTGAATGAAACAATTGAAAAAGTTGCCAAAGAGGAATCTGAAAAAGAGGAACCAGATAACAACCAAAAACCGAAAGGAGAAGAAAGGGAAATGGGAATGAAGATTGACAAGAGTAAACTAACAGATGCGGAGAGAGCTTTTCTGGAAAACATTGAAAAACGCTATGGAGTGGACGAGGGAGACAATACCGTTGATGGAGGCGCATCAGCACCTGTAGAACAGTTATTGCCTCCTGCATCTACAGAACCAACAGTAGTTAAGTCTGTAACCCAGCCTGTGCCTAATGTGGTGGCATCTGTTGCACAAACAGAGGAACCAGACAGCATCTATAAGGGACTGCACCCCGCAGTAAGGGCAGAACTGGAAAGCTTGAAGAAATTCCGCGAAGATGCCGAGGCTAGAGAACTGACCGAGGTTGCAAAGAGATATGTGATTATCGGTAAAAAGGAAGAAGAATTGGTGCCTATGCTGAAAAGTCTTAAAGCTGCGGGAGGAACTGCCTACAATGATATGATTGCTGTGTTGGACCAGGCAGTAGCAGCAGTTGAAAAATCCGGCGTATTCTCTGAAATTGGAAAGTCAGGTCATGGTTCTACAGCAGGAGCAGCCGAGGCAAAAATTGAAACCATTGCCAAAGGGTATATGGAGAAAGATTCTTCTTTGGATTATGCTACGGCAGTAGCGAAAGCCTGGGAAGACAACCCAGAACTTATAAGTGAGTATGAAACAGAGGCAGGATTTTAGAAAAGGAGGATAAACAAGTGGGAAACAGGAATTTCAATGGAGTACAGATAAACCAGAGTGTTACGATTGTGGAGCAGGCTGGAGCTGCTATCGAGGACGTGAGAAATCGAATTATGGCATATGATAAGGACGGCAATGTTGTTCTAGCGGCAGATGGTTCTACCGTTTTAATAGGGGTTGCGCTGATTGAAGCTGGAGTCAATGATATTTCCGGTGTGGAATCTGGAAAGGTAAATGTCGGTGATGATGTTGATATTCAGATTAAGGATATTGGCTATATCTTAGCTGGTGGCGAAATTGCCAAAGGGAATGAAGTCACAGCATCTAACGGTTTGGCTGTTAAGGCAGAATCCGGTAACTATGTAGTAGGTATCGCACTTTCAACAGTCGCAAAAGATGATTATTGCAGAGTGCAGATTGCCAAATATCAAAAAGCTTAAAGCAGGAGGGAATGAAAAATGGCGAAAAGAACAGCAGCGAGCATTCAAGCAGATATTGCAAAGGGTGCTTTTAGACCACATACAGCGTTGTCAAACATGGCGTTGGCATATTACCAGAGTGATGAAAAGAGCTTTGCAAAGACGATTTTTCCGATTTGCCCAGTGTCTTTATCCTCTGATAATTATTACATATTTGATAAAGAAGATTTACTACGGGACAACTGGCATAGAAAACCAGCATATGGCAAAGTCGATCCGGCAGTGCTTTCCGAACATATGGATACCTATGCTTGTGTAGTAGATCAAATGATTATGGGAATTGACCAGATTCGGCAGACAGACTTAAACCGGAGAATGGGACCAAGGATAGCAGACCCAAAGCAGCAGAGAACAAAGACAATGGCGTCACAGGCAAATATCCATCAGGACGCATGGTTTGCCCGTAGTTTTTTCAAAAAGGGTGTATGGGGACAGGAACTTACGGGTGTTGATTCTACCACGCTTACATCTGGGCAGTTTATTAAGTTTAGCAATGCCAATTCCGATCCAGTGTCCTTTATGGACGAGAAGAAAACAGCAATGGAAGAATCTACTGGACGTATGCCAAATAGATTAGCACTGGGAGTTAATGTATTTAACGCACTAAAGAAACACCCTGCAATTCTGGAAAGAGTAAAATATGGCGGTTCTACAGCAAATCCTGCCTCTGTTACATTAAATGTGTTGGCACAGCTTTTTGGAATTGACAGGATTACAGTGCAGCGCTCCATTATGAATAAGGCGGAATTAGGGCAGACTGCAAAGATGGAATATATTGGTGATCCAAATGCTTTCCTGTTAGCTTACGCGACAGATTCTCCATCAATTGATGAACCTTCCGCAGGTTATATCTTTACATGGGATATGCTGGGGAATGGTAATATTTTGCCAATTCTAAGTTATCTGGGAGAGAATGGTACACATTCCGAATTTATCGAGGGTCTTATGGCTGCTGATATGAAAAAGACAGCAGATGATTTAGCAATGTTCTTTGCAGATGCAGTATAGGGGGTGCGCTATGAGATTGATTGCAAATAAACCTTGCAGTTTTGGAGGAAAAAAATTCTATATTGGCAATGAAATACCAGAAAATCTTGTAGCAGATGCCAGGCTGCAAGAGAAAATGGGCGTAATTACGATTGTAAATGACAACATGGGGGTAGCAGATAAACAGTCTGCTACCCTTTTTACACAAGAGCAGGTTGACAAGATGCTTGCAGAGGCAATAGAGGAAGCTGTTAATAATACGATTACGGAAATGAAGCAAAAGCAGAAAGAATTACAGGAAGCTTTGCAGCAGTCGGCCGCAGAACGAAAGGAAGTCGATTCAGAAATATTGATGGAAACAGTCATAATCGATATAGTCATAGATTCTGATGGAGAAAATGAACAGCATATGACAGTTTGGGCAAAATCCGAGGAAATCCAGCAGGTATTTTCCATTATGCAATTGAATGCTGATGAAGGTGCAAAGGCAATTGCAGATGTTAAGAGTGAGAATGTATTAATACTTCTCCATGCAGCAGACAGCCGTAAAACGGTTAAAAATGCAGCCAAAGAGCAGGCAGATAAATTATTCTCCATTAAAGCAGCTTCAAGTGAATCTATAAGCAGCAATGAAGCCACAGGAACCAATACAGAGGGAGTTGATACCTAATGGCAAAGGGTACATACACATATGATCCAGGAAATGTTAAGGAACTTGGAAAGGACCGTATGCGATTTGAGCTGGGCGATGTCATGGTAGAAGGTTGTTCCGATACAACGGCGCTGACTGATGAGGAAATCCAAGCCGCCATTGAAACCTATCCAAAATCATGGAAAAAAGCAAAGCTTATGTTGTTGGAAAGTCTATGCAGGCGCTTTTCTTATGAGGTTAATACGAAAACGGGTCCACTAACGTTAGAACTGCAAGCAAGGGCGAAGTTATGGCGGGAAGATTATGACAAGCTGAAAAAAGAAGTGTCAGCAGAATGTAGTGTACCACACTTTAGTAAGCAGGCAGCTTGTAAGCCTCCATACTTTTATACTGGTATGCAGCGCAATGAAAGGGCAAAAAGCAGATGAACAATACAAGAATGATGTATGTGAGACCAGGGAATCTGTTTAAAGACTTTATTGTGGAAGAAAATAAACAGGTGGTGACAGGCACAGGAAGGGTGGCAAACAGTCATAGCGGTGATGGGACAAAAATATTGAAGGGGTGTCTTGCAGAAGCTTCCGACGAGGACCGAACAAACCATAACCAGAAAGACCATGTAGTTACTCATACAATTGTGCAGGCTGGAAGTCCCAAAGCAAAAAGAACAGATAAGCTGATACTTGGAGAGCGTGTATTCTATATTGTTGATATTGATGATACTGGTATGCTTGGCATATCGACAATATATTATGCGGAGGAAAGGCAGGATGCAAAATGAAATTATGGGAAAACGTTGAGTATGTTAATAAAGCGGGAAAGACTGTTCAGGTTGAAAGAAAAGTTCAGGCAAAGTTTTCCGAAATGACTGAAAATATTAACAGAAAGGTACGTTCAAGAGGAACTCGTGCAGTAAACGCTTTAAGAGATGCAGAATTGAGAGTATTAAAAGGACAACGTAGCGGAAGGGTGTATAAAGTACCAGGCACTGGTGGAAAAAGTATAAGTGCATCAACCAAGAAACTGGCAAAAGAATATGGACATAAATTAAGGGGAGGCGTACTATATAGAGCATCAGCACCAGGAGAAGCACCCGCCAGACGCACAGGAAATCTTCGTATGCATTGGAATGGTGAAGTAAAAACAAGGCATACATCTTGTGGAGTTGAAGTTGTTGCTGCGTTAGAAAGCGGTGAGAAATATGCAGGAATACTGGAAAATGGCACGAATGATGGCAAGATAGCGCCAAGACCATTTGTAGAGAAAATAAAAGAAAAGGCTATGCCAGAAATCCAGAGGATTTACAGCGAGCCTTATACATAGGGGGTAAGCTATGGCACTAATAATGGAAAAACCAACAGCCGCCTTTGATATGTCCCAAATTAAGCGCGGAGATTTGCTTTGGGGTAAACATTGTACATGGAATGAAGGAAAAGCAGGTTTTGTTACAACAGCAACAGAACAGCAATTAATTGTACAGTATTATCCTGGAATTGGTAATGTAACAAATCACTTTGTTATTCCAGTGTCCGAGGTAATCGACGGACAATGGGAGATTCGGTGGTCTACTGATATGACAGAGATAAAGGAATATGGCGTAGAGATAGATGAGGACCAACAGGAAACGGAAGGGAGTGGTGGACAATGATGTTAGAAGAATTGATTTATAAGCGGTTTACATGTTCAGAGAACCTTATAAAAAATCTTGCATCGTTTAGTGGTGCGCCTGCTATTTTTGGTTCAGATCCACCAGAGGAAAGTCAGGAAGGGTGGGGTGGAAATACACAGTATCCACAGATAGTTTATAACTTTGACCTTCTAGCAAATGAGGAACGGCACAGTGCAGGCACGCTTTTCGTGTCCCTTCTCTGTCAGAATACGACAGAAGTCATGCCAGAACAGATTGAGCCGTTCATAAAGGACTGCCTTCGAGATGTGATATTAAAACCAGAAGGAGGAACACCATATTGTTTTGCATGGGCAAGGACAGACGCTTTCACCATAGATGAAAAGAAGGGAAATACTACGATTGGAAGTGAAGTGCGGTTTGATATCCTGGAATATCCGTCGCAGGAGACATCTGATCCAGATCCAATTATGGCGACAAATAAGTATATTAAAGAATTATATCCAGAGTGTTTCATTATAGGATATGACCAGATGGAGGAAATCACAGAGGCAACAGGGAAAAGACCAGTAATTTATTGTCGTTTAATGTCAGTGGATAAGTCTGAGGAAACAAATACAGTTGCATGGCTGGACGGCAGAATTGCTGTCCATATTTTATGTCCAGAGAGCGAAACAAGGCTCAAGATGGCGGCTGCGATTGCAAACCGTATGTCGTTAGATGGAGAAATTATCATGCTGGACCATTCGCCCATGTTCATTAAACGGTTACAGGCAAATTATAAATCGGACTATTTAAAAGATGGTCAGATTTTTGTAACAGGTCATTATGGATTGCTGCGGTATAAGGAAAAACCACATTCTCTAACAGCAGCCCATGTCAGGTATAAGTAGGAGGTATACAATGGCAAAGGAAACATTAAAGGAGACTAAAACTGTCGAAACTACTGATATTAAAGTGGAAGTAGCACGAGAGCAGGTACCAAAAAAAGAACAGAAAACTTTACAGGAGTCTGTCTACCCAGTAACCGAGCTGGCAGCGAATGCAAGAAAGGTTTTTGGCGTAAGACAGGAGTGTGTTGAGGCAGCATTAAAAGCTGCTGGAAAAACAGAATGTACTGTTACTGAAGCAAAAGGAATTGTAGAAAAATTTATGAAGAGGGAGGTTCAATAAAGATGGCGGGGACGTTTATTTTAGGTGAGACAAAGGTACGCCCAGGTTCCTATTTTAATATCCAGAAAAAAGGCAGGAATGCTGTAGCTGGTATTATGAATGGAGTGACAGCCGTAATATTTAAGGCAGATTTCGGACCACTGAATACAGCAGTAGAATTAAGCGCCGAAGATGGTTATGAAAAGATTTTTGGAACTGGATTAACCACAGATGCAATGAGAGAGGCGATTGCAGGCGGTGCAAAGACGATTATTGCTTGCAGAGTAGGTAATGGAGGCACCCAGGGAACCATTACTTTAAAAGATGTAAATGATTCAGATACACTTTGCATCACAGCCAAATACCCTGGAGAAAAGAATTTTATGGTTACAGTTCGGGAAAAACTGTCAGATTCCAGCTTGAAGGAATGTATTTTTTATGCTGGTACTACAGAATTTGAGAAGGTTGAATTTGCCTCTGGAGAAGGTGAGGCAAAAGCACTGGCAGATGCCTTGGCAACTTCTAAGAACTTTAAAGCAGAATTAAAGGAAAATAAAGAGAGTGTAATTTTGGAAACAATATCGCAAGGAGTCTTTACCAGTGGTACAAATCCAGAGACAACTACAGGAGATTACGCGAATGCCTTTGCCCAGATTGAGCCATATGAGTTTAATACGGTCTGTCTGGATACAGAAGATACGGAGATTCATCTGCTGCTACAATCTTTTGTGAATCGAATTTTCGATGCGGGTTCTCTTGCACAGGCAGTTGTTGCAGAAAAACATACTGTTGATTTAGAAACAAGAATGAAACATGCAGCGGCACTTAATGATGAAAAGATGAATTATGTTTTAAATGCATGGATAGAGGAGCAGGGAACAGTAATTGACGGATATCAGACAGCCGCACGTATTGCTGGCATGATTGGTGCTGTGTCTTCCGGTTCTTCACTTACCCATACTGTAATTACTGGATTTTCGGAGATTCTTGAAAAGCTTACAAATACAGAGATGATTTCCGCAGAGAAAAAGGGCTGTATTGTACTAAGTTACAACAAAGTAAAGCAGGTGTGGATTGATAATGCAATCAATACACTTATCACGCCAGCAGATAACCAAGATGACGGCTGGAAGAAAATTAGAAGGGTAAAGACACGGTTTGAGCTGATAAGGCGTATCAATACTACCACAGATGATCTGGTCGGCAAGGTGGACAATGACAACAATGGAAGGGCAACTGTTATCAGCCAGGTACAGGGTGTTGGTGATTCCATGCGTGAGGAAGGCAAGCTGGTAGCGTGTGCGGTAACGGAGAGCAGCGCATACAAGGCGGACGGAGACAGTGCATGGTTTGATATTGATGTGATTGACAAGGATTCGATGGAACATATTTATCTGACATTCTTGTTCCGATTCAGTACGAACGAAGAATAGGGGGATATAGACTATGAGAAATGAAAGAGCAGCCGGTGATTCCAGACATGGAAGAACTGGAAAAGATGGGGCTTTTTATAACAAAGATGGTGTATTGCTGGCAACAGTGGAACAGTTTACATCAAATGTTAGTTGGAACAATGCTAAGTATAGTGTTTTGGGCGACGCACAAGAACATGAGACAGCAAATACCTTTTCTGTGAGCCTTACCATGTCTCAAGTTGTGGTAGAAGATGATGCGTTTATTGAGGAACTCATGGAAGCATTAGAAACGCAGGTTATGCCTGTATGGGATTTTCAGGGGTCATTGCTTGGCAGAAATGGCTCTGAGGAACGTGTAATTTATCGTGAGTGTATCCCTTCAGGACAGGTGGACATTCAGAATGTTACAACAGGTGATGTAATCAAGCGTAACTGGAATTTCTTTGTCAATCGAGCGCCTAAATTACAGTCATTGCTTGGAATTGATAGGGATTAGATAACAGGATATTGAATTAAAGGGTGGCATAGAGCTGCCCTTTTTCTTATGCAGAAATAGGAGGAAATACAGATGTCAAAGGATTTTAGAAAAGGCAATTTTACAAAAGGTGTGACTATGGGAGAAAGCGATACAACCAATGAGGCAACACAGAAAGTAGAAGAACAAGAAATAACAGAGTATGAAACCAACGAGGAAGGGACCAAAATATTAATTCGAGCAAACGAAGAAGATTTTATTCAGGGGCTGATTGATGCGGCAGAGTATGCATCAGAGGAAACCCAGCGTATCGAAATTGTTCGAGAAGGCAGGCTGTATTTTGCATTTCACGTTCGGCCTCTTAGTTCTCAAGAGTACGAGAAATGTAAGAAAAAGTATACCAAATATGTACGTAATAAACAGTTTGGTATGAAACTGCCAGAAGATACAGACAGAATTAAATATCAATCTGCCATTATCTACGAGGCAACTGTAGAGGAAGACAGGAAAAATCTGTGGGATAACCACAAGGTTTGGAATGCACTGAATGCTAAAGAGGACCGTATTATGAACGGCTTAGACGTGATTGAGTATTCGCTAAAAGCTGGTGAAAAAGATAAGGTCTTGGAGGCTATTGATAAACTTAGTGGCTATGATGACAATCTGGAGGAAGTGGCAAAAAACTAATTAAGGCTGGTGGAAAGGCTTGTTTGCTCCATCACATTTTTCAGACAACAGGCATACCTCCAGATGAATTTTATCAGAAATCAAAAGGCGTACAGGCATTTATGCTTGCATCTATGAGAATAACTTTAGATTCGCGAACGAAAGAAGGTGAGGACAATAGCAGAGACACTTAGAATTGAAATACCCATTGAAACCGTGGATAAAACAGAACCAGAATTATCGAATTTAATCCGAAAGCTGGGAAATCTGGGAACAACGGCAGAAAGAACAGGAACTTCATCACAGCGGGCAGGAGAACGAGTGAGCCAGTTTGACAGGCAGGCACAGAAGACAGAAAAAGGTTTAGCAAAATGGGCAAAAGAAAAATATGAGATATTGTTGGAAGCAAAAGATAAAATTGCACCAGTTCTTTCTAAAATTGGAAGTGGTCTAAGAAGCTTTGCAGGAAAAACGTGGAATGTTACAATGCGAGCGGTTGACCTAATTACTTCACCAGTCAGAGGGATTATCAATCTGTTAAAGAATCCCATCTTTCAAGCAGGGGCAGTTCTTGGAGTCAGTATAGGGCTGAAAGATACAATAGATACCTATAAGGGCTTTGAGGCTGCTATGTCCCAAGTAAAAGCGATAAGCGGTGCTACAGATTCAGAAATGACAAAACTGACAAATAAGGCAAAAGAGATGGGAGCTACCACCAAATTTACAGCCGCGGAGTCTGCGGAAGCATTTAATTATATGGCAATGGCAGGCTGGAAAACAGAAGATATGATGGGTGGTATTGAGGGAATCCTTAGTCTAGCAGCCGCATCAGGAGAAAGCCTTGGTACAACATCAGATATTGTTACAGATGCCTTAACAGCTTTCGGAATGAAAGCAAGTGAAGCAGGGCACTTTGCTGATGTTATGGCAGTTGCAGCGTCCAATTCCAATACGAATGTATCTTTGATGGGTGAAACATTTAAGTATGCAGGAGCGATGGCTGGAACTTTGAAATATTCGATTGAAGATGTTGCGCTGGCAACTGGATTAATGGCAAATGCTGGTATTAAAGGCAATATGTCTGGTACTGCATTAAATTCCATATTTACCAGACTGTCTACCAACACGCATGGTGCTACTGATGCCTTAAAAAAATTAGGTATAGCGTATTTTAATTCTGATGGTTCAGCGAGAGCATTTGGGGACATTATGAAAGAATTAAGAGATGCAACAGCAGATTTTACAGATGAGCAGAAAGCGAATCTTGCCAATACTGTTGCAGGAACTTATGCGCAAAAAGGATTTCTTGCAATTCTAAACGCAACTACAGAAGATTATGAAAAATTGTCAAAAGCTGTAAATAATGCAGATGGAGCCGCAGCGAAAATGGCTGAAATTATGATGGATAATCTGCAAGGAGCAATAACCCTGTTGCAGAGTGCGGCTGATGGAGTAAAAATTTCTTTCGGTGGCAGAATGGCTCCTTATATAAGGAGTTTTGCGGAATGGTTAACTGAACAGATGCCTATGATAGAAAGTGCGCTTGATGAACTTATGGATTGGGTTGATACGAAAGTAGACCAAATGCAGAGAAAGTTTGATAAACTTACAAAAACAAAAAAATGGAAAGATGCAAATTTCTTTGGAAAAGTAAAGATTGCCTGGGACGAATTTATTGCAGAGCCGTTCTTAGAATGGTGGAACGGCACAGGGAAAGAAAAATTTGCACAGAATATTGGCAGTGGAATTGGATCTGGATTAAGAACTGGAATTATGACATTGTTAGGAATGAATATTAGCGAGATTTCGGACGAAGGAGTAAGTTTTGGTGCTGCATTTGCAAAAGGCTTTTCAGAGGGATTTGACTTTGATACAGTATCAGGTAAACTGTGGCAGGGATTTAAAGGCATGTTTTCTAGTGCAGGAAAGCTATTGCCAGGAGGCGAGTCAGCAGGGTTGTCCTCTGTCTTATCAGCGATTGTGCTTAGTAAAGTTGCCAAACTGTTTATTGGTATGGCAAAAGGAGGCGTAAGTATTGGAAAAGGATTGTTTGGCGTAAATCCAGAAACAGGGACATCTCTTGTGGGTTCCATTATTGGAAAAGCTACGCTTAGTGAAGCATTAGATGGGAGTGTCGTTGCTGGAGGAAGTGGATTACTGGGACTGTTTGGGAAAACTGGAATGGCGCTAGGTTCTGGTGCGACATCTGGAGCGGGACTTGCCGCTGCTGGAGGTGGTGCGATAGCTGGAGGCATTGCTGCGGGCGCAACCTTGATAAGTAGTGCATTAGATACATACAAGGCAATTAAGTCCGACAATAAGGAAGAGTCAAAAGCTTACGGAGAGTCAGCAGCATGGAAAGCCGGTGGAGTTGCTGCTGGAGCAGCTACAGGTGCTGCGATAGGTACTCTTATTCCTATTCCTGGAATTAGCACAGCGATAGGTGCTTTAATTGGTGCTGGTGTTGGAGGTATTACGGGTTGGATTAAGGGAAATAAGATAAAGGAAAAATACCAAGAAGAATATCAGGAAAATGTAGAAGAAATGCAGAAGGAGGCGCAAAAGGCACAGAAAGTCTTTGAGGCTACTGGATTTGCAATTGAAGATGTGACATTTAAGAATAAAGCATTAGTCCAGGCTATGAATGACTCTGAGGTATCGGCAGGTCAGTTTGCTTTGATGTTTCAAGAGGAGTGTGCGAATGTTGCCAAGAAAGCATTTGGTGACATTTCCCTGTCTTTGGCAGAAGTAAAGAAAGTTGCAAGTGAAATCACTTTTGGTAATATGGCAGAGGGATTAAATATGTTTGCACAGGTAACATCTGACGCAGAAGCAGCGCTAAACAGCCTGGAATTGTCTGTTTCCGATCTGAAAAAGGAGAATTGGAAGGTCGGTCTTAATATGGAATTATTAGAAACAGATAAAGACAGCTACAAAGGTGCAATTGAAAATTTCCTTAATGCAAGTCAGACCTTCATTGATGATAACCATTATCAAGCGACCGTTGCGCTTAAACTGCTGACAGGAGAGGAAGCAGATACTTCCAGTCTGGATAGCTATTATGAGGGAGTAAAAAATCGGGTAAATGATTTAAGTGCAGAACTGACAGATACAATGAATGCTGCATTAGAAGATGGGATTATTATGCCAGATGAGGCGAAGGCATTGGAGGAACTACAGAGCCAGATTGCAGAAATTACAGGAAAAATAGCAAAGGCAAAGACTGATGCAGAGTTTCAGGCTTTGCAGATTAAGCATAAGGGAGCTGCTCTTGATGCAGATAGTTTTAGTGCAGTTCAAGTGGAAGCACAGGAACAGAAGTCAGCTGGGGAAAAACAGTATTACAATGCATTAGTTGAAACAATCACCAATCTTAATTTGCAGTATACATATGGCACAATTACAGATGCAGAGTATCAAGATAAATATGAACAAGCAATGGCGGGATATCAGGCAAATATAGAGGAACTAGATGTAAATGTACGAACCTTTAATCTTGATAGTATTGCTACTGCGTTTGAGGAACAGCTTTCAGATTTTATGCCAGAAATGGAAGGTTCTTTGTCCGAAAAATTAAGTGAGGTTCTAAATAATACAATTATAGAACACCCAAATATAACAGCTTGGACAGACACAGACATTATTAAGTGGATTGGACTGGATAAGCTTAATATTGATTCAGCAGATCAGGCTACAATTGCATTGGATTTAAAACAGACAGCGTTAGCAGTACCAGAAGAAACAAAAAGGCAACTTATCGCCAACTATTTAAAACAGGTACCAACAGCAGAAGAAATTAGAGACGCTGTAGATTGGTCTTCTTTAACCAATAATGATGTAAGTAATATGCTACAACAAGTTGGCGTTGTGATACCAGATAATGGTATAAAACAAGTGGATATGCCTCTTGAGGAATGGGCAAGACAGTTCGGAAAAGATTACGATGAGTTAATAGACGATTATGCAGAACAAATGAGTAATTCTTTAGTTGACAATAAAAGTGTGGAAAATCTATCCGCTTTTACAAAACAGTATATGCCTAATTTTTCAGCTTCAGATGATGCTAGAAATATTAAAGATATTATGGCGCAGTATGGTCCAGTCTCAAATGAGCGTTATGATGAATTAATAAAGGAATGGGAAGATACAGGAGTTGATTTTGGCACAGCGCTTAGTCATGGCGCTTCAGCAACTTTATTAGATTCTTCACCTCTTTTAAGAACAGATATGCAGACAGCATTGGAAATAGCTACAGCGAGTCCGTTTTCTATTAATCCATCTATAAATATGACACCAGCCTATAATATTACCACCCCTACACTTCCAACGGTTAGCCAAGAGACAGACGGTCATGCGGCAGGCGGCTATGTAAGCGGTGGTCCACAGCTTTCCTGGCTGGCAGAGGAAGGATATGGTGAGTTTATTATTCCCACCAATCCAAGCAGACGATCCAGAGCATTAGAACTTTATAAGCAGGCGGGTGACGCATTGGGAGTGTCTGCACATGCCAGTGGTGGTTATGTAGGAGGCTCTATTTCTCATAATACAGCAGGTAACTATAATTTATTCAATGATGTAAACAAAAACGCTCCTATAGCTTATAACGAAAACGCACAGGGAGACTATAATGAAGAAACTACACAGGTATATGAACCTGTATCAGCAGAAAGGGAAAACAGTTTCGGTAGTTCTCCTATACAGGTAAATGTGAGTTTGGCGCCAGAGTTTGTTATTCATGGGGGTGATGGACAGAGCGAAGAAAGTATTATGCAGATCATTAGAAGGCATATGAAAGAATTGGCAGATGAATTAAACGGTGAGATTGCTCCAATATTGGAAGAGGTTTTTTCCAATATGCCATTAAAGGAGGCGTAGACTATGGACATAAAATTAATTCCTGTCGGAAGCGGTGCGAAGTTTACGTTTCCGGCACTACCGGAAAAAATACAGGGGAAATATGGCGCAAAGTACCAGAGTTTTGACATTATCTCTCAAGGCACAGTGAAAATTCCAAAAGGGACCGCAATATCAGAGTTTTCATGGGATGGTGTTTTCTTTGGAAAATCTAAAAAGATGGAACCGATTGTAAGACAAAACAGTTGGAAGGAACCAAAAGAATGTGTAAAAATACTAAGTAATTTTATTGAAAATGAAACAGTATTGAATCTGATTGTGACAGGCACGTGGATTAATATAGATGTTACCATTTCTTCTTTTCAGGCACGACCAACAGGTGCCTATGGAAATGTTGAATATTCCATAACTTTTGTGCAAAAAAAGCCTTTAGAAATTTATACAACAGAAGAACTTGGAATTGTAAAAACAGCGCCAAGAAATGATTCTGGCGATTCTTCTAAAGGAGGCAGTACCTATACAGTGGTAAGCGGCGACACCTTATGGGGGATTGCAACAAAAAAATTGGGAAGTGGCAGCAAATGGACTGTTATCTATGATGCAAATGCTGATACAATTGAGGCAGAGGCAAAGAAACATAAGAAATCTAGTTCCGATCATGGGCATTGGATATGGCCTGGAGAAGTTCTAACCATACCAGGATAGGAGGCGCTGATGATTGATTTAGCGAATATAAAGTATCATGCTATAGTAATGGATGCATCTGGAAATCAGTATAATATTGGCGACTTTATTCAGAATTTAGGTTGGGAAGAAAATGAAAACGAAATTTCTATGCGTTTGTCCTTTACAGTACGCAATCATGAGACAGCAAAGGGATATTTGTCCAGTCTTATTAAGCCTGGATGCCTTATAGGAATTTTTGCTACAGATGGTGTTGTCAGTGAGGAAGTTGCCAGAGGATATGTAGAAAACTGGAACCAGGTGGAAAAGAATAGTGAGAACAGCTTGAAATGTACCTGCTATGATGAATTGTATAAATTGCAGAAAAGCCAGGATAACCGATACTATCCTTCTGGAACTGGAACAAAATCCGCAATTGAGGGGATTTTTAATGATTGGGAGATATTGCAGGGAGATTATAAGGGACCCAATGCCTCTCATGGGAAAACAGTGTGTAATAACAAGTATCTGTCAGATATTATACTGGAATTTTTAGATGATGCAGTTAAAAAAGGCGAGAAAAAGTGCATGATACAGGCAGCGAAAGGCTATACCAGTGTAATTCCGTGGGGCAGCAATAAAACTGTATATGTGTTTTGTGTAGAGAATACACAGTCCTTTAGCAAAAATATTAGCACAGAAAATTTAATTACTAGAGTGAAAGTAGTTGGTCAGGCAGATAAGCAAGGGAAACACAGTGTAGAAGCTACACTGAATGGAGCGGTTCAGTATGGGATTCGGCAAAGGATTTATACCAGAGGAAAAGAGGAAACATTAAGTGATGCAAATCTGGCGGCACAAAAGATACTAGAGGACGAGGGCAAGATTGAAAAGAAAATGGCAGTACAAGCACCAGATGTTCCATTTATACGAAAAGGTGATCTAGTCTACATTATAAGCAGTATAACATCAAGTTATTATTATGTTAAAAGTATTCAGCATAATGCAGAATCCTATAACATGTCCATGGATTTGGAGTACGCTGAACCAGAAGAAATAAGTGGAAATAGTGATAATAATGGACAGGAGAAGAAAGCATATCAGGTAGGAGATATTGTGAACTTCCACGGTGGTACACACTATGTCAGCAGTTATTCTGATGCGAAAGGATATTCTGCAAGCGCTGGAAAGGCAAAAATTACTATTAAAAATGGTTTAGGCAAAGCGCACCCATGGCATCTAATCCATACAGATAGTGGCAGTAATGTATATGGGTGGGTAGATGATGGAACATTTGATTAGAGGAGGGTATAGATGGAAGGATTTGACGGACACCCTGGCACAGCAAAACTAGCAACTGTCTTGAGCGAAAGAATGAGAAAAGAAACAGAATCACCTTTTGTTTTAGATTTTGGAGAAATACAGGGAAATTACAGTCTTGTAACAAATACTTTTCCAGTTCCAATACCAAAAGGTGATTACGCTGTTTGCAGGTCCATTAATGGGTATCCGCTAGGGACATCAGAGTCTAGCTGGATAGGGCATATACAGGGGGATAAACATATACATGATAATCCTTCAGGGTTTGGGGGACACAGCCATGATGTATTACTGCCAAAATTAAAAGCAGGAGATCGTGTTTTAGTGGCATGGGTGCAAAGTGAAGCGGTGGTAATAGATGTAATTGAGCAATCATAAGAAGGAGGCGAGACAGATGTCACAACCACTATTCCCAGTGGTGCAAGTACCAGAATTTACACCACAAAATACAAGATATGATATGGAATACAGGCGAAGTGCAAAATGGGACCCTGTAACCAATGATTTTGTTAGAGATGGTGCGAACCGTATTGTAGAATGTGATGGAAAAGAGGCTTACGCTATATGGTGTTTTAAGATTGCACAAACAGAGCGGTACCGCTGTCTTGCGTATCCAGGCTCTATTGGCGTTGAAATGGAACGTGCTTTGGATAATGACGATGTAGAAACAGTGGAATCTATGGTGCAGAGAACCATTACAGAAGCGCTTATGGTAAATCCTAGGACAGAGGACGTTCTGGATTTTGAATTTTCCTGGGAAGGTGACAGTATGCATTGTAAATTTAAAGTAAAGGGTGTTGATTGTGATAAGGAAATCACAATTACGATTTAAGAGGGGGAGAGGATATGCAGCCGGAATTTATAAGACCAGATTTTATCGAGAATAACAGTGCAGAGGAAATCCATCAGCGAATGATGAACAACCTTCCAGCAGATATTGACAATATGCCAGGAGGCTTTCCCTATGATTTTACAAGACCTGCTGCACTAGAGAAAGATGAATTTATTAATTACCATCTGGTAAGGGCTTTAATGATTGCTTTTCCCCAATATGCATGGGATAACTGGTTAGATCTTCACGGGCAACAGGTGCATCTTGAAAGGCACCCGCCAAAGTGTGCATCAGGAAAAGTGAAAGTTACTGGCACACCAGGAACAATTATAGCAGAGGGAACAATTTTTTGCACACCAGCAACGGACAGTGGACCATCTATTCTGTTTTATTCTACAGAAGAAAAAGAAATTGAGGCGGAAGGGACAATTCTTATTCCTATATTAGCGGTGGAAAGTGGTTCCAGTTCTAATGTGCCAGCAAATACTGTAACCCTTATGGCAAAACCAGATAAAAACATCACAGAGGTAATTAATCCAGAACAGATAACAGGAGGAACCGAAAGGGAGAGCAACGACAATTTCTATGATAGAATTGCGGTGGAATATGACAATAGTTTAACTTTCTTAGGGAATGATAGTGATTATATTCGGTGGGCAAAAGAGTCTGGTGCTGGTGACTGTATTGTGATTCCAACAGCAGAGGGACCAGGAACAGTAAAAATTGTTTTGGTAGATGCTAATGGTCAGCCAGCCAATGATGAGCTTGTACATAAAGTATACAATTATATTGTATCCCCAGAAGATAGAAGTAAAAGGCTGCTGCCTACTGCCTGTGCGAAGTTAATCTGTGGACCTGCCACTACCGTAAAGATAGATTATGTAATTACAGGGCTTTTCTATGATGAAACCACCACAATAAAGCAGATTGAGAAGGACTTTTCAACAGCGGTGAAAGCGGTATATACAGTTGCAAAACAACAAAATATACTGCGGTATAATGATGTAAGACCGATAATCTCTAATATTGCTGGTGTGGTAGATTTTGAAGAATTTCTTATGAATGGCGAAAGAGAGAATATTCAATTGAATAAAGAAGAATACCCAGAAACTGGCAGTTTTCATTTCAGTTAAGGGGGGCAGCTTGATGAAAAAAGAGAAATTTGACTTGGAGCATTTTCCTACAAGCGGTAGTGCCCAAAAGATGTTAAGTTATGTGTCAGATGGTTTCTATGATAAATCTTATATTGGCAAATGGCTGTATCAAGTAATGGGGCTAGAATATGATAAAGTGTTGGATATTATTGAGGAGCTGCCTGTACAGTTTTTTCCAGAAACAGCTACATGGGGGCTGATGTACCATGAAATCAAATGGGGATTGCCAGTGCGATTCAATTTGTCCGATGAAGAACGGCGCAGCTTAATTTATCAAAAGAGGGATTGCAGAGCGCCCATGACCCCTTACCGAATGGAAAAATATCTGGAAAATGTTACAGATTTTGAAGTACATATTGCAGATGCAAATGATTTAGGAGCGTATGGCTTTGTTCCTTCACACCCCAATGTTTTTAAGGCTTACTTTTTGGGGGAGGGAACATTAAATTCAAAGCTGGTGCATGCTGTATTAAACAAGTTAAAGCAGTCACATACAATCTATATCATAAATGACAGAATTGAGATTGGCTTTAATAATGTACATTTAGAGCAGCTTAGGGTTGCCTGTATATTTATTTTGTATATTCCATTCTGGGGAGATGATATTTATACTGGACCATACTGCTATGATGGCACACTTCTATATAATGCTGTAAGAAAATATAAAATTGGGCTGTTAATAAGATATTTGATGCATACAAAGACACAACAGTATGTAGCATACAGGTATAACAGAATTAAGACGTTTATACAAGGGAGAGAATATACAAATCTGTCCCTATGCAGCTTTTACAGTATAAGTTTTTGGGGCTGTAGTGTATATAACGGTCAAGCGTGTTATGATGGCACACTTCTGTATAATGCTGTAAGAAACTATAAAGTCTGTATTATAGTAAGAAATTATATAGGCATTTTTACACTACAAAGGATTGTATGTAGTAGGAATTGTACAAGAGTGCTTGTACAGAACAGAATGCAGACAGGTGTGTTACTGTATTTTCTTTATAGAATAAAGCAGAGGGAATTTATTCTTAAAGCGATGTCACAAAATGTAGTAAAGTTAAGTGCGGCAGAAAAAATAAATTATAACAGCCAAATTTTGTCTATGCAGGTGTTACATAAAAATATTTTAAATATTTGGTATATATACAAAAGCAAGGTTAAAAATAACAGACCTAAAGTGGTGGATAAAGTTAAGATACAAATGGATATAAACAGTCCGTGTGGACAAATAGGAAATATGCAGATCATAACTTCACGCAATGTTGCTTACTATGATGGAACATTACGATATGATGGAACGGCAAGATATGACGCATTATACGAAGAAGAAAGGGTGGAATAAGAATGAGTGCAACAAACAAAAATGTAGTAATAACGAAAGCAGCAAGAATGAAGCTGGTAAAGGCTAGAGCAGGAGCGATAACCCTTCCAAAGGTTGTCGGAATGGCATTTGGGAATGGAGGTGTAGAAACAGACGGGACAGTGATAGAACCGCCAGATAGTCAGGCAGCTTTGAAAAATGAATTGTACAGAAAACCAATTGATGGTTATAGCTTTCCAGAAGATACGATATGCCGTTATGAGTGCACGCTCATAGGCAATGAACTTGCAGGGGAAGAGATAAGCGAAATTGGGTTGTATGATGAGAACGGCGATATTATCTGCATTAAAAACTTTACCCGCAAAGGTAAAGATGATGATGTGGAACAAACCTATGTGCTAGAAGATATCTTTTAAAAAGGGGGAAATGTTATGAAATATTATACAAGTGATAATCCAGTATTTTCTGATAAGATTCTTATTGTAGAGCGGGCAGACCTTGTAAATTATGCAAATAAGACTGAATCAGATAAGCAGTTACTTCAAAATGATTTGGTATTAAAAGCACGAATGGATAAGTATCTTGGAAGTGATGATAATCCAGAGGGACCAGAATTTGCAGAAGGTATTGAGGCAGAAAATGTTGTTGGCGCAATAAATGAGGTTTTTCAGCTTGGCAGTGAGAAGAAAAAACAGCTTGCGGAAAATCTTACTGCCTTGGGAATAACATCATCTGCAAATGAAACTTGGGAACAGCTATTAGGAAAAGTGCTAGATTTAATAGATCCATCAAAAGATACAGTTACAGCAGAAACCCTTT
>ERZ778513.182-NODE-182-length-58659-cov-7.170381_pt1 | contig 58659 bp, 59 predicted proteins | sample MGYA00510345_ERZ778513 | MGnify/ENA primary metagenome ERZ778513 (study PRJEB29527, sample SAMN07138966) | mouse gut metagenome | material: feces | host: mouse | place: China:Nanjing | collected 2016-01-25 ... | reverse complement strand
AAAGGAAACGAAAGTAGGTCAGAAAACTTTCGTTTCCCAACCTACTCGATTGTATGGCTGGCATGTCATACATCTATGGTGAAAGTCCACACGGGGCGTAGTTGCTGACGGCCCCGAAAGCTGCTTTCAAGGCCAGGCGGGGCTTATATCCCGAGCCAGAGACATGCGCATAGAAGCCGGCCTTATGTACTGCACATGGCATCCAGGCTGCAGAACCGCCACGCTACAATACGCGCCGGGCCGCCGTCCCTTCTCTGTCACGTAACCGCAGACACACTCCATCAAAGTCAGGTCGGAGATTATCGGCCTATGGCTGCGAATATAATATCAACCAATTATCAGAGACTACTTATGCAATTAAATTGCATTGCTACCTGGTGATATATTTTCCATCTAATATTTTGGGTTGTTTTTGAAAATGGATTAATTTTGTATCATGAGAGCCATCACAGGGCTCGAATTACATAATATTTGCCGTACTGATGTGCGGGAATAAAAGCGTTTGAGCTTATCCTTTCAAGGAAAATCGCCAAAAATACCAGTCGAAGGATTAAGCAGACCTGAACGCTCATGCTTGTCGTAATCCACCCCCGACAAGGGGCAAGATAGCGCCAAAGCGTGGGGTGGGCTGTTTATTTCGACAATGGCGTTTGGCGATGCCTCCTTGAAGATAAACTGCAACATTGCCACGCTTTTTTATTGGTTTCATTATGCCGGGCAATGGGCATTGTGTTGGTTGCGGAGATGATGCATTACGATATTGGACCATTAATAAAGCATGTTGTGGATGCGCAGCACTGGAATTACTCTGATTTTGCCCGGGCGATAAATGTTTCCCGGTCTTCGGTATATAATATTTTCAGCAGCAGTGATATTTCGATAGGGCGCCTTTTGCAGATTAGCCGTGTACTCAACTATGATTTCATTAAGGATATTGTAGAGCATAAATGCGATGGCGGCAGTAAGGATGCGCCTTATATTACGTTGCCAATACGTGGGCGGAGGATAGATTTGTCGGACTTGCCGGATGAAATAATTAGCCTAATTAGATCGGAATTATGATGTCGGGTATTTGTACGGATTAGTACAAATATCCGACGTTTATGATGGTTATGAATGTCGCTTTTGAATTTACATTTGCAATGTAATATTAACAAATTCTTAAGCCACAATGAAGAAGATCTTATTTTGTGCTGTTGCTGCAGTTGCGCTTCTTGCAAGCAGCTGTGCAATGGTAAACACCCCCGCGGGAGTTGGAGCGCTCTATACCGGAATGACCTCCGGAGAGTGTGTAACGTCCAATACTCTCGGAAATAAGGTAGGTGTTTCGAGTGCCACCAATGTCCTTGGGCTTGTTGCTGTAGGCGATGCAGGCATCGAGGCTGCAGCTAAACAGGCAGGTATTAAAAAGGTTTCTCACGTAGATTCCAAAAAGTTCTCGATACTTGGTCTTTTCGCGACCTATAAAACCGTTGTTTACGGTGAGTAATATCTCGTAATGAAAATTCCCGGAAGTCGTTTTAAGAATGGCTGCCGGGAATTTCATTTGATTTTTTAAGTATAAATGTTCCTTTTGCGCGATATATGTTCTGTTTCAAACGTGTTGTGGCAATTCTTTTTCTTGTATTGTGCCTGATAGCAGATTGCCGGGCGTCGTCGCCGGATAAAAATTTAATTATCAAGTCGATGCCTGATGTAACGGTTGTATTTGTCAATCCTGCCTCGATGCCTAAGGTTGAAGGTTCCGAGGCAAAGAAAGATATGAGTTATGACCTTACGTTGGATTCGCGTTCCGATAGTGTTTCCTTCACAGCATCTGTTCTCACCGCGTCGCCGACGGTAATTGATATGGTGCAGATTACATATGGCGATAGTTGTGTGAGTTTGCCTGTTGAAAAGATATTCATAGAGCCGGAAGGAAGTGCTTGGCAAAGCCGACTCAGGGTTTATATTCCAAAAGATTTATTTAATAATCTCCTTTATTGCGAGTATTCGCCCACATTCACTTGGGGAACGGATGCTTCCGCGCCGATGTTCAGGCACAAAACCGACAAATGGTTGTCGGTTCGACAAACTTTCAGGCTTGCAGATGAAGTGATTGGCAGAAATAAGGTTTATGAATGGCCAAGTAAAAATATCCTTAATGATATCGAGAATGATATCGAGCAAGGAATGGAGGAATTTTTAGGATTATGAGCCACATACGAATACCGTCGATGGCAATACTCGTTGTTGCCGGATTAGCCTTGTCGTGCTCCGACGGCTGTTTTGTGGATGCTGATGATGTTTGGTGCCGGGAAATTAGCGATAACGAATTGCATGTCAGTGGTGTTGAAGAAATAGTGTTTGGAAGCGGCTCGTCGGTTGAAATTATCAACGCGCTCTGTTTAAACTATTCCGATTCAACATTATTATGTGAACTTACATTTTCGACATCGATAAAAGGGAGGTGGGTCGTCGAGGGAGATTCGCTAAAGATTTATTTGGATTCTTCCTCGTATTGTTGTGATACAATTCCCGGTGGCTTCATGATGGAAGTGGAGGAGCAGCGACATGATGTTCCGCAATTGCGTGGAGATTTATTCCGGGAGCTGACTGAATATTATTCGGGAGTGTATGCAGACATTGAGTCGGACGGCCCACTTGAGGTATCGGGTGTCACTGTTTCCAAAGAGGGGATTGTGAGTGGGATTAATAACGGGCATATTCTGTTCTGGCGTAAAAGCCGGCTGCAGGATATCTGACTTTTCGTGCTGTTGGGCGTACATAAAGTATGACAGTAGTCGGTAGAATTCGCCGATTTTTACATGGTGTTTGCTGCAGTCGCTGATTCTGCGTAAATTTGCGGAATCAATCATCCCGTATGCATTTTATAAACCGATTATCAGTTGCTTTGCTGTTTGTATTGTGTGGCTTTTGCGCGCATGGGCAGATTCTTGTGACCGGAGGCTCAGAACCGCTCGATGCCGACAGTGTGAAGCGCGATTTCTCCAACCAGCCTTATTTTGGCTTATATAAGGACAATTATTTTATATTCGGTCCGTCGGTGGGTTCGCGGCCTACCAGGGATAACACCAATATCAAGTTCCAGGTTTCTATTTCGCAGCGCCTTACACGTTCGACACTTCCATGGGGAACGTATCTGTATCTTTTCTATACGCAGAAATGTTTCTGGAATATCCTTGAGAATTCCATGCCTATGACCGATTTGAATTTCAATCCGGGTATGGGAATAACCAAGCCGCTTTTTGTAAAGAACCGTTATATAGGCAAGGTGACGTTTCTGGTTGAACATGAGAGCAATGGGCGCGACAGCACTGAGTCACGCTCATGGAATCGAGTGGCGCTTGCCGCCAATGTTATGGTTACCAAGAATCTGATGGTGCACGGTAAGATATGGGTGCCGATTGTGGACGGTATGCACAATAAGGATATTGTTGACTATTGCGGCTTCTGGCAGGCAGGTTTTCAGGTGTTGAGCGATAACAAGCGGTTTATGGGTGGCGTTACTATAGCCAAGCGCAAGGGATGGAATCTGAATGCCAATGTTACCGTAGACCTTGCCTATCGGATTTTCAAAAAAGACAACCAGTATCTTTATCTGCAGTTCTATAACGGTTACGGAGAGGGTTTGCTTGCATATAACCGCTTCCATTCGCAGATTCGTGTGGGACTTCTTATACGGCCTAAACTTTTCAGCGACTATTGATGAAACATATAACTGCAAAAGTGTGCCTGGTGGCACTTTCGGTGTTTGCTGTGGCATGTGGCGATGAGGAACGTTTCCGGCTCAGCGGCTCGATAGAGGGAGCGCCTTCGATGAATCTGGTGGTGAGCTATCATGACGGCGAGTCTTACCGGCATGCGATTACCGCGGCCCGCGAGGGCTCTTTCGAGGTTTTCGGGCGGGCGCCTTCTGGTGCCGTTGTCGAAATCCGTGACTATGAGCATAGGCTGCTCGGCCGCACTTATGCTGCCGATGGCGATGATATCGAACTTAAGCTCAGCCGCAGGTCGTCAAACGCCATTGAAGCGTCGGGAACCGCGACGGCATCGGAGTGGGCCGCTTTTCTGAGTGCCAATTCTGATAGTCTCGATGCGGGTGGCCGTACTGCGAATGCGGCTATCGCCGCTTTTGTGGGGGCGCATCCTCAGTCAATTGTGTCAACTCTTCTGCTTACGGTAAATTTCGATGCGTCTGTAGATCCGGCCGGAGCCGATTCCTTGATGCAGCTTATCGAACCTTCGGCACGACCTGCGGCTCTCACAGAGGCGTTCAACTATCAGTTGTCGCGTATGGTTGCCGAGAACGCGACTACGCGAGTCCTTCCATTCCGGTATCTCGACCGCCGCGACAGTCTTCGCGTTCTCCGGCCAGGAGATGCGCGGATTACGTTGCTGGCAGTCGACAATAACCGTAGCGGACGTTCCGACAGTATAGTGCCCATGTTGCGGCGTCTCAGGCGCGGACACGGTGCTTCTGATCTTGCCATAGTGGAGTTTTCCGTGGATGCCGACACTATAGAATGGAAACGCAACACCCGCACCGACACTGCGACCTGGCATCAGGGATGGGGTGCGGCAGGGCTGGCGTCGCGAGGAATCGACAGGCTCGGATTGCCGTCGGTACCATTCTTTGTGGTATGCGATTCCGCGGGGACTCAGCTGTTGCGGACGCGTAGCGCCGCAAAGGCACGGGCTTATATCACTCAACTTTTAACCGACCGATAGACATGCTTGTAAAGACCTACGCCGCTGCAGTGCACGGCATCAACGCGATTGTTGTAACTGTTGAAACGGTGGTCAGCAAAGGTGTTCAATACTGCATCGTGGGTCTTCCCGATACGGCGGTCAAGGAAAGTCACGAACGTGTGCGCTCGGCGATGTTGCAGAGCGGATTCGGGCCCGGGCGTGTGGGAGTGGTAATCAATATGGCTCCCGCCGATGTCAAGAAGGAGGGGGCTTCCTATGATTTGCCAATCGCCGTTTCCATATTGGTGGGCGCCGAACTCATCAAGGCTCCCGAACTTGGCCGGTACATGATTATGGGAGAGCTGTCGCTCGACGGCTCTGTGTTGCCTGTGCGCGGTGTGCTTCCCATGGCCATCGAGGCGCGGGCCAAAGGCTTCAAAGGCATAATAGTGCCGCGACAGAATGCCTGCGAAGCTGCCGTTGTAAACAATCTGGAGGTCTATGGCGTGGACAGTCTGCGGGAAGTTGCAGATTTCCTCAGTGGAAAAACCGCACTGGAGCCGACAGTGGTGGATACGCGCGCCGAGTTCGCCGCTGCCGGATGCCGCTATGAAGTGGACTTCAACGATGTCCGCGGCCAGGAGAATGTGAAGCGTGCTTTCGAGGTCGCATGCGCCGGCGGCCACAACATACTTCTTGTGGGGCCTCCAGGTTCCGGCAAGAGCATGATGGCCAAGAGGCTACCGTCGATTATGCCGCCATTGACACTTGGCGAAGCGCTGGAGACCACCAAGATACATTCTGTCGCCGGAAAACTCCCCCGGGGATCGCGGCTTATGACAGTGCGTCCGTTCCGCTCGCCACACCATACGGTATCACCCGTGGCCATGGTTGGCGGAGGAACGGTGCCTATGCCCGGGGAAATATCGCTTTCCCACAATGGAATACTCTTTCTCGACGAATTTCCGGAATTTCCGCGCACAGTTCTGGAGGTTCTGCGCCAGCCGCTCGAAGACCGCCATATAAGCGTGTCGAGAGCGAGATACCAGGTAGAGTATCCGGCGAGCTTCATGCTTGTAGCCAGCATGAATCCATGTCCTTGCGGTTATTACAATCATCCGAGGCGTGCGTGCACATGCATGCCGGGGGCTGTATCCAAATATATGAGCCGTATTTCGGGGCCGCTGCTCGACAGAATCGACATACAGGTGGAAATACTGCCGGTGGATTTCGAGCAGCTCAGCAGCAGGCCGGCGGGAGAGAGCAGTGCCGACATCCGCCGGAGGGTAGTCGCTGCCAGAAATATCCAGGCCGAACGCTATGCCGGCGAGACCGGCGTGCACTGCAATGCCCAGATGACACCGCGCCTGACAGAGCGCTATTGCCGCCTCGATGAAACATCCAGGAGGCTGCTGCAACGCGCCATGGAAAAGTTCGATATGAGCGCCCGCGCATATGACCGTATATTGAAGGTGGCCCGCACGATAGCCGATCTTGCCGGCAGCCAGGATATCGGGCCGGACCATATCCGAGAAGCGATATCCTATCGCAATCTCGACAGGGCAACCTGGGGCACCACCTCGCAGGCTCCCGTGCAGTAAAAAAATGTCAGTAGCGCAACAATAGCACCGGCACAGGCGTTTAGTGCAGTGTGCGGCACTTCCGGCAACTGACAAAATGACAGATGCCGCCGGCACAACCGTTATGGAACGGTATTTGCACAATCATACGCAGAATATAACAACAAAACCAACATACTCTATTATGAATCTCAAACCACTTGCAGACCGTGTGCTCATTGCACCCACCGCAGCTGAAGAAGTAACGATGGCCGGTATCATCATTCCCGATTCCGCAAAGGAAAAGCCTCTGAAAGGCAAAGTTCTTGCCGTCGGAAACGGTACGAAGGACGAGGAGATGGTACTCAAAGCCGGCGATGAAGTCCTTTATGGCAAATATGCCGGGACTGAAATCGAATTCGAGGGCGAAAAAGTGCTCATCATGCGCCAGAACGAAGTTCTCGCTGTAATCGAAGGATAACTAAACAAAACCAGCAACAATGGCTAAAGATATCAAATTCAATATAGAAGCTCGCGAAGAGCTCAAAAAAGGTGTCGACGCTCTCGCCGATGCCGTCAAGGTAACACTTGGCCCCAAGGGTCGCAATGTAATCATCGCCAAGCAGTTCGGCGCACCTCATATCACCAAGGACGGTGTAACTGTGGCACGGGAAGTTGAACTCGACGAGCCTTTCCGCAACATGGGCGCCCAGCTCGTGAAGGAAGTGGCTTCGAAAACCGGCGACGATGCCGGCGACGGCACCACCACCGCCACCGTGCTTGCCCAGAGCATAATCGCCGTAGGTCTCAAGAATGTTACCGCCGGTGCCAATCCCATGGATCTCAAGCGCGGTATCGACAAGGCCGTGGCTGCCGTGGTGGCACAGATCAAGGACATGAGCCAGGAAGTAGGCGATGATTTCAAGAAAATCGAGGACGTTGCCCGCGTGTCGGCCAACAACGACGAGACAATCGGTCGTCTCATTGCCGAAGCCATGGAGAAAGTGAAAAAAGAAGGAGTAATCACCGTCGACGAGGCAAAAGGCACCGAAACCACAATCGAGGTTGTGGAAGGCATGCAGTTCGACCGCGGCTACATCTCCCCTTACTTCGTTACCGATACCGAGAAGATGGAATGCGTTATGGACAGCCCTCTACTGCTGCTCCATGACAAGAAAATCTCCAACCTCAAGGATATCCTCCCCATCCTCGAGGCCACCGCACAGAGCGGCCGTCCTCTGTTGATTATCGCCGAGGATGTCGACCAGGATGCTCTCGCCGCACTGGTTGTTAACCGCCTCCGCGGCTCGCTGAAAATCTGTGCAGTCAAGGCTCCCGGATTCGGCGACCGTCGCAAGGAAATGCTCGAGGATATCGCCATCCTTACCGGCGGTACCGTGATTTCCGAAGAAAAGGGCATGAAACTCGCCAATGCCACAATGCAGGATCTCGGCCAGGCCAACCGTGTGACAGTGAACAAGGAAAACACTACAATCGTGAACCGCGACGGCAACAAGGAAGCCATCGCCGCCCGCGTGGCCATGATAAAGACCCAGATTGCCCAGACCACCAGCGACTACGACCGCGAGAAACTCCAGGAACGTCTCGCCAAACTTGCCGGCGGGGTGGCCGTGCTGCATGTAGGCGCTCCTTCGGAAGTGGAGATGAAGGAGAAGAAAGACCGCGTGGATGATGCCCTGAGCGCGACACGTGCTGCCATTGCCGAAGGCATCATTCCCGGCGGTGGTGTGGCATATATCCGCTGCCTCGACGCACTTGCCGGCCTCAAGGGCGACAACGACGACGAGCAGACCGGTATCGCTATCGTGGAACGGGCTATCGAGGAACCCCTGCGCCAGATTTCCGCCAATGCAGGTGTGGAAGGTGCAGTGGTTGTGCAGAAAGTTCGTGAAGGCAGCGGCGACTTCGGTTACAATGCCCGTGCCGACCGCTACGAGAACCTCATGGCAGCCGGTGTGATCGACCCCGCCAAAGTTGCCCGTGTGGCACTTGAGAATGCAGCTTCGATTGCCGGCATGTTCCTCACCACAGAGTGCGTGATTGCCGAAAAGAAAGAAGAGAATCCTGCTCCCGCAGCTCCAGCCATGGGCGGAATGGGCGGCATGATGTAATCAAGCCGGCGTAGGCCGGTGAAAACGCCATAAACAGTACAGCCATCTCCGTTTTTTGCTGGGATGGCTGTACTGTTTATTATTTATGCGTTGGGCACATATTCAGTTGAGGGCATGGCGAGTCCGGTCGGATACATGTTGGTGGCACTGGAGCCTGCGATGAAGCATATAATCGGCAGATGTCCAGATAGCCAAGGGCATTGCAACTCCAAAAAAATCAGAAGCTGTGAGCAATAAGATTTTGCCAGTAGGAAAAAATGTTGTACTTTTGCGCGACCGATTATGTCCAACCCCTTCGAGGCTTTCGCCGCCTTGTCCTTTTGGCCGAGGGTAAGGCATGGGCAAAAGTCTGTTATTGAACTAATTAATCAAAGAAACAGAAAGTGGATACCATTAGCTACCGCACCGAGTTCCCCAATGCTGCCTCTGTAGAGCACCAGTGGGTGGTAATCGATGCAACCGACCAGGTTCTTGGTCGTCTGTGCGCCAAAGTGGCAAAACTGCTGCGTGGCAAATACAAACCTTCCTACTCGCCCAACATGGAATGCGGCGACAACGTGATTATCATCAACGCCGACAAGGTTCGCCTCACCGGCAAGAAGATGACCGACCGCATCTACCTGAGCTACACCGGCTATCCCGGCGGCCAGCGCGAGACCACACCTGAGGTGCTCATGAAGAAGAGCTTCAACAAGCACCTCAAGCCCGGCATCAACCCCCTGTTCATCAAAGTGATGAAGGGCATGCTTCCCAAGAACCGCATCGGACGCCGACTCATCGAGAACATGCACGTCTACAACGGTCCGAGCCATCCCCACGAAGCTCAGAACCCCACCGTGCTGGATATTAACAAACTGAAATAATCCCTACTAGAATGGAAACAGTAAATGCAGTAGGCCGCCGCAAAGCAGCCGTAGCCCGCGTAATCCTGAAAGAGGGAACCGGCGTTATCACCATCAACAAACGACCTCTGGAAGTATACTTCCCTTCGTCGATTCTTCAGTTCATCGTAAAGCAGCCCCTCAGCACACTTGAGGTAGGCGACAAATACGATATTCACGTTAATCTCGACGGTGGCGGCTACAAAGGCCAGGCCGAAGCTCTGCGTCTGGGTATTGCCCGCGCACTGGTGAAAATCAACCCCGAGGACAAATCCGTTCTGCGCAAAGCAGGCTTCATGACCCGCGACCCCCGTGCCGTGGAACGCAAGAAGCCCGGTCAGCCCAAGGCCCGCAAACGCTTCCAGTTCTCCAAGCGCTGAAAAGAATTCCAAGGCGGCCGATGTGCCTTGCACCTGTTGTCTGCCGCCTGACAAGTGTTTAGTATCTAAACCCCAAGGATGGACCTGCGTTCCCTACCCTGAGGTTGCATGAATCAAAAGAACGTAAACAAACAATCAAACAAAATGGCCAATCCCACCTTTGACCAACTCCTTGAAGCAGGCTGCCACTTCGGCCACCTCAAACGCAAATGGAACCCCGCCATGGCGCCTTACATCTTCATGGAGCGTAACGGTATCCACATAATCGACCTCTATAAGACCGAAGCCAAGCTCGCCGAAGCCGCCAACGTGCTCCGCGGCATGGCAAAGCAGGGCAAAAAAATCCTGTTTGTAGCCACTAAAAAGCAGGCCAAGCAGGTAATCGCCGACCTCGCCGCTTCTGTAGGCATGCCCTACGTAATCGAGCGCTGGCCCGGTGGTATGCTCACCAACTTCCCCACCATCCGCAAGGCCGTGCGGAAGATGACCACAATCGACAAAATGAGCAAGGATGGAACGTTCGACAACCTCTCCAAGCGCGAACGCCTGCAGATTACCCGTCAGCGTGCCAAACTCGAGAAAACTCTCGGTTCCATCGCCGACCTCAACCGTCTGCCCGCCGCTCTCTTCGTAGTCGACGTGCTCAAAGAACGTATCGCAGTTGCCGAAGCCAACCGTCTGGGTATTCCCGTAATCGGTATGGTCGACACCAACAGCGACCCCAACACTGTCGACTACGTGATTCCCGCCAACGATGATGCATCCAAGAGCATCGAGCTTATCGCCGGTACTCTCACCGCTGCCATCGCCGAAGGCCTCCAGGAACACAAAATCGAGAAAGCCGACAGCGAGGCTGCCGAAGCCCAGGCTTCCGAAGGTGCCGCTCCCCGTCGTGAGCGCCGCCGCGTGCGCCGCAACGAAACCGCTGAACCCGCAGCTGAAGCTGCCGAGGTTGTAGAGGAAACCGTTGCCGAAGAAACCGCTGCCGAATAATAGAATATTAATCATTCCCGACTAACAAGCAACATCATATGGCAATTACAATGGCAGAAATCACTAAGCTGCGCCACCTCACAAGCGCCGGCATAGTGGACTGCAAAAAAGCTCTGGCCGAAACCAACGGCGACATGGACGCCGCTGTTGAAATCCTTCGCCAGAAAGGCAAAGCCATCGCTGCAAAGCGTGAAGACCGCCAGGCTTCCGAAGGCTGCGTGCTGGCCAAAAACGATGGCGACTTCGCCGCTATCGTGGCTCTCTGCTGCGAAACTGACTTCGTGGCTAAGAACGCCGGCTTTGTGGCACTGACAACACGCCTGCTCGACACCGCCGTGGCAAACCGTATCAAGAGCCTCGAAGAGCTCAACGCTTTCGTACTCGACGGACAGACCGTGGCCGAACTCGTAACCGAGGAAAGCGGTAAAACAGGCGAGAAAATCGAACTCGGACGCTACGAGTGCCTCGAAGCTCCCTCCACCACTTCCTACAACCACCTCGGCAACAAGCTCTCTACTATCGCCGGCTTCAATGTAGCCGACGTGGACTACCAGGTAGGCCGCGATGTGGCCATGCAGATCGCATCGATGAATCCCGTGGCTGTTGACCGTGATTCGGTAGACCAGGCTATCGTTACTTCCGAGCTCAATGTCGCCATTGAGAAAACCAAGGAAGAGCAGGTGAAGAAAGCTATCGACGCTGCCCTGAAGAAAGCAGGTATCAACCCCAACCTTGTTGACTCCGAAGACCACATCGAAAGCAACATCGCAAAAGGCTGGCTCACTGCCGAAGAAGCCGAAAAGGCCCGTACAATCATCGCCGAAACCGGTGCCGCCAAGGCTGCCAACCTTCCCCAGGCTATGATTGACAATATCGCCAATGGCCGCCTCAACAAGTTCTTCAAAGAGAACTGCCTGATGGAACAGGAATTCGTAAAAGATGGCGAACTCACCATCGGCCAGTATCTCGAGAAGTCCGCAAAAGGTCTTGCCGTAGTAAGCTTCAAGCGTGTGAACCTCAATCAGGACTAATTCCCGCTGCTATCTCATATAGAACAGCGCCGCACCCGGCTTGGGTACGGCGCTGTGTTTTTTGTGTTTCTTGTAATAGGCTGTGCCGTAATTCGCATAAATGGCATTGTTCTACAGTGTATCGTAATCAATAGCGTGGCGGGCATGCCACAGGCATGCGGCTACGTTCGTCTAAATGATGCCGGCAATTCTGTTAAACTTTATCACAATACTGCAAGGTGCGACTAGTTTTCGTGGAATAGGAAGCAAAAAATCGCTATATTTGCAAATATAAACAATGCTCAGTTAGGTATGGTAAACGAGATATATAATTTCGATTGTGTGGTGGACCGCCACGACACATGCGCAACGAAACTGGAGGAAATGCAGGCCAAGTTCGGTCGGCAGGATCTTCTGCCTTTCTGGATAGCCGACATGGATTTTCAGACTTGTCCGTGCATTATCGACGCACTGCGGGAGCGCCTTAACCATGCCGTACTGGGCTATACCACGCCTCCTGCCGATTTTTGGGAAAGCATAGCATCGTGGCTGTACCGACGCCACGGGTGGAAGGTGTCGCATAACGAAATCACCTTTCTGCCCGGACTAAAGAAGGGACTGAGCCTTTGCATCAATTATTTCACGGAACCGGGCGATGCCGTGGTGATACAGCCTCCTGTCTACCATTCGTTCCGTTCGGTGATAGATGGCAACGGGCGCCGCGCGGTGGACAACCCGTTGCGAATCGACGCTTCCGGCAGGTATGCGATGGACTTTGACGGGTTGCTTGATGTGATAAAACGCGAGCGTCCCAAGATGATTTTTGTATGTAATCCCCATAACCCGGTCGGATTGCAGTGGGATGCCGACACGCTGCGGTGTGTGGCGGATATATGTTATGACAACGGGATGGTGCTTGTGTCGGACGAAATCTATGGCGACATGATGCTGGGCGGCCGTCGGCACATACCCACGGCCACAGTGTCGGAAAAGGCTGCGGAGGTTACTGTCACACTCGGTGCTCCGTCCAAGACATTTAACATCCCCGGCATAGTGAGCGCATGGACCGTGGTGCGGTCGCCGCGCCTGCGCGAGCCTTTCTTCGGATGGCTTTCGGCCAGCGAGTTCAACACACCGCCTATCGCGGCAATGGTGGCGACGCAGGCTGCGTATGACCGCGGAGAGGCATGGCTCGACCAGGCACTGGAATATCTGCAGGCCAATGTGCGCCACGCAGGCGAGTTTTTGCGGCGAGAACTTCCGCAGATAAAGATGTGTGTTCCGGAGGCATCGTTCGCGATATGGCTTGATTTCCGCCGGCTCGGTCTTGCCCAGCATGAGCTGGTAAGGCTTCTCGTGGATCGTGCGCGCCTTGCGCTTAGCGACGGCAGCAGTTTCGGACGCGAAGGGTCCGGCTATATGCGTATGAACGTGGGTGTGCCGCGAGCTATTCTCGACGAGGGTTTGCGGCGCCTGCGTGATGCCGTGCGGTCGCTTGTGGACGGCACCTCTGCGTTGCCCGACGGCGAACTCAACGACATCCCGTTCGTGAAGATGCACGGGCTGGGCAACAATTTCGCATATGTCGACTGCATGGAACGTCCGCTCGACAACCTTGCCGGGCTGGCTATTGAAATGAGCCGCCATCATACGGGTGTGGGCTCCGACGGAATCATTGCCATTCTGCCGAGCGAAAAGGCCGATTGCCGTATGCGCATATTCAATGCCGACGGTTCGGAGGCGCAGATGTGCGGAAACGGAATCCGCTGTGTGGCCAAATACATCTACGACAACAAAATCGTAGAGAAACGCCGGCTGACAATCGAAACGCTCAGCGGCCTGAAGACCGTGGAAATACATGCCGGCATCGATGGGCTCACGGATATGGTGACCGTGGATATGGGACTTCCATGTATGGAACCGGCGGAAGTGCCGGTGAGGCACGACGGAGCCGACATGATAGAGGGTCCGGTGAAGGTTTCAGGCGGGGAAGTCCGTCTCACGGCAGTGTCGATGGGTAATCCTCATGGAGTTCTGTTCGTGGACAATTTCAACGACGGTATCGTCGCTTCGCTGGGTCGTGAACTTGAAACGCATCCCATATGGCCGGAGAAGGCCAACATAGAGTTTGTGCGCGTGGACAGCGCCGACACGCTTTCCATGAGGGCATGGGAGCGCGGTGCCGGCGAGACGATGGCCTGCGGAACGGGAGCATGTGCGGCGGCAGTGGCAGCTGTGGCTACCGGGCGCGCCCGTTGGCCTATTACGGTAAGGCTCATCGGAGGCAACCTTCATATAGACCGCGATGCGGCCACGGGGCATATTCTTATGACCGGCCCGGCAGTCACTGTTTATTCAGGTACTTATTACCATTCCAAATAGGAAGTCAGATCGCTGAGGCAGTCCACCATATGATATCGTGATTGTATCTGATGTATAAAAAGCGTAAGCCCCGGTCCGGCAATTGGATCGGGGCTTACGGTGTGTCTTGACCGTGCAATTATTTGCTTGCGAGGTGGTCGCTCACGGTGAGGTGAAGACGGCCTTTGGCACGACGGCGAGCGAGGACTTTGCGTCCTTCGGGGGTGGACATGCGTTCGCGGAAACCGTGCTTGTTCACACGCTTGCGGTTAGAGGGTTGGAATGTTCTTTTCATTGCCTTGTATGGTGTTATGTGATATTTCGGTTGTGTTTGCTGTATTCGGCCTGCAAAATTATGAATTTTTTTTGAAGCTTACAAACAAATCGCCCTTGTAATCACAATTATTGGTTGTATGCCCCCGGGCATGAATGCACGGGGGCATACAGGGACTGCATTATTAACGTCCGGCTTCCTTGATCTTGTTGGCAACGTAGTTGTTGAAATCGGAATGGCGCGAAAGCTCCTCTATGCTGAGGTGCATACGGTAGCGCCAGTAGTGTCGGGAGTTGGTGGGCATATTTATCTGCTCTTCAGCCGGCTTTTCGCGACGCAGGGAGCCATCCATACTCAGCCAGTCCTGCAGGGGGAGTATGCAGAGCATGGAAGGAGACTTCAGATGCAGGTCGACAATGCGGTCGCACACCCATGGCTCGGCGAAATAGGGGGCTTCGCCATGCTGATGCAGTACTTCGTTGAAGAACTGCTGCGAGCGGGCATGGTCGTCTTCCCACCATCCGCGTATTCCGGGCATGTCGTGGGTGGATGTGGTGCACACACTGTAGTACGGATACGACCACGTGTTCCCGAATGTTGTCGCCGGGTCTTTCGGCATGCGCTGGATTTCCAGGGAGAGAATTTCCAGCTGGTGCATGACCGCAGGAACGCATGCTGGAATCATGCCGAGGTCTTCGGCGCATACAAGCATGTCGGTGGAATCGATCAGCGGGGGCAGTTTCCACATGGCTTTGCCGTACCAGAAGTCGTTGTGGCGGCGGTAGAAGAAGTCGTTGTACAGTCTGTCGAAGCACCAACGCTCATAGTCGGTGAGTGAGCGGTAGATGTAGGTGTACTGGGCCGAGATGCGCGGGTGATATTTGCCTTTCTGCTCGGGGTCTTCGATAAACAGCACCTGGTCGACCAGGCCCATAAGGCCGTCGGCGATGCGGCTGTTTTTCTCGTTTTTGGGCTGTGCGGCGAAGTGGTCGGCAATCTTGCGCTGCGTGTCGAATTCGGGAAGCAGGCGGTAGCGTCCGTGGCCGACGGGCGTCATGAAGGAACGGCGGACTTCGGATGTGTATGGACCGAAGAAGTCTTCGAGGAATTCGTCCATTATGTATGGCGTTGTCTGCAGGTCGACATCAATCCAGAAGTCGTAGTTGTAGCGCAGTTCGTCCACGGAGTAGGGGAGCGCGGGATTGAATATGCCGAGAAGGCCGTGTATGGCATCCATCGGAATCTGCCATATGCGGAAGAATCCCAGAACGTGGTCGATTCGGTATGCGTCGAAGAACTCGGCCATTTTCCCGAAACGTGCTTTCCACCATGCGAAGCCGTCGCGGTTCATCACTTCCCAGTTGTAGGTGGGAAGCCCCCAGTTCTGACCAAGAATCGAGAAATCATCCGGTGGCGCGCCGGCCTGACAGTCCAGATAGAACAGCGAGGGATTCACCCATGCGTCGGCGCTGGTGCGGGAAATGCCGATGGGTATGTCGCCTTTGAGAGCCACGCCGCGGGCGTTGGCATAGTCATGCACGGCACGCATCTGGCGGTCGAGGTGGAACTGGATGTACATTGCCATGTCGGTGGCTTCCTTGTTCTCGCGCAGGACTTTTTTTAGAACCTTGTCGGAGAAAACGGCGAATTCACCCCATTTGTCGAATTCGGGGGTGGAGAATCGGTCGCGCAGGGCACAGAAAGCGGCATAGGGCAGCAGCCAGTGGCTGTTGCGGTCGACGAACGATTTGAATTCGTCGGATTTCATGGTTTTCTGGCCTTGGGTGGCGAACACCTGGCGCACATATTCGGTTTTTGCGCTGTTCACGCGCTCGTAGTCCACAGTTGGCAGCGCGTTGAGTTCGCGGCGGAGGCGCTCGAATTCCTCACGCTTGGCCTTGTCGCTTATTGTGCCCAGTTCCTCCAGGCGAAGGTACATCGGGTGCAGGGCGAAGGTGGAGTTTGCGTTGTAGGGGTACGAGTCGGTCCATGTGTGGGTCATGGTGGTGTCGTTCACCGGCAGGAGTTGCACGAATGTCTGTCCTGTGGCCACAGCCCAGTCGATGAGTTTGAACAGGTCGTGGAAATCGCCTACGCCGAAATCGTCGTCGCTGCGGAGCGAGAACACGGGAATGGCGGTGCCGGCACCTCTCCACAGGGGCATGTCGTTGATGAATCTCATTCCTGCCAGCACTGTGGCGGCGGCAGGATCGGCCTGCACATCGATGCGGCGGTTGTCGCCTCCTTCCCAGGAAACGAGTTCTCCGCTGGCGGCATCGAGCACCACGAATTTGAACTCCGCTCCCATCGGAGCTTCGCTCACCGGCACGTTGACTTTCCACACCGGATATTCGGAGCAATCCATACGGCGTGCCCGGCGGGGATCCCACAGGCCAAGACCTTCGGTGGCGCCGCAGAGGGCGAGAACCTGGCCTGGTGCGAGCATCGGAGCCGCCACGCACAGTGTAATCTGTCCCGAAGCGGGCATATATGGCTTTCCGGGACGCTGGTGCCGGCAGATGCATTCGGTGAATGCCGACGAATAGAACGGCTTGTCGAAGGGTTGGTCCTGCCAGCGGTCGAAGATATTGTAGAAGCGGGTGCCGGGCGCAGGCGTGAATGTGTGCGGATGGCCCCATTCATGTTTGGTCTGGCCATTTTCGTCGCGAACGATATATCGGTAGCTGAAAGGGGCGGTGGAGTCGGGTAAATCGACCGAGACCGACCACAGGCTTGAGCCCTGGACAGTCATCTTTACGGCTTTTTCTTCGCAGCCGTCGCCGAGAAGCGGCGTGTGTGCTGCAAGAAATAGCGATTCACCCCAGTTTGTGCGGTAATCGATTGTGAAGGTGAGCTTCATATAGTATGTTAGTGTATGATATTTCTCCGAATTGACCGTCAGTAGCGGCGAAGGCAAAATTACAAAAAAAGCGAAAACGGATTCGGCGAATTAAGAATATTTAGCGTTGCTGAACGGCTTCTGACCGCATTTCCGGCTTCGGCAGGACGGTCGCTCTATGAAATGTGTGCCGGAATGTGTAACTTCGCGGCAGTCAGGTGCCACGCGGTACATAACCTCACGGATAAGAACCTATGAAAACACAAGTCATCAGGATGCCATTCCTTGCAATCGTCATGGCTCTTGCCGCAGTTCTCGCAAGCTGCAGCAATGCAGGAGCCGGAAAGTCCGCACAAGTCGATAAAGTGAAATGGGATGTCGCCGCATATGCGGTTGTCCCGTCCGGGTCCGTCGGCCTTGAAGTCGCGGACCAGGAAGCGTATGGCGATATACTGCCATTGCGCGACAGCTACACGCAGGAAGAATCGGCAAAGGTCGATGAGTTGCTTGCGCATAACGATTCCCTCTTGTCTGCCCGTGGCTATGCTTATCAATGGATAGATTTTGGCACGCGGGAACCGTTGAACCTGGTGTTTATTGAATCCACTCCATTGTTGGAGCAAGAGGTGGAGGTTGACTCGGAGAGCGTATCGCCGTGTTATGCCGACTGCCTGCAGATCGCTTTCAGATTCGATGACAGGCAACAGTGGGAGAACATAACCACAGCCAATATCGGCAAGAGAATAGCCATCGGCGTGAATGGCAGGATTCTGACTGCTCCATGTGTGAATAGCCCTATAACACAAGGTGCATGTTCGGTAATTGTCCCGGCCGAAGATGCTCCGGCGCTGCTGCCGGGCATCGACTTGCCAGATCCGGTGGAGTAGGATGCTATATTAAAGGTCTATATATCAATGAAAATACTGATATATAGACCTTTACAGGGTGTGCTACTGCCGCTTAGAAGTCGAATGCGAGTTTTATATTAACTCCTTGCATGATTAAGTCGGAACCGGTGCTTTTCCAGGCATATCCTGTCTGCATATATGTGTAGCCTACGCCGAGATTAAGGCCGAATTTGTCGCCAATGCCCATGCGGCATCCAATCGACGGGTTTATGTATGCACCGGTGAATTCGCCAGCTACAGAATACCCACCTCTCATGTCGATGAATGGGGTGAATTTACTTTGCAGGATATCCCAGCGGATATCGGCGAAGACAGGCAGATTGTAGTGGATACCGTCGGAATCGCCGAATTTGTACAGATGGACGCCCACACCGCCGCCTACGAATAGTTGTGGGAGAATCTGGTAACCGTGAGTGGTGGAGATTTCGTTCATTGTAGATCCGTCGAAGTCTCCTGTTCCGTAGAGGAAACCATAGTCTACGAAGCCTCGGTATCCGGGTTCGATTGCATTGCCCGACAATGCTGCAAGAGCCAATGCAATGATTGAAAGCAGTTGCTTTTTCATTGTAAGAACTTTTTTTTAGATTAGGGTATTATAGCTTGTCTTTAACAAGTCCTTAAAGTTGTGTGAAGGTCATATCCTCGACTACGAGTGTTTGCTTGCCGAAAGTATAGAAGCCTATGCCGGAGTAGTCCAAAGGCATATATCTTACTTTGAGGATTTCCATGTCGTTTACGAAGAATGAGAGTGTACCACCATCACACACCAGTTTCCACTGTTGGTCAAGTTTCTTTTTATTTTCCCATTTGACGCCTTGCGATATATTGCCTACAACCATATTGTCGACGTATCGTGTGAAGTTTACCATTTCACTGTTGAAGTTGAAGCAGTAGAAATTTCCGCCATCCCGATAGTTGAAAACGAAGCCGCATACCCTGTCATTGGCAAGCTTGTCGATGTTGACATTGGCAATGATTTCGAATGGTTTCGACGGGTCGATAGGAGCATAGCAGTGTGTTTCGAAGAATGTGTTTTCTCCCACTTTTGTTGCTACACCGCTGAAAGCAGTCAGCAGCGCTCCTGCCGCTTTATTTTCGCCCTTTGATTTTATGGTGAGAACACCTTGGTCGATGACTGCGGAACCTTTGCTTGATTCGTACGCGCATTCGGTCCATCCGAGTGAGTTTGCGTCGAACGTATCGACGAATGACTGTGCAGATACGCTTGCAATCAGCGTAGCAATCAAGCACAGTGTGGCAAATAATCTTTTCATAGTGATTGAATATTATGTATGATTGGTTTGAAGTTGTGGTCAGATACTGCTTGCGTGTCCGATGCGGGTCTGTAGTTCTTCAAGCATAGGTTCAAGCTCCTTGGGCAGACGGTCTATTTCATCGAATTCGCCATGCCGAGCCTGCATTGAGCCTGCGACTTCTGACGATACTTTTATTTGAAACGCCACACGTTCTGGAGTTGTCACATCACGCACGGTAACTCGATTTCGTATCTGTTTTTCCGACATATTGAATGTCTTATATTTCCATGGTGTCTGCATATAGCCACCATGAAAATCGGTAGTTTCTATCTCCGGGAAATAGTTTAGGAGTATTTGGTGAAGTAGTCTCCATGCGTTCTCCGAATCAACTCTGCCGTCTTCTGAAATGGTATAATACTGAGGATCGATTGTTACGGTCATGAATTTATTCACAAGGCCGGAAGCTGCGGAGCCGCGATAGAAACCGTCTTGCATGAGATTGAACGATAAGGCGTTTCGTTCATCTCCACCATAGAATCTGGAGTGGGCGGTTGTGTACTCGTTGCACTCCACCCTAATTATAGCAACCTGATGCTTCTTTTTAGGTCGTGTGAATTCGCCGTATCCATATCCGATAAGATTATTATCGATGTAAATAGCGGCCTCCTGTGGCTGTACTGAAATCTTGATGACTTTGTCCCGTTTTGCCATCATTGGTAGCGAAACGAGCAAAGCCATCATGATGAAAAGGAATTTCTTCATGATTAGTATGGTTTGTTTGAATATTTATAGTTCTTGGGAATTTGCAGTTCGATTAGCTCACCGTTCTTGTTTTCCACATTAATGCGACGGTTATACACTTCAATTCCGTTTTCACGGCAAGAAACCTCGATGCGCTTGCGTCCTTTGGGAATTGTGTAATAGACCAAGTCACGTCCGAGATAAGCGCCATCAACATATATTTCGATTTGGCGTTCTTTACAGGTTAATCCAATTGTCTTGGTACTATTGCAGGATGGCATGCAGAATGCAATGCTTAGTAATCCGATTATGGAGTATATCCATGTTTTTGATGTACTTATAGACATCATTGTTGAGATAGAGCCCGCGGCTCACTTGCAAGGCTGTTAATAAAAAAAGCGTGAGAGCCGTACCTGCTGCTCGTTCTGCTTTTCAGAGGCTCTGGTAATGCCCGGTATGGTAGAACGAGCAACGCAGAAGCCTCACGCTGAATATGCTACAAATCATATGTCAGTACTCCCGTACTGGCATATGATGAATATACATATCCACAAGGCATCTACCGTTGCTTCATTCCTGACCATACCAATGAATTTACCAGATTCCTGAAAAGCCAAGAAAGAGCGTCGAGTAAACGCTTTCCATTATGTCTGCAAGTCAGTAAAATAGTTCCCATCGGAGCTACTGTAACTTTAGTGACTTGCGACTGCAAAATTATAAATTATTAATCAATGGACGTGTTCATTTTATTCTTTGGTGTTCTTTTTTAACTTTTGTTATTACTACGTGCGGCTATCACCACTGATTCTACTATGTGAAGGTTAGCTTAAAACAGCAGGCGCATCTCCGAGGCTTAAGAAACGATTTTGATAGATATCTGCGCATGAACATGATAACCTGTTCATGTAGTTAAAACTATATGTTAAGATTGCGAAAGTTTTTGCAGGGACGGAGAATTTGGTTAATTTTGGGGCGCAACCCTAAAACGACGGATAATGATTCACCTTCGGCTTCCTTTCGACGAAGTACGTCCTTTGCCCTTTTACCTTGCCATGGAAGAATGGGCGGCACGCACTTTGCCTGTCGGACGCTACTTTTTCTGCTGGAGGGTTGAGCCTACAGTTATCTGCGGCCGCAACCAGGATATTGCCGCAGAGGTGAATCTCGACTACTGCCGCGACAACGGCATTCTGGTGGTGCGCCGCCGGAGCGGCGGCGGCGCCGTGTTCGCCGACATGCAGAACTACATGTTTTCGTATATCGCTCCCGGCGATGCCATACAAAGCACTTTCTCGGCATACACCACCATGATTGCCGACATGCTTTGCCGGCTTGGAATAGACGCGCAGGCCAATGGCCGCAACGATATCGTTGCCGGGGGCCGCAAGATAAGCGGCAACGCTTTCTACCATCTTCCGGGGCGCTGCATAGTGCACGGCACCATGCTTTACGGACTGGATTCCACGCACATGCAGCATGCGCTCACTCCGTCGAGGGCGAAGCTGGTATCAAAAGCCGTGAAGTCGGTTTCCATGCGGGTCGGCTGCCTGCGCGACATGGGCCTGGAACTGACACTTGAGGAATTTGGCCGCAAGGCCATAGAAATGCTCACCGACAGCGAGCACATGCTGTGCGATGCCGATGTGCAGGGTATCGAGGCTCTGGAGCAGCGTTATTATGACCCTGAATTTATACGCTGCGAGCCACGAGAGCTGCCTGCCGGTTGTATCCGGCGCAGCAGCCGCATCGACGGCGTGGGTGAAATCTCCGCCACAGTGGCTCTCACAGCCGACGGCACCCATATAAGAGGCATTTCGCTCGATGGAGACTTTTTCCTGCTCGACGATGTCGATTCCCTTGTCTGCCGGCGCCTCGAAGGCGTCGAGTTTTGCGAAACCGCCGTGGTGCAGGCTCTCTCGCAGGTCGATGTGGGCAAGGTGATCGCCGGACTCGACAGTATATCGCTTGCGCGACTGATAGTACAATACCGAAACACACTCTATACCTGATCATGGAAAACAAAACCACCTGCCTGCACGCATCCCACAAGGCGCTCGGAGCCTTGATGGCACCTTTCGCAGGCTACGACATGCCCATCGAGTACGACGGGCTGGACAAGGAACATACCGCTGTCCGCACATCCGCGGGCCTGTTCGATGTATCACACATGGGAGAGATTGTGGTGGAAGGCCCCCAGGCTTTGGACTTGGTGAACCACATATTCACCAACGATGCCGCGGCGCTCGCCGATGGCGGTGTGGCCTATGGCATGATGTGCCATCCCGACGGCGGAACCGTCGACGACCTTCTGGTATATCGTGTCAACGCCGAAAAGTTCCTGCTGGTGGTCAATGCCTCCAATGCCGAGAAAGATGTGGCATGGGTGAGAAATGCCGCTGCCGGCTTCGATGCCGAGGTTGTCGACCGCTGTGCCGACTATGGCCAGCTCGCCTTGCAGGGCCCCGACGCGGAGGCGATTCTTGAAAGGGAGATGGGCCTGGAGCTGAAGTCGATGCCGTTCTATACCTTCAGGGTTCTTGAAGGCTCGCTGTGCGGAGGTGTGCCTGCCATAGTGAGCCGTACCGGCTATACCGGCGAGGACGGTTTCGAAATCTATGCCGCTCCCGAGGTCATCGTGGAGCTGTGGAACAGACTGCTGGCCGCCGGAGTGCAGCCCTGCGGACTCGGCTGCCGCGACACGCTGCGTTTCGAGGCCGGACTGCCTCTCTATGGCGATGAGCTCGCCGACGACATAACCCCCATCGAGGCCGGTCTGGGCATGTTTGTGAAACTCGACAAACCCGGAGGATTCATAGGCAGCGAAGCCCTTGCCCGCCAGAAGGCCGAAGGCCCGGCCCGCAAGCTCGTGGGGCTTAGGCTCGACGGTGCGGCCACGGCGCGCCACGGCTTCGAGGTGCTCGATCTCGACGGCGCGGTCGTAGGCCATGTCACCACAGGCTACAATTCCCTCACCCTTGGCGAGAACATTGCCATGGCGCTTGTCGATGCCCGCTATGCTCCGCTCGGCAGTAGCCTGCAGGTGCGCATCCGCCGCAGGCTTGTGCCGGCTGCAGTTGTCAAAAAGCGCTTCTATGTACCCAAATACAAAAAATAACCACATACAAAAATCCAATACCCTAAAGCCATGAGTAACATATATTATCTTCCCTCTCACGAGTATATCCGCGTCGAAGGCGCAGAAGGCTATGTAGGAATCAGCGAATACGCCGCATCGCAGCTCGGAGTTGTAACCTATGTCGACACCCCCGAGGAAGGCGATACCTTCGCTGCCGGCGAAGACTTCGGCGCAGTGGAGAGCCGCAAGGCGGCTTCCGACCTCTTCATGCCCGTCGATGCCGAAGTACTCGAGGTCAACGATGAACTCGTGGATAATCCCCGCCTTCTCAACAATGCGCCTCTGGAAGCGTGGATTCTGAAAGTGAGAATAGAGGATCCTTCCCAGCTCGACGGGCTGATGGACCAGAAAGCATACGATGAATTCGTGGCCGCACAGCAGCACTGAACTCCCATGAACAGCCATCGCTATCTGCCACATACGGGCGAGGATATCGCCCGTATGCTCCGGTGCTGCGGTGTGACAGCCGTCGACGACCTCTACGCCGATGTGCCGCCGCAACTGCGTCTTGCAAAGGGCTATGACCTTCCGCAGGGCATGAGCGAGCCTGAACTGCGCGGCTATTTCGCCGCCCTTGGACGGCTCAACCGGGAAATGGCATGCTTTGCCGGAGCCGGGTTCTACAGGCACTATACACCGTCGGCTGTAACGTCGATTCTCAGCCGGTCGGAATTCGCCACTGCCTACACTCCCTACCAACCCGAGATTTCTCAGGGCACCCTGCAATATATTTTCGAGTACCAGAGCATGATGTGCGCGCTCACGGGTATGGAGGTCAGCAACGCATCCATCTACGACGGAGCCACCGCCACTGCCGAAGCCGTGAACATGGCCGTGGCATCGGCGCGCCGCCGCAAGCGTGTTCTGCTGTCGGCCACCGTGGCGCCGGCGGTCGCGCAAGTGCTGGCCACCTATGCCTCCGGCGCAGGTATTGTTGTCGAGGTCATTCCGGAGGATCGTGGCACCACGTCCATTCCCGAGATGGAGAAGATGCTTGGCGCCGGTGATGTGGCCGCAGTGGTGCTCGCACAGCCCAATTACTATGGAATCGTGGAGGATTACTCCGGCGTCGCCGACAAGATACATGCCGCCAAGGCACTGATGATTCTCAATAGCCATGCCTCACCTCTGGGTGTGCTCCGCACTCCTGCCGAATGGGGTGCCGACATCGCCTGCGGCGAGGCTCAGAGTCTGGGTATGCCGCTGAACTACGGTGGCCCCGGACTGGGCTATCTGTGCTGCCGCAAATCCCTGATGCGCAAGCTGCCGGGGCGTGTGGTCGGTGCCACCACCGACCGCGAAGGCCGGCGCTGCTTTGTCCTTACCCTCCAGGCACGCGAACAGCATATACGGCGCCAGAAGGCGACATCCAACATATGCTCCAACCAGGGCATCATGACCCTCCATGCCGCCGCGTATCTGTCGCTGATGGGAGCGGAAGGTCTGCGTAAAGTCAACGAACTGAGCTCTGCCGCTGCCCATTCCCTTGCCGAAGGTCTTGTAGCTACCGGCGCTTTCGCGTTGCGGTATCCCGAGAGGCCTTTCCTCAACGAGTTCGTGCTCGATATCGCCGCTCCGCTTACCGCCGACGAGGTAATCGCCCGCGCGGCTGCCGCCGGCATTGTGGCAGGTGTGAAACTCGACGGCAGCTCCATTCTTGTCGCCGCCACGGAAATGTGCACGCCCGAAGATATCAACCGATATGTCGAACTTTTTAAGCCCGCCAGGAAATGAACCGTAAACTGTACGACAAACTGATATTCGAGCTTTCCAGGCCGGGACGCCACGGAGCCGATCTTCCCAGCTACAACTACAGCCACAGCGCATGCACACTGCCCGAAGGTTTGCTGCGGGAGACGGCCCCGGAGCTGCCGGAAGTGGATGAGCCTACGGTTGTGCGCCACTACACCAATTCCTCGACCAACAACTTCGGTGTCGACACCGGCTTCTATCCTCTTGGGTCGTGCACCATGAAATACAATCCCAAGGTCGACGAGGCTGCCGTGGCCGATGCCGCTGTAGAGAATCTGCACCCGGCGCAGCCCGCCGACAGCGTGCAGGGCGCTCTGAAAATCTACCGCACCCTCGAGAAGGCCTTGGCCGAAGTGGGAGGTATGGCCGAGTTTTCACTGAATCCTTTCGCCGGTGCCCATGGTGAGTACACCGGGCTTATGGTGATACGCCGCTATTTCCTGGGCAAGGGCGATGAGACACGCACCCGCGTTCTGGTTCCCGACAGTGCGCACGGAACCAACCCGGCCAGCGCCGCCATGGCCGGATTCGAGGTGGTGGAGGTGAAGAGCCTCGCCGACGGCACTGTCGACATCGACGATCTTGCCGGCAAACTCGACTCCACGGTGGCCGCGCTCATGATGACCAACCCCAACACCGTAGGCATGTTTGAGAAAGGCATCCCGCAGATAGCCTCGCTGGTGCACGATGCCGGAGCACTTCTCTACTACGACGGGGCGAACCTTAACCCGATGCTGGGAATAGCCCGCCCGGGCGACATGGGCTTCGATGTGATGCACATCAACCTGCACAAGACTTTCGCTACGCCGCATGGCGGAGGTGGTCCCGGAGCAGGCCCTGTGGGCGTCCGTGCCGGTCTGGAACAATACCTGCCGAATCCGAGGGTAGTGGAGGATGCCGAAGGGAAACTGACCGTGGAGTGTGGCAACGGGGCTTTCGGACGCGTCAGCTCATGGCTGGGAAATTATACAGTGTATATAAAGGCTCTGGCATATATACTCACAATGGGTGCCGAAGGGCTTGCTTGGGTGGGGCCTCTGGCCACTCTCAACGCCAACTATGTTAAAGAGAGCCTCAAGGACCTGTATCTTCTGCCCATCGACGGCCCCTGCAAGCACGAGTTCGTGTTCGACGGGCTGATAGACAAAAGCGGTGGCGTGACCACCCTGAATGTGGCCAAGCGTTTGCTCGATTATGGTTTCCATGCCCCCACCATCTACTTTCCTCTGCTTTTCCATGAAAGCCTCATGGTGGAACCCACCGAGACAGAAAGTCCTGAGACACTCGATGCCTTCATCGAGGCCATGCGCGCTATCGCCCATGAAGCCAAGGAGAATCCGGAGTTTGTGAAAAACGCTCCGTACGATACTCCGGTGAGCCATCCCGACGAGGACAAGGCCGCGCTGGAACCCTGTCTCACCTATGCCGAACTCATGGAACCCAGATGAAGCACTATAATATTGTTATAATCGGCGGTGGCCCCGGGGGCTATGAAGTGGCTGGCCGGGCCGCTGCCGCCGGAAGTTCCGTGGCTCTTTTCGAGAAGGACTATCTCGGGGGTACATGCCTCAACCGCGGGTGTATTCCCACGAAATGCATGTGCGCAGCCGCCGCGAGGATTCTCGATATCGGCAGTGCCGGTGAATTCGGAATCGGCGTCAGCGAAGTCAAGGCTGATTATGGGCAGGCCAAACGCCGTGCCGACGGAATCGTGGCCGACCTGCGCTCCGACATTTCGGCGTCGCTTGCCGGAGTGGAGGTAATCAACGCGGAAGCTTCGCTGAAAGGCGGAGGAGTTGTGGAGGCTGCCGGAACGGAATATTCAGCCGATACCATACTCATAGCCAGCGGGTCGCGTCCCGCGCAACTTCGATGTGCCGGCGCCGAATATGCCATCGACAGCGACATGCTGCTGGCTTCTGAATCGTTGCCTGCCGGGCCCGTGGCTATTGTCGGCGGCGGGGTGATAGGTCTTGAATTCGCATCGGTTCTGAATGCTTTCGGCGTTGATGTCACCGTGTTCGAATACTGCAAGGAGGTGCTTCCGGGTGTCGATGCCGAACTGGCAAAACGTCTGCGCACGTCTCTTTCCAGACGAGGAGTGGGCTTTGTGCTTGGTGCCGCCGTGGAGGAAATCGGTGCAGACAGGACTGTAAGCTACAGCACACGCAAAGGCAAGGACACATTTGCCGCAGGTACCGTTCTGGCCGCAGTCGGGCGCAGACCTGTGCTGCCGCAGGGACTCGACGCCGCGGGCGTGCGGCTTGATGGCCGGGGCTTCATAGCAGTCGCCCCAGCCACTATGGCCACGTCGGCGCCAGGAATATATGCCGCCGGCGATGTCAACGGCTTGTGTATGCTCGCTCACGCGGCATCGGCGCAGGCGAAAGTAGCGCTGGGATTTTCGCAGAGCCTATCGGTCGTACCTGCCGTGGTGTTCACCGAGCCTGAACTGGCAACAGTAGGACTCACTGTAGAAGCTGCCCGCGAACTATATCCGCAAGCCATGGCTCGCAAGGTGCCCTATGCCGCCAATGGAAAAGCACTTGCCGAAGGGCATGGCAGCGGACTGCTGAAATTGGTCTGCGATGGCGACAGTGGCCGCATTCTCGGTTGCCATGTCGTGGGTAGCCACGCAGCCGACCTTGTTGCCGAGGCAGCCGTGGTCATAGCCGCCGGCATGACCTGCGGCGACCTTGCCCGTGTTGTGCATGCGCATCCATCGTTGAGCGAACTGCTGCTTGCCGCATTGTGATATCACGTTTATGGCTTCCATTCTCTAACAAACTTTAGCACAAGACCGTTGGAATACATCACACTGGCTTGTTATGCTTATAAAGGAAAGAGAACAGGCACTGCATAGTGCGCTTGCTTCGGCCATCTGACAGTGATGCCCGTTGCCGGAGGTCATAAATAGAAATAGTTGAAACGTGGGTAAGGCACTTTAATCGGTGCCTTACTTTCGTTGAGGCCGTAACTGTGTGCTGTATGGTTATTTATTGTTAAGAAGTTTGCCGTTTTTAGACATATGTGATAGTTTTGTAAGAGCTAAGCATAAAACCATGAAGACTCTCCAGTACATAGCGCTGTTTCTGGCAGCATGTGCCGCACCGGCATATGCCGCCGATGTCGTGCGCAATGGGGTGGAGGAGCCGGTGCGTACGCCCGACTGCACCATAACCGTACAGATGGGAGCCGTCGAAGTGAATAATTCAACCGACGCTCCCGCAGTAGTGGAAATCTATGCCATTACAGGCACGCGAGTGGCCGGAGGAAGAGTCGAAGGCCATTCCGACGTCCGCTTCGAGCTTGCTGCCGGTTGCTACATTGTCCGTGCCGGCACAACAACTGCAAGGATTATGGTGAAGTGACCGGCCTTATGTGCGGCTATAACCTAATTTCGAGTGATTCAAGTAACTATAATCTGACATGCAAAACTTTATCCGTCCCATCGCCGGAATTTTTTTCGGCGTTGCCGCTATTGCCATGAATGCCGCCGATTCCGACAGCCGCTATGCTTCGTGGCCCGACTATCAGGGCGACGACCTTGAACTGATGGTCGACAATGCCGGCACCCACTTTACATTGTGGAGCCCGGAAGCAAAGGCTGCCGAAGTACTCCTATATCCCACCGACCGCAACAGTGCCCCTGTGGACACCCTTCACATGACAAAAGGTGAAAACGGAACCTGGCGGGCTTCGGTGCCACAGAAACTGCTGGGTAAATTCTACACCTTCCGGGTCGATGCCGGCCATGGATTCATGGCGGAGACACCGGGAATCTGGGCCAAGGCCGTGGGCACCAACGGCAGGCGTGCCGCAATAATCGATATGTCCGCTACCGATCCCGAAGGCTGGAGCAACGACCGTGGGCCGCAGACAGCCGCCATTACCGATGCCGTTATCTACGAGATGCACCATCGCGATTTCAGCATCCATCCGTCGAGCGGCATAGTGCATAAAGGGAAGTTTCTGGCAATGACAGAAAACGGCACAAGCAATGATTCCGGTGCCCCCACCGGCTTAGACCATCTGCGAGAGCTGGGCATCACGCACGTGCACATTCTTCCGTCCTACGATTACAACTCCGTAGATGAGGCCAACCTTCCCGCCAATGAGTATAACTGGGGATACGACCCCTATAACTACAATGCACCCGAAGGGAGCTACTCGACCGACCCCTCCGATCCGTCGGTTCGTATCCGGGAAATGAAAGAAATGGTCAAGGCCCTCCATGATGCCGGCATCGGTGTGATAATGGACGTGGTCTACAACCACACCGCCAACAACGACGATTCCAACTTCTCGCTCACGGCTCCGGGATATTTCTACCGTCACCGTCCCGACGGTTCGTATTCCGATGCCTCCGGCTGTGGCAACGAGACAGCCTCCGAGCGCAGGATGATGAGCGACTTCATTGTCAATTCAGTGAAATACTGGGCAAAGGAATTCCATATCGACGGTTTCCGCTTCGACCTCATGGGTATCCACGACATAGAGACAATGAATCGTGTCGCCCGTGAACTCAAGGAAATCAATCCTTCGATTTTTGTATATGGCGAGGGCTGGACTGCCGGCGATTCGCCTCTGCCCGCAGAACAGCGAGCTCTCAAGGAGAATGTGGCACGCATGACAGGCATCGCCGTGTTCTCCGACGACCTCAGGGATGCAGTGAAGGGCCACTACAGCAATGCCGCCGACCGCGGTTTCGCAACCGGTAAGCCCGGAAATGAGGAGACTGTGAAAATCGGCATCGTGGCCGCCACGGCACATCCTCAGGTCGACTACAGCAAGGGTAACAACTCACGGTTCGCCTATGCCTCTGCACCCACGCAGATAATCAATTATGTAAGTTGCCACGACGACCTTTCCCTTACCGACAAGCTGGCGGCATCCATGCCCGATGCCTCCGAAGCCGACCGCCAGCGCGCAGCGCGTCTGGCGCAGACAATAGTGTTCACCTCGCAGGGTACACCTTTCATGTTTGCCGGCGAAGAGGTTTTCCGCAACAAGAAAGGCATCCACAACACCTATCGCAGCCCCGACTCGGTGAACGCCATCGACTGGAATCTCAAAACCTCCAATGCCGAACAATTCAACTACTATCGTGAGCTGATACGCCTGCGCAACGGGCACCCCGCTTTCCGCATGACCACAGCCGAGGATATCGCGCGCAATCTGGTGTTCGACAGCATTGCATCGCCCAATGTGATATCCTATTCGCTGAAGAACAATGCCAACGGCGACAGCTTCAAGGAAATCAAGATTGTGTTCAACGGCTCCGATATACCTTTCGCGGCACGTATTCCCCGCGGTGAGTGGACCGTTATAGCACGCGACGGACAGATCAACGCCGACGGACTCGACACCAGCCGTGGCGGAACCGTGGTAGTGGCTCCCGTCTCTGCTCTCATCCTCGGCCGCACCCGCTGAAAAAAGAAAGAATATGTGCCACCTTCGGAATGGATGGAAATTGAGTCTGCTGTTGTGGCAATCAGTTAAAATGCTTATCTTTGCGGCTGATTTGTATGCTGATGCTGTGGCGGAGGCTCAAATCTCTGTATCTCAATAAAGTATATATGATTTCAATCACTTTTCCCGATAATAGCGTCAAGGAATTTGAAGCGGGTGTTACGCCCCTCCAGATCGCTGAGAGCATTTCCGGCCGTCTCGCACGCGAAGTGCTTGCCGCCACTGTCGACGGCAAAGAGTGGGATCTGACACGCCCCATCACCGCCGACGCTGCCGTGAAACTCTTCAAGTGGGAAGACCCCGAAGGAAAACACGCTTTCTGGCACAGCTCGGCACATCTTCTTGCCGAAGCACTGCAGATTCTATACCCCGGTGTGAAATTCGGCATCGGTCCGGCGATAGAAAACGGTTTCTACTACGATATCGACCCGGGCGAACACACCCTCACATCTGCCGATTTTGCCAAAATCGAGGCAAAGATGCTCGAACTGGCAAAGCAGAACCAGCAGATTGTGCGTGCCGACATATCCAAAGCCGATGCGCTGGACTTCTTCGGCAAACGCGACGAAACATATAAGTGCGAGCTTATTTCCGAGCTGGAGGACGGACACATAACCACCTATACCCAAGGGGAATTCACCGACCTTTGCCGTGGCCCGCATCTCCCGTCCACCGCGCCTATCAAGGCCGTGAAGGTGATGTCGCTGGCAGGAGCTTACTGGCGTGGCGATGAAAAACGTCCCCAGCTGGTACGTGTCTATGGCGTAACCTTCCCCAAGAAGTCGATGCTCGACGAGTATCTGGCACTTCTGGAGGAGGCGAAGAAACGCGACCACCGCAAGCTCGGCAAGGAAATGGAACTGTTCGCGTTCTCTGCCAAAGTAGGTGCCGGCCTGCCATTGTGGCTTCCCAAAGGAGCAGCCCTGCGCGACCGCCTCGAACAGTTCCTGCGCAAAATCCAGCGCCGCTATGGCTATCAGCAGGTTATAACCCCCCATATAGGCAACAAACAGCTTTATGTGACCTCCGGCCACTACGCCAAATACGGCAAGGACTCTTTCCAGCCCATCCACACCCCCGAGGAAGGCGAAGAGTACCTGCTCAAGCCGATGAACTGCCCCCACCACTGCGAGATTTTCCGCGCACTTCCGCGCTCCTACCGCGATCTGCCCCTGCGACTGGCCGAATTCGGAACAGTTTACCGCTACGAGCAGAGCGGCGAGCTTCATGGTCTGACCCGCGTGCGTGGCTTTACTCAGGACGATGCCCACATTTTCTGCGCTCCCGACCAGATAAAGGACGAGTTCCTGAAAGTGATGGATATTATCCTGTACATCTTCAAGTGCCTCAACTTCGAAAATTTCGAAGCCCAGATCAGCCTCCGCGATCCGGAGCACAAGGAGAAGTATATAGGCAGCGATGAAAACTGGCACCTGGCAGAGCAGGCGATTATCGATGCCTGCGCCGAAAAAGGACTGAATGCCCGCACCGAGCTTGGCGAGGCCGCTTTCTACGGCCCCAAGCTCGACTTCATGGTCAAGGATGCTATCGGCCGCCGCTGGCAGCTCGGAACAATTCAGGTGGACTACAACCTTCCCGAACGCTTCGAACTCGAATATACCGGTTCCGACAACGCCCGTCACCGTCCGGTGATGATTCACCGTGCGCCCTTCGGTTCCATGGAGCGATTTGTGGCCGTTCTGCTGGAACACACAGCCGGACATTTCCCATTGTGGCTGGCTCCCCAGCAGGCTGTGGTGATTCCCGTGAGCGACAAATATCTCGACTATGCCCGCCGTGTGGCTGCAGAACTCGAGGATGCCGAAGTGCGTCTCACCATCGACGACCGCAACGAGACCCTCGGCCGCAAAATCCGCGATAACCAGCTGCAGCGCGTACCCTACATGCTGATTGTGGGAGAGAAAGAAGAGTCGCAGGGCGAAGTTTCTGTAAGAAAACCTGGCGAAGGCGACCTTGGTTCAATGAAAATTGCTACCTTTGCAGGCCGCATTGCCGACGAAGTGCGTGCGCAGACAAACCAATAAAACTACTGAATGGATAAAAAACCACCCTTCCACCCCGGTGGACCCCGTCCCGGAGCACCCTCCGGCCCCCGCAGACCAATAGGTCAGCGGCGAGACCCTCGCCAGCAGAAGCAGGCGCCGAACAACATCAATGAGCACATCCGTGCCTCACAGGTGCGTTTGGTGGGCGACAACCTCACCCCCGGTATATATTCCATTCAGGACGCCCGCCGCATGGCCGTCGACCTCGAACTCGATCTGGTGGAGATTTCCGCACAGGCCGATCCACCGGTTTGTAAGATACTCGACTACCAGAAATATCTTTACCAGCAGAAGAAGAAAGCCAAGGAAATCAAAGCCAAGGCTACCAAAGTGGTGGTGAAGGAAATACGATTCGGACCCCAGACCGACGACCACGACTATAACTTCAAGCTCAAGCATGCCCAGGGCTTCCTTCAGGAAGGTGCCAAGGTGAAGGCATATGTGTTCTTCAAAGGCCGTTCCATCCTGTTCAAGGAACAGGGCGAGGTGTTGTTGCTGAGATTCGCAAACGACCTCGAGGACTTCGGAAAAGTAGAGCAGATGCCTCAGCTCGAAGGTAAGAGGATGATTATAATGATCAGCCCCAAGAAGAAATAGAAAATGCCTGCACCCCATCCGGGGTGCAAGCATCGAAACTAAATAACATCAACCAACCAATGCCAAAGATTAAGACTAATTCCGGTGCCAAAAAGAGGTTCGCCCTTACCGGATCAGGAAAAATCAAGAGAAAACACGCTTTCAAGAGCCACATTCTCACCAAGAAAACCAAGAAGCAGAAACGCAACCTCACACATTCCGGTCTGGTGGACTCCACCAACGTTAGTGCTGTAAAAGCTCTTCTGGGTCTTAAATAAGCTCAACAAAGCCGCTTCTCTGACAAGAGGCACTGCGGCTGCCGAAGGGCCGTCTGACGCCCAAGGATGCCGCCAAAACATTCTCTAACCGGCTGGTCAGCCCAAAGAGCTTCGGCCGCTGACAGCCTAAAACAAAAAACAAAATGCCAAGATCAGTCAACCACGTCGCTTCCCGCGAACGCCGTAAAAAAATTCTCAAACTCACCCGTGGCTATTTCGGTTGCCGCCGCAATGTGTGGACCGTTGCCAAGAATACCTGGGAAAAAGGTCTTACCTACGCTTACCGCGACCGCAAGGACAAAAAGCGCAACTTCCGTGCTCTGTGGATTCAGCGTATCAACGCCGCTGCACGCATGCACGACCTGAGCTATTCCAAGCTCATGGGACTCATCCACAAGAGCGGTATCGAAATCAACCGCAAAGTCCTCGCCGACCTCGCCCTCAACAACCCCGCCGCTTTCGCAGCAGTTGTAGAGAAGGTGAAGAACGCATAAGCCGCTACAGCATAAACAAACCGGCATTGTCCTTGTGAGGGCGATGCCGGTTTGTTATTTATGGCTGCTTGATAAGCGCGCGGCCTAATTGCCAAGTTCGGAAGGGTCGATGAGTTCGTCGGCGCTATATGCTCTGGTTGCCTTGCGACCGGATAGTGAATCCCACAGCATGGGGGAAATTCCCGTACCGGGGCGTTTTGCAATAATGTTGGAAGAAGTGAAAGTCTCTCCCTGGGCTATGGGCATTGCTGCCACAATGCTTTTGCGGGCGATGGCGATATTTGGAATCTCCGCTTCTGCGGCTGTTTTGCAGCCATCGCCGAGCATAAGTTCCACCCGTCGGATCTGTGCGACCATTTCGGCGAGTTCTGCCGGTTCTATCGATGCCTTGTGGTCCGGTCCGGGCAGGTTGCGGTCCAGCGTGAAGTGCTTCTCGATAATCCTTGCCCCGCATGCCACGGCAGCCACTGAGGCGGTGATGCCTACGGTGTGGTCGCTGTAGCCCACTGCGGCGCACCCCGTTGCCGCCAGAGTATGCATTGCCCGCAGATTAACCGAACTGTCGGGCGCGGGATATTGTGTGGTGCAGTGCAACAGTGCGATACGCGACAGGGGGGTGCCTGCTTTACGCAGAACCTCGAGTGCGGCATCGACTTCGGCAGCGGTTGCCATGCCGGTGCTCATCACCACCGGCTGTCCCAGAGCACCGATTTTGCGCAGATAGGGTAGGTTGGTGATTTCTCCTGAAGGAATTTTCCAGAAATCCATCCGCAGCGGTTCGAGGCAGTCTATGCTCACGTGGTCGAAAGGCGTGCTCACAAACCCTATGCCCCGTTCGCGGCACAGCATGTTCAGTTTCGCGTATGCGCTCAGCGGCAGGTGTATGGCGCGGCACATCTCCAGCTGGCTCTCGTCGGAACCTGTTGTCTCTTTCTGGTATTCTGCTTTGGGTGCGTTCGCTGCTATTACAAGTTCCGGAACAGCAGTCTGGAATTTTACGTAGTCGGCGCCTGCGGCGGCTGCGGCATCGATCATGCGGCATGCCATGTCGAAATCGCCGTTATGGTTCACGCCTGCTTCGGCGATTATGATGGTGCGGTCAGTTTCTTGGAACATTTGAGTCGGAATCAAAAACAACGTCGGCAGGATAACGGACCGTTGTCACTCCTGGGCGGCCTATTGCGGGAGCTTCGGGGCGGCCGAGGATATCGTTCACCATTGCTGCTGCCACGTCGGCTCCTGCATGGATGCTTGCCACGCAGCCGCCTCCGAATCTGGGGTTTACTTCCATTACCATGAGGCGTCCGTTGTCGAGGTCGCGGATAAGTTGTACGGTTATGGCTCCGGATAGTCCGGCAAGTTCGATTGTACGGGATGCCAGCTCCACAGCTTCGGGGCAGTCGGTTGTTGTTGTGCGTACGGCCTCGCCACCGGAGGTTTCCTCTCTGAGCCTCGGACTGGCCACGAGTATGCGGCCCGAGCGCACCGACGCATAGCAGTCGACTGATATTTCCTGCCGGTTGTCGATGCGTTCCTGAATGAGGAAACGGTCGGACAGGCTCTGATACTTGTACACTCCCTGCAGGCTGTTGATGCATTCGATGCCTTGCGAAGCCGAGCCGAAGCGAGGTTTGGCGATAAGGCGCAGACACGGGTCGCCAGGACGGTAGGTACGCGGAATGGCAATGCCGACACGCTCGAAGAATTCGGCGGCCGCTATTTTGTCGAACATCCGTTCTGCATCCTCGGCTTTGCCCACGGGTGCGAACACCGCGCCGCCAGTGCGTGTGCGGTAGCGCGCGGCAATGCCAACGGCCTGGTCTACGAACGGCACCACGGCATCGACACTATGGCTGTCGACCGTGCTGTCGATGTGGTCGAAGATTGCCGGGTCGCCCCAACGTAGACCTTCGACCACTGTGCCAAGGCTGGCTATGGGAGAGCGTGCCGACAGTTCGTAGCCTACGATACGGCCTTCGACGCCGGCGTCGCCGCATGCTTTCAGCAGTAGCCTTCCGAAGCTTACACGCTTCGCTCCTCCGAGGAACAGGAATGTGAGTTTCTTCATCGGTTGTAGAGCATTGGTTTGTATTTTGCGAGATTTCCGGGGTCGGATAGCCAGTCGATGGTTCTCTTCAAGCCATCGCTGAAACTCACAGCCGGTTCCCATCCGGTAAGGCTACGGATAAGGGAGCTGTCGCCGCATAGGCGTGTAACCTCGCTGTTAGCCGGGCGCAGGCGCTGCGGGTCCTCTTCAATCTCTATATCGGCATTCATCAGCCTGGCTATTTCGGCGGCCGTATCACCCATTGATATTTCCGTACCGGTGGCGATGTTGATTTCCATGCCCTCTATGCCTGTGGCTTCGGCAAGAGCTATGAAGCCTGCGGCGGTATCGGTAACGTAGTTGAAGTCGCGTGTGGGACGGAGGTCGCCAAGCCGGATGCGTGTGGCGCCGGCGGCAATCTGCGAAATCACAGTTGGGATAAATGCCCTGGCGCTCTGCCGTGGCCCGTAGGTGTTGAACGGGCGGGCAATCACCACAGGCATGTCGAAAGCATTGTAGAAACTCTTGGCCATGGCGTCGGCCGCGATTTTGGTGGCCGAATACGGCGATTGAGGTTGGCGTGGATGGTTTTCCTTGATGGGGACATGGAGCGCCGAACCGTAGACCTCGCTTGTGGATGTTACGACAACGCGGCTGCAGGCGGCATCGCGCGCGGCCTGGAGGATGTTGAGTGTGCCACGGATGTTCGTGTCCACATAGCTGTCGGGAGCCTCGTAGCTGTACGGTATGGCTATAAGTGCAGCCAGATGGAACACAACGTCGGCGCCGCGGCAGAATGTGCGGCAGAAGTCGGGGTCGCGTACATCGCCGGCGACAATCTCGAGCATACCGGAGGGCTGTCTGCCCTCGAGCCATCCCCATGAGCCGAATGAATTGTACTGTACCATTGCCCTTACCCTGTATCCTTTGTCGAGCAGGGCTTCTACAAGATGTGAACCTATGAAGCCGTCGGCACCGGTTACTGCCGCCAACCGGCACTGTTGATTGTTGTTTACCATGTTTTGGAGAATTTGTAGACGAACAGTTGTCCTTCCTTGTTTTGCCAGATCAGCTCCATGCGTTTGCTGTCGCAGCTGACAATACGTAGTGTGAATATCCCTGTGGCGGGGAAACCCATCCACTGCGGAGCGGCATACTGGCCGCCTCCGTCGGGATTGTTGTCGTCGGTGTGCTCGAAGTCGAGTCTCAGAAGACCGTCGGGAAGCTCTGTGAAGTTGCCGAAGTAGTTTTCGGCAGTGTGGTGCTTATCGGCGAGCTGCACCCGCAGCAGATCGGACTGGAAGCTCCAGAAGGTCTCTGTATCTTCCGGCATGGTCATTTCCGAGCCGTCGCAGGTCGCGCTTTCGAGTACCCAGGATCCGAAAAGGCGGCCTATATGTCCGCCGTTCTGTGTGCAGGCCATTGCTACTGCCGCCAGCAGTACGGCAAGTATCGTGCGTGTGTGTGTCATTTGTTTTTACCTAAGGTGAAGTCGCCACGGAAATTCACGGCGATTGATGCCCCTGCATTATTGCCTCTGAGGTTGCCGGCGTCGAATGCGAACTGAGCCTTCAGTTCGAGACCGGGCAGAGACGGAGCGGGCTGCCAGCTTGCTTCGGCCATCGCCGATGTGTTGTGGAGAAAGCGTGCCGCCGGCAGACGGCCCGAGCCTCCGGCTTTCTGGTACGATACCATGGCTCTCCAGTGCCATCGGCCTACGATTGTGCCGCGGGCTGCGATGTGGAATCCGCGGGAGCGGTTGTGCGCGAATGAGGCGTTGCCGTCGGCATTGTATATGGGCGCCGGCAGGAAGGGGGTGCCTATTGCCATGCCATAGTTGGCATATGGGCCATAGAAGTCGTTGTTATAATAGTTGTCGCCGCCGTTTGCTTCGCTCATCAGGTCGGTGCCGGGTCTGTCGCCTACGGTATAATGTATGGGGCCGCCCTGGTTGGTGAAGTCGAGATATTCTATGACGATACTTTCCAGCGGACCTGCCGAGGGAAAATCGTACTGTAGCCCCCACAGGCCATCCCAGCCGTTACGGCGCCCGATGCCGGAGCCATCTTCCCAGGGCCACTGGAAGTAGGCGCTGAGTTTCCCGGCCGATTTGAAGTTGTAGACAGCCTTGAAATCCCAGCTGCCGAGGGAATTGCCTTTGTAGTAACCTTCGCCGGAGCCTTCCATGGGAAAGAACATGTCCCATATGTCGCGCAGGTGAAAGCCGCGGTCCTCGTGCCTTATCTGTTTTCCGGCGCGGTACCATGTTGTGGAGCCTCCGAATTCACCGGCTGTCTGCATGCCCACAATAACGCTGAACGGCATCGAAGGCTTGGTGCGGAAATAGCATCGCTTGTATGTGTAGCAGAGGTCGGAGGTGCTGAGGCCCTGGTAGCGGTTGAACTGCTTGTGGTCGAAGCCGTCGTCGGTGAATCGGCCGTACATTATTTCACCGTCGATCTGTACCCAGCCGTCGGTGAACGGTATGTCGACGAAATCCAGAAATCCGGCGGCGGCTCCCGGTATGGGCCGTGCGTTGGTGCTGCGCACAAGATCGCCCGACGAAAGTGTGTTGTCGGTTATGCGGCTGTACCTTTCCTTCATGCCAGCCAGCAGATATACCGCTCTGAACTTAAGCTCGCCATATAGCTGAATCAGGCGCAGGGCAGATGGCCGTACGGCCGATTCCGTCCACGACCCTGTAGCCGCGTCGTAGCGGTCGTAGGAGAATCCGTTCGAGTAGCCTGCTATATATTCAGCTCCGTAGCCCCAGCTGAACCGCCTGGAAGTGTCGACCCGCCTAATAGCGGATGCACCTTGCCATATCCCACGGCCTGCGGATGCACGACCGGAGTTCCACGAACCAATCATATAGGGGGCGAAACGGTCTTTCGAGGCATTGACACGGACGTAGGCGTCGTATTCGATGTTTTCGGCGGCACCGGCGGCGATTGCCGCGGCTGCCAGGATAGCCGTTGTTATAAGTTTTTTCATTGTGCCGTATTCCGGGCAGGCGACTGCAGGCAAATTCTTACGGCTTCTCTCACGGTTTCGGCACCGGCGGCCGACGACCTTAGCAAAGCGAGCACGCCATCGATATAGGCGTCCTTGTTCTTGAAACCGCACATTTGCGCCACATTGCAGTTGGCCAGCATCGATTTCTGATTGAAAACTTTCAGTATGGCGTTGTAGTCGCCGCTGTCGACAAACTGTTGGAACTGTCGGCAGAAATATTCGTAGCTTTTTCTCGGATTCATTTCCGAGACGAGGTTTTCGAGGTGTTTTTCGAGACTGTCGATGGAATCGAACCGGGCATCCACACGGTATTCGACCGTCCGCTTCACCCTGTGGCGGGTATGCATAAGAGCCTGCTGTCGCAGTTCGGCCTTGAAAAGCGAGAGCAGGGCTTTCCGCACTTTCGCCACCACCCTGTCAGGGTCGGCTCCGGAGCGCGATGCCATAGTGTGGATTATAGGTTCGAGAATGAAAATATTTTCCACCTCGGCCACCTCCGGCACCATTATGTTTTTCCTGCGCAGATAGGCCACTTCATCCTCGTTGCGCCTGTCGCGGTCCACAATGCCCATCGAGTCGAGTTTGTGGAACGAGGCAAGGTCGTTGAAAGTGCGTGTGGCTTCTATAACCTTGTTGCAACTGCCCAAAGAACGCACCGTGAAGTCGGGAAAGATAAGCGGGTACAGCCGTGCGTCGATGCTGCGGTTGTCGCCTTCGATAAACAGCACGGGCTTGCGGCTGCCTGCCAGCGCGAGGTATATCTCGTTGGTCACGCCTGCTTGCGGAGGCAGAACCTCGTAGTTCCAGCGGCAGGCTTTGGCGTCGCAGTCGCGCACCCACACCACACGCGCGCCGTTGCGCGAGGATGCGAAATCGGGATCGTGGGTGGTATAGCAGAAGCCGCAGTCGGGGCGCAGAGCCTCCAGCCGGTTCCACAGGGAGCTTATTATAGTGGGATGCAGGAAAATCTCGGGCGATTCCACGAAAATGGATGCATTCCGCGGGGCGTACAGCACAGCGCCGGTGTAGTACAGCACGGCGCGTTCGCCGTCGGATAGGCGCAAGGCTGTGTATTGGTCGTTCTCTTTGTCGAAGGACCTCGAGAATAGAATCTTTCCGCTGTCGATGAGTACGCGGTTGCCGGGAAAAATCTCCTGCCATAGTTCCACCACCTTGTCGAGCCGCGTGGGTTTAAGGTGTGTGTTCCTGCCGTCGGCCAGAGCCAGCTTGTAGCCTATGAGATTCAGCATCTCGTCCTGCATAAGTCGGGCGAGCAGCATTTCCAGCGTGGTGGCTCCTTGTTGTGCCGCGATAGCCGGAGCACCGGCGCTCAGACGGCTCCGGAGTTCCCATGGCTGGTATTCATGGTCGCCGCGCGGGCGGTCGTATAGTGCTCCGAGAGCGTTTAGCCTCATGGCCTGGTCGCCAAGAGTGTCGAGTATGGAGCGTGTGAAGCGTGTTTTGCCGGCACCGTTGGCTCCTATTATTACCAGCGGAGTTCCTCCGCCGAATCCTACAGCTTCGGCAGGGCGGCTGTCGTTGCGTGGTGGTAGCTGAAGGTTCATGGCCGAACCGTTCTAAAGCTGTTGCTGGCGGCTATAGGTGAGATTCACCTTGGCCTTGGAGAAATCGAAACGTGCCACTGCGGGTGCTGCAATATATGGCACCACCTCGGATACGATGTAGTTCTGCTGGTATGAAGTCATGTCCAGCTCGAAGTTCACCTGTACGGGCACAATAGTAAATGTGTAGTCCTCGGGGGTGAGTTCGTCCTCCTTGTCCATAAGGTCTTTCAGATAGCTCACCATGCCAGAAAATGCATAGCGGCGCAGTCGCTGGTCGTACTGGCAGTAGAACGAAGTCTTGTTGTCGGGCAGTTTGTTCTGGGCGAAGAATTCGTCGCGGTCCTTGCTGAGCACCATCAGCGCATACGGGGGCACGTCCACCTTGTATCCGGTGGCGATGGTGTCGGCCGGGAGGGATAGGTACAGGTCGTTGATTACCGACAGGCCGGTGCTGCCTTCCTTGAATGCGGCTATTACTTCCGGCGCGGGGAAGCGGAGCTTGACTTCGTATCCTGCCGGCGCAATCATCAAGGGTGCGCCGTTTTCAACTTCGGCGCGGAGTGCCGGGTCGAGTTCGACTTTTATATTGTTGTTGTTTATTACCTCCGGAGCCACAGCGAAGTATTCCTGCTCGGCTTCTATGGTGTCGTTCTTTTCCTCACCTACCTTGATGGTGCTCATGTGTAGGGTTATGGTGGTGCGGGATATTCTGGTGAGTCGTCCGCGGCCGAAGCTGCTCTGGGCATAAATGCCCGGAAAGACATTGGCGGTGAAAATCTGGCCGTTCGCGAAGTTGTCGGGGTTGGCGATGAAGGCATCGAATAGACTCTTGCTGAACTCCAGCGGGAGTTTCATGGCTATGGTGCGTGTTGCCAGTCCCATCACCGAGTCGCTGCCGAATGCCGAGGTGTTGTACACCGTGGATGTGAGAGGCTGCGAGGGGTCGTAGTAACCGGTTGGGTCGAAATCGCTGGCGATATCGGCGGGAAGCGCTTTGGTCAGCGGGAAGACGGTGAGAGTCATAGGTGCTATTGAGTCACCGATGAAAGCCCCCGGAAGATAGCGGAAATTCAGGAATGCGCTGTCGATATCGGCGGAATCGAATGTTGCGGTATCGAGTGCCACGGCAGGAACGAACTGCGCCACGGCGCTGCTGGAAATGCTGCCGTATCCGGGGATGTCGATGGCGCCGAGCAGTTCCGCGATGGTGCGCGGGCGCACGCTTGCCACAGCTTCGGAGTGGCCGGTGACAGTGAACGAGGAATCAACGACAATCTGCACCTGGTCTTCGAGCAGAGAGGAACCTATGGTGCTGTCCTCGCCGCAGCCTGCGGTGGCGGCGCCCAGGAGGGTGATTCCGGCTATGGCCGGTATGATATTGCGCAATGTCATTTTATTCGATAGGATTGGAGTAGGGGAGTGTGTGGAATGCGGCGCAGGGCTTCAGAGGCTCTGGTAGAAGTTGTAGTATGCATCGGCATCTATGCCGCCGGGATATTCCAGCATGGGTTTGCCACTGGCGATTGCGTAGTCCAACAGTTCCTGAGGCACATCATGAGAGCTGACAACCAGAGCATCGGCGTGGTCGATTGCCATTTTGTTGAGCTTTATGAAGTCTATGGGAGTCTCGCCATCGGTAAGTGATGTCAGCGCGGAGTCGTCGAAGCCGTCGGCGCGCAGTTTTTCGATAAGGCGGCCGTTGAGGTGTCCTTCGAATGAATCGGAGAAAAGGGAGAACACAATTTTTGTATTGCGGAACACTGGATCGTCGGCAAATACATTCTTAAGATATAGCGGAGCCAAAGCGCTTATCCATCCGGTGCAGTGTACTACCGAAGGCTCCCAGCGTAGTTTTTTTACGGTTTCGGCGGTTCCGCGGACAAAGAACATGGCGCGTTCGTCGTTGGCGTCGGAATCGTGCACGGTCTCGAGCTCGCCCGAGGCGTGGCGCATGAAGAAATCGTCGCTGTCGATGAAGTACACCTGCAGGCGTGTGGGCTGGAGGGTAGCCACTTTGATGAGCAGAGGATGGTCGGTGTCGTCGATTACGATATTGATGCCGCTCAGGCGGATAACCTCATGGAGCTGGTTGCGTCGTTCGTTGATATTGCCGTATTTCGGCATGAAGGTGCGAACTTCGGCTCCTTTTTCCTGCATGGCCTGCGGGAGCTGTCGGCCGAAGGTGCTCAGCGGTGTCGCGGGCAGGTATGGTTCAATCTCCTGGGAGATGTATAGCACTTTTTTTACGTCCATTCTTTGCTTTGGTGGCTTTATATTGGCTGCGAAACGCGCGTGCGAAAAATCGTTGCGCGGTAATAACGTGCAAATTTAGCCATTTTTTTCGACATGGTCGGTATGGTGTGGCCTGTGAGGCTTCGTTTTTCACCTTTTTTAGTGGACTCCATGTGCCGAAAAAACTGGATTGGAATCGTGCGCATGGGGGATAAGAGTGCATAAAATAATAAAAATCAAAAATATTTGGTGGTGTTGGGCAAAAGCAGTAACTTTGCGGCGCTAAACCAATACAGAACCAATAACAAACGTAAATGGCAACAAAAATTAGACTGCAACGCCATGGTCGCAAGAACTATGCGTTCTATCCGATTGTCATCGCAGATAGCAGGGCACCACGAGATGGTAGATTTATTGAAAGGATAGGTTCCTATAATCCGAACACTAATCCTGCTACAATCAGTCTCAACTTCGAGCGGGCTCTGTACTGGGTGAGCGTGGGCGCACAGCCCACAGAAACAGCGCGCACCATCCTTTCCAACGAAGGTGTTCTTCTGATGCACCACCTCCTCGGTGGCGTGAAGAAAGGTGCTTTCGACCAGGCCGAGGCCGAACGTCGATTCAACGAATGGAAAAACCGCAGGGATGCCAAAGTGAACTCCCTGAAGGTGTCCATGGCTACCAAGAGCGAAGAAAACGCGAAAGCCCGTATGGAGGCCGAAGCCGCCAAGAATAAAGCTATCGCCGAAGCTGTGGCCAAGAAAAAGGCCGACCTCGCCGCTGCCGCCGCCGCACAGGCTGCCGAAGCTACGGCCGAGGAAAACGCTCAGGAAGCTGCCGCAGAATAAGCGGCTGCCCGAAGGCAAAAAACTAAAGCCGGGGTGTGTCCGCTCTTTTAATGGAGTAGGCGCACCCCATTGCTTTTATCCTTACTCTGTAGAACATACCACCAACCGTCTCCACAACTTCCCAAAAGCAGAATAATGAAAAAATTCAAAGAATACACAGGGCTGAATCTCTCGCAGGTCAACAAAGACATGCTTGAGCGGTGGAAGTCCGAAAATCTTTTCGCCTCCAGTGTGGCTCTGCGTCAGGGCGCGCCATCGTTTGTTTTCTATGAAGGTCCTCCAAGCGCCAACGGCATGCCGGGCATACACCATGTGATGGCACGAACAATAAAAGATCTATTCTGCCGCTACAAAACTATGCAGGGTTTCCAGGTGAAACGCAAGGCCGGCTGGGACACTCACGGCCTGCCCGTGGAATTGGGAGTGGAGCGCTCTCTGGGCATTACCAAAGAGGATATTGGAAAGAAGATATCCGTAGAGGAATACAATGCTGCATGCCGCCGCGAGGTTATGAAATACACCCGCGAGTGGGAGTCCCTCACGGAAATGATGGGATATTGGGTAGATACCACCGACCCCTATATAACCTACGACAACCGCTACATCGAAACCGTGTGGTGGCTTCTTGCACAGCTTCACTCCAAAGGGTTGCTGTACAAAGGCTATACCATACAGCCGTATAGCCCCGCCGCAGGTACCGGACTCAGCAGTCACGAGCTCAACCAGCCGGGTTGCTACCGCGATGTGAAGGATACCACCTGCACGGCATTGTTCGAGTTGACCGATCCTATCGATATTCTCACAGGCTGGGGCAAGGCCTGTCTGCCTGCGTGGACCACAACACCTTGGACTCTTCCGAGCAATACCGCGCTTGCCGTGGGGCCGGCGATAGAATATTCGGTACTGCACACTTTCAACCCGTATAACGGCGAAAAAATCACTGTAGCCATCGCTACAGAGCTCATCGGCTCATACTTCAAGCCCGAAGGTGCCGAAGCCGATATGGAAGGCTTCGTAGCCGGCAGCAAGGTGGTGCCTTACCGTGTCGTCGGCACTGTGAAGGGCGAACAGCTCACCGGCATGCATTATCGCCAGCTGCTCCCGTGGGTAAATCCGGGAGAGGGCGCTTTCCGTGTGATTCCGGGTGACTACGTATCCACCGCCGACGGTACAGGCATTGTGCATATCGCAGGAACATTCGGTGCCGACGACCTCAGGGTGTCGCGTGCCGCCGGTGTGCCACCGCTGCACATGATCGACCGTGAAGGCAATCTGCGCCCAATGGTAGACCTTACCGGGCGTTTCTATCGTCTGGAGGATCTCGACCCCGGTTTCGTGGCATCCATGGTGGACACCGAAGCCTATTCGGAATGGGCAGGCCGATACGTCAAGAACGCCTACGACCCCGAAGCCGACGAAACCACCGAGACTCTCGACGTGGCCATATGCATGGACCTCAAGGCCAAAGGCCAGGTGCTCTCCATTGCCAAGCATGTGCACAACTATCCGCACTGCTGGCGTACCGACAAGCCTGTGCTGTATTACCCGCTCGACAGCTGGTTTATCCGCTCCACTGCCGTGCGCGACCAGCTTATCGAACTGAACGGCACCATAAAGTGGAAACCGGCCTCGACCGGCACAGGACGCTTTGGAAAGTGGCTTGAGAATCTTCAGGACTGGAACCTGTCGCGTTCACGCTTCTGGGGAACCCCTCTGCCCATATGGCGTACCGAAAGCGGCAAGGAAGAAGTATGCATCGATTCCGTGGAGACTCTCTTCAATGAAATCGACAAAGCTGTGGCCGCCGGAGTGATGACCTCCAATCCCTTGCGCGACAAAGGCTTCGTGCCAGGCGACTATTCCGCGGAAAACTACGACCGCATCGACCTGCACCGTCCCTATGTCGACGACATCGTGCTTGTGGCTCCTTCGGGAGAACCGATGCATCGCCAGACCGATCTTATCGACGTATGGTTCGACAGCGGGTCCATGCCATATGCCCAGATTCACTATCCTTTCGAAAACAAGGAAGCATTCGACAACGGCAGCCTTTTCCCCGCCGACTTCATCGCCGAGGGCGTGGACCAGACACGCGGCTGGTTCTTCACACTCCATGCCATCGCAACCATGGTTTTCGGCTCCACTGCCTTCAAGGCTGTGGTTTCCAACGGGCTGGTGCTCGACAAGAACGGTGAGAAGATGAGCAAGCGCAAAGGCAATGCCGTGGATCCGTTCACCACAATCGAGAAGTACGGATCCGACCCTGTGCGCTGGTATATGATTGCCACCTCTTCGCCGTGGGACAACCTCAAATACGATCCCGAGGGTGTGGCCGAGACCGCAAGAAAATTCTTCGCGACGCTCGGCAACACCTATTCGTTCTTTGCCATGTATGCCAATGTCGACGGCTTCACCGGCGAAGAGGCACAGGTGCCCGTGAGCGAGCGCCCGGAAATCGACCGCTGGATTCTTTCACTGCTGAACACGCTTGTGAAGGAAGTCACCGAAGCCTACGACGACTATGAGCCCACCCGCGCCGTGCGTGCGATAGGAAGTTTCGTACTCGACGATCTTTCCAACTGGTATGTGCGTCTCAACCGCAAGCGTTTCTGGGGCGGCAAAATGGATTCCGACAAACTTGCCGCATATCAGACCCTCCATACCTGCCTCTCCACCCTGGCACTGCTGGCCGCCCCGGTGGCACCTTTCTTCTGCGACCGTCTGTTCCGCGACCTTACCGGTGCCCCCAGCGTGCATCTGGCCGAATTCCCCAAGGCGGACACCGCGCTTATCGACACCGCGCTGGAACGTCGCATGTCGCTGGCACAGCGCCTTACATCGCTTGCTCTCGGACTCCGCAAGAAGGCCAACATCAAAGTACGCCAGCCGCTGGCCAAGATGCTCCTGCCTGCTGCCGACACTGCGGCCACCGCAGATATCCAGGCGATAGCTCCTATCGTAGCTGCCGAGGTCAACATTAAGAATATCGAGGTGGTCGGCAACGACAACGCCGTGTTCGTAAAGCGTGTTGACCCCGATTTCAAACGTCTTGGTCCTGTGTTCGGCAAGCGCATGAAAGCCGCGGCAGCAAGAATCAAATCGATGGGAAGAGCCGAAATAGCGGCTCTGGAAGCAAACGGCTACATCGACCTTGAAGTCGAAGGCGAAGTGACCCGGGTTCCCGTTGACGCCGTGAAGATTGTCGCCGAGGATATCAAGGGATGGCTTGTTGCCAACGAAGGCTCCCTGACTGTGGCTCTGGATATCGACATCACTCCCGAACTGGCTGCCGAAGGTCTTGCCCGTGAGCTGGTGAACCGCATCCAGAATCTGCGCAAGCAGTATGGTCTCCAGATAACCGACCACATAAGTCTGGCAATCGAAGGAAACGAACAGGTGCGGAGCACCGTGGAAGGCTATGCCGATTATATCGGCGGCCAGGTGCTTGCCGACGCCATCGTGAGCCGGATACCCGAAACCGCCGAACGCACCGAGACACTCGATATCGACGGCACAGAAGTAAGAATCGCCATATCGCAGGCCTAATACCACAAGTAATGAGCGAAAAAGAAAGATACAGCGATGCCGAGCTCGAAGAGTTTCGCAAGCTTATAAATGACAAGATCGCCGCTGCCCAGGAACTCTACGACGAGTTGGTGGAAGCAATCAACAACAGCCACGGCAACGGCACCGGCGATACCTCCCCTACATTCAAGGCACTGGAAGAGGCTGCCGATGTGAATGAGCGCGAAGCCAACGCCCGCCTTGCCGAACGTCAGCGCCAGTTTATCTCCCACCTCAGGGGCGCGCTCACACGAATTGAAAACAAGACCTATGGCGTGTGCCGCGTGTGTGGCACGCTCATTCCCAAGGAGCGCCTGCGGGCTGTGCCTCATGCCACGCTATGTGTCAACGAGAAGATAAACCGCAAGTGAACAATATTTCCTCGAAACGCCTCGCCGCAGTGGCCGTTGTCACTGCGGCGGCGGTGATTGTGCTCGACCAGCTGATGAAATTCTGGGTGAAGACGAATTTCTACCTCGGAGAGGATGTAGAGATTCTCTCCTGGTTTCATCTTCGCTTTATCCAGAACAACGGCATGGCCTTCGGGATGGAGTTCGGCAGCAAGCTCATGCTCACCTGCTTCCGTATAGGTCTGGTGAGCGTGCTCACATGGTACCTTGCCCGGCTTGTCAAGGCCGCGCTGGTTCCGGTGGGATATATTGTGGCGGTGGCGCTGGTGTGCGCCGGCGCACTGGGCAATATCATCGACTGTGTGTTCTATGGCGAGATATTCACCAATCCATATCCTCCCGAAGTGGCCACAACTGTGGAGTTCGGCCATGGCTATGGAACATGGTTTCACGGCCTTGTGGTGGACATGCTGTATTTCCCGTTGTTCTCGTTCCAGTGGCCGCAGTGGATTCCGTGGGTAGGCGGTACTGCGTTCTCGTTCTTCGACCCTGTGTTCAATCTTGCCGACGCGGCCATAACCGTGGGCATGTTCATGGTTATTCTTTTCTATTCCAAATATCTGGGACGGAAGTGGTATGCTCCCTCGGCCGACGATAAATAGGCTTTCGGCGGCGATTTCGGCGTTGCTTGTGTTCGCCGCCTGCCACCGTGTGCCCTCCGATGTGATACAGCCCGAGGAAATGGCTCAGCTCATGGCCGACGTGCATGTCGGCGAGGCGGTGGTGGAGATGAACCGCAACCAGTACCAGAGCGATTCGTCCAAGCAGGCGTTCAAGCAGAGTGTGTATGCCGCGCATGGAGTCGACGCTGTCACCGTAGACTCGTCGATGGCCTGGTACGGAAGGCACATAACCAGGTATATGGATGTCTACGACCGTACCATAGAGATTCTCGAGCACAGGCTCATCGAGACCGGCAACCGTGTGGCGGCCGAGGCCGCGCTATCCATGGCAGGAGATTCCGTCGACGTGTGGCCGCATCCGCGCTATATGTCGTTCGGCAGTTTGTCGCCGTCGGCTACCATCACTTTCGCTTTTGCGAGCGATGACAACTGGGAAGCCGGCGACACCTACACATGGCGTGCCAAGTTTATCGAGAACGGTGCGGCGAGCGACTGGGCCATTGCCGCACAGTACAGCGACGGTACTGTCGAGACCGTGCACACGCGATTCGGCAATAATGGCTGGCGCGAGCTGGTGTTCCGTTCCGATTCCACGCGTAATATAACAAGACTCAGCGGGTACCTTACCGCCGACATAGCGGAGGGCAACACAGTGCGTCTCGACAGCATGCAGCTTGTGCGCAAGCGTCTGGATGCCGAGCGATATTCGCAACGCTATATGCAGCGCACAGTACGTAACTACGAAGCCCCTTCCGACAGCCTGTGAAACGTCTGCTGATTCGCAAACTCCATATGCCGGACGGTACGGTTGTGTCGCCTGCGCTGGTTGCAATGGCCGATGATGGCTACGCTGTAGACAGGGTCGAGATTTTCACGGCGGAGACACCAGACACCAGCTATGTCGACGGTGAATTTGAGCTTACTGCAGAAAGAACAATACGGAAGCGCGTGCATCAAGCACTTAAGACCGGTCCTGAAACGTTTTCATAGCCTCTATAAGCGTCTGCCATCCGTGGATGTCGTAAACGATTTTCAGTTCGCGGAAGGCGGCTCCATAGGCGGGATCGGGGTTTTCCATCATCTGGTGAAGAATCACCAGTGCTTCGGTTTTGCTTATCTGTGAAACGACAAGCGATGCCACAAGATTGCAGAACCCTTCGCAATATGTGTGTGGCGCATCGATGTTGCGGTGCCATTGCCAGAGGTGCGCGAGTTCGTGGGCCAGGGTTTTGGCCATCCCGATTCGCGAGAGCTGACGCATGAGGTCGATGCGGTAGCCAGAGGAGTTTCTCGATGCCACGCCTCGCGGGGTACCCTCGGGGCTGCCGTGGGCGAGTTGCATCTCTTCAGCCGACAGCAGGCAGATGCGGACGGCGGGCAGGTATAGTTTGTGGCTGGCAAAGAAGGAATAGCAGAATGTACGGATGGTTTCCAGTTCGTCGTAGCTGCGTTCACTGCCGCAGCGGCCGCATGCGGTTCCGAAATATGGCACATCCACAGCATCATTTCCTATTATGCGGCCGCAGAAGCAACAGCACTGAACGTTGTGGCACGTGCATGCCCGGCGGTTGTAGCGGTCGACGTGGTAGTTGTCGCTGTCGATATTCCGGCCGCAAACCACGCAACGGCTGCCGGTTTCTCCGGTGGCAATTCCGAGAAAGGCAAGATGGTGGTCTGTATTCATAATGATGCCATGCGTGATTCGATTATGTCAAGTGATTCCAGAAGTACTTTGCGACGGTAGATGGCGTGATTGGAATTGTCGCCGGCAAGTGTGTCGAGTTCGTTTGCAATGCTTTGTCTGCGAAGTGTCATGGTGTCGGTCAAGCGGGAGCGCAGCCCGTGAACTGCGCAGGCAGCAAGTGCGGGATTTATCCACAGGGCTATGGCGGCATCGTCGCCTCCTCCCGAACGCGACAGTTCCGGCAGGGATGCTCTTAGGGTTGCCGCGAACTGTTCCGGACCTTCGTCGAGGAAGCCACGCAGTATGCTGTGTGAGAGATCGGCGGCAAGAAAGTCGGCGTCGGGCGATATGTCGCTGATGCCGTCGGTGCAAAGCATGGCAAGCGCTATCGGCGAAGCGGAGGTGGCTATGCGGAAGTCGGCAGGAGACAGCCCGCACATGGATGTCGTGTTGCCGTCGTGGCACTGCGGGTCGGCCGGTACGGGCACAGTGGCAGTGCCGAGGCTGTCCACGGCCACGCATAGTCCGTCGCCAAGCTGTAGGAACATCGAGAAGCCATCCAGTGTCCATGCTGCAAGAAGAGTGCATCCGTATGGAATATGGCATTCCGTGTCGGGTGGTGGCGGGCATGGATTGGCTTCCATGTGAGAGCCTACAGCCTCGGACCAGCATTCCATAATGGCTTTTGGCAGGGCTTCCGGTGCCACGTCGCCGTGTGCGATTTCCGGCGCGAGCCGGCCGATACATTCCTCAGCTGCCTTTATTGCCAGTTCGGCACCGATGTGGCTCCGGAAGTGGGTTTGGTGCCCGTGTCCGTCGGCTACGGATATAATTGTCGCGGAGCCGTTGGCGGTTAAGGTCTCTATGGCTGCGGCCCGGTCCTGGCAGGGAAGTCCGGCCAGGATGTGCTGTTCGCCGGTGGTATAGGCTGATGAGAGGAACATGGCATCAGTCCCAGAACGGGCTGTCGGGCGCTATGGCAGGAATATCCACTCCGTCGAGCGGTTCGAGGGCGGCGCTTATGCCTGCATGGATCTGACTGTCGACGGTTTCGGTTTCGGTTCCGGTTTCGGTGCGGACGCGTGCGCGGGAGGCTATGCGGCTCACCGTAGCCGACACCGTGCGTATCACTTCGGTGAGTTTTCCCATGTCGGTAACGCTTATCACACTGCCTTTGCCTCCTATGGCAGTGAATTCCGAGATGGCTTTTCGCATGGCAACTTTGTCGGGTGCGGCGCCGATGGCAATCGCTATCTTGTACGAGTCGGCGAACCATGGATTCTCGCGCAGCGACTCCAGATGGCTCTCCCATCCAGAGTCGGGGTCGCCGTCGGAGAGCAGAATCACTGCCGGGCGGAGATTGCCGGCCGTGGCTCCCAGTGCGGCTTCGGGACGCAACTGTGCGTCGAGCAGGTCGAAGGCTTCGCCCATGTTGGTGAGTCCGTATGCCTCGAGATTGCTCCACGAATAGTCGAGTGCCGAAACCGGCATAGGCTCCAGTAATCTTGCGCGGTTGCTGAATGCTATGCAGTTCACGAAAATCTCGCCGTAGTCTTTGTTGCCGAGAGTGACATCGCGGAGTATTTCTATTATTTCCGGCATGGCCTCGTTGACGCTTTCGATGCAGCCGTTATGGTTCATCGACCCCGAGGTGTCGATGAGGTAGAACATGTTCATGCGCCTGCGGGCACATGGAAGAGGGCGTATATCGGTCAGAGGCATGGTGTGGGAAATATCACAGAGGCACGGCATGTGCCGAAATCGATTTTGCAGCCGTCGGCGAACACCACCGAGCATCCTGGAGAAGCTGTTGCCGCTTTGCCCGACGGCATCTGCACGGTCCATGTCCTTGTGCCTGTGTTCTCGAGACCGAGTACAACTCCGCGTCCGCGGACGTTCATGGTTGAACAACGGCCTTCTGCGGTCAGGGAATCTCCAAGAAACAGACTTTTCCCGGCGCTGAGCCTGTAGGGATGGTGGATGTCGAAGGCAAGGGTGGCGAACGGAGCCATGGGCTTGCCGCATCGTGGGCACAACGGTGGTAGTGTAGTGTCGGCTAAAAAGTCGTGTACTGGTTCCGAGCGGTCGGCATGGCATGTGAGCAGGCAGCTGCGCAGGTTGCACAGCAGAGTTTTCCATCGCGACGATGCAGGGCGTGCCTCCGGGTTTGCAAGAGATTTCGACGATAGCGACACCTGGAATGCCTTTTTCAGTGTCTGGGGTATTGCCGGCCAGAAGCGCAGGCTGTTGGGATGAAGTTCGGGATGCGGACGGTTGGATGCGTTGTCGGCATCATGGCAGAACACGGCATTGCTGCCGAAGGCGATGGCTTCGTCTTCGGGGCTGAGGCATCGGTAGCGGCCGGATGCCGTGGCAATGCCTTCGAAGGGGTGGTCGGTCATGAATATGCGGTAGAGAACCACCGCCAGAGACAAGCGGTCGGAGGCTGTCGATGGCCTCGCGCCTGCCGCCACTTCCGGAGCCATATATCGCGGTTTGCCGGCTATGTTGTGGCCATGGCCGTTGACAACGATATTCTCGTTGTCGCATATGAGGATGTCGCCGGTGAATGGATCTGCGAAGAAGTTGCCGTCGTTGATGTCCTGGTAGCAGCATCCTGCCAGATGCAGGCGGCTGAAGCTGTCGGCGATGGCTATGGCCGCATTGAGGCGCGCTGTGCTGGAGCGGAAGTATGCCTCGGGATTACGGTCGATGCAGAAAAAGTCGCCCAATTCGATGTAGTTGGCCGGCTTAAGAGGCATAATATAACCGAAGGCGCTCCCGTATGGAACGGTGAGCGCCTGCGGCCATAAGAAAGATGTTCCGGGCGGTGTGGCCTGGCAGCGGGCAGCCATAGAGGCCGCGAACCGGCTGTCGGCCAGAAGCGACGGATTAGTGAACCATTTGAGGGCTTTGTCGTTGCCGTCGTTGTCGGTGGCGGCATAGACCTCACCCTGGCCGCCGGCACCGAGAAAGCGCCCGACAGTTACTGTGGAGCCGTCGGTAAGCGCTATCCTTGTTCCCCGGCGCAGGGTCGGCATGGCTGTTATTGCATTCCGCTGACAGTGGCGGCGGGGTCGATTTTTGCAACCAGGCCCTGAAGAACTTTGCCAGGGCCGAGTTCGATGAATTCGCTGGCGCCGTCGGCAATCATGTTGCGTACGGTCTGTGTCCAGCGCACGGGAGCGGTGAGCTGTGCCACGAGGTTGGCTTTGATTTCGGCGGGGTCGGAGTGGGGCAGGGCGTCGACATTCTGGAATACCGGGCATACGGGACGGTGGATGTCGGTAGCCTCGATGGCTCTTGCCAGCTCGGCGCGCGCGGGTTCCATGCAGGGCGAGTGGAACGCACCGCCGACTTTGAGGATGAGAGCGCGTTTCGCGCCGGCAGCCTTGAGGGCTTCGCAGGCGGCGTTGACAGCGGCGGTTTCGCCGGAAATCACGAGCTGGCCGGGGCAGTTGTAGTTCGCGCACACGACAACGCCGTCGATTCCGGCGCAAATCTCTTCCACTTTTTCATCGGGAAGGGCAAGTACGGCTGCCATGGTGCTGTCGGTGAGTTCGCAGGCTTTCTGCATGGCGCCGGCACGTGCGGCGACAAGGCGCAGGCCGTCTTCGAAGTCCAGCGCTCCGGCTGCCACCAATGCGGAGAATTCGCCGAGCGAGTGGCCGGCGACCATGTCGGGGCGGAAGTCGGCGCCGAGGCTCTTGGCCAGAATGACGCTGTGGAGGAAGATGGCCGGCTGGGTCACCTTGGTCTGGCGCAGGTCTTCATCGGTGCCTGCGAACATAAGGTCGGTGATGCGGAAGCCGAGAATCTCGTTGGCACGCTCGAAGAGTTCGCGGGCTTCGGCGTTGTTATCGTAGAGGTCTTTGCCCATGCCCACGAACTGGGCGCCCTGGCCGGGAAAAACGTATGCTTTCATGCTATGGTTGTTTTTGATTTCTTGAACCGGTTTAAACAATTATATAAAATGTTTAAAATTCGACCGCAAAGTTAGACATTCCCGCCGAGATTTCCTAACTTTACGCTCGCAAGCGCACTGTATTTCGTGCGCCTTTCCCCCAATCCGACCATGACTGTACCCGCACTTATACCTCTTTTTCTGGGAAACCTCAAAGGCTACGAGATTGCCATAATATTCGTTATCATACTGCTGCTGTTCGGCGGCAAGAAGATTCCCGAGCTTATGCGTGGCCTGGGAAAGGGCGTGCATTCCTTCCGCAAAGGCATGCAGGAGGCTAAAGACGAAATGAACCGCCCGCTCGATGACGATGCCGAGGTTCAGGGCAATGCCGACCGCAACGGCACGACAATGCGCGGCAAAGACCGCGGCTGAAAAAAGAGTTTCCAAGCCCCCGCAGCAACTGTGAAAGACTGTTCTTCCGAAGGCGAGATGTCGTTCTGGAGCCATGTCGACGCCTTGCGTGCTGTTCTGCTTCGGGTGGCGGCGGTGGTGCTGGTTCTGGGCATAGCCGCTTTTATGGCCACGCCATGGCTTTTCGACAATTTCATAATGGCACCATGCAGCGGAGGTTTTCCCACCTACCGCCTGTTCAACTATGTGGCATGCGCCAGCGGTATGCCAGAGCTTGCCACGTCTTCCGACTTCAGCGTGGATATAGTGAGTCTCGAACTTTCCAGCCAGCTGTTCACCCACATGTCGGCAGCGGGCTGGCTGGCAGTGCTCGCCGGATTTCCCATCATTCTCTATCTGCTCTGGGGCTTTGTGTCGCCAGGCCTGCACAGCCATGAGCGGCGAGGCATCCGCGGGGCGTTTGCAGCAGGCAATCTGCTGTTCTATCTTGGTGTGGCGGCGGGGTATATGCTGGTGTTCCCGCTGGCGCTACGCTTTCTGGCGGACTACAGGCTGAGTTCAAGCATCCGCCCCTTTGTGAGCCTGGAGAGCTATATGGACAACTTTTTCGCTCTTCTCATAGCCATGGGGGTGGTGTTCGAGTTGCCTATGGTGTCGTGGCTGCTGGGCAGGATGGGTGTGCTGCATCGCGGTTTCTTCAGCCGCTACCGCCGGCATGCCATCGTGGTGCTCCTTATTATAGCTGCCCTTATCACGCCTACGGGCGATCCCTTTACCCTGTTCATAGTTTTCCTTCCTGTATATGCCCTTTGGGAAGCTGCTGCATTGCTTGTTCCTAAAGAAAATACATAACAATATCTACCGCCATATCTACCACCATGATCAAGACTCCTCTTTCCTCGCGCTTCCTGCGTCCCGGGTTGCTCGCGCGTGTCGTTATCGCCATTGCAGCAGGCATCGGGGCCGGTATGTTCTTCCCGATGTGGGCTGCAAGGCTTGCGGTTACCTTCAACTCAGTGTTCAGTGCCTTTCTGGGATTTGTTATCCCTCTGCTGATTGTCGGCTTTGTGGCTCCGGCCATAGCCGATATCGGAAAACGCGCCGGTGCCATGCTGGGCGTTACGGTGCTGATAGCCTACGCCATGACATTCGGCTCGGGAGCGCTGGCCTACACTGCCGGCGTGCTCACATTTCCTTCGCTGCTGGATACGGTGGACTATGTGGAGGCAGTGAACTCGGCAGGTGCTGCGGAGCCTTTGCCCTTCTTTACTATTGAGATAGTTCCGCTGATGACCGTGATGACTGCCCTCGTGCTGGCTTTCGTCCTCGGCTTCGGATGCGCCGTTCTGCCGGGAGCCGCTGCCCTTCGGAAGGGTCTCGACGGATTCCGTGAAATAATCGATCTCGTGATACGTCGCGTGATAATTCCATTGTTGCCCGTGTATATATTCGGTATTTTTCTGTCGATGACCATCGCCGGTACTGTAGGTCCTGTGCTTGCCACATTCGCCAAAATAGTGGCTGTTATTTTTGTGCTGCATGTGGTTCTGCTCGTCGCCCAGTACAGCATCGCCGCTCTTTTCTCGGGGCGGAATCCGCTGCGGTCGTTGTGGACGATGATGCCGGCCTACTTCACAGCCCTTGGCACACAGAGTTCGGCAGCGACCATACCGGTAACCCTTGAGCGTACTGTCTCGATGGGTGTCAGACCGGAGATTGCCGGGTTCACGGTGCCGCTGTGTGCCACCATACACATGTCGGGGTCGACGCTTAAGATTGTATCATGTGCTCTTGCGCTGATGATAGTGCGAGGTATGCCTTACGATGCGGCCATGTTCGCCGGCTTCGTGGCCATGCTCGGCATCACCATTGTGGCCGCACCCGGTGTGCCGGGTGGTGCAATAATGGCTTCTTTGGGTATCCTGCAATCCATGCTGGGATTTTCCGAAGCCGACTGCGCCATGATGATAGCCCTCTACATAGCTATGGATTCCTTCGGCACGGCATGTAACATCACTGGAGATGGTGCCATCGCCCAGATTGTAGACCGTCTGTTCCGCAGCCGTGGTGCCGTGGCAGCCGCAGGGCGGCAGAGTCTTGCCTGAAGTGAGTTCATGCTCAAAACATGCTTCCATCTGTTGTGGGGGCGCCCTTGATGTTGTAACTTTGCGCCATGATTTTCTACCGCATCTATCAATTTCTGATTATGATGCCACTGCTGCTGGTGGCAACGTTTATTGCAGCCACTCTCACTATCATAGGCAGCGTGGCCGGTTTCGGACGTACCATGGGCTATTGGCCCGGAAGGATATGGGCACGGGTCTTCTGTTTGCTCAGCTGGGTAAAGGTTGAAGTGCGCGGAAGGGAAAACATCGACCCTGCGACATCGTATGTGTTCGTGGCAAACCATCAGGGAGCATACGACATCTTTGCCATCTACGGATATCTGGGTCATAATTTCCGTTGGATGATGAAGAAAAGCCTTGAGAAGATACCTCTGGTGGGCTACAGCTGTCGGGCTGCAGGGCATATTTATGTCAACAACAGTTCGCCTTCGGCGGTGCGCGCCACCATGGAAGATGCCGAGAAACAGCTGGCCGGCGGCATGAGTGTGGTGGTTTTCCCGGAAGGTGCCCGCACACGCGACGGACGCATGCACGCTTTCCGGCGCGGTGCCTACAGCCTGGCGGTGGAGTTCGGTTTGCCGGTGGTGCCTGTGACTATCGATGGCGCCTTCAAGGTGATGCCGCGCAATGCACGGCTGCCGAGGCCGGGGCGGATTATCCTCACCATCCATAAGCCCATCGCGCCGGGTCCCGGCGGGCGCCACGAGCTGTCCGAACTGATGGCTCGCAGCGCGCAGGCCATTGAGTCGGCCCTGCCGCCTGAAAATCGGCCTAAAAATTGAACTTTAATGTTGCCGGATGTGTTGGATTGATATCGTAAAGTCAAACAATTCAATACATCACGGCTATGAAAGTCAGCACAACAGTCTTCTTCGGCAGCCTTGCCCTGCTCGGCGCCCTATCATGCATATCCTCCTGCGCACACACCGACAGGATTGTCGGCGCATGGGAAGCGGCGCCGGTGCCGTTGAATGTGCCTGATGCCGCCGATGCCTCGGCGATAGTCACTCTCGACTTCGGCCAGATTACCAGCAGTTCCATGCCGGCAGAGGTGCAGCTGTCGGCGACCATAGATGTGCGCCAGGCTGTACAGGGCGACCCGCTGGCTGCCACACGCCCATGGGAACAGAGTGTGGCAGCCACGGCTTCCATCTCTGGCAGCTACGCCTATGGGGACGGCAGTGACGACGATATCATAATCACCCTCGACCCCAGTTCCTTTATTGTGAACATCGACCCTGCCGGTGTGGTGTTCGACAACAATGTCGTTACCGGTATGGAATCTTCCGCACTCGATTCGCTCACAGCTGCCTGCGCCGACCGCTGGCGGGTGTTGCTGGCCGGCCCCATGCGCGAGGTTTTCTATTCGTATGGCCGGATGGACGACATCAAAATCCATCATAACGACCTCATGAGTGCCGGGGTGAACCATCGCGATTGCTCCTTCCGTCGCCTTGGCACCCCAGGCGAATAAGGATTTCCCGTTTCGATTACTAGATATATGCAGAGGCTGTTTCCGCCAACCGGAAGCAGCCTCCGTTGTGTTATCATATGTTTTACGCCATGATTATGAGCCTTCGGTGACAGCTGCTTTGCCGTGAGCCGGATACATGGAAATGTCATTACACTTCCGGATTGTTTTTTTGCTCAACTACTGGAGCTGCACTTCTTCACCAGATAAATCATATCCGAGAGGACGACACCCTCCTCGATTATAGGGTGGTCGTAATTTGTGGTGAAGAAACCTTCGATACGATGGGAGTATTCATAGCCTGCCTTTCGGTAGAACCGGAGAGTCGATGGCGTTTCGCCGGTTCCGAGCTGGATGTTATGTCCTTTGTAGACCATTTCGATGAATCCGAGCATTCTGTGTCCTATACATCTACGGCGATATTCGGGATGCACGGCAATGTTCTTTATCTCGACGGTGTCGCTCGATTCTCTTGTTACAACGCACACGCACACCGCGACGCCCGCCATAGTTCCCACATATAGAGTTCCGCGGTCGAGATACCTGTCGATCATGCTTTCCTGCTCATCGCCGATAAGCAGCAGATCCATAAAGCGTCTTTTATCGTCTGAAACTGTCTGGATTCGTAGTTCTGTGGTCATAAGTCATTATTGAAGGGCGATTAAAAGTGTCTGGATTTGGTCTGGCTCAAGATGTTTATATTTCAAGAAGTTAAGTTCAAAGATATCATAAAAGACCAGGTAGTTGTCGCATGGTCAAATTTAGTGAATTATACCCAAAGCTATGTTTTGTCCGGAAGTTTCACAGAAAAATTTTTCAAAAAAATCACACAACTCTTGCACATATCAAAAATACGTTATAACTTTGCACTCGCAAAAGGGGAAGAGCAATGCCCCGCAGCAAATTGCCTTGTGGTGTAATGGTAGCACGTCGGATTCTGGTTCCGCCTGTGAGGG
>ERZ778513.151-NODE-151-length-64061-cov-50.439678_pt1 | contig 64061 bp, 62 predicted proteins | sample MGYA00510345_ERZ778513 | MGnify/ENA primary metagenome ERZ778513 (study PRJEB29527, sample SAMN07138966) | mouse gut metagenome | material: feces | host: mouse | place: China:Nanjing | collected 2016-01-25 ... | reverse complement strand
GCATCAGGGTTTCCCCCATTGTGCAATATTCCCCACTGCTGCCTCCCGTAGGAGTTTGGGCCGTGTCTCAGTCCCAATGTGGCCGTTCACCCTCTCAGGCCGGCTACTGATCGTCGCCTTGGTGAGCCATTACCCCACCAACAAGCTAATCAGACGCGGAACCATCGTATACCACCGGAGTTTTTCACACCACTTCATGCGAAGCTGTGCGCTTATGCGGTATTAGCACCTATTTCTAAGTGTTATCCCCCAGTATACGGCAGGTTTTCCACGCGTTACTCACCCGTCCGCCACTAACTCATAAATCACTAGGTTTCAATATGAGTCCGTTCGACTTGCATGTGTTAAGCACGCCGCCAGCGTTCATCCTGAGCCAGGATCAAACTCTCATGTTAAAATATGGTTTGCTTTACAGCCCTTGAGAGAAACTTCGTTTCTCTGTAAGCCGAAAAGTTTTGTTTGATTCTTGCACCAGTCAAACTGGCTAAATCCGTTGCATTTTTCAATGCATTTACTTTTAGGTTTTGTTCTCTGAACAATTCTTTTTTTAGAATTTTCAGGGTTGCATTACTGTTTATTTGTCAAGGTTCTTTTTTGTCGTTTTGTTTGACACAACTCCGTTAGTTTATCACTATCCAAAGTTTTTGTCAAGAACTTTTTCAAAAAAAATTTATTGCTTGTCCACCCTTTTTCGGTGGAATTTCATGTTAGCACATTTTTTATTTTGTGTCAACACTTTTTTAATATTTATTTTACAACTTTTCATTAGGGCGAAAAAAAAGAATCTTTAAACTACTAAGATACTTTTCCCATGACAACTTGTCATAACTTCACTCATTTATAAAATATAAAATAAATGAACGGAGAAGAAGGGATTTGAACCCTCGCGCCGGTCACCCGACCTACACCCTTAGCAGGGGCGCCTCTTCAGCCTCTTGAGTACTTCTCCTCGGTACTGAATTAAATCCTCTACCAATATTAAAATGATGCGTCTTCTGACTCAACGCATGATTCATTATACATAAGCCCCTGTGTATTGTCAACCCCCTTTTTTTATTTTTTTAGGAATTAAAGAAAAATAGGTTGCTGTTCACATTCCCATTGTATTTCGCATTTTTATACGCATTTTTGATGTAAACAACAAATATGCACACAAAATGCTAAAGGGCAAGCATTTTGTGTGCACGATTCCCTTTGGAACTGTAGAAAAATAACTGACACATCTTGACTTGGATATTTCTCCGATTATGCATGCCAAAAAGCCTCGCCGTAGCCCGCTACGCCTACGTTTTTTGACATACCTCCTCGAAGAAATATCCTACGCAATCTGCATCACTTATTTTCCTGCAATTCCTTACTTTGACGAGGAAAGAACTATTCAAAAATAATTTATACATCCTGTTTACTTTCATAGTAATTTTTTAACAGTTCCTTAGAGCCATCTCTGTTTTTTGCAGTCTGGATAGAGTTCTCTCTTTGTTGAAGAAGCTGTTGCTTTTGTAAGCTGTAAGACTATCTCACTAAAATATCGTGGATTCACATCTCCAAGCCTACATGGAACAAATTGATTCTGTTCCTGTTTTTTACGAAAATGTACACCATATATAGTCACATCAATATCTAAACTGGCAATGCCATCACCTGAAAATTCTAGCTCTACACTATTATTTTGGTCATTGTGATAATAGGTGTCAAAGCTCCCACCATCACCGACCTCTCCCTTATACCAACCCATATCTTGAAGTTTTCCAAAAAGAAACAAAGAATTAACAACCACCCCTCCAAACCGGATGAGCTCTAACTTCTCTTTTTCCTCGTCTGTCACACGGAAAACAGGACGTTCTAACTGTTCAATGGGTTGAGCAATCTCATAATCAGATAGTTGTTCTTTCCATGCTACAAGTTCTTCTTCTGAGAGTTCCAGCGGATGTACCAAGCCAATGTCAACTCTCTCTGGAAGTTGGTATTCCTCTTCGTCCACAGTATTGAATGTGCCATCTTCCATATAACGAAAAGTCTTTATTACTGTCTTGTCCAAACCTTTTCCTTGATACACACCCCATATTAACCCAGTGGCAAATTGACGCATAATTGGATTTTCAACAAACAATGCTTTCCAATTTTTTGTCTTCCATTGCCGATCTGTACTAAGTGCTTGTTCCAAACGTAGTTTCTGTGCTGCAACCACCATTTTTAACTGCTTTTTTAATTGTCTCCATGCATCATTTGCCGCCTTTGCCAGTTCAGGATCATCTGTTTTGCCAGGAGTGGGTATATTCTTTAATTGTTTTTCCTTTTCATCATACACTTCTAAAGAAAATGTTGGTGTTAAAATCACTTTAAATTGTCGTTTTCCATAATCAAAGATACGTTTCATCTGTTTGTCAAAACCTAAATTTGGAACGATCCTATCCTCCATTTCTTCCCTTGTTATTGCAAGCTGTTCTGCGGCATAATCAAGTGCTTGTGCTGCGGTGGCTTTTACTTGGCGATTTTTAAATTTTCTAGCAATCTGGTCTACCAGAACCAGCGCTGTAGACGCTGGATTAAGTGCCAATGCTTTCACTGCCTCCGCAGCCATTGCACCGCGTCCTTCTTTTGCCCATGTCTGAATCTGTGTATCTATTTCTGTCACAATTGTCTCACCACCATGAATCGAAGCGACATACAACACCCATTTGCGCTTTGCCTGTGCGCCTTCTTTAACCCAAAAATCATAGATTTCTTTCATATATAACGCTAATTCTGCCGGATTGAGTTCTGCTGCTAGTCTCTGCGCATCTTTGTTGATTCCAAGTGTTTTCATATCGGCATAGCTGATTAATATAGCAGCAAGATAATCCTCCGTCGCTTGTTCGCCATCTTTTTTATGTACTGTTGTATGTGACTCAAATGACAACCAAGACAATTTTCGCTTCCATGTACCAATCAAAATTTCATGTATTAGATTTTCTAAGATTGGTTCTGCTTCATTATTATTCTGACAAACCTCAAAACCAATTGCATTCCGTATCATTGTGCGTATCGTTTTTGTCTTTTCTTTTTCAAGCGCCATAGAAAGCGGATTGTGATATTTTTCCACTCCCCAATAACACAAAACTTTTATTGCCATCTCACGTTCTGGACCACGTGGGGACTGAAGCATTGCAAGAATATTCGCCTCACAATCTGGATGTGCAGCAAAAATTGTCTGTAAAAGTTCTCTCCCCTCTTTGCTGTTTTCTGTGGCACAGGCAAGCAGTTCTTCTTTATATTCTTTCCATTGTAAATCCATCACACGGATCGCCAAAATGCGAGATGGCATAAAATGGCTTTGAGAAGCAGTTTTCCATGCATCATGCCAGTCAGTGTGATAAGCAGCAATTACTTCTAAACATTTCTGATATGCATTTTTTTGATAATGCGGTGCATAATAATTTCCATTATATACTTTGCTCAAAAATTCAATTTGATATTGAGGAGGAACTTTTTCTTCATCCATTAACTTTAAAATACTGTTTGTCTGGCGCGGATCAATATCCTTATATTTCCAAGGATACTCTGTCTGGTCCAATGCAGAATCTACCCAAAAATTTGAAATATAATCGTTATCCAAACTTAAACATTCTAAAACCAATGCTCTTTTGTAAATCTGTGATTCGCCATATAAATTATAATTGTGAATCTCTTTACATTTGGTTCGCCAAAGTCTTCCATTTGTATTGCGCCAATCTGGCACACAGGAAAGAATATCTGAAATCTCTATCTTTCCCAGTAAGTACTGCTCCGCTTCCTTTTGTGAAGTGCGAAAGATACTAGCTGCCTGCTTTGCAGCCGCTCTTCGATAGTCATTGGAAAATCGTTCTTTCCTGCCTTCATAGAGTTTTGGATTTCCTGTTTTTATACAGGTCATTAGATATCCTTTTTCATCCACTACAAGCTCCAACAACACCTTACACATAGTTTCCGGCGCTTCCTTTGCCATATACTCTAAAATTTTTGTCTGCTTTTTGGAAACTGCCCAGCGGATATACATATCTTCTGGAATGATTAAATAATTTTTTAACGCAAAGATATGCCTGTCAAACCAGTCTTGTCCAACTGCAAGACAATAATCCAATGGACTATTCTTGACTGCCATAAAATCCAGTGCATCGGCAAGACGAATCACAGATGCAAATTGGTCAGAATGCTCTATTGCAAGAAACGCAAGAAAGGGCAGAAATGCCATCTGATAGTCATTTCTACATCTTCCAGCTAGAATAGATCGAATTTCTTGAGGAATTGGTTCGTTTAAGACAGCATTTTGTACAAAAGTTTGAAGAAGTTCTAAGTTTGTCTCTTCTAACTCACTATCTTCTGCCACCAATTTACCAATATTCACTGTCAGACTATGTTCCAAATATGCTACCATTTTCTTTGTATATTCTGGATCACCAAATGTTCTGTTATCTTCGTCCATTGAAATACAAAGTGTGCTTTTTGCTTCCTCTAAGGGCTTCACACAATACAAATACAATGCCGCCAAAAACATCTTTGTATTCGCTTTTTCTTCGTTATAACACAATTCCATCATGTGAGAAAACACATCTGGATTTTTTGTCCCCATTCTGACAAGCGGCTCTATATAATTTGCATTAAAATTCCAAACATTCAACGCAATTGCATTTGCATGAAGCACTGCCTTTTGTATTGGAGACAAAAACTTTGCCAAATAATTAATGTTTTCAAATGTTGCACAATAGATAAGAAAACAAGACGAAGTCTCACCGCCAATCTCGGCCGTAAGACGAATAAAACGACCTGCTAATTCCGTTTTGGTCTTTTTATACAGTTGCAAAAAGTCATATAGTTTATATGCAATATCACGCGAAAAATTTGCAAAACTTTGATGTTCCACTTTCTTTAATAGATTTATGTCCTCAGACGCAGACATATTCATATATTGCTCTGCAATTTTTTGATTTTTTTCAGTTAATTGCAGCAAACCTAGAGCTTTCTGAATATTCTGCATATCCCTGTCTTGTGCTTGTGAACTCATTAGAATCTACCTCCCTTTTATCACAAATTTCGTTGCTATTCACGGCATGGAAGCCGCTCATAGCAACGATTCGGGACAATATTTGAAGTTTTGCTTCGCCAAAATCGCCCCTCACTTTTGAATCATATTTTTGCGAAATATACAGTACATGCGCATTCCTGACCCGTGAAAAGTAACCAAATTTCCGATAGACTAACCTACAATTCTCGTAATCTGAAGAATAATTTCACTGAAATAACGTTCACTTACCTTGTCTGGAGTGCAAGTCTCTTCTCCGTAGGAAGCGCCATGAACCACTTTTGTAAAAACTAAATCATCAATTATCACTTCCTCATTTCCATATCCAACAGAACAGCCAGAAAAGGTTAACTCGGCACCAAATTCACTATCACTGCGATAGCAGTTGTCAAAAAATCCGCCATCTAAAATTTCTCCGCGAACCCAACCCACGCTTAAAAGTTTTCCTACAAAAGCAGCACTATTGATTGCTTTTCCATAAAAACGCGTGATTTTCTCTATGCCCTTTTCCTCCTCTGTAACATAATACACAGGGCGATCTAACTGCTCAACGGGCTGTGTAATCTCATAGTCTAAGAGCTGTTCCTTCCATGCTTGAAGGAGTTCTTCTGACAGTTCAAGCGGATGCACCAGTCCGATCATACCTGTTTCTGGAAAAGTATATTCTGCTTCATCTACTGTATTAAAACTGCCATCTTCCATATAACGAAATGTATCTTTTAACTGTCCATTTTCATAGAGACCCCATATCAAACCTACAGCAAATTGATGCATAACTGGATTATTGACAAATAATTCTTTCCAAGATTGTGCCTTCCAAAAACGCGCTGTGGTAAGCACTTGATCCAACCGAAGTTTTTGGGCCGTAATCACTAATTTTAACTGCTTTTTCATCTGTTTTAATTCTTCCTGCGCCCAAGCTGCTTTTTCGGCGTCATCTTGTTTTCCAGGAGAAGGCAGTTTTTTAAGCTGTTTCTTGCTGTTATCATAGATTTCCAGTGTAAGTTGCGGAGTTAGACGAACGGTAAATGTGCGTGGTCCATAGTCTAATATTCGCTCTGCCTGCATATTTAATCCCAGATTTGGTATAATCCTGTCATCTAGTTCATCCCTGCTAATTCCAAGTGCGATTGCAGCGTCATTCAGCGCTTCTTTCGCCGCATTTTTTACCTGATTTGATTTAAATTTGCGAGCGATCTGATCCACAAGAAGGAGTGCTTGTGCACTTCCATTAAATGCAATTGCGCGCACTGCATCGGCAGCAATTGCACCTCTGGAATGTTCCGCCCAGTCTTTCAACTGTTTCTGCATCAGGGAAAGCATTTCTGCATCGCCGTGTATTGCGGCAGCATAGAGCACCCATCGTGTTTTTGCCTCCGCTCCCGCAGCAATCCAGCCACTGTACAGCGCATATATATACGCGGCAAGTTCTTGTGGGACAAGGAGTGATGTCAATATTTTTGCTTCCTGACTAATACCCAAAATATCCATATCCGCATAGGATACAAGGATTGCAAGCATATATTCCGGTGATGCCACCAAGCACTCATTTAAGATATCTTTTTCGGATTCTGACGTGCTGTTCTCCGACGCTGTATTTTGAAAATGAACTGTTGGAAAATGGATTGTTTTCACCCACTCCACTTTCCGTTTTCTGACGCCTTTATAAATTTTCGCAGCAAGTTTTTCTTCCTCTCTACAGTACAATTTTGATTGATTTTCCCCTGTGACTGCGCTCTCCAAATCACGGATAAGATCTTGAAGTCGAGCCGCCAATTTTTTATTCTTTTCTTGGGTGAATGTTTCTTTCACAAGTTCTAAATGTGCAGAATTTGTCCATTCTTCCAATACCATAATTGCAAAACTGCGCTCTTTTAGATTTTTGGATTTAAGCAATGCTAAAATGTCAGCTTCCCACTCTTGATGTTTTTCAAAAATATCTACTAATAATTTTTGTACTTGTTCTGCAGCATTTTTTATCATTCCAAACATTTGTTCTTTAAATCTATCAAGAGACTCGCACTGAGCCAAAATCTTACAGCAAATACAGTTTGAACCTTCCATATTCTGTACAAGAACTTGAGCAATACCCTCCTCCCATTGATCTTTATTTTTTTGCATTTGTTCTATTGCCGCCTCTGCATATGCTGTTAGAAACAAAAACTTTTCCTTTTTATCATTCCTGTTTTCATAGATACTGCCAAGCGCTGTCAACTGTAGACAAACGGAAATATTTTCCTTCTCAAATATTTCAAAAATGCCGGCAATTTGTTCTTTGTCATACAACAAAGAATCATTAGAATATTCAAAGCGCTCCGACGCCGGATAATGCACAAAAAATCCTATTGATCCTTTTAATAACCCTATTATTAGCACACGCCGATAAAACTGATATTCTCCAATTGATTTTAGATTGTTGACCCTTTCATAGTTTTCTTGATGCAAAAAACCGGAAAATTGTTGATCCTGCTCTTTCATCTCTGCAATCAAATTGTCCAAACTACATTTCCCTAAAAAATATTGTTTGGTAGTTTCTTTGCACTTTCCCCTATACCAGTGTAATAACTCACAAGCTAATTTTTCACAAAATATTTCCTGATATGACGCATGGATTTCGTTATAGAGTGCAGGCTGAACAGTCTGTACCAACATTGTCAGCTTTTTGTATTCCTCGGAATCTGCCTTTTGGACTGCTGCTCTGATACTATCTGGATTTTTGACTGTCATGCGCTGAATTTCTGCTTCACATTCTGCATGTGTGCAGTTTATAAGTACCCTTTCCTTCTTTCCTGCTGCGGTAGGATTTCCATACAAACACCAAATAATATAATCTTCATCTGAAATCGGCAGCATATCCTCTATCTGTTCCATAGTTTCATGAAATATCATATCCTCCACAATTGCCCGCGCAGTATCCAGCGCTTCAATATAACTTTTAAAAGAAGATCCATGTGCCAACATTAGTCGAAACAGCAATTCAAACTGTACGGAATGTCTTAGTGCCATAAAAGCGCAGGCTGCGTGGAATGTAACCTGCATCCAGCCTTTTCGCTCTTGGCAAATAGACAGTACATTTTGTGGAAATGGTGTATTCTTTCCGGCTGTTTGAACATAATCTCTCATACATTGTACTTCTCTGTTTGAATACGCTTTTGCAGGTGGTGTCATAATTGGAATATCTCCAATTAAATCTACGATCAATTGATTTGTCAACTGCGGCGCTGTTCCTACCTCTGTCCAGTATAAATAGATTGCTGTCAAAAGCATTCTGGCATGATGCCTGCCATGTTCCCTTGATTTTTCTACTTTATGACAGTACTTTAGCGCTTGTAAAAGCAATTCTGGATTTTCTTTTCCCAGCAATAATAATGTCTTTGTATCCTCCACATTTTTTTCTTTATACAATTGCCAAGCGCAAACGGCTGCCCGAACAGCCATCTTCTGTTCCTCCGCGTGTTCTCCAGTGAGATAGATTAACATACTTTCTGCATCTGACAGTACCGCGTCATAATTGTCATTTGTGAGAATACGCCATGCAGTAGATCCTCCTAGTTCCACCACAAAGCGCACATAGCGTGAAAGCTCTTCTATCCGCTTGTTTTTGCGCAGCCATTTTAGATATTCTGCATATCCATTTATTGGAAATACATCCGTTAAATCCTGTTGTTGAATATCATTCAGCAATGCAATATTTTCCTCATTTTCCATATCAAGATATACACGCGCAATCTTTTCATTTTTCGGTGTCAAATGCATTCTGCCAAACATTGATGAACGTAAATTTTCTTCTTTTATTTCATTCATTTCTATAACATTCCTTTCACCCTTTGTGTTTGCCATTCCAAGCTATTCATTCACAAATTGGGTAGAATATTCCTTGACAGCAGTTTCATAAAGGTTGGTTCCATCAGCATCAATTACGACAATCACTGGGAAATTTACTACTTCCAATTTGCGAATGGCCTCAGTGCCCAAATCGTCATAAGCGACAACCTCTGACGCTATAATAGATTTTGATAAAAGCGCACCTGCGCCGCCAACAGCAGCAAAATAAACTGCTTTGTTACGCACAATGGCATCTTTTACTGCGTCGCTTCGTTTCCCTTTTCCAATCATACCTTTTAAGCCAAGGTCAAGCAATCTCGGTGCATATTTATCCATGCGGCTTGCCGTTGTAGGACCGGCAGAGCCAATTGGCCTGCCTTCTCTGGCAGGAGAAGGTCCCATATAATAGATAATATTGTGCGCTAAATCAATGGGCAGCAGTTGATTTTGGTCAAGTGCCTGGTCCATGCGCAGATGCGCCGCGTCGCGCGCCGTGTAGATAGTACCTGTTATATAGACGTAATCTCCTGATTTTAGGAATTTCGCATCCTCGTCTGTAAGGGGAGCTTTTATATGTTTTTCCATTTTATTTCCTTCTCCTTTTTGATAATAGACTTTAAGAAACTGTAAAAAACAACTATCCTCTACAAATTGTTTCCGTTACTTTCCTAACAGTTCTTAATATAGATAAGCCAACTGTTTATAAACATAATCCGGTTTGCTTTTGGTAAAACTATCTCTTTTTACTGTCTCGCCTAAAGGATAAAACAAGTTAAAAATATGTAACTGATAATACCACTCTCCTGTATCATAGTCTGTTTTGCGCTCATTCCAAACGATTCTCCCATATTGGCCTGGAGACAACACAAAAGCCGTTTCGTTTAATCGATCCTTTTGATAAAACGGCGAATTTATATTTTGGTAATCCTTGTTATGTCCTCTGCGAACTGGCGCTCCGCAGTGATGCACATAAGACAATTCATATTTGTCCTCTTTACCGCAAATGGATATATTTTCTATTTCAATCGTATCAACAATATCATTAAAATCATATTGAAACCGTTTTATCCATGCAATGTTTTTTTGCACTTCGCGTGCAATTCGCTTCGGCTCCCATCCCCACTGTGGAAAATATTTTTCTGCAACATAACGCTCATGTTGTATTGCATCCAAAATCAATTCTTTTTGTTGGTAAAAATGAAGATTATGAACAAATATACCATCATTCAGGCGTTTTGTATGCCATTCCGAGGTATACGAATCCCACGTACTTTGGACAAATACACCATCTTTATCCCTAAGAGGCAGTTTCTCCAAAAGGTACGCATGTGGAAAACGACGACGCACATTTTCCCCCTTTACACCACGTTCTTTTTTATCCCATTGCAGACAAATCTTTTGCGCTAAAAGCATTGAACATTCCTCCAATCTTTTATATATTCTTTTGGAATCTATTATTTTTGTTCTCTACTGTAAATCCTTAAACTGCGCATTAACAGCAATTTCCTCTAGCAATTTAATTATATTAAAATTGTGATATATTATATCATACATAAAATATTGTATTAATAATACATTTTATTGTTAAATGGACTATCGCCAAGCGGTATATTAGAAACTTTATCAAGGTTACTTGCTGCCTTGTATCACCATAATAATTTCATTAAACGAGATAGGTGTGTACTGGATTCGCTCTACAGAAACACAATAATGCTGACTGCTATACGTTTTTGTGATTGGCGAATTATGTACATGGCCAAATAAATTTGCATAGGGCATATTGGTGTTGACATATAGCGGTGCATGGGACAGTATCCAAAAATCCTTGATAATAATTGGATAATCATAGACTTCCACAAAACCACAATCTCGATAATACTGGTTTGACTGCACATCATGATTTCCTTTGACAAGAAATTTTCTTCCATTTAACTGGGCTAACAACACTTTCTCCTGTCCGGCTGCGCCAAAATCCCCCAAAACATAGATATCATCTCGCTGACTGACACGATTGTTCCAGTGTTTTTTCAACGCATTGTCCATCTCTGTAATATTGGCAAAGGGCCGATTTTCATACAATCGAATATTTTCTTCCCCAAAATGAGTATCCGCAATAAAATAAATCACAATACACACCTCCATAATCTCCTTTTGTGCCCCAGATAGAAGACATGAAGCCAAACCTTCTATCACTGCCTCCAGTACAAAAGAGAGAAAACTACATTTATTTCAAATTATTCGTACTGCATGACGGTTTACATGGCAACATATGTTTATAGCAACAGGAAGTCCTGCAATGTGTGTTGGGTAAGTATCAATATTGACGGCAAGCGCAGTTGTTGTGCCGCCAAGACCGCCAGGTCCAATGCCAGTACAATTGATTTTTTCTAAAAGCTCCTTTTCCATCTCCTTGATATATGGTATATCAGAGTACTGATCTACTGGTCTGATGAGTGCCTTCTTTGCCATAAGCGCACACTTTTCAAAAGTTCCGCCAATGCCAACACCAACTACCATGGGTGGACAGGCGTTAGGACCTGCATCTTTGACTGCTGTCAAAATTGCATTTTTTACGCCTTCAATACCGTCAGCAGGCTTCAACATAAAAACACGACTCATATTCTCGCTGCCAAAACCTTTGGGAGCAACTGTAATTTTCACTTTATCACCTGACTTTAATTCATAATGGATGACAGCAGGAGTGTTGTCTTTTGTGTTTTCGCGCACCAGCGGGTCTTTCACAACAGATTTGCGAAGATATCCTTCTATATAGCCTTGGCGAACCCCTTCATTGACAGCATCCTCCAGACTTCCACCTTCAAAATGTACCTCCTGTCCAATTTCTAAAAAAATAACTGCCATGCCTGTGTCCTGACAGATTGGAATCATCTCCTCCCTTGCTATCGCAAGGTTGTCTTGTAACTGATTTAAAATCTGTTTCCCGAGTGGGCTTTTTTCTGTGTCAATTGCTTTTTTCAATGTATTGTCCATATCTGATGTAAGACAGTGATTGGCTTCAATACACATTTGTTTAATATTTTGTGTAAGTTCTAACACATGAATTGTTCTCATTTTCAATTTCCTTTCTGTATATTTCTTTCAAAAAAATTCTTTGCTATAGTGCTTTTCATCTACTAAGGAACTATTTTTGTGTATGGATGCGTAAATTACTAATCCAAAAAGTCACTTGCATTGTATAACATAAATGCAACTGTTTTAATGACTTGCAATTGCACAGTTAAAAAATTATGACTAAAATATAATATCTGCAAACTCGGCATTGGAAGCAACTGCCAAATTCTGTGGGGAAAGCTCTAACTGCATACCAAGTTTTCCCCCGCTCACAATTATCTTTTCAAGATTCTGAGCATTTTGATCAATGCGTGTGACATATTGTTTTTTCATGCCAATTGCAGTACATCCGCCTCTAATATAACCTGTGACAGCATTGATATCCTTAACATGAAGCATTGCAACGGATTTCTCATTGACAGATTTTGCCGCCTTTTTCATGTCAAGTTCCTCTGCAATCGGTATTACAAACACATAGTAATTCTTGCTGCTACCCTGTGTCACTAAGGTTTTGTACACTTTTTCATGCGGCAAACCAAGCATATCCGCAATCTGTATGGCATCTACAAATTCATCACACGTATAAGTATATGTTTTATATGGAATTTTTTTCATATCTAACATGCGCATTGCGTTTGTCTTATTTATTATTTTATCGTCTTTTTGTTTTGCCATTTTTATCTCCTTCTAAAAATATATTTTTTTATCGCAGCGAAGTTCTTTATACAGTCATTTCGTTACTACTCACGGCTAAAAACCGTGAATAGTAACGATTTGGGGCAATATACAAAGTTTTGCTTCGCAAAAATCGCCCTCTCATTTCTCAATCATGTTCTTACGGAATGCGCAATACATGCGCAGCTGACCTATGAAAAGTAACATCGTTTCCTTTAATCACACTATAACATTCTTGACATACTATGTAGGACCATTTATTATAATAGATAATTAGGATCTGTATCACTTATTTTGCTACAGCTCCATAAAAACTTTTATTACTTTTTATGGGTCAGGAATACAAAATCATTCACTCTCCTCAAAGTTCTGGCACATAAAAATTAATATTAAAAACGAAAAATAATAAAAAGGAAGAAATCTTTATGGAAAAATTACCACCAATTGAAAAAATATACGAGGCTTATTCAGCGCTTGCGGACCACCGTATTAAGATGAGCGAAAATTCCGCTGATGTACTTTCCTCCGACGGCGCAAAGTCATACAAAGTTGCATGGAAAGACAATACCTATTCCTCCACGGACAATGCAACCTACTGGCAAGGTTACGCAGGCTATCCTGTTATCGGCGTGCTAATTCTCCAATCCAAACTGACAGTGGACAACGCAATTTTTGAACACTTTTCTGGCGTGAACTGGAATAGCCTAAATAAAAAACACAAAAGAGACTACAGAGCTGCATTGTTGGAAGTGTTTGCGAAGAAACAGCTTCCACAGAATCAGATAGACGCCATTGAAGAAAAGACACAGCAAGTCTTTGAACAACTAAAAACCTTGGACTTAACAATTGTCCGCAAATTAAAATAAGAATATTCTTTTACACTAAACTAATATTCAAATCTCACGCGACTGTAATATCGCGTGAGTTTATTTTTATGCACACGGACGCGGAAAGAAAATATGCAGCGAAAGCTGCCCGTGTCCGGCGCGCGAGTAGGAAGAATTTTGTCTCATCAATATATTCATTCTGAGTGCTGACTTCCATCTGCCACAGCCATTCATAAATAAATTTGGCTTCCTGATATCTACAGTCCTCCACACAGTCCTTTGCGAGCTGGATTGCGTACAATATCTTGTCCTCAACTCCCCGATTATCGTAATACTCAACCACCCAGTCCCTATACCAATAATTCTCTGAGTAGTCCTCATATTCCTCTGTATCTAAATAAAGTTCACCGTCGTCAATCTGTTGCATCCAGATTTTTAACTGCACCATCTTCTCGTCAACAAGCTCCTATGACATGCGCACAACTCTCGGTTTCTTTTCCTCCGTCGATTTCTTTGTTATGCACTGTTCACTCAACTTATCCAATCTTTGCAATTGCTGTTCTGTCAAAGAAGTTGACAGATTTAACATAATATCCTGCAAATTTTCCTTGGTAAGTTCTTTCAATTTATTTTTCACAAATTTAACCCTTCCTTTATACAAAGCTAGGCAAAATTTCGACGGCGATGTGGTGGCATCGTCTAGAAATTTTAACGACGCAACAGTGCGAAACAGGCGGTTCACGAATCTAACTTCTGGTCAGATGGAGTACTAGTACTCCTTTGCAACCGCACATATTTATTTTATTTCTATCACACACCACAGAAATATCTGATTCTACCACAGTGTCAACCTCTTCTGAATGATCTTGGTCCTTTTCACAGAGACAGCCATCAAATGGAGTTGGATAAACTTTGAACGGCTTTCCTCCAAAAAAATTTGTAAACTGCCTAGAAAGTTCCACGCTATTTCTCTCTTTTTAATATTATTTTACAAAAAAATATATTTACAGATAAACAGCAGTGCCAACACATACATGAGCGGCGTCACTTTCTTTGCCTTCCCACAGCAGACACTTATAGCCACATAGGAGATCACACCGATTGCAATGCCCTCTGAAATGCTATATGCAAGCGGCATTGCAAGCATACACAGATATGCAGGGATTGCCTCTGACAGATCGTTAAAGTCCACTTTTATAATGGAAGAAACCATTAAAAATCCAACAAAAATCAGTGCAGGTGCTGTTGCAAAACCTGGTATTGCTGTAAAGATTGGTGCAAAGAATATTGCAATCAGAAATAAAAATCCTGTCACAATGGAGGCAAGACCTGTCCTTGCGCCTGCACCGACACCTGCGGAGCTCTCAACAAATGTTGTGGTGGTTGAGGTGCCAAGTACTGCGCCTGCAGATGTAGCAATTGCATCTGCCAAAAGCGCCTGTTTAATATTGGGAAGCTTTTCGTCTTTGTCAAGCATATCCGCTTTAGTGGCAACACCAACAAGAGTTCCTATTGTGTCAAACATGTCCACAAACAGGAACGCAAACAGTACAACAATAAAATTAGCAATACTTACATTGGAAAAATCACCCATAAAGCACTGTCCAAAAGTCTCTGAAATTGCAGAGAAATTTGTAATGGCAAAGGTTGGATACAGAGAATAAAATCCATTTTCCACATCCACAACATAAATGCCCAACGCCTGACAAATCATACCAAAAATCCATGTCACAATAATGCCAATCAAGATAGAGCCTTTTACATTTAACGTGTATAAAACTGCTGTCAACAATGTTCCTATAATAGCAAGCAGTGCACAGATGCCAAGTGTATGAAATTCCGATGCAAAACTCACATAAGTTGTGAGCGTTGAGTCACTATTTACAATTACATGTGCACCTTGTAACCCCACAAATGCAATGAAAAGACCGATTCCGGCACTGACTCCTTTTTTTAATCCGCTAGGAATCGCATTAAAAATCGCCTCTCTCACATTTGTCAAGGACAAGATAATAAACACAATTCCCTCTGCAAACACTGCCAAAAGTGCTACTCTCCAGTCATAACCATAACTTCCACACACTGTAAATGCGAAATATGCATTCAATCCCATACCGGGTGCCAGCGCAAACGGATAATTTGCCATGAGTGCCATTACAGCAGTCCCTATAAAAGATGCCAGACAAGTTGCCATAAGTACCGCAGTTGCATCCATTCCAGCAGCGGACAACATACTTGGGTTTACAGCTAGAATATACGCCATTGTCATAAATGTTGTAATGCCACCGATTATTTCTGTCTTGACATCTGTATGGTTCTCTTTGAGTTTAAATAATTTTTCAATCATTTGTGCCCCTCTCCTTTAAATTGTAATTTTTTGGTTGCTACTTTCTTATTTTATTCTTATTCCCTGTTGAAGTCAACAACTCGCAGCAACAACTGTTCTGTCTTTATAATAGTTCGTTACTTTTCACACCCATGCCAGATTTGGGCATGATGATGAAATTGAAAAAATTTTAATCCACAAAAAATCAGTGGAAAATACAGAATTGTGGACATATCATTTTATATTGTATTTTATGTGGATATTTTTTTACAAAACAACTGTATTTGCCAGTATTTCATGAATATCTGTATATTAAAAAAACTAGCTCCTTTCTGGCTGTTTTTCGTCCCATCATTTTTACCAATACGCTGGGTTATCCACATTTGCATTCTCCAAATAAAAGTATTATACTTCTTTAAAAAAGAAGATGGCATATGCAGCAGCAGGGATTATATGAAAAAGCCTTAAAAGAACAGGAAGGATGCATCTAGGAAATGGAGCGGGTGATCTCACTCCTGAAAGATAAAAACAGCCTGCAGTAGCTGCTCATTGAAAAGCTGAAGGAAGAAAACAGTGTGCTGGAAAAGCACGCACAGAAATATTTGGAAACAATGCGTAAGATGTTAGAGGATATTCATCAGTAAAAGCGGGGGACTCATGCGGATAAATTTTGAATCATTTTCAGCGCTGCAGTACAGGAACAAGACCCTGTCTAGGCAGGTTGAAGAATTTAAATCTGTGGAAAAGTATATGAAGATGGAAGCGGATTATAAAAAGCTGCTGCGCTTTCACAACCAGGAAATGAAACGTATGAAACAGGAACTGGTCAAAGCGCACAGTTCCCGCCAACAATTCTCTGTGTGAAAGGCTGGTCAGAGTATATAAAAGAAAGCAGAAACAGGCAGTTACCCTGCGCAGCCTGGAAAACCTCTGTTATATCTGTGACGGCTTAAACATTGTATATCTGCTGCGTTCAAATGAAGAAAATGTATATCAGAAAATCGCAGAAATATATGGTCGTGAACGCCCTCCAAAATCAGAAGGAACAGCCGATGCTACAGCCTGACATTGTAGCGACGTATTGTTATGCCTAAATCTGGTGTGGGTGTGAAAAGTAACCAAAATTTAAGCGTCAAAGCTGGTGTTTCATGTACACAATTGACTCTTAGTTTATTATAATTTATAATAAAAATGGTATTAGTCAACATGTATATTGGGGCAATCTGAAAGTGCTTTAAATACAATAATTCTATATAACCAAAATATAGTAATCAACACAATTATTGACGAACACTATAAAAATATATGTATATGGAGAGAAAGCAGGATGAAACGAAGGTTTATTGTGATCGTATTATGTCTGTGTGCCGTTCTATTGTTAATGCCAGAGACGGCTTTGGCGACGGAGGAAGTTGCAGAACGCGAAGAACAACTGTATCAACTATTGCTGGAAGGCATCCGTGAGAAGAAAGGACTGGATGGAAAGAGTTATATTGACATTTCTGAATTGGGCATTTCCAATGAGAATGGGAGTCCAGACAGGGACATGCTCGCAACAGTTTTTTCCACGGTTCTCTTCGATCATCCCGAGCTGTATTATTTGACGGAATGTTTTGACAGAATTTCTATGAATACTCCATATGTGTTGGGAATCCGGCCAGTGTATATCAGCGCCGCAAAGGATCCTGACGCGCAGGCCCAGTTTGACGCGGCGGTTAATGCAGCTTTGGCACAGACAGAGGGACCCAGTAGAGCAAATACTGGCTTTATATAATTATCTGGTGCGCACTACAGCTTACAACTACAATGCGTCTTTTTTAGATGCGCCTGTTAATCTGCGTGAGACCGAACCCAAAGAAGCGTGGACCGCCTACGGAGCGCTGGTGACTGGGGATACGGTATGTAAGGGCTACGCCATGGCCTGGAAAGTACTAATGGATCGAATGGGAATCCCATGTCTCGTGATTTGTAAGGGTGACAGGAGCCATCTGTGGAATCTAGTTCAATTGGACGGAAAATGGTATCACATAGATGTTAACAGAGGGAACTATATTATTCCTGTCCTGCGGGGGCAATGTATGTACAAAGACTTTCTGGTGACAGATACGGTCATGAGCAGGCATAAGAGCTGGTTCGTTGCCGGAAAGCGTGAGGCAAGTCCGGTCTGCACGGATGAGAGATTTTCAACGGACTGGCTGTTCCGTCAGGACTACATTTTCTACCCTCTGTACCGAGACAACTCTGGGCAGTATTACTATATTAGGTATATAAATTCCAATACAGCAAAGCTGTGCCGCGGAGCACTGTCTGGAGGGGGGGAGAGGAAATTACCATACTGTTTCCATATACTGTGTTGTTAGACAGGGGCTTCCTCATATCCAGCGGAGTGGTTTGGACAGAGGACTGCCTTTACTACGTCAGCGCGGAGTTGGAATTGATGCGCTACCGCCTTTCAGATGGGGAGAATGTTTCTTTGGGCAAGATACAATTTATACCGCAGGCTACAGAGGATGGACGATATGACCAGAGCCGTGACGGGATTAGTCTGCTGTTCGATGAACACTCTGGTGTGCTTTCTGCCCAATCCCGCAATCGGGGGACTACTCTGAAAATCTGGCAGATTGCTCTGCCCCAAACGGAGTTTGAGAATGTAATTTCAATCACCGCACCAGTCTGTGCCATTCTGCCACAATATATGTAGTCGTTGCATAGCCTGCTGCTTTGCGGAATTCCAGCATCTTAACGAAATTAGTTACAATTCACACCCACGCTAAACTTCATATTAATTTATGATTATTCGGTGTGAATTGCAACAATGATGCACACAAAATGCTAAAAACAAGCATTTTGGCACTGGATCCGGATGTGAAAAGTAACCGAATTTATCTTTAAGTCTGCGTTCTTGAATATCTAATTGACAGATATGATGCAAAAATGTAAAATAATAATAAAGAATTATAAAAAAATAATTTACTTAAAGGTTCTTTCACAAAGGAGTTGATTGTAATGAAAAAACTGCTGCGGATTCTAATTACATATACGCTGATTTTGTCAGTGGCAATTCCGCTTAACGTTATGGCGGCAGATAATTCGGTCTGGATACAGGAGCGCGGAAAAGAGGAATGGCATTACACAGATGGCATGGAAACGGATCTGACCGCCAAAATTCAAGAGGACACATTATATATTCAAGGAAAAGGAGCCATTCCCAATTACGACAAGGAACATCTCGGAAACAGGCCTTGGCACAACAAACCAATCCGTTCCCTTATCATTGATGACAATGTAACCTCCATTGGAACAGAAGCCTTCTCCAACATGAATAAACTGTATCATGTCATAATGTCTGCGGGAACATTTATTGAAAGCCCCACTGCATTTTCCGGTATTGCAGAAGATTGTACCTTTGAGTTTTCTGGAACCAATATTAGAAACCGAGACATTGGCAATGTACCTTATAACAGTCTCGACAGTATTGCAGCCTTTATGCAGCACTACAATGGAACATTTTATTATCGACTGGCAAATTATTATATGATTGGGTGGGTCCAAAATTCTGTCCTACCAAAAATTGATAAGCTCTCGCCAAGTGATGTACATACCAAATACAGCAATCCTAAATATCCAATTAGAGATTTAAAGAGCAATCTGGAATTTGTTTCACCAAAACCAGATTCCAGTATGCATACACATATCACAAGCAAGCAACAGGGCACAAAAGCACTGGAAATCTTCTCAATGGTACTTGGAGATGCTGTGTATGTCACGGCTTACAATATGTCCGTGTCAAGCTTTGATGGAATGATCACACAGACAGATACCCCACTCACTTATCAAATGACGATTCCTGCATTATTGCAATATCCTGGAAGACAGTTTTCTTTGATTCAATTAGGTGATGGTGTGGTAAACATTTTGACAGATGAGGATCAAAATGATACGACATTGACATTTACCACTGATTATCCTTCCACTGTCTATGCATTGATTTACAAAGATTCTAATCCTTAGGAACTGTAGTAAAATACAGAAGCATAATCTATGTATTAGATTATGGACATTGTTGGAAGCATGAGTCAGGAATGCGCAGTTTATGTGTATTCCTGACTCATCAAAAGTAACAACGCTGTAATTGAACTATAAAAATTTTTTAAAAAAAGTATTGACAGTCTATAAATCCAGTGGTATAGTATTTATTGTTCAGTGAGTTATAAAATAAATCAAGTAAAAATATCTTTTGCACCGCTAGCTCAGTTGGTAGAGCACCTGACTCTTAATCAGGGTGTCCAGGGTTCGAGCCCCTGGCGGTGCACTGAAAGCACTATTTTTGAAGCAGAACGCTTTGGGGATGGTGTTTTTTACTTTACAAAATATATCATAATAAAAATCCTATAATTTATATTTGGAGTGGAGGTTTCTATGGGAAAAATTTATGGTGGAATCATTGGTGTCGCAATTGGAGATGCACTTGGGGTTCCTGTAGAATTTATAGCTCGAGAAGAAATCACAAAAGCGCCAATCACTGCCATAATCGGATACGGAACACACATGCAACCGCCTGGAACATGGTCTGATGACACAAGCCTAACGCTGGCATTATTGGACAGTATCTCACAAAAGCATGAGATTGATTACAGGGATATTATGGATAAATTTTCTGAATGGATGCTTTACAACGAATATACAGCAACTGGAAAAATCTTTGATATTGGAAACACTATTAAAAAGAGATTATATTGAGAATTTATGCACTGCATTTGAGAGTACTTTTTTCCTAGATTTTATCTTTTAAAGTTCCAACGGCAAGTAGAAAAATAAATCTCTCCTATTTGCCGCTGGAAGTTTTTATTACAATCCCTTCCCACAACAATTCTTATATTTCTTTCCACTCCCACAGGAACAGGGATCATTGCGTCCTATTTTCTTATTTTGACGTATAAACGTTCCCTCCTCTTGACTATCCCACTGAAGTTGGTCCATATTCTGACGTTTATCTGGATAAAGCTCAAAGTAATGTCCACACTGGAATTTTCGTTCTATCTTACCATATTCCATCATACCAGCCTCTTTCATGAAGGCTCTGTTTCCTTTGCTCTCATTAAGCATTTTCCAAATATCAGTACCACATTCATAGAGATTGGGGTACTCTTTTTTCATCAATTCCAACTCTCCGCATGGTTTTGGCCAGACTTCAAGTAAACAAAGAAAAATATCGAGCTGCATAAAATTTACATACTCATCAAAGGAATCCCCTGAATAATCCATATCATCCAACAGCACAAATGCCTCTACAGTCCACTTCATTAACTGGCTGAACCGCTCATCCTCCAATAATTCATATGCTTCCTGAACATCTTCTGGTTCCTCTCCAAAATAAAAATCTGGCAGCAGACCTTGTATTTTCTCCGCAAGAAGATCAATCGCATCCCCCTCGTCAATCTCTATTACTGGCTGAATTGTTATATATAACTGCATCAATTGGTCCTCATACTCATTGATATAATTTCCAATCCGCTCTAAAAATGCACTGCATTTGCTGACTATATTATCTATAGGATATGGATTTACTGCGTAAATTAAAAACAATCCTGTATATGCTTCTAAAATCTCTGAAATCCTCTGATTGATTTTTTCAGAAGGTATAGATACAATCAACTCATTGAGAATATCGACTGCTTCATCATATCGCCTATGTGTAAAGCAGCATAGACTAAAGAGATTTAGAAAATCTGTTTCACGCCACCCTTCATTATATGTTTTGCGGAACATAGCATATGCTTTACGCGAAAAATTTCTCATATGGTACGCTTTTGCCAACTCACTTTTATAATAAAGCTTATCTGGATAACGTTTTACCAACTTTTCATAGCACTTGACTGCCTTTCCCGTCTTTCCATCCAGAAAACAACATCTTGCATACATATACAAAAAACATTCTACATCATGGTAGTATTTCATTCCCTCTTTTGCAGTTAAAGCAGCTCTCTCATAATCCTGTTCCTGCATCAACTGCTGTATCTGATCAAACATTTGCGTAGCCAGTTTATTATCTGCTGGAAATTCAAGTTGAATGTTATTTTCTGGTTTATCCTTCTCCTCTGTCAATCGTTCATAGGCCTCTCGAATCTCTTGAAAACGTTCTGGGTTTTTTTCAGGAGAGTATTTTCTTATCAACTGAAAATATGCTTTTTTAATTTCTTTCTCATCTGCATTTTCTTCAATGCCAAGAATCTCATAATCTTTTCTCATTATAATTCCCCTATATAATAATGCAATTTTTCCTCATATTCCTCAGCCCGCTGCGCATCATCAGCTAATATTGCTTTTTTTAACTGATATAGAAGATTCTCAACTTTATCTTCATCTGTGTGTTTTTTCAACCATTTTTCCACTCGCCGAATAACTGTTCTGTATTCTCCTGCCAAATTTGAGGATTTCCACTTGCTCACATCTTCTTGCTTTTCTCTTGTGTTAAGCATGTTGATCTCAATCGTCGCTTCTTCTACTGTACTGACAATTGTGCCAGTCACGTGGAGCATACCATTTTGATTGTAGGAAAAAGACACTTCTATTGTTTCTTCTCCGGTGGCTCTTGGTGGTATTCCCTTTAAAATAAATTCACCGATACAATGATTATATTGTACACAGGAAGATTCCCCCTTGATACACTTCAATAATTGCATCTGTTTGTCCGTCCCACGAGGTATAATACCGCTGTTTCTTTGTGGTTGGTATTGTCTTATTTCTAGGAATAACCACACTCATATACTGTTCGTCATAACCACGTAACGCACGTACACCCAAGGTATACGGGTTGACATCTGTCATTATAATCTCATTGGTCTCATCAATCTGTCCTGATATAATAGCAGCTTGAATCGCAGCCCCCCTATGCAACTGCAAAATCTGGGTCTACTGTCGCTTCCGGTTTCTTTCCAAAATACGCCTCAATATCCCTACACACTAATGGAACACGCGTGGAACCTCCTACCAATAAAATTTTATTAAGCTGCTGTGCAGAGATGCCACTGTCTGAGAGCACTACATTGATTGGATCATGTGTGCATTCTACCAAATCCTGAATTAATTCCTCAAACTTAGCACGCGTTATCAGCTCATCCATCCCATACGGAACATCATTCTTCATTGTAAGCACTGGAATCTGCATTGCATATTCCTCCTGTGTGCTCAGCGCAATCTTACAGCGCAACGCTTCATCACGCACACGTGCCATCGCATAGATATCCTTAGTCAAATCAATTCCATACTGATTTTGAAATTGTTTTATTAAATATTTTATTAATCGCTGGTCAAAATCTTTTCCACCTAACTTGTTATCACCGCTACTCGCCTTTACCTCCAGCACACCCTCAAACATTTCTAAAATTGTGACATCAAATGTACCTCCACCCAAGCCATAAACTAAAACATAACTTTCTTCATCCATATGTTCCAGCCCATAACTAAGCGCTGCTACCGTAGGTTCATTAATAATACGGTCTACAAAAAAGCCAGCAGCATTTCTGGCTTCCATCGTTTCTTGTCTCTGTAACTCGTCAAAATATGCTGGTACAGAAATCACAGCTCTCTCAACATCCATATCAAGATATTTTGCAGTATAATTTCTAACATAGGATAAAATCATTGTGGAAATTTCAAACAGTTCTATTTGCTGCTGATATAGGCTCAGAAGTTTCAGTAAATTTTGCTCCTGATTCTTCACAACTTGCAAATTGTGCTGTGATTGTCGCTGTTCTTCATCTTCCTCCTGCAAAGTATCCAAAAAATCTTCTACAGTATCAGAAAGCCTTCTAATTGACTTTTGATTTTTCTCTGCCATCTCATTCAAAAAAGTTGTCTGTGCATCCCGCTGCTGCGCAAACTCTTGTGACTGCAGGTGGAATGCCTCTGTGACAACTTCATTCACGATAGCCTTTATTTGTGATAGTTTTTTATCTCCAATTTTATTGCTAAATATCATGTTTTTTCTTCATGTATTAATTTTGATTGTATAATATATTCTTGTCTTTACATATTATACAGGATTTTTATTAACAGACAAGTATTATCAGAACAAAATTAAAATAATTTACCAACAATTCCTAAAACTCAAATAGTTTCTCATCCGCATCATCCCCAATACTATTTGTATCCTCGTCAATCTCCTGCTGCATTTCCTGAACCTTATTGTCGTCTGCTATAGCGCGCATAATACGATTCATATCCTCAGGAGAAAACATCGTGATAGCCTTCGCAAGCAGACCAATAGAATTTCTGTTTACCATCAAACTTCCTCCACCTTCCAATGGAATTGTCAGCACATCCTTTTTATTGCTCATATCACCAAGACAAATCGCATTTCTTTCTGTATCACAGACAAACTCCACTCCTTTATAGTGAATGACGCCATTTTTTGCAAGAGACTCATAAGGACAAGAAGGCTGATAAGTGCCATTTATTTTCTCCATAAAATAGTTGCGTTTTACGTCTCCGCTCTCCAAAATGCTAATAAACATTTTCTGATCCGATTCCTTTTTTTCCAAAGCTTCTTTCTCCAAAGCCTCCTTGCGCTCTTCCTGTTCCTTGCAGATTGCCTCATTGTTTTTATCCACTTTAGAGAGAAGTTTATCCCACTCTTTCACTGTAAAGCTTCCAGCACCTATAGAAAAAGAAGGCTCCGTCTCTCCATTTTGTAATTTTTGCTTAATCTCTTTTTTCTTGTCGCTAATACATGCCATAAGTTCCTGATGGGTCATACCTGCAATCTGATTCGTATCCATAAATAATCCCTTCTTTCATTTATACTCCTAAAATTAGAACCTGTCATTATCATATATATCGGATTATTACTGGAAAAATTGACACAAAATGTAGTTGTTTTGCACAATGCCAATATATTTGTTCTTTCATTTGTTATACTTCTACATTTATAATAATGGTGACAATACTTTTAAAGCTGCCTGCATTAATTTATTGCCAATTGGCCGCTTTGACCAGTGCACCAAATCCATCTCTTCGCACTCCTTTAACGTCTTTAGAAAATCCTCCTTCATATCCTTAATTGCCTCCATCTCACTCAAAAATACGCCACACTCATAGTGCAAATAAAAGCTGCGGTAATCTGTGTTAATCGTGCCGCAGATAGCGCATTCATCATCTGCAATTACATTTTTGGCATGAATAAAACCAGGCACATATTCATAAATATGCACACCTGCCTCCATTAATTTTCCATAATTTGACACGTTGACCATATAGACATACCACTTATCATAAATTCTTGGAACAATAATACACACGTCCACTCCGCTCTGTGCAGCGCTAACCAAATCGTCACGCATATTCTGATCAAGAACAAGATAGGGCGTGGTAATATAAATATAATCGCGCGCCTTGTTAATCATCCTTGTGTAAGCCCCCTCTGTAGGATTGTGTGGATTTCTGTGTGGACCACCCATAAACGGCTGTACATAGCCCTCCTGAAATACATGTGTATGCGGCTTGTAATCGGTATCATTGATCATTACATTTTTGTTGACAATACGCCACATATTTAAGAAAAAACAGGTAAAACTATACACTCCGTCCCCATATAATCGAATACCAGAATCCTTCCAATGCCCAAATCGCTCTATATAATTCGCGTACTCGTCGGCAAGATTAAATCCTCCTGTATAGGCAATATTTCCATCCACAACAGTGATTTTTTTATGATTTCTATAATTGAAAGACATGCGCGCCATATCACGGTGAATTGGATTAAAAATACTCATCTCAATGCCACGGCTTTTCATATCCCTGCGAAATGCCTGTGTATTGATACGCAACGTACCAAAATCATCAAACAACAGCTTAACCACAACGCCTTCTTTGACTTTGTGTGTGAGCACCTCCAATATATCCTGCCAAACTTTGCCGTCCGAGACAATAAAATACTCCATAAAAATAAACTTTTTTGCCTGCTTTAAGTCCTCAATTATCGCCTCAAGCACTTTTTCACCAGAGCCAAAATACGTCGCATAAGTATTGTTATAAATTGGAAAACCTTCTTTCCTTAGATACCGGCTAATTTGTACTTTGTTAGGATGCTGTCGTTCGAGATCCTGCACAATTTCCTCATCCTGTTTTAAACTCTGCATCATCTTGGCATCAATCTCTCGAAAGCGTTTAAAATAACTGGAATTGACGCGCTTGCGTCCCCACATAAAATACAGAAAAAGCCCCGCCACTGGCAGTACAAGGATAATAATAATCCAAGTCATTTTGTAGGACTCTGCATTGTTTACAAGTACAAAAACCGTGATTACACTCACAACTTCAAGAATAAAATATACAATAATTGAATACCGCATTAGATACATTGAAAGGAAAATCATCAAACCTATCTGCAAAAAAAATGAAATTCCTACAGTAACGCCTCTAATGATTCCATAATATTTACTTCTTACAATGCTCATTAAAATTCCTGTCCTCTCCACAGACTTTCAATTTAAATGTTGCTATAACATTATATTCTATCACGATTTCATTAATTTTCAAGAAAATGTATCATAAATCTTTATTTTCTGATACACTGAAAATACGAAATCATTATGAAAGAAGGGTACTTTCATGCAATCTACCATTAACCAAAAACTTTTTTCAGAAGCATGTTATAAAATGATTGGCGCACTTCAAGGTCAGAACGGTATTGGTACTCTCCAAGAAAAAACAATACATAGTGTTTTGAAATATTATTATGCCCCAGATTCTGCCTATCATGAGATTAAAATTGGTTCTTATGTAGCGGATATCTGTATTGATGGTGATATCTATGAAGTACAGACGCGCAATTTTAATACCATGCGCAATAAACTGAACTATTTCCTACAAAATCATAATGTTACAATTATCTATCCTGTCGCTCACACCAAATGGATCTCATGGCTTGATATGGACACTGGAGAGTTAACCCCCAAACGAAAATCACCAAAAACCGGAACTTTTTATCAAATTATACCAGAATTATACAAGATTAAAATGTTTGTCAACAATCCCAGACTACACTTTATTATCAGTCTGATTGACGTGGAAGAGACGCGCTATCTCAATGGCTGGAGTCATGATAAAAAAAGAGGCTCCTCCCGCATGGATGGGATTCCTGTTGAAATTTATGATGAAGTTCGCATTGATACCTTTGCCGATTATAGAATTTTTCTTCCTGACACGCTGCCAGAACAGTTCACTTCAAAAGATTTGGGCAAAGTGGCAAAAATTCCACAAAATAAAGCCTCCACACTTTTAAATATACTGCTTGAAACGAAGGTAATCCACCGCATTGGAAAATCTGGTAAGAGTTATCTGTATCAAAAAACCACAGCACCTTTTTAAAGCGCTGTGGTTTGTATCTTAACTTAGATTCTGTCGAAAAACAATTGATACAACTCCTTATTCTTCTGGTAAATCCTTTTCATCAGACAATATATCTTCTTTGTCGAAATCTTCCAACACACCTTCTGTATCATCAGGTAATATCTCTTTTTCATTGATATTTTCTGATACCTCATCTTCAAATTCTTCATCCATGAGCCCTTCAACAAGTTCATCAACCACCTTGTCAAGCGCCTCATCAACATCTTCAAATTCCTGCGTGCCATCAGACAGTTTTTCCCGTACTTTTGCTATTTTGGCAACTTTCACGTTCTCGTTGAGATTGATTAGTTTTACCCCAAAAGTATTCCTGCGATAAATTGAAATATCACACACAGGAATCTGCAATATAACGCCCTCTGTGGTAATCATCATAATCTCATGGTCATTATTGACACCCTTAATGCCAACCACATTGCCTGTCTTTTCAGTAATGCGATAGCATCGTGAACCTTTTCCACCACGTTTCTGCACTGTAAATTCCTCTAATAAGGTTCGCTTTCCCATTCCCATTTCTGATACAATCAGCAATGCGTCGCCTTGTGTGTTGAGCTGCATTCCAACAATTTCATCGTCGTCAACAAGTGTCATACCAATTACACCCATTGCATTTCTGCCCATCGCACGCACATCTGTCTCTTTAAAGCGAATGCACATTCCATACTTTGTAACGAGAAAAATCTCAGAGTTTTCGTCAGTCACCTTGACTTCAATCAACTCGTCATCATCACGCAGAGAAATTGCAGCCATACCATTTTTGCGCACATTAGAAAATTCCATAATTGGCGTCTTTTTCGTAATGGCTTTCTTCGTAACCATAAACAAATGTTTACCTTCTGTAAACTCTCGAATTGGTATCATTGCTGAAATCTTCTCGCCAGGATTTAACTGCAACAGATTTACAATTGCTGTTCCTCGCGCCGTTCTTCCTGCCTCAGGTATCTCATAGGTTTTTAGTCGATACACACGACCAAAATTAGTAAAGAACATCAGATAATGATGTGTTGTTGTCATTAACAAATCTTCAATGTAATCATCTTCAATTGTAGACATTCCTTTAATGCCGCGCCCACCTCTATGTTGTGTCTTAAAATTATCCACCGTCATGCGCTTAATATATCCTAGACTCGTCATCGCAATCACAGCGTTTCCACGCGGAATTAAATCTTCCACATCAATTTCAGATTCTTCATAGCTAATTTTAGAACGCCTATCATCACCATACTTTTCTGAAATCAATAAGATCTCCGTCCGAATCACACCGAGTAAAAGTTTTTCATCTGCCAATATCGCCTTGTATTCTTTAATCTTTTTTAACAGTTCATCATGCTCCTGTTCTAGCTTTTCGCGCTCTAAACCGGTCAGCGCACGTAATCTCATATCTACAATCGCCTGCGCCTGCACATCTGTGAGAGCAAACCGTGCAATCAAACCTTCCTTTGCTTTCTGCGCGTTTGCACTGCTTCTGATGATGTGAATCACCTCGTCAATATTGTCGAGCGCAATCAGCAAACCTTGTAAAATATGGTCTCTCTCCTCCGCTTTATTTAAGTCATATTGCGTTCGTCTGGTGACAACCTCCTCTTGGTGCTTGATATAATAAGTCAACACTTCTTTCAGATTCATAACCTTAGGCTGATTGTTTATAAGCGCCAGCATAATCACACCAAAACTGTCCTGCAACTGTGTATGTTTGTAGAGCTGATTTAAAATGACATTCGCATTGACATCTTTTCTAAGCTCAATGCAAATGCGCATTCCCTCTCGGTTGGACTCGTCTCGCAAGTCCGTAATCCCATCAATTTTCTTATCTTTGACAAGCTCCGCAATCTTCTCAATTAATCGCGCCTTGTTCACCATATAGGGAAGTTCTGTCACAATAATGCGACTTTTGCCGTTTGCCATTGTTTCAATATTGGTCACACTGCGGACCCTAATTTTACCGCGCCCAGTGCGATAAGCCTCCTCCGCGCCACGCAAACCAAGAATAATACCACCAGTCGGAAAATCTGGTCCCTTCACAATGGACAAAAGCTCCTCAATTTCCGTGTCTCGATTTTCTTCAATGCGATTGTCAATCATCTTCACCACCGCCGCAATAACTTCTTTGAGATTGTGTGGTGGAATGTTTGTCGCCATACCGACGGCAATTCCTTGCGTACCATTAACCAGCAAGTTTGGATAACGGCTAGGAAGCACAACAGGCTCTTTTTCTGTCTCGTCAAAGTTTGGTTGGAAATCGACTGTATTTTTATTGATGTCAGCCAAAAGTTCCATAGAAATCTTGCTCAGACGTGCCTCCGTATATCGCATGGCAGCAGCACCGTCCCCATCAACAGAACCAAAATTGCCGTGTCCATCCACAAGCGGATAACGAGTAGACCACTCCTGTGCCATATTGACCAAGGCGCCATAGATAGAGCTGTCACCATGCGGGTGATATTTACCCATCGTATCGCCGACAATACGCGCACTCTTTCTGTGCGGCTTATCAGGACCATTGTTCAGCTCAATCATAGAGTAGAGTACACGCCGCTGCACTGGCTTTAATCCGTCTCGCACATCTGGTAGAGCACGGGAAGCAATCACACTCATAGCATACTCTATATAGGATTGCTCCATGGTTTTTTGCAGGTCCACTTCCTCAATCTTGTCAAATATTGTATCGTCCATACTTAACTCCTATTCTTAAATATCAAGATTCTTTGCGAACTGGGCATTTGTCTCAATAAATTCCCGTCTCGGTTCCACCTTATCTCCCATAAGTGTCGTGAAGGTAAGGTCAATCTCTGACTCAGCTTCCTCATCCATAGAAACCTTTAGAAGAATACGCTTTTCAGGGTCCATTGTGGTATCCCAGAGCTGTTCTGCATCCATCTCTCCAAGTCCCTTGTAGCGCTGAATCTTATTATTTTGGTCACGCCCCACCTCGTCAAGAATCGCTGCAAGCTCATCATCAGAATACGCATACCATATTTTTTTATTTTTTTCTAACTTAAAAAGAGGCGGCTTTGCCAAATATACATGCCCTTGCTTAATTAGCTCTGGCATAAACCGATATAAAAAGGTCAGCATCAGTGTCGCAATATGTGCGCCGTCCACATCTGCATCTGTCATAATAATAATTTTGCCGTAACGAAGTTTTGTAATGTCAAAATCCTCGTGTATCCCTGTGCCAAACGCTGTGATCATTGCCCGAATTTCAGCGTTTCCGTAAATTTTATCAAGTCTTGCCTTCTCCACATTAAGAATCTTGCCGCGCAATGGTAAAATTGCCTGTGTCGCACGACTGCGTGCGGTCTTTGCACTGCCCCCGGCAGAATCTCCCTCCACAATAAAAATCTCACAATTTTCAGGATTTTTATCGGAACAATCTGCAAGTTTTCCTGGCAGTGTCATACTATCAAGCGCTGTCTTTCTGCGCGTTAAATCACGCGCCTTTCTGGCTGCCTCGCGCGCCCGCTGCGCCATAATTGACTTCTCACAAATCAGTTTTGCAACCAATGGGTTTTGCTCAAGATAATAGGTGAGTTGTTCGCTGACAATACTATCCACTGCCCCCCGCGCTTCCGTATTTCCAAGTTTCTGTTTGGTCTGTCCTCCAAATTGTGGAACTCCAATCTTAATCGATATAATGGCTGTCAATCCTTCCCGAATATCATCACCACTCAGGTTCGCTTCATTGTCCTTTAGCAGTTTTGCACTCCTTGCGTAATCGTTAAAGGTTTTTGTGATTGCATTCCGAAAACCCATAAGATGTGTGCCGCCCTCAATTGTATTGATATTGTTTGCAAAGCTATAAACACTCTCTGTATAAGAATCATTGTGTTGCATTGCAACCTCAACATACACATCATCCTTTTTTCCCTCGAAATACAGCACATCTTCATAAAGTACTGCCTTGCTCTTGTTTAAATAGGTGACAAACTCTCGAATGCCGCCCTCATAATAAAATGTTTTTTCAATCGCCCCTTCTTCTGGGCGCAAATCGCGAAGCGTAATCTTAAGATTCTTGGTCAAAAATGCAATTTCCCGCATCCGCTGTTTTAAAACATTATAATCAAATTCTATCTCCTCAAAAATAGTCTTATCAGGCAAAAAGGAAATTTTTGTTCCTGTCTTGTCTGGATCGCATTCCCCAATTGTCCTAAGTGGATAACATACATGACCGCGTTCATAGCGCTGATGATAAATTTTTCCTCCAGCATAAATATCAACTTCAAGCCACTCAGATAGCGCATTTACAACAGATGCACCTACACCGTGCAAACCGCCAGACACTTTATATCCCCCACCGCCAAATTTTCCGCCGGCATGTAAAACTGTAAACACTACCTCCACAGCAGGTTTTCCCGCCTTGTGATTGATTCCAACAGGAATCCCTCGCCCGTTGTCAATGACAGTAATGGAATTGTCAGAATTGATTGTCACATCAATTGTATTGCAGTATCCTCCCAGCGCTTCATCCACTGAATTGTCAACAATCTCATAAACCAGATGGTGCAGTCCTCTCAAAGATGTATTATCAATATACATACCGGGTCTCTTCCTGACTGCCTCAAGACCTTCCAATATCTGAATTTGGTCCGCTTCATAGCTCATATATTTCCTCCCATTCTTTAATGTACTCACGACCAATGAAATTTGCTGTGAGTATCATGCCATCCACAGCCGCAAAGCGGCATAATACCTTATGTGATTGTGTGCATCCCCAAATTTAAGTTTTCGCTTGTATTATTTGATTTAATAAAGTTGCCTTATTTTTGACAGATGCATTTGAAATCTCAAATACTTTATTAATCTCAAATCGATTATTTACAAACTCTTCCAATCCAGTACAGGTGATAATTGTCTGAATATCGCCAATACTGTTGAGCAGATAATTTTGTCTACTGCTGTCAAGTTCTGACAAGACATCATCCAGCAGCAAAAGCGGAACGTCTTTCGTCATTTTTTTCACAAGCTCTATCTCTGCCAACTTTAAAGATAACGCTGCTGTCCGTTGCTGCCCCTGTGAACCAAATTTTCTAATATCAACTTTTCCCACCAGAAAAGAAAAATCATCTCTGTGTGGACCGATAGAAGTCTGTTTTAATTGAATATCTCTCTCTTGGGTTTTTTGTAATTTTTCCTCAAACAGTTCCGCTGATACATCCGGTTCATAAACAATCTTAAGTTCCTCTTTGCCACCGGAAAGCTTTCTGTGAATCTCATAAATAATCTCATTTAATTGGCTGACAAAGATTTTTCTCTGTTCTATAATTTTTGTTCCAAAGGACACCAACTGGGAATCCCACACAAAAAGCATATCCTTTAAGCCAGAATTTGTACTGAGATCCTTTAAAAGGCGATTTCTCTGATTCACACTTTTATTATAATGATTTAAATTGTGCAAATACACGTGATCAAGCTGGCAAAGCTCCATATCCACAAAACGCCGCCGTTCAGACGGACCATTTTTAATAATGGACAAATCCTCTGGCGAAAAGAACACCACATTTAACAATCCCAGTAAATCCGCCGCTTTTTTAATCTTTTGTCCATTGATGGCAATCCCTTTTGATTTATTTTTTCTTAGATGCATATCAACGCGGTTCTCAAGTCCATCCTTTACTACATAGGTCCGAATATGTGCCTCCTGCGAGGCAAAATTTATCATATCCTTATCTTTGCTTCCCTTGTGGGATTTGGTTGTAGCAGACAGATAGACCGCCTCTAAAATATTGGTCTTTCCCTGCGCATTATCCCCATATAAAATATTGGTTCCACTGTCAAACTGCATTGAAAGCGCCTCATAGTTTCTAAAATTTTCAAGCTCTAGCGACTGGATAATCATATCGTTTCACCCTTCGAGCGAACGACAAAACGATTTCCCTCAAAACACACTTCGTCATTATCAATTAGTTTTTTTCCGCGTTGTGTCTCTATTTGACCATTTACCTGCACCTGTCCATTCTGAATGACAAATTTGGCATCCACACCAGATTCAACAAGACCGGCAAGTTTAAGCGCCTGTCCAAGCTTAATAGAATCATCCTTGATTTTTATTTCATCCATAAAAACTCCTTCCTGCAAACGCAGATATGTGCATTATTTAACGGAATTAAATGTCACTGGCAAAATTAGATAGGTGTAGCTCTCTTCCTCATCTTTAATAAAACAAGGCGATTTTGAATTGAGAAGTTTTAGTTCTATCTGTTCGTTTTCAATAACTTTCAACGCATCAATCAAAAATTTCGGGTCAAAACCTATCATCAAGTCTTTACCAGTCTTGGCAATGTCAATCTCCTCATTTAAACTTCCAATGACAGAGTTCATTTTAAGCTCCATCACATTATCTAAAATATTTAAAATAATTGGCTTTTTATCGCCCTCTTTCACAAGCAGAGTAGATCGGTCAATACAACTCTGAAATTCTTTTTTGTTAACTGTAACTTTTGTCTCATAGTCTACAGAAAGAATATTGTCAATGTTTAGATAATCACCCTCAATTAATCGAGAAACAACGGTTGTGTTGTCAAACTCAAATAAAATATGCTTGTTTGTAAAAAAGATATTCACTTCTTTTTCTGTATCACCTAGCAAAATTTTGCTAATCTCGCTCAATGTCTTTCCTGGCACAATCACTTTCTTGGCTGGATAAGAATTTTTTAGATGAATGCGGCGCAAGGAAATACGCAGTCCATCAGAAGAAACTACTTTTAAGATATCATTTTGAATCTCAAACAATTCTCCTGTAAGAATTTTATTGGTAAAGTTATCGGCTATAGAAAAAATTGTCTGCCGAATCACTTCTTTTAAAGTAAACTGTGACACAGAGATAGACTCTGATCGGTCAATCTGTGGAAGAGCGGAAAAATCTTCTCCTGCTTTTCCTGCAATATTAAACTTTGCTTTTTCACAGGTAATAATCGCTTTATAGGAAGCATCGGTTGTGATAGTCACATCATTATCTGGAAGTTTTCTTACCATTTCAAGAAGTATTTTGGCATCTAGGGCAATTATTCCCTTCTCTATAATTTCACCTTCAATAATTGTCTCAATTCCAAGTTCCATATCATTTGCAGTAAGTTTAATTTCGCCCTTTGTTGTATCAATAAGGATACACTCAAGTATTGTCATTGTTGTCTTACTTGGTACAGCCTTAGAAACAGTGTTCACCCCAATTAAGAGGTTTGATTTAGAACAAATAATTTTCATGTGGATAACTCCCTTCGCTGTAAATATGGCAGAAACAAAAAAAATTGTCACTGCGAAAAATATAAATAAATAAGTATATAATTCATAGTAATAGTAATAGGCGTTGTGGATATGTGGATAAGTCTAATTTTTGGCTAAAATACAAGAAAAATTGTCAGATTAATCCTGTGGATAACTTTCGGAATCATTGTGAATAACTTCAGAGTTATTCACAATCGTTTATTAGGACGGGGACAATTTTTTCTTGATGGTTTCTATTTTGTTGGCTAAATCCTCATCTGTTTTGATTTTATCCTCAATTTTTTCCACACCATGAATTACTGTGGTGTGGTCTTTTTTACCCAGAAGGGATGCAATCATTTGAAGAGATGTTTCTGTCAAGTGGCGACAGAGGTACATAATAATCTGTCTGGGAAGCACATACTCAGAGTTACGTTTTTTGGAGGTAATGTCTTCCTTAGAAATATTAAAGTGCTCTGCGACAACGTTAATAATTAACAATGGGGAAATTTTCCGCGCCTGCTCTGGATATATAACATCTTTGAGCGCATCTTCAGCTAAGGCAAGGTTTAGTTCTTGCTTATTGAGACGGGCACTCGCCATAACTTTGTTTAAGGCGCCTTCTAGCTCACGGATATTAGATTTAATATTAGTGGCGATATATTGGATAATTTCATCATCAATTTCCTTGTCGTACATCTCAGCATTTTTACGTAAAATTGCCATGCGCGTTTCATAGTCCGGCGGTTGAATATCGGCAATCAGTCCCCATTCAAAACGGCTTCGGAATCGCTCCTCTAAAGTTTCCATTTCTTTTGGTGGTTTATCGGAGGAGATAATAATCTGTTTTCCCGCAGAATGAAGGACATTAAAGGTGTGGAAAAACTCTTCCTGAGTTGATTCTTTTCCTATTATAAATTGTACGTCATCTATTAAAAGTACATCCACTGTTCTGTACTTGTCGCGCAACTTTGTCATTGCAGCGGCATTACCGCCTCGAATAGATTCAATCACCTCGTTGGTAAACTGTTCTGAGGTGACATACAAAACCTTTTTGTTTTGGTTTTGCTCCAACACAAAGTGACCAATGGAGTGCATCAAATGCGTTTTGCCAAGTCCAGCACCACCATATAGATACAAAGGATTGTATGCTTCTCCTGGCGATTCGGCAACTGCCAGTGCAGCGGAGTGTGCAAATTTATTGTTGCTTCCCACAACGAAAGTATCAAATTTATATTTGTTATTTAAATTGGCAGTTTCATTGATTGTATTGCTTTTATTTTTTTTTGATTGTTTGGATTTCGTTGTATCTTCTTTTTGCTCTGAAATGACATCATCCTCGGCTATAAAAACTACATCATATTCATAATTCATCAGTTCAGAGATTGTTGCCTTAAAACAGAAGTAATAGTTTTTTTGAATATATTTTAATAATCGTGCCTGTGCAGATGGGATGAGAATGGTCACGATATCATTTTCTACTTTGTAAAATTGTAGGGGTTCAACCCAATTATTAAACGAAATTGCTGTGAGGTCATACTCATCTCGAATTATTTCTTTAATTTCATTCCATCTGTCTTTTATCTCGTTCATGTGATACCTCTGATATAGGAAACTGCCACACAGCTCCTAAAGTAATAGTCTACGCCGAAAAAATACACTGCTTCAAATCTGCATGTTTTATATCAATAACACTTGATTACAAACTCATACACATTAATAGTAACCTAAATGAGGAAAAAAAGCAAATAAATGTGAAAAAAAATTGAAGTAATTCACATAATCCCCAATAGATTGTTGATAATGTGGATAACTATATTCACGGTTTGTAAAATTTTGTTATATTTTCACATAAAAAAAAGTTATCCACATCAATGTGGATAACTCCAAGAAAAGTTATGAACATTGTCCACATTGATATTTCCTAATGTTGTGTATATTGTGATAAAAGTTTTCTACATTCATTCACAAGATATCCACAAGTTACCCACAATTGTGGATATGTAAAATATTATGTGGATAACTTTTAAATGCCTGTGGAAAACATGTGGATTTTCTATTTTGTAGATGGATATGTGCTTTTTTTATTTTATTTTTCTTGACTTCAATATGTTTCTGGTATATAATCGTTATGATATTTTCTAATACTTGGAATCGATATTGTCTGTGAGAAAATTGCAGTTCTAAAATATCGTTTGCATTACACAGCAGCGTTATAGACAGATGCTATTTTAAGGATTTTAGTAGTAAATCTTAAGCATTTGTGGAGATCAGAGAAGGAGGTGTTTGGAATATGAAAATGACATATCAGCCAAAAAGAAGACAGAGAAGTAAAGTGCATGGTTTTAGAGCCAGAATGAGTACGCCGGGCGGAAGAAAGGTATTAGCAGCGAGACGTGCTAAGGGAAGAAAGAGATTATCTGCATAATTTACAGGTCACATTATGTGACCTTTTTTTCTATGCGCAAGTTATACTGAACAAGGATTATTATGAAATTTTCGGAATCATTGAAGAGCAGTAGGGATTTTAAAAATGTATACAACTGCAAAAAAAGTTATGCCAATAAATATTTAGTAATGTATGTGTTAGGAAATGAATTAGAGCGAAACAGACTTGGGATATCAGTCAGCAAAAAAGTAGGGAACAGTGTTGTCAGACATCATGTTACCAGATTGATTAGGGAAAGCTATCGGCTGCATGAGGAAATGTTTCAGTGTGGTTTTGATATTGTAGTGATTGCGCGGGTTAGCGCGGCAGACGCAAAGTATGTAGAGATTGAGCGCGCTTTGTTACATGTCTCAAAGCTTCATAAGATTCTTATAGAGTAGGATCGTGATTTTGATGAAAAAGCTTTTTATCTGGCTTATTTTATTTTACAGGAGATATCTCTCTCCAATGAAATCCACAAAATGTCCGTATTTTCCGTCCTGCTCACAGTATGGTCTTGAGGCAATTGAGCGTTATGGGGCATGGAAGGGTGGTGTACTCTGTATTTGGAGGATTCTTAGATGCAATCCATTTTCAAAGGGAGGATATGATCCCGTTCCTTCTATAGTGTATGTGGACAAGGATGCTGCGGGCGCAAATGAGGATTGCAGTGCTAATACGCACAGAAAAGAAAAAAACTGGAAGACTTTTTATAAGTTATAATTCGTCAGGAGGAGTAAAATGGATTTAATGCTGTTAACGCAAAATTCAACTCCGATATTTAAGTACATTGTTAAGCTCTTAGGCTTAATTATGAATGGCATTTTCGAGTTTCTGAATTTGATTGGCATTCCAAATATCGGTTTATCTATTATTTTATTTACAATTGTAATTTATCTGCTGTTGATGCCGCTCACAATTAAGCAGCAGCGATTTTCTAAGCTTTCAGCCAGAATGAATCCTGAGTTGCAGGAGGTACAGGCAAAGTATAAGGGAAAACAGGATCAGGCATCCATGATGGCAATGAATATGGAGACAAAGGCAATCTACGCGAAATATGGGGTGTCTCCCTCAGGAAGCTGTTTGCAGTTGTTAATTCAAATGCCTATTTTGTTGGCGCTCTATCGCGTAATCTATGCAATGCCGGCCTATGTTACTAAAATTGGTGAGGCTTTCGGCGTTTTGGCAGATAAGATTATGCAGACTGCAAATGGTGTCGAGGAAGTCCGCGCATTGTCCTCGGCTGTTTATTTTACAAAGAATTTTGACATCAATGTGAGAAATGCTATTATTGACACGCTCAATAAGACTTCATCGCTGGATATGACTGCACTTGCAGAAAAATTTGGTCTGTCTGATTTGACTTATAATGGCAGCTTGATACTGACAAATGGATCAGAGAAAGGTCTGATTGATGTATACAATAATTTTCTCGGCTTAAATATTGGCAATTCGCCAATGGACACTATGAAAACAGCCTTTGCGGCAGGAAATTACCTACTTCTTGCAGGTGCAATTGCAATCCCTATCCTTGCAGCGGTTACACAATGGCTGAACTATAAATTAATGCCGCAGGCAGCAACTTCTGATGACAGAAAGAAAAAACAGCAGCCAGCAAATGATACTGCAGAAGCAATGCAGCAATCCATGAAAATGATGAATACGCTGATGCCAATTATGTCAGCGTGGTTCTGTCTGACACTGCCAGCAGGTATGGGACTTTACTGGGTAATTGGTGCTGTAGTGCGAAGTATTCAGCAGGTGGCAATCAACAAGCATATCGATAATATGGATATTGATGCAGAGATTGAGAAGAATGTTGAGAAATATAAGGAAAAAATGAAAAAACAGGGAATTGACCCTGCAAAACTTCAGGCGGCGGCCAGAACGAACACAAAAAATCTATCTTCCAAAGCTGCTTATCAGAATACAGGAGTAAAACGGTCTGCGAAAACGGAAGAGGAAAAAGCGGAGGATATCAAGAAAGCTACGGAGTACTATAATAAGAATGCAAAGCCGGGCAGTCTTGCAGCCAAGGCAAACATGGTAAAACAATACAATGAAAAGAATTAAATTATATAGTATGGTTACTGGGGGGAAATCAAATGGAATACATGGAATTTAAAGGGAAGACCAAAAATGATGCCATAACCGAGGCGTGTAGACATTTTTCAGTGCCAAGTGACGAGCTTGATTATGAAGTGATTGACGAGGGAAAAACTGGATTTCTTGGAATGGGGTCCAGGCCGGCGTTAATAAAGGCGCGGGTGAAGGAGGAAAAACAGGAGGTTGTTGAGACAGTGGAACGGATAGAAGTTCCAGTGACAGAACATCTGCCAGTTGACGGGGAGACAACGGTAAACGAAATTGACAAAAATGACGCGTATGAGAAGATTGACGTGGAGGCTGTCACCAAAAAATTCTTGATGGATGTGTTTGCAGCAATGGGGATTTCTGTGGAGATTACAGCGAAATATGATGAGGAATCAAAAACGCTTGAGGCAGATCTGAGCGGTGACGAGATGGGAGTATTGATTGGTAAGAGAGGCCAGACATTGGATTCTTTGCAGTATTTGATATCACTTGTTGTCAATAAAGGGACAACTGAGTATATTCGTGTTAAGGTCGATACAGAAAATTACAGGCAGAGACGCAAGGAGACCTTAGAGAATCTGGCAAAAAATATTTCCTATAAGGTAAAGCGGACTAGACGGCCAGTATCCTTGGAGCCCATGAATCCTTATGAGAGACGAATTATACACTCTGCGCTTCAAAATGATAAATATGTGACCACCCACAGCGAGGGGGAGGAACCATTTCGACGTGTGGTAGTCACCCCAAAGAAAGACAGCAATTATAATGATGCGAAGGGATATCGCGGAAACCGGAATTATAACAATGGCTATCATAAAGGATATGCTGGAAATTATAATCGTAAGAACAAAGAGAACAGCCGGGAACGCACAGAAAATCATACAGAAGCGGTTGAACAGAATGGATAGCATGTGATAGAATGAACCTTGACATTCAAGGTTCATTTTTTACTTTATTTATGCACAGACCCGTGCAGAGGAAGTATGCCGCTAAAGCGGCGCATGAGTAGCGGAAGATTTATGGGAAAGGGAGTGATTTTATGAAAACAGATACAATTGTAGCGATTGCAACGGCAATCAGTGATTCTGGAATTGGGATTATTCGTGTCAGTGGTGAGAATGCAATAGAGATTGTCGATAAAATATATCAGTCAAAAAATCGTAAAAAACGGCTTTGCGATGTTAAGACACATACAATGCATTATGGGTTTATTTATGATGGAGATACTTTGATTGATGAGGTGATGGTTGCGGTTCTACACGCCCCCAATACTTATACAAGAGAGAACACCGTTGAGATAGATTGTCATGGCGGCATTTTGGTAATGAATCAGATTTTAGATGTCTTGTTGCGCAGTGGATGCAGACTTGCGGAGCCAGGAGAGTTTACAAAGAGAGCTTTTTTGAATGGAAGAATTGATCTGTCCAAGGCGGAGGCAGTTATGGATATTATTCATTCCAAAAATGAGTTTGCCTTGCGAACTTCAGTAAGACAATTGAGTGGTACGTTGGCAAAAAAGGTTCAGTTTTTGCGGGAAGAAATTTTGTATGAAATTGCTTATATTGAATCTGCGTTAGATGACCCCGAACATATTAGTCTCGATGGATATTGCACAAAATTGGAAGAGAAAGTAAAAAATATAAAATCTATTTTGAAAAAGTTGATTGACAGTGCTGATTGTGGAAAGATGCTAAAGGACGGAATTAATACGGTTATTATTGGAAAGCCAAATGCTGGCAAATCCTCTCTTTTAAATTTTCTTGTTGGTGAGGATAGGGCAATTGTAACAAGTGTTGCCGGAACAACGAGAGATGTGTTGGAAGAATCCATTAAACTGCACGGTGTCGGATTGAATATTATGGATACTGCCGGAATCCATGATACGGATGATGAGGTTGAAAAAATTGGTGTTGACAGAGCAAGAAAATATGCTAAAAATGCGGATTTAATTCTCTATGTGGTGGATACTTCACGTTGTCTTGATGAAAATGATGATGCGATTATGGAATTGGCAGCCGATAAAAATATGATTGTGCTGTTAAATAAAAGTGATTTGGATCAAGTGGTAGAACCAGAGGAAGTTTTAAAAAAACTGACACAAGTGTCAGAAAATAGAAGTGAGAAACTAACACAAATGTTAATTTGTGATGAGAAAAAACAAGGGCAAGCAAAAAAAACTGACACAAGTGTCATAATTGAAAAAAATCGAAAAATACGGATTATTCCGACTTCCATAAAAGAAAATATTGGCCTTGATGATTTGGAAGAAGCAATAAAGGAAATGTTTTTTGGTGGAGAGATTGCCATTAATGATGAGATATATATTACAAATCAAAGGCATAAGGAGGCATTTTTTGAGGCTTATGAAAGTATGCAGATGGTGCAGGAGAGTCTGTTAAAAAAGATGCCGGAAGATTTTTATTCCATTGATTTGATGAGTGCATATGCTTCGCTTGGAAAAATTATTGGGGAGGAAGTTGGAGAGGATTTAATTAATGAAATTTTTAGTAAGTTCTGTATGGGGAAATAAAAAGAGAGGTTGAAACAATGAAGGGAATCCGAGAAAAAGTGGATGTTTGTGTGGTTGGTGCAGGACATGCAGGGTGCGAGGCAGCACTTGCCTGTGCGAGAATGGGATTAGAGACAGTAATTTTTACAGTCAGTGTGGACAGTATTGCGCTGATGCCCTGCAATCCAAATATTGGTGGTTCTTCCAAGGGGCATTTGGTGAGGGAATTGGATGCGCTTGGTGGAGAAATGGGAAAAAATATTGATAAAACCTTTATTCAATCGAAAATGTTAAATGTATCAAAAGGTCCAGCAGTTCATTCGCTTCGAGCACAGGCCGATAAGGCAGACTATTCTAGGGAGATGCGTAAAGTGCTTGAAAATCAAGCGCATTTGACCATCAAACAGGCGGAAGTTGTGGCGCTTTTGACAGAATCATTAACACAAAATGATAAATTGTATGAAAAAAGAATTACAGGAGTGAAGACTTATACGGGTGCTGTTTATGAGGCCAGTGCGGTGATCCTCTGTACAGGTACTTACCTAAAAGCGCGTTGTCTGTGTGGGGAAGCGATTACACATACTGGACCAAATGGACTTCAAGCTGCAAATTATTTGACGGACAGTTTAAAGGAGCTGGGAATTGAATTGTGTCGTTTTAAGACAGGCACGCCGGCAAGAATGGATGGACGTTCTATTGATTACAGCAAAATGGAAGAGCAATTTGGAGATGAGCGAATTGTTCCATTTTCTTTTTCTACCGATCCTGAGAAGGTACAGATTGATCAAGTGTCATGTTGGCTTACGTATACAAATGAGAACACACATGAGATTATTCGGGCAAATCTTGATCGCTCGCCTATTTATGCGGGGGTGATTGAAGGAACTGGTCCGCGATATTGTCCGTCGATTGAAGATAAGGTGGTGCGTTTTGCAGAGAAAGAGAGGCATCAGGTTTTTATTGAGCCGGAGGGACTTCACACAAATGAAATGTATGTGAGCGGTATGAGTTCTTCTTTGCCAGAAGATGTGCAGTTGGCAATGTATCGGACGGTTCCTGGATTGGAACATTGCAAAATTGTCAAGAATGCTTATGCGATAGAGTATGATTGTATTAGACCTGATCAGTTGTATCCAACATTGGAATTGAAACGGATTTTGGGCTTGTTTAGTGCTGGTCAATTTAATGGGAGTAGCGGATATGAGGAAGCGGCCGCGCAAGGATTGATTGCTGGAATTAATGCAAGTCTTTTTATCAAGGGAAGAGAACAGATTGTGTTGGATCGCTCACAGGCTTATATTGGTGTGTTGATTGATGATTTGGTGACAAAAGAAAATCTTGAACCATATCGAATGATGACTTCCCGTGCAGAATATCGATTGCTTCTTCGTCAGGACAATGCAGATTTAAGACTGCGAAAAATTGGTTATGAGGTTGGATTGATTTCTAAGGAGCAGTATGATTTTGTCTGTGAGAAAGAGAAGATAATAGAAGCAGAAATATTGCGATTGCAGAATAAAAAGGTTGGTGCGAATAAGGAAATACAGGAATTTTTGGAGCGCAAGGGAAGCAATGGATTAAAGACAGCGGCGTCTCTTGCAGAATTAATCAGCCGACCAGAACTTTCCTATGAGGCGATAGCGGAGATTGATACAGACAGACCAAAATTAAGTGAAGCGATTATTGAACAGATTAATATTAATCTAAAGTATGATGGCTATATAAAACGTCAGAAAAAACAGGTGGAACAATTTAAAAAATTGGAAAGAAAAAAAATCGCTTCGGATATTGATTATAATGCGATTAATAATCTGCGGCTTGAAGCAAGGCAAAAATTACAAAAAGTTAAACCTATATCAGTGGGACAAGCATCAAGAATTAGTGGTGTCTCTCCTGCAGATATTTCTGTGTTGTTAGTTTATCTGGAAAGGGAAAATTTATGAGCTGGACTCAGAGTCAGTTGACAAAATTAAAGGAAGATGCTTTCAAGTTTGGTATTGAATTGAATGAAAAACAATTGCATCAGTTTATAAAATACTATGAATTGTTGGTAGAGTGGAATAGTTTTATGAATTTAACCGCAATTACAGAATTTGAAGCTGTGTGTACAAAACATTTTATCGATAGTATTTCTCTGTGTAAAGCAGTTGATTGTACCAAGGAATATCATGTGATAGATATCGGTACAGGGGCGGGATTTCCAGGGATTCCATTAAAGATTGCTTTTCCAAACTTAAAGATTACTTTGTTGGATTCCCTTGGAAAGCGTGTTAACTTTTTAAATGCAGTTATTACTGAATTGGGATTGCAAGAAATAGAAGCGATTCATGGACGTGCTGAGGATTTTGCTAAGACTGGAGTGCTACGTGAAACATTTGATATCTGTGTTTCACGTGCAGTTGCAAATCTTTCTATTTTATCAGAGTATTGTTTGCCTTATGTAAAAGTTGGAGGATATTTTATTTCCTATAAATCTGAAAAAGTTACAGAGGAGATACAAATGGCACAAAATGCAATTCAGATTCTAGGTGGGGAAGTATCTGTTAAGAAAGTATTTCTCTTGCCAAATTCTGATATTTACAGAAATCTATTAATGATAAAAAAAGTTCAAAATACACCGAAAAAGTATCCACGAAAGGCGGGGCTTCCCTCGAAGGAACCATTATAAGGTATAATTTATATGAATAAAAAAGATATTTTATTGTTGCAGGAAACGGAACGGAAAAGAATTGCAGAAGCGTTGCATGATACTACAGTTCAGGATATGGTTTATTTATCGCAACAGCTAGAATTAGTTCTTTTATATCTAGAACAAGATGTGATACAGGCAAGGCTTGAAGTTATCACTGCACGTCATCAGATTAAAAATATTATTGGTGAGATGAGGGACGCTATCTATGATTTGCGTCCCCTTATCTTGGATGATATTGGATGGGATATGGCATGGGAGCGCTTAAAAAATAAATTATTAAAAATACAAGCAGATTTAACAATTTCTTTTGATATTGATAGAATTGATCCCTTTGATGGATTGATGGCGATATCTGTCTACCGAATTGTCTGTGAAGGATGTCAAAATATTGTCAAACATTCCAATGCAAAAACGATTAAAGTGATAATAAAAAATTTAGACAACCATATAAGAATTAAAATTTGTGATGATGGAGTTGGTTTTGTCCAGGAAACTACTACAAATCATTTTGGATTACAGTTTATGTATGAGCGTATTGCAGCTCTTTCTGGAAAGATAAAAATTGATTCAAACGCTTCAGGTACTATGATTCAGATTAAAATACCAGTGGGAGAGAGGAAGAAAGAAAATGATTCGTGTAATGATTGTAGAAGATCATAAAATGGTACGAGAAGGTTTGATAAAATTAATTGAGTTTGATGAAGAAATTCGAGTAGTAGAAGAGGCAGATAATGGAAAAGACTGTGTGGAAAAATTTAGAAAAGCAAAGTCGGATGTAATTCTTTTGGATATGAATATGCCAGACATGGATGGAATTGAGACGCTAAAGATATTAAACAATAGAAAAAATCGTCCTAAAGTATTAGTTCTCACTGTGCATAATGAAATTGAATATCTTATTAAAGTACTAGATATGGGAGTGGAGGGATATATTTTAAAAGATTCTGGTGCAAGAGAATTAATTCGCGCAATCCGCTCTGTGTATCAAGGAGAGCGATTTATACAGCCTAGTTTGATTCCACTGCTCAATTCCAGATTGATTGCAAAAGATTTGGATCGAGAAAAGTTAAATGAGCTGTCAAACAGAGAGGTGGAAGTGCTAAAATTAGTAGCCAAAGGTTTTTCTAATAAAGATATTGCAGTAAACTTATCTATCAGTGAACGTACTGTAAAAAATCATCTTTGCAGTGTTTTTCGTAAAATAGATTGTTATGATCGCACACAGGCGGCTGTTTTTTGTATTAGAAATGGCTTGGTTAGTGTGCATGAGTAAATCTGTTTTATAAAGATGCATTTGCAGGCTATGTCAAGATTTTCTGATGTTGCAGATGGGCATTTAGACAAGTCATTGTCATAGATAATTTCTGAACAGTTCTTTAAATCGAGTAGGGGAGATTTTCTCCCTACTCGCGCATCAGCCACCCGTCAGCTTTGCAGGCATTCTTCCTTTGGGTGCCCGTGTGCATAAAAAATGTTTCACGTGAAACATAAATTGAGTTTTTCTATTTGTTGAATTAACAGTTCACTTTTTTACAAATAAAAAATGGCTGTATTAAGCATTAAAGATTATAAAAAAGTTACTTTTTATGGGTGGTCAGGAATGTGCAATCATGTGCATTTCGTGATACTATAATTGAAAAATGAGGAGCAATTTTTTTAATATTGTTCTGAATCACTACTAGTATACCGTTTTTTAATTCTTTATATACCAAGCACTCGCTATTTGCATCATTGCCGCGTTGTTGTCAGTCAATGATGCCACCGCATTGCCTCCTTCCTCCGCCTTGCACTGATACAAATATCAAGCACTTTGTATACGAGGATTAAAAAACGGTGTACTAGGAGCAATTCCTATGCTGTGAATAGTAATAAAAAGGTATTTGTAATAAGGAATGAAAGGAATATTTTTATGTATAAATGTCGTTTAACATATGATGAATGGAAATGTATTATTTCCAAAAATAGAGTTGGAAAGCAAGTAGATATACCGCAAATAAAGGGATATATTGGATTGTTAAATATAAATATAGTATCAGAACAGCAAATATGGAAAGACAATGATAATGATGTAGTAGTATGTGATAATGGTTATCATTGGTTGTCAATTCTGCCAAGTAATGAGCTTTACTGTATTACAGTAATGATGGATAATAACTATCATTTTAAAGTTTGTTATATAGATATGATTGATTCGCAAGGATATGATGAAGATGGAGTTCCGTATTTCTATGATTTGTATTTGGATTTAATTGTTTATCCAGATGGAAATATTATAGTGGATGATCTTGATGAGTTACAACAAGCACTGAAAGTAGGCGATATCACTGAAATGCAATATAATAAGGCCATAACAACAGCTCAGAAATTACAAAAGGGATTATTATCAAATATTCAGAATTTTCAGTTTTATATACAAGAGATGGTTGAACTTTTGAGAACAGATTCTAAGATGTGTTAGATATTTTTCTTTTTTATAGTTTCTAACTATTTTATAGGAATATTTAGAGATTAGAAAAGAAATCAAACTAAATGTTTCACGTGAAACATTTAGCTATTATACGCACGAACGCAGAGAGGAACTATGCGGCTAAGACGGCACAAGTTTTATTTCCTCTCTTTTCAAAATTGTGGTTACTATTCACGGCTAATGTCATTAAGTTAAGCAAGACATATCAAAGGGTTTCTGCCATAAATCAGTCTGTGCTGGGATGCTAAGAGGATACTGCCAGTTGTCAAAAGCTCTATAAACGGATATTTAGTGAATGGGAAGTTTTTGGGTATAACAAACAGACAGATTGCATATCTGCCTCAAAAATGATATTCTATTAGTGGCAATTGCGCTTTACACGAAACGGTAGGCGAAACTGGCTGGTACTTGGAATCTTGGCTGGCGGGCATAGGTTTTGTCTGGCCTGATCGGCAGGATATAACGGCTGATCAGGTCATTTATATTTTCGGCCCTATATGGTCGGAAAGGGATGCAAAGCATATTTTTATTGCCATGGACAGGTTGACCTGATACGCCCATTTGCTCTGTTCCTTTTTTATGGGAACATCCAGAATTATAATGGTGCAAAAGTTATACAGGGTCATCCGGCAGAAGATCTCAAACTCAATGTATTTTGGAGACTTGGAATGAAAGTTTGCGGTTCCGATGGTATGCTTCAAGTCACGGAAGGAAGTTTCCTTGCCCCAGCGGAAATGGTAAATGTACTTGACCTGCTCCAGGGAAAACTTATCTGGGGGGAGATTAGTAATGATGTTCTCATAGCCCCCCTTGCGCTATCTGGAAACAGACCACGCTGCAGCTGCATGTGATACTTTGGGCGTCTGTCCGTGATAAAGTCAAAGGGGACCGCTTTGCATATATAGCAGTACAGGGTTCCCATTCCGGGTGCAGTCTTTTCTTCCTGGCATTTGACCGGGAAAGGATCACCTCCGCCTATTGGTCTATTTAGTACACCGTTTTTTAATTCCTCATATACCAAGCACTCGCTATTTTCATCATTGCCGCGTTGTCGTCAGTCAACGATTCCACCGCATCGCCTTCTTCCTCCGCCTTGCACTGATACAAATATTAGGCACTTTGTATACGAGGATTAAAGAAACGGTGTACTAGTCAGGCAGGCAGTCAACTGCAAGGAGGCGCTTTAGGTTGAGATCCTTGGCGCGGATGACGAAGAAACAGCCTTTGTCAAGGGCATGGGCAAAGACATTATAGCTGGCAAAGACCCTGTCCGCCACGAAGATTGGGCCTCCGCCATAAAGATAGCGGTCAATCAGTTAGCAGAGGGCGGCGAATTTGTTTTTGAGCCTGCCCGGCTGAACAATGACATCCAAATGCCTCTTGGAAAGCAGGTCATAGAGCGAAACGGCATGGAGGGAGTTGAAGCCCCTTTTTGACTTGCCGCTTGTGGGATAGAAGGTGGGAAGGGTCCTGAGGGTTGCGTGCAATGTTAAATTCGCAGTCGTCTGCGGCAATGAGGGAATACCTGCCCATAAGCCCTTTTGTCGGAAAATGGAGGTTAAACTGCCGGAGGATGTGGCGGAATGTTTCCGGAAGGAGTTTTGCCCGTTGCTGAATGAAGGCGGAAGCAGAAAAGAGCGTGGATTTGACCTTTTGCGGGAATGACATATAAGTACCTCCTTGAAGTTGAAATGATAATTCAGTATACAATTTCAAGGACCGCTCTCGCTGCCTCTTTATTAAAAAATTTGAGTTAGACCATAAGACGAGATTTTTTCAATCAGCTTAACTTAATGATATTGATTCACGGCATGAGAGCCGCTCATAGTAACAATTCGGAGCGATATGCAAAGTTTTGCTGTGCAAAAATCACCCCTCACACCTGAATCATGTTCTTACGGAATGCGCATTTCTGTCCCTGTGAAATGTAACGAATTGTGTATCTTTTGGAAAATGATTTATAAATATACATTGTAAATGACAGATAAAGATTTTATAATCTAATATATAAATCGGAGTTTTTGGAGGTGAAATTATGTTATCAATTTGTGGAGCCAAATGTTGCGACGGATGTAATAGGAGAGATGATTGCGGTGGCTGTGTAAAATCAGATGGACATCCTTTGGAGGAACGTGCATTGCGGCAGAGTGCATCAAACGGGGTGGTTTTGAGATGTTCAAAAAGATGAAAGAAATGTTGATTGAGGAAATTAATGCACTTGAAATTCAAGATTTACAGGTAAACGATTTAAATTTGTTGAATGCATTTTACGTTAATTTGGAGTGCACATTGAAAAATGGACAATCTGTTAAATTGCTGGAAGATAATTGTGTTTATTGGGAAAATCAGATTGAAATTCCTGGAAGTAATAGATGCTATGGCGCGTTGTTGCGGATGATAAATATCTTCTTGTGTGAACATAAATGTAATGGGGTGGAGCCCAAGATAGTCGTGTATAAGAGAAGATAACTTTCAGTTTATAGAACTGTTAAGTTGTTGTAGATTATTGTGATCTGCCTAGAAATATACATTATATATTAAAATTTATTTACTGGGAACACTTTTCTGAAAGGGAGTTTATTTTTTTGATTTCTTATTTTAAGATAATAAATCAGAAAAAATATATAGTACAGAGAAATGATAAATCAACAAATATGAAAAAAACAAATCAAAAGAAAAAGTTTCACGTGAAACGTTAAAATTTTGTATAGCAAATGGGGCGTATTAGTGATATAATAATATAAAACATTTTTGGAAAATAAAAAATAACATAAGATAATGATGGAGGAATACGATGGGGAAAATTATTGCGATTGCAAACCAAAAGGGCGGTGTTGGTAAAACTACAACTTCAATTAATCTATCGTCCTGTATCGCGTCAAAAGGGAAAAAGGTATTGGTAATTGATATTGACCCACAGGGGAATACAACGAGCGGTTTTGGTATCGAAAAAAATGAATTGGAAAATTCAATATATGAGTTAATCTTAGGAGACAGTTCGATTGAAGATTGCATTGTGAAAGAGATTTTCCCAAATATTTCCGTATTGCCATCTAATGTAAATTTAGCTGCAGCAGAGATTGAGTTGATAGGTATTGACAGGAAAGAATACATATTAAAAAATGAAGTGGACTGGGTGAAGGAGCGCTATGATTTTATTATTATTGATTGTCCTCCGTCACTAAGTTTACTGACAATAAATGCTATGACAACGGCAGATTCTGTGTTAGTGCCAATTCAATGTGAATATTATGCACTTGAGGGCTTGAGTCAGTTAATTCATACAATAAATCTTGTGAAAGAAAGATTGAATCCTGATCTGGATATGGATGGTGTTGTTTTTACAATGTTTGACTCTCGGACAAATCTTTCTGCGCAGGTGGTAGATAATGTAAAAAATCATTTGAATCAGAAAATTTATAATACACTCATACCAAGAAATATCAGACTTGCTGAAGCGCCAAGTTATGGAAAGCCGATTAATTTGTATGATCCAAAATCATCAGGTGCGGAGAGTTATATGTCTTTAGCGGATGAGGTTATTAAGAACAACAGTTAGTGGAAAACAAAAAGGAGATTATGAATGGCACAACGAGGATTGGGTAAGGGTCTTGATTCCTTGATACCTGCATCGAGCAGCAATGAGAATAAGGAGACAAAACAAAATGAGACAGTTGTAAAGATTACGAAGGTTGAGCCAAATAGAGACCAGCCCCGCAAAAATTTTGATGAGGATTCATTACAGGAATTGGCGGATTCTATTAAACAGTTTGGTCTGCTTCAGCCAATCCTTGTACAAGATAGAAAAGACTACTATGAGATTATTGCTGGGGAGAGAAGATGGCGCGCTGCAAAAATTGCTGGATTAAAAGAGATTCCCGTTATTATTCGCAATTATACAGATCAGGAGATTGTGGAAATTGCGTTGATTGAGAATATTCAACGAGAGGATTTGAATCCAATTGAGGAGGCACACGCATTTAAAAAACTTTTGGAAGAATTTCACTTAAAACAGGACGAAGTGGCGGAGCGCGTTTCAAAAAGTAGAACAGCCGTAACCAATAGCGTGCGTCTATTAAAACTTTCTGACAGTGTACAACAGATGATTATTGATGATATGCTTTCTACTGGACATGCACGCGCGTTGATTCCAATTGAGGATAAAGAATTACAATTGCAACTTGCACAGAGAATTTTTGATGAAAAACTTAGTGTGCGTGAGGTGGAAAAGATAGTAAAAGTTATTCTTAATCCAGAGAAGGGAAAAGACAAAAAGGAAGAGACACCACAGAGTATTCAATATATTTATCAGGATATTGAAAACAAGCTGAAGGAAAGACTCAGCAGAAAAGTGGCAATTTCATCAAAGGGGAAGAGTGGAGTTGGGAAAATAGAAATCGAGTTTTATTCAAATGATGATTTAGACCGATTAATAGAATCACTTTCAAATATGAATGTTTAACAGGAGAGATGGATGAATAGTAATTTTTTTAATTTCTTAGGATTAAGAAATGTTGATGCAGGTATTTTATTTGTTGGCCTATTTGTTTTTTGCATTATACTTTTGATTTTGAATATAACTGCATTTGCTCAAATCACCAAATTTAAAAGAAAATATACAAAATTTATGCTTGGCAAAGATGGTGCAAATCTTGAGAATGATATAATGACATTATATGAAGATAATAAATTTATGAAATTGAGTATTGACCGAAATAGGGAGAGTATTAAGGAACTTTCCAAGAAGCAAGAGACTGCCTTTCAAAAATTAGGTCTTGTAAAATATGATGCTTTTACGGAAATGGGTGGAAAACTCAGTTTCGCCTTGGCATTATTAGATGAAAAAAATAATGGATTTATCATTAATTCAGTACACAGTTCCGAAGGATGTTATTCTTATACAAAGTGGGTGAAAGAGGGGGATTCACAACTTGCGCTTAGCAATGAGGAGAAGGTAGCTGTGGAGCGTGCTATTAATGGAAGTTCATTGGACTTAGAATAATTGCGTGAATGGACGAAGAGTTCAAATTTTGTAAAGAGAAAGGAAATAGTTATGAAGTTAGTGACGGTCGAAGATTTAAGAGAAGGTGACATCATTGCCAGTGATGTTTTGCTTGAAGATTATACAGTGGTACTCAGTAAAGGAACTGTAATTAAAACACAATATATTGATAAGCTGCGAGAATTGGAGGTTTTCACTGTATATATTGAGGAGCAGCAAGAAAAAGAGGAAGTAAAAACGCAACCAAAGCCTCCGGTGACAGCGAAAAAAACAGAAGAAAAATCCCCCGCAACACCGATCCCCACAGTAAAAATACCTGCGCCACAGACTCCTCCGCAGCAAAAGACAAAGAAACTTTCTATGGAAAAAGTCACAATTTTGCGGGATGATGTGGAGGAACAAGTAAAAAACAAAATAAAAGATATTCTTGAAATGCATATTTATCAACAGACAGAAGGTTTGCAAAAAATTGGAGAAACTGCACAAAATATAATTACGGACATTCTTGAGGAAGAAGAAGTCGTGGAGAAGGTTTATGATGTCAGAGAGAGGAGTGCTGATATTTATGAGCATTCGCTTCAGGTTTGTACGATTGCCACTCTGATTGCATTAAAGTTGGGAATGAACAAAAAACAAGTTTATGATATTAGCGTTGGTTCCTTAATACATGATCTCGGACTTCGTTATCTTGTGGTGCGGTATGAGGATCAGGACATCAATCTATTGCCAGCAAAAGAGCAGGAAGAGTATAAAAAACACCCAATTTATGCATACACAGCAGTTAAAAATGAGACATGGCTTTCTGAGAATGCAAAAGATATTATATTGAATCATCATGAGAGAAAAGACAAATCAGGATATCCTCTTGGCACAGATCTTGTTTCACGTATGACACAGATTGTTGGTGTCTGTGATGAGTTTGATGAGTTGATTTGTGGTGTAGGAAAAGCAAGAGTTCGAGTTCATGAGGCGATCAACAATATTAGAAATTATAGTGGTATCTGGTATGATTCAGATATTGTGTCCGCATTTTTGCAGTTGATTGCAGTTTATCCTGTTGGTTCCAGAGTTAAGACAAACAAGGGAGAGCTTGGTATTGTAATGCGTCAGAATCCGCATTTTCCAGAAAGACCTGTGCTTCGTATCATTGAAGATAAGTATGGTCAAGCAATCCATGCGGAAATTATTGTAGATCTTATTAAAGATACCAGTGTAGTTATACAGCAGGTTATAAAATAAAAATCTAAAGGAGTCAATAAAATGATTGATATTAAATTTTTGAGAGAGAATCCTGAGGCAGTAAAGGAAAATATCAGAAAAAAATTTCAGGATCATAAACTTGCGCTTGTCGACGAAGTGATTGCACTTGATGCGCAGGCGAGAAAGACACAGCAGGAAGCAGACAATCTTCGCGCTGACAGAAATAAACTTTCTAAGCAGATTGGCGCATTGATGGGGCAGGGTAAAAAAGAAGAAGCTGAGGAAATAAAGAAACAGGTGAACGCGCAGGCGAAGACACTTGAAGAGCTTGCTGAGAAAGAAAAAGAACTTGGAGAGAAAGTCAATAAGATTATGATGACAATTCCAAACATAATTGATCCAAGCGTTCCAATCGGCAAAAGTGATGCGGATAATGTTGAAATTCAAAAGTATGGAGATCCTGTCGTTCCAGATTTCGAGATTCCTTATCACACAGAAATTATGGAAAGATTGCATGGTCTTGATCTTGACAGTGCGAGAAAGGTCGCAGGAAATGGTTTTTACTATCTGATGGGAGACATAGCAAGACTCCATTCGGCAGTAATTTCTTATGCCAGAGATTTTATGATTGACAAAGGATTTGTGTACTGCGTTCCTCCTTTTATGATTCGGAGTAATGTTGTGACGGGAGTTATGAGTTTTGATGAAATGGATGCGATGATGTACAAGATTGAAGGAGAGGATCTTTATTTGATTGGTACGAGTGAGCATTCAATGATTGGAAAATTTATTGATACCATTATTCCAGAAGCAGAGTTGCCAAAGACATTAACGAGCTATTCTCCTTGTTTTAGAAAGGAGAAGGGCGCGCATGGTCTTGAGGAGCGCGGTGTATATAGAATCCATCAATTTGAAAAACAGGAAATGATTGTTGTTTGTAAACCTGAGGAGTCTCCTATGTGGTTTGATAAATTATGGCAGAATACAGTCGATCTGTTTCAAAGTTTAGATATTCCTGTTCGTACTTTGGAGTGTTGTTCTGGTGATCTGGCAGATTTAAAAGTGAAATCAATTGATGTGGAGGCATGGTCACCGAGGCAGAAAAAATATTTTGAAGTGGGAAGCTGCTCAAATCTCGGTGACGCGCAGGCAAGAAGGCTTAAAATTCGAGTGAGTGCAGAGAATGGAAAATATTTTGCACATACATTGAATAACACTGTTGTAGCGCCGCCTAGAATGTTGATTGCATTTTTGGAAAATAATTTACAGGCAGATGGATCTGTAAAAATTCCGAAGGCATTACAGCTATATATGGGCGGAAAAACAGAAATTAAACAATGATGTAAAATTATAAAAATATATTTTCTTATCTATCATAATAAAGAAAGGCATGATTACGGTGCACAGATATTTAAGAGCTATTGGTTTTAGCAAAGTAAGAAAGAGAGAAGAACTTCAAGCACTTATCAATGAAGTTGTAGAGCAGACAATTTTGAATCCATCTGAATTGAATCAAAAAGAACAGGTTTATGCGTATGCGAGAGATATCGCGGCAGATGAGAATGACCGTGTGTATGCGGAGCTGTCTCTTGATTTTGTGCATGGTGCTGGAATCTGTGTACGTGGTGAGTTTGATGATGATAATAGTTTTTTATATGAATATTATTTTCCCTATTTAACTGGAAATCATATCAGTTCAAATGAAGATATTACAATTGAAAGACAAGCGGAAAAGGAATCTTATGCAGGCGTGTGTGATGATATTAAAGTTGGTGTTACAATTATATTTTATTTGCGGAATATGATTCCATATATAAGGCTTAAGGCTCTAAAACGTTTGCCAGTTCAAGGGACATCACTTGTGCTGAGCGCGCTTTCTGTTGATGGCACAATTATGATGCCAATTATTAAAAATGAATATGAAAAACAGCGTATTAAAAAGGTGTTAAATGAGCGGAATCAACTGATTGCACAAGCCAGAATGGGTGATGAAGATGCGATTGAGAGTCTGACATTGGAGGATATGGATACCTATACCACAATCTCTCGAAGAATCCATAAAGAAGATGTATTTAGCTTGGTGGATACGTATTTTATGCCTTATGGTGTGGAGTGCGATCAGTATTCGATTTTGGGTGAGATTGTAGATTTTCATATAGACAAAAACCGTATTACAGATGAGGAAGTGATTTTTATGACTCTTGAGTGCAATGAAGTGACACTTGAAGTATGTATTAATAGAACAGATTTGTATGGAGAACCTGCAGTGGGCAGGCGGTTTAAAGGCGTTATCTGGCTTCAAGGATATATTGAATTTCCACAGCAGAATTTTTAAAAAATAGTTGCAATAATTATGACATCTGATATAATAAAAAAGTACATGAATTTGGATGTCATACAAGTCCTCGTAGCTCAGTTGGATAGAGAGATCACCTCCTAAGAGAACCTACAACGGAAACTTTTTGGAGGAGCAGAAGCCGCAAGTTACACACAATTTAATACACGTTTCCGTAGCTCAGATGGATAGAGCGACCGCCTCCTAAGCGGTAGGTCGGGTGTTCGAGTCACCTCGGGAACGCTGGAAACATAGCCGAAAGCCTTGATTTTAGCGGGTTTTCGGCTTTCTTCATTTCAGCGTCAAAACTCGGATTTGCTAATATGCTAATACATCTAAAAATCGAACCTGCATGCTAATACGAGTTAAATGATCGGATGTTCAAATAATCCGGCTCATTTTTCTGCTAATAAAACTCCCATTTTGAAGCTCCTCGAACACTAGATTTTTTCTCTTTTGTAATACGGTATTTTTACCTGTTCATTTGCCTGCTAATAGATTTACTCTCTATTAGCATTTTGGATAGACCTGGTAAATTCTATTAGCAGTTCAGGATTGGATTTCATAAGCTGCTGCAACACCTGTTCTGCAGAAGCTGCTGTAGTGGTCAAGCTTTTTTGTAACATTTGTGGCTAAAAAAATCAAGTCACTTATCGTTAGGATGAATGCGGTTTCCGCCACCCTTGACACCTGCTCAAAAGGATGTCGTCAGATGCCTGCCGACGGCGATGGACTTAGGCACAGACTTTCTTGCACATCCGCCGACGGTCTTGGGGATGTAACCTCCCTTTGGGTGGCTGTCAAGGGCATGCCCCATATGCACTAACTTTGTTACTGTAAATCCATAAAATTCATGTTATAATCAAAGAGGGTGAATTTATGGATACAAATGATTTAGTAAAACTACTGCTATCAGGCTATGAACAGGCATGCTTTGAGAAAAAAGCGATTACGAGAAAGCGGACAATTAAAAATCCTCTTGATCTGCTGCGCCTGATCTTATTTTATCTATCCGGCAATAAGTCATTAATTGATGTAAGCCAGTTTGCTTTAATAAGCGGCATCGGCAAAATAAGCGATGTCGGTTTTATGAAAAGGTTTGTAAAATGTAAGGACTGGATTATCTGGCTTACACAGCATATTCTGCCGAATCCAGTCATTCAGTATAAGAAACCCGAATGGCTGAAGCCTTACAAGGTTCTCGCCATTGATGCGTCAGACATTGTAGAAAAAGGCGCCGTAAAAAAACTGTGGCATCTGCATTACGCGGTGGATATATTTTCCTTAACCTGCAGCCAGTTCAAAATAACCAGACAGTCCACAAGAGAAAGCCTAAAAAACTTTACGCTCGCCAAAGGATGCCTTGTCATAGCTGACCGTGCATATGGGACGATAAAAAGCATAGAGCACTGCCTAGCGTCAGGAGGAGATTTTATTATCCGGATCAAAAATAAAGCTTTCAATATCTATGATGCCAGCGGCAGGAAGCTGGTTTTTGCTGACTGGCTGCGTACAGTTGGAGAAACTGCAGAGGGATGAAACGCATATGTCAGGAACAGTGAAAAAAAGCTGGTTCCCTTAAGGATCTGCGCCTGTAAAAAAACAAAAGCGGAAATTGCTGCTGAAAAGAAGCGCATCAAAAAGATGGAAAGCAAAAAACAGATGAAACTGAGTAATGAAACACTATTCACGCACTACTATATGTTTGTGATCACTTCTCTGCCAGCGGAAATATCCGCGGTGGAAATTCTTTTCTGTTACCGTTTGCGCTGGCAGGTGGAACTTGTATTTAAAAGACTAAAGTCGCTGCTTCAATTAGGAAGTATCCCAACAAAGACAGAAGAAGCTGGGGAGGTCTGGATTAATGGGAAAATCCTGCTGTCGCTTCTCGCTGAAAAATATCTTGGGATATTGATTTTTCCCCCTCTTGGAACATCCGCAGGGAACCAGAGCATATGGAGGGAGACGAAACTTGTATCCTTTATAATTTTTATGATGATACTGCCAAACATCCAGACAGTGTCTTTTGATGTTTTGGAATTGGTAAACATGTCGTTTATTGAGAAGCGAAAAACCGTTCGGCAGCAACTTCTATGTTTTTTGTAAAGTTAGTGTATATGGGATACAGATGGAGAAAAAGACCATTGATACAGAGGTTATCCTGGCCGCGGTCAGTAACCAGAATCTTTCTTAGGAGACCCTTGTTTATCAAATACACATGTATCATGGAAAACGATGCTAGGTGTGAGACCTGGGAAGCCGAAGTCTGTCTGCTCAAAGCATCCAGGACAGGACGGCAGTATGAAGCGAAGATCGAAGGACGTGGGACTTATTTCCATATACTTACCGGACAGCATAGATATGGGGATTACCTGTGTATTCCCAATCATGATGTGGGAGGCGAGCGGTGCAGACTCTCTGACTTTTTCTGGAACAGGGAGCGGATCAGTAGGCTGATGAAAGAAGAGGATGCCGTGACAGTCACCACCAGACTCATGTATCTTGAAACGCTTATAAAAAATAAGGCATCTGACTGATCCTCTGGCCCAATGCCATAGACAAGCCATGATTTCCATGAAGGAAGTCATGGCCTTTTACATATTTCTCCAGATGTCTGTTTTGGTCAATTCTGACGGTAATGTGTCGTATTTTCGGCTGGAATGTACTTTTTTATTAAATGCAGCACAATCAATTCTGAGCAGTGTGGAAAAACAATGTGCTTTTATCGTCTCCGTCAATTTGCCGTCCAACATTGATTTTGCTGGTTAATTCCAGCGTTTCAATACAATGATTTCCGCGTCAGTTCCATAGCCGCTGTACTCAGACACCATGAGATATTTTTCATCAGCAATAATCCCATAACATTTGTTGCTGTCCTTTTTATGCAGCTGATTCCCTAAATAAATCCTGTTATCATCCCAAAACTTTACGCTCTGGCCGTTTGGAAGGGTATATTCAATGTTGGCAAAAGAACCTTTCAGTGCATTCAGCTCTGTTACTTCTTCCATATCCGGAATCTGCAGCGCATTAAAGGTCGCAATCAGCTTCTCTTTCAATTCATTTAACACTGTTTTGCCTTTTTTACAGTACTGTGCAACAAGGCATTCTGCTCCAAAAGGCTGCCCTTCTGTTGCTGCACACCCGTTACAGGTGCTGCTTAATTCACAGTTCGTACAATCAATTCCGCAGATAGATTTCATTCTGTTTTCCTCCTCCATAAAGTCTCTTTTTTACAGCTTCCTTATCGGAAAAAGCATGTACCCTTTGCCGGTCTTTGGACAGGTAAAATCATGGACGGCGCCCACCAGAGCAATACTATGTTCCTGCAGATATTGTATTACTTCTGGAAAAATGCTGTCGTTCTCACGTTCCACATAAATATACTCATAGCCGGGTATCACCCACTTTGTCCAGCCATTGGGGGCTTCTGTCTCCTCATTACACTCCACCCCTGCAAGGTAAAGTCCTTTCTGAAAGCCTTCCCAGGGCTGGAAGGAACGGGAAAAGTCAGACATCGCACCCCATATTCCGATGATGTTCCCATCTTCATCTTTCTTTGCCAGATGCGCTATTTCTCCAAAATGGGAATTCGCTTCATCCCATAGCTTCTGAATAAAGCCAGCTCCGTCCGTTGTCGCCCCTTCTTTTCCGATTACAACAAAGGACTCTTTTTCGCATGTTTCAATTTTCATTGGTTTGTTGCTCCCTTCGCTTTATGTTTCATTTCATTTTAAATGATCTCGCTTTTTTCAGCTTTGGCTATATTTATCATAGCAGCACTGCTCAATGATTGTGTGTCCCAGTAACGTGATCGCCCTTGCCGGACAGAAACTGATGCACCGGTAACACATCGTACAGTGTTTTCTGGCGGCTTTTCCATTTTTCTACAGTTCCTAAGGTTGTTGGCTGGGCAGAGCTGGGTACAAAGCCCGTAGTCTGTACAGGCATTACTGATTTTTAATTTATCCGAGTAACCTCTGGTTCTGCCGTAGTACCACAAACGCTGGCAGAGTAATCCGGCGATCTGGTTATAAAGATGCGAACCGTTTTTGGGATATCTGCCTTTTCTGATTTCCTCTGCACATTTCTCAATCTTTCTGTCTGCCTTCCGGATGATTTCCCGGTTCTCCTGAAAGAATTTTTTCAGTAGCTTTACATCACAGACAGAATCAGGTATACGAATATGGAAACTGCCAACGATTTCTGCGCCATACTTTTTGAGCAGCCGTGCCGAGCAGCCTGCGCCGTCTCCGCTGAACAATCCTATAGTGGCAACGCAAAGTATTTTTTCACCCTTCCAAAGATCCAGATGGCTTTTGATAAAATCTTTTACCATGACGGGAACGTTTGAAAACTGAACAGGATATGCAAAAACGATAAAGTTATGCTGTGATAATAAATGTACCGTTTCTTTCTTCTCCATAGGAATAGCCTGTGCGGATTCATCCAGTAAACGGACAAGTTTTCGGACACAATGTTCCGTGTTTCCGGTTCCGCTTAAATAAATGCCAATCATACAAAAAGACACCAGTACACACCAAATTTATCAATGGGTGTAAACTGGATACACTCCCCTCCTTAGTCATAGTTTTTGGATTTATCCTTTCTGGTTATTTTACCGCCGTTGACCGATTTCGGGAAGACCTGAAAACAAAACTCTTCTCAAAATCGGTCTATGAAAAAACAAGAAACAAGTTTATTTTTTCTTAAGATGATTTAGAGGTTTTTTAGAGACTACTCTGATAGAATGAATAAAAATCCGCAGAAATACTGGATATACTGTGGATTTATATTTTATTAGAGAGGAGAACAACATGAAAAAGAAAACAGAGAAAATGGTCTTATTGACAGGAGTGCTGTGTATTTTGAGCCTTGCTGTGTGCGCCTGTGGAAAGACGGAGGATGCAGCGGGACCGCAGGTGGTTCAAGGAAAACCGATCCCGGAGGATGATACAAAAGAAGAGGATGCTACTCCGGAACCATCCGCAGAAACAGAGGGCGTAGGCGGCGAAGACAAGCAGGATGGTCCGGGGGCAGAAGCAGTGCCGGAATCCGGAGAAAACAATAATTCGGGAACAGACAATGCACAGAAAGAACAGCTGGAAGCGCAAAGTACATCCGGCACATCTGCACAGTGGGTTGACAGCACACCGAATCTGGAGGGAGATGCCAAAGACCTGAAAGACGGGCAGTTGACCGTGGTTGAAGCTGTTATAGAAAAAGCAGATAACGGTGGGGATATCATGGTATCGCCTGGCAGCGGGGATGATTCGGAGTTTAACAAGGTTACTGTTACATATGATGAAAATACGCTGTTTGCCATCCAGACAATTTATGATGGAGGGGCCCGAGCTGAAATGTCAGAAGCGACAGCGGCAGACCTGGCAGCCGGACAGCACATTCAGGTATGGGGGAGTTCTTCAGGCAGCGGTCTGAAAGCAACCCAGATCTGCATCGTAAAAGTGGCGTAAATGATTTCTGTCCTCTTTTGAAAGGATGATACCTTATCATGAGAGGGCAGTTTTCTTTTATAAGACATTCAGGGAGCCTCCATTTCTTTCACAAAAAACCGGCATGTCTGAAAAAATATTCTGAAAAGGTCACCTTTCGCATCTCCAGTGCGTGTCATAAGTATAACAGCATTCAACCGAAGAATACCCGGCGAGCTTGACGTTTGTTGTCATCCGGTTTTCCCCGCCCTGCGAATGGTAACGGGAATTCTTCCAGGTCCGAAGTATTGTGACAGATGGATGCAAAGCAGGAAAGGAGATGGAAAGATGTGGACATGGAAGCGGCAGTAAAACAATACAGCAGGATGCTGTACCAGATCTGCATTGTGATACTTGGCAGTGAGGAGCACACCTAGGATGCCGTTTAGAATACCTTCTGCAAATACATGGAGAAAAGGCCGAAATTTGCAGACACAGAACATGAAAAGGCATGGCTGATTAAAGTGGCCATCAATCACTGCCGGGATATACAGAGATTCCGGTTCCGGCACCCTAGGGTGCCCATCGAAGAACTTGCTGGTACGCTGGTATCCCAGCAGGAAGACCTGGAAGCCATCCGGGAGCTTTTCCACATGCCCCCAAAGCAGAGGAACGTGATGGTTCTCCATTATGTAGAAGGGTATCAGGTAAAAGAGATTGCCGGTATCCTGGGGATTACGGAGCATGCGGTCAAAAAGCGGCTGCAGCGGGGAAAGGAGCAGTTTCGGCCGATCTGGAAGGAGGAATATTGCAGATGAGCACGGTGAACGGCAGTCAGTTGAGACATGCGATGAATCAGGCACACATGAAAGAAAATTTTGAGGAGGAAATGATCATGAATGTAAGAACACAGATGGTAGACGAAACCTATAGACGGAACAGTTTAAAAAAAATATGGTATCAGCGGCCTGCCTGCTGGTAATCGGAACAGTGTCCATTCCGGCCTATTCAGGGTATCTGGGACTCAGGAGCGCGATCACCAGCGACAAAGTAATGGTAAGGATGCAGGAGGTTCCCGAAGCAGAGGTGCAGGATATTTATAACATGGTCCAGTATGAGCAGCGCAGCCTCCATGCCGACCAGTTTAACAGGGAATATACAAAGGAGGAAGAGAACCGGAAAGAAGCGTTGAGGAAGGAGTATGAGAACGGCAGATTCCCGGAGGGGACGCTGACACTGGTGGAAAACGCAGGGCAGGTTGTGGATTCTGACAAGCTAGTTTAGGAACTGTAGAAAAATAACTGACGCATCTTGACTTGGCTATTTCTCCGATTATGCATGCCAAAAAGCCTCGCCGCAGCCCGCTACGCCTACGTTTTTTGACATACCTCCTCGAAGAAATATCCTACGCAATCTGCATCACTTATTTTCCTACAATTCCTTATGCCAGAGACACTGGCTGCTTTTATCTGCAGGAAAGGGCACTCACAGACGAAGAACTTCTGCAGATCATGGACTTTAATTCCAAAAGAGACTTTGCCCTTGAACAGAATCCGAACGTGCAGTAGCAGAGACAGGAGGCATGGGAAGAGGAAGACGATTCTGATACGCTTCGTTAGAAACAGGGGAAAAGGCGGTTTTTCATAAACGCACTAACACGGAAAGAAAATACAGGATTGATACTGTCTGAAAACAGGCAGGCACAGGGCATCGGGCTGAACAGCTCATGATGCCCTGTAAGAGCGAAACAGAATCAGCTCGTATATATGGACGAAAAGAAAGAACATGAGAACAGGGAAATACAGTTTATTGGGTACGCTGCTATTGGCAGGAGCCTTGTGTCTTACTGGCTGCGGCAGCACGGAATCGAATGTAGATGTTATGGTGGCGGATTACAGCAAGGTGGATTTGCCGGAGGATTCCGCAGATTCCGGTTCTGGTGGGGATTCTGGCATTGCTCTGCAGGAAAGCGGTCAGAGTTCCGTACTGCCGCCGTTATCCACAGAAACGCAGACCATAGATTATAAGGGGAATGTGCCTGTAGACTGGCTTACGGCGTCTTCGGATGCCATTTATTTATTGAGCAAGGAGCAGGACGGGGGATCCGGAATCCTGAAGATGAAGCCGGGGGAGGTTGATGGGGAAGCCCCATATGCACTAACTTAGCAAAAATGCTGGCATCTGTAACCTGTCTGTTTTTCGCTTTTCAACAAAACAATCCACAGAATACTCAAGAAAGGCATCCCCAAAAGGAAGATTAATTTTTGGCATTGTAAGAATAAAAATTAACAGAAATGCCAGTCTGGTTTCCCTCCATATGCTCCTGTTTTTTTCTGTTTTCCCCAGAGGAGGAAAATCTGCACTGCTAATAAGTTTTTCAATTAACAGTGCAGATTTTCCTGTTTATCCATGCTTCTGCCGCTTCTTTTGTCTTCACTGGCACACTTCCTGCACCAAGTATGGATTTATACCTTTTAAAAACCATTTCCACCTGCCATCGCAGACGGTAAATGGCACGGATATCTTCTGCCGTAAATGTTTTCGGAAGTGAAGTAGCAACAAATGTATAACGGTGTGAAAATTTTGTGTCATCTGAAATTTTTATCTGTTTTTTACCCTCTTTTTTCTTTAGCCTTTTTTCCTCTTTTTTTATTTCTTCTTCCGTTTTTGGAAGTGCACATATCCTTACATTCTTATAGTTTTTCTGGCTGTCCCTGTAATAAAACATAGCACAGGAAGCACCTCCGTCCAGTGTTTTTAGCCAGTCTTTAGGAAATACCTGTTCCCTTTCTGCATTATATAAAGTAAATGCTTTGTTCCTTATCCTTAAAATAAAATCCCCACCGTTTTCCAGACAGTATTCCATCCCTGTTATTGTTGCATATGCATGGTCTGCTATTATTAAGTCTTTTTTCCTTATTTCAAAGTTTTTTAGTGTTTCCCCTGTTTTTTCATTTGTTATCTTATACTGCTGGCAGTTTAATGAAAACAAATCCAGTGCATAATGGAGATGCCATGCCTGTTTTACAGCACCTTTTGTATAAACATCAGAAGCATCTATGGCAGTTACATTGTATTCCTTTAGTATTCCTGGTTTCTGGTAATGGCACATATCCCTTGGTTTTATATTTTTTGTAATCCACTGGAACCATCCGTTGCTTTTTGCAAAACGTTTCATAAATGCAACATCACTCATTTTCCCTGTGCCATTCATTTTTGCAAGCTGGCTTGTTTCCAATAAAGAAGCACCATAAATATAGTACAGGCACATTACAAGAAGTTCTTCTGGTGTCTGTACAGTACGTTTTCTTTCTATTGCTTTTGTTTCATAACACGCCTGCTGGTATCCTTCTGGTAAAAGTTTTATTAATTCTTCTATATTTATATCCATAATAAATTCCCCCCTAGCTTTTATTATGGCATAGTTCTCTATTTTTTTTAAGTAAGTTAGTGCATATTCATAAATTTTATGTTATATTGAAACGGGGTGAGATTTATGAATACAAATGACTTAGTGAAATTACTTCCAGCAG
>ERZ778513.143-NODE-143-length-65401-cov-45.133306_pt1 | contig 65401 bp, 80 predicted proteins | sample MGYA00510345_ERZ778513 | MGnify/ENA primary metagenome ERZ778513 (study PRJEB29527, sample SAMN07138966) | mouse gut metagenome | material: feces | host: mouse | place: China:Nanjing | collected 2016-01-25 ... | reverse complement strand
TCCTTTCTTATTTTTCTCATATCTTCTTGATATGGAACGCTGTAACCTGCGTTTTTGTTTTTCTAGTACATCGTTTTTTTAATCCTCGTATACAAATAGCGAGTGCTTGGTATATGAGGAATTAAAAAACGGCATACTAGTTTCTTTACTTTTTGCGTTTTATTTATACTCAGATGTTTATGCTTATCGGAACATGCTGCCAAATCTTTAATCCCTAAATCAATTCCAATACCCTCATTAGACGATGGCGCAGCAGACTCCTCATATTCCATTCCAACTGTAATCCACCCGTTTATTCCATCATATTTGATACGTGGATTGATGTATTTACAGTCGATAGGTATGCGCCCATGTTCTGCAAGACGAATCCAGTTTAATTTTTGTTTCTTCTTTTTAGATGCTGAAAATCCCTCTATTTTTACATGTGCTTCTGTAAACTGAATTTTTACGCAATCCTGATAAAAAGATGGTGTTGTATGTTTTCTGCTTTTAAATTTTGGAAAGTTTGCAAGTCCTTTAAAAAATCGTTTATATGTATTACAAGCATCTTTTGCCGCCTGTTTTGTAACATTATTAGATACCTTATTTAACCAGTCATATTCCTCCATTTTCTTTAATTGCGTAAATTCTTTTTGCAGCTCTCCCTCCGATATAAATTTCCCACTATCTTTATAATTCTCCTTTTCTCTGACTAATGCCCAGTTATAAGCAAATCTGGCGGTATTTGCTTATTGGAATAATTTCGTCTTGTGTTTGTTGTTTGGCAGTAACATTGAATTGTTTTTATCATCGTTCACCCTCCTCTATAAGCTCCTTTACAAGATTTCTTGCTTTATTCGCTCGTTTTCCTTGTAATTTACAACGGAATACAGTTAGTATTTGTACGAAATCTTCAACAAGTTCTTGCTGTTGTGATTTTTCAGTATTGTCAATTATTTCTATATCGCAATTATATAAACTAGTACACCGTTTTTTAATTCCTCATATACCAAGCACTCGCTATTTGTGTCATTGCCGCGTTGTCGTCAGTCAACAATGCCACCGCATCGCTTCCTTCCTCCGCCTTGTACTAATACAAATACCAAGCACTTTGTATACGAGGATTAAAAAAACGGTGTACTAGCAATATATTCTACTAACTCAAACCCAGATCGTAATCATCTATCTTTATAAAGAACAACTACCTTATCAACCTTATTTTGTGATATCCGTTTCATAAGTTCTTTTAATCCCCTTTTCTTATGATTTATTCGTAACAGTTCAGCCATGCAAAATCGAATATACAAAATGCTGTTGGGAGCTTGCTCACATAAAGCATTTTGTATATTCCATTTTATAGGGCGGACGCCCGACATGAAATAAGTTGTCGGAAATAGACTAAATTATTTGTTAAATTGTACAATCCGACAACTTATGAATGGGTATGGCTGAACTGTTATATTTATTCCAGAACCTATGTCACTGATTATTTCAAATGGTTTGCCTTGTGCAGTAAGATACAATTTCATATTCTCTATTTGCCGTTCCAAGTCATCTTTTTGCTCATTACTTGAAACCCTGCAATAGCCTATTACAAGTCTGTCTAAATTAGGTTTTATGTTCATAACTTGATTTAACTGTTCCTGTGAATAATATCTGTATCCATTATTGGAAGTATGATGTGGGTGAAGTTTGCTATTATTATCCCAATTTCTTAATGTTTGTGCTGATACTCCTAATATTTTTGAAAACTCATTGATAGAATAGTATTTGCTCATAATTAAAAACTCCTTATAATGTTTGCATTTTATACTATCAATAAAAGTTAAAAAATTCAACACTTATTTATAAGTTCTTATAAGATTATTTTATCAGATGCCATACCTCCTTGAGTAGAGACGTTTTGTTTTGTATGAAATTTAATACAACCATTATAATATAGATTGTAAATACTGTCAATTTGCTGTTGGGAGCTTGAATGGATATATCTTTAATATCTCGTTGAATCTTTTCCAATTATAGTTCTTAAAAGTAACTGAACTGTTACATACGGTTTATAAATTTTAAAAATTTAATTGACATGCCTTGTTGATTATGATAACATAGATTTCGGTAATAACGGTAAAGCTGTTATGAGCTAGCTGCTATAGCACAGTCGGTAGTGCGTCGCATTGGTAGTGCGGAGGTCACGGGTCCGATTCCCGTTAGCAGCTTTTGAAAACCTTGAGTATTCAAGGTTTTTTTGCTTTCTTGAAACAGAAGGTAATCAAAAAGGTAATCAGACACATGTTCGACTAAAGAGAAAGGAGAACACCTTGCACAATAATGACATAAAAAATATGATAATTATTTGAAATTTGCAACATTTTTTCAAATAATTATTATATTTTTATTGGTATAGATCATTTAAGTAAATGCAAATATCAATTCCATAAACCTGAATGAGAGTAAAATTTTAAGCTATATGGAGAAAAAATAAAATAACTGTTACAGCTCAGCCTCCAATGTCATGATGCTGGGGTCAAAAGGTCAATTCATAATATAGCTGTTGTTAAATTGCATAACAGATGAGTTGAAAACATATTCCAATCAAGACTTTTAAAGGTTATTTTTAGGCAATAATATGTAAGGAGTTGTATATGCCGAAAAAAGACGATATATTGCAAAAATTATGTCGGAAACCAATTCCAAAGAATTTTACAAAACCCGAATTGGATATACTAAGGAACTGTAGAAAAATAACTGACACATCTTGACTTGGCTATTTCTCCGATTGTGCATATCAAAAAGCCTCGCTGTAGCTCGCTACGCCTGCGTTTTTTGACATATACCCTCGAAGAAATATCCTGCGCAATCTGTATCACTTATTTTCCTACAATTCCTAATGAAGAAGTGTGGATGCGAAAAATAGTAGAAAGGGGTGTTTATATGAATTCTATGTTAGAATATAAGGGGTATCATGCTACTATAACCTATGATGCAGATGATGAATTGTTTGTTGGAGAAGTTTTTGGAATTGCTGATTCACTGTTTGATGGAAAAACACTGAAAGCGATACATTAATTTGCATCGCTTTTTACTTTACAGGAAATTGCGATAATTAAAAGAAAACACAAACATATATTTATAGAAACATATATTCACGAGATTGGGTAAAAGGGCAACACGACAAGACGATCTGGTATACTTTAGAATATATAAAATCCTTCTTCACTGAACAGTAACATCCTATATATTTAACAACTGTTTTGGAATCACATTTGTAGAGCCTTAGTCTTTTTAAAAGAGGGACCAATAACCCAATGTCATTAAGTTAAGGCAGTGTATGTGGGAATTCCATTTTAAATTCCTGCCAAAAGTATGGAGGATTAAAAGAAAACCTGGAGTATAGTTGATAGATTTGTTAAGTTTGTTGAACGTGTGTACGATAACACTGTTAACGGCATGGAAGATACAGTTAAGAAACCGGCGGTTCTCGAGAAAAAAGTGACGCAGGTTTTCATCAATAGTAAAAACACAGTGTCTGTGCTGGACGTCAACGAGCTTGAAGGATATCTGGGGAGTTCTTTCCATAGCATATTTATTACTACAAGTAGGACAGAAACGGCTGTGACATCTGAAAGGAACAAATTTGAGATTATCACAGTGAGGGCAGCCATACATGGTACCACCCAAAGAAAGATCACTGTAGTGGATCATTTTCTCAATGCTTTCCAGTTCGCATTTACGCAGATGAAGAGTATATCTGATTTCGTCAAAACTATCATTGAAAATTTTCTGTAATACATTCATGGGATTATTATACACGAAGTTGAGGGAAAAGAAAACCCCCACCCCTCAAGATTGAGGGGGTGGGGGAGTTGATGTGTCGAAGACACTTTTTTATGCATAGACCCATGTAGAGGAAATAAGCCGCTAAAGCAGTGCACGGGTCGTGTGTAGGGGAATAAACCTTCCTATTCAATTGTATAGGGGAAAGCCTTTCCTATTCATTTGCACAAAAATATATTTGAAAACTGTAAAGAAATTCTGTAGGAGAAGATTTTCTCCTCGCAATTGTTGTCTAACGCAATATGGGGTGTATTAATCTGTATCAGATGCAGGAGCTTGTGGTTCCACAGGTGTCTCTGGTGAGGACGGTGTGATGCCAGCAGCTCTTAACTGCATTTCCAATATTTGTTGCTGAATAACTTCCTGTGCATTTGGCGCTGCAAAGAAAGTGCTATTGTGTGGACAAAGCTGCGTGTTTTCTGTATCGTTATCTGTAGGTAGCGTTGTAAGTGATGAGGCAAGATTATTGTCCAGAAGTCGGTCAGGTATCTGCTCGATAACAGATGCTTGTTTAAAAGGACATTCTTCTGCTGCCGAGAGTCCACAATATCCACATATATTAGAGAAGTAATGTACATCACAATATTCAGTTGGAACGGAGCCTTCTGCAAAATATTCTGTCTTGACACTGCCATTACATACTCCTGCAATTGGAAGTCTTCCAGATTTGGAACAGATGGAAGCTGTGACAATACCATTCGCCATGGGAAATGACTTGTATTCCAAGTTTTCATGAATCTTTGACATGACTTTTTTCCACATGGTTTTTGACAAATTCTTTTCGGCTGAAGTTTTCATACTGACATTATTGTCGTAACCAGTCCATGTTGTAGCAGTATAGTATGGTGTATAACCAGAAAACCACACATCTTTGTAATCAGAAGTAGTACCTGTTTTTCCGGCGATTGCCATATTTCCAAAATTGACAGATCCACCAGTACCAGATGTAACAACGTCAACCATAGCACTTGTAAGCAGCCATGCAGTGGATGCTTTAATCACCTGCGTAGACTCAGGAGTGGTGTTGTCAATCATAACATTACCATCGTGATCAATAATTTTTGTATAGAACTTCGGTTTGACATAAGTTCCCTGATTGGCAATAGTAGCATAGGCAGCGTTTAATTCCATGTTGGTAACACCGTCTGTGATTCCGCCAAGTGCGAGGGGCTGTCCAATATCCGATACAATAGAACCATCTTTTTCAACACGTTTGTCAACGAGTGTAGAGAAACCGAAGTTCTGCAGATAGTCAAAGCCAAGTTGTGGAGAAATCTGTGTAAGTGTCTTAACGGCCACAATATTTGCAGATTGTACAATGCCATATCGAAGACTCAGAAGTCCTCTGTAATTATTTCCCCACCAGTTTTTCACAGGGCGTCCGCTGTTGTAATTAAATGGTGCATCATTTTGTACATCGGCAAGCGTTAGACCTGCACTGTCGAGAGCTGGTGCGTAGGTCGAGACTACTTTGAAGGTAGAACCAGGCTGTCTTGTTGTGTTGGAGGCTCTGTTGAGGGTACGGCTTGCCTCCTTTGTACCACGTCCACCTACAATGGCGACAATATGTCCAGTAGACTGGTCTTCTACAGTGATAGATACCTGTGGCTGTGGAGTGAGTGTGATGCGTTCTCCATCAACTTTGTCCCCATCTGACATGACGTCATGTTTGTAGGCTTCAATTGCTTCATACGCCTCGTCTTTTGTCGCGTATAGCAGGTTAAAGGAAGGATTTTGTTGTTTATAGAATGCCTTGAACATCTCAGTACTGTGGTTTTCTTTTTCGCCGTTGGCTTTTTCAATTGTGAGAGCATAATTTAAGTACCATTTAATGGTTTCAGGATAGTTTTCTTCATTTTCATATACTTCATCACAGATTGCCTGGATATCTGGGTCCTGCGTTGTGTAAATACTCAAACCACCACTGAATAAAAGCCAGTGCGCCTGTGTCTCATTGAATCCTTTGATTTCCATCAAATCGTTCAATACCTGTCTGGTAACTTCGTCTACAAAATATGTATAGACGGATTTGTCCACAGTTTCTTCATTTACAGCCAAAATACGGCTGTACACATCATCGGCCATTGCCTCATCGTATTCGGCCTGTGTAATATAGTCCTGTTCTTTCATTTTTTCGAGGACGATTTTACGCCTTGTTTCATTTTGGTCTGGATGGGATATGGGATTGTATTTTGAAGGGTTTGATGTGGTGGCAACAATAACTGCACACTCAGACAGCGTTAGCTGATAAGGCTGTTTATTAAAATAGCGCAAAGCGGCAGCTTTAACCCCCAAGGTATTTTGTCCCAGATTAATGGTGCTCATGTAAATTTCCAGTATTTTTTCTTTTGACATCTTTTTTTCTAATTCAATCGCAAGATATTGTTCCTGGATTTTACGTTTAATTTTCTGCATTGTCTCTTCATTCACCCAGTCATCAAATACGTTATTTTTTATGATTTGTTGAGTGATTGTAGAAGCACCTTGCGAGAGCTCTCCATTTTGCAATGCTGCAAAACCTGCACGTATAATACCCCTGATATCAATGCCGTTATGCTCATAAAAACGCTCGTCTTCAACTGCGACGAAAGCGTCTGCAAGATATTTAGGAATCTTATCGATTTCTTCATAGCTTCTGTTGGAATTGGCGGCAACTAATTTGGTCAACTCATTGCCTTTGGCATCGTACACAATCGTGGCAAATCCTTGCGGAAGTACAGCAGCAGGGTCTACATCAGGAGCTGAATTTAAGATTCCTTTGAAGGCACCAATACCAAAACAGACACCAACAATCATGACTGACATAACACTGACTAATATCAGTTTTAGCGCAGAGACTAGAAACATTTTTTTGAATTTTATGGATTTTGAAGTTAGGGATTTCTGGACTTTTGAAATGCCTCTTTTCCCATAATTCATCGAATCACCTCCGTCAAACTAAAATTCATTCTACTCATTATAACAAAATCCTTTACGTAAATAAAGAACTTTTTTTAGAGTTTATAGGAATTATATTATTTCTTTATATTTTTTATGTGTTTTTGGTGGAAGCTGTGGTGCGTGGTATACAAATATTAGTTTAGGCGGAATATTTGCATTTTATACAACTACAGGTTATGATAGGAGTATAAAAGTTGATTGGTTGGAGGTTGGATATGGAAAAAGATATGACAGAACAGTCGTATGACGATTTTGTGTTGCTTACGAAAGGGGCAGAGGCAGAACTTGTGGAAAAGAAATCAAGATTTATAGCGACGGTGTGTCCTGTCGAGAGCGAGGAGGAGGCAATTGTTTTTATAGAAAAAATGAAAAAGAAATACTATGATGCCAGGCATAATTGTTCTGCCTTTGTAATAGGAAGCAAGGCGCAACTCACTAGAAGCAGTGATGATGGGGAGCCAAGTGGCACTGCAGGGCGTCCAATGCTTGAGGTATTGCTTGGAAGCGGAATTAGAAATGTTGCTGCTGTGGTCACAAGATATTTTGGCGGAACATTATTGGGAACTGGTGGTCTTGTGCGGGCATATTCTGGTGTGTTGAAGGAAGCCCTGCAAAAGTGTGAGACAGTCCGCCAGCATTTTGGTGTCAAACTAAAGATTCGGACGGATTATAACATGCTTGGAAAAATTCAATATATTTTGGCTAGTAAAAAGATTGAGATAGAGGATAGTGTCTATATGGCTGATGTAGAGATGACGGTCATAGCACCAATTGAGGAGTATGACCGCCTTTGCAAAGAAATTGCAGAGGCGACAAGTGCCTGTGCAAAGATAGAAGAATTGGAACGCTTGTATTATTTTGCATAGAGTGAATCGTAATATATTTTTTCAGGTTATCCTGGTTCTGAGATGCGGGTTACACCCACAAATATTTCAGAGATTTTATACCAAGTAGGGTAATCTACAATTCCGGTGGGGGCGAGACCGAACACGCGTTGGAAAGTACGGACTGCGTTGGCAGTGGCTGTTCCAAAGATTCCGTCTTCGTTGATGCGAGGAATTGCTGGATAATTTTGAGCGATACGATTTAATTGCTGCTGCATTTGTAGTACTTTCTGACCAGAGGAACCAATTGTCAGGTCATAACCTGGCCAGGAGGAGGGAACACCAGAGATATAGGATGTGGAATTAATGTACATATCGTTTCCATAATAATAACGAATGATTTCTATTGGCGTATATCCCTGATCGCCTAGATATTTGCTACCCCATTGGGAAAGTCCGTTGCAGGTAACGCGATTTCCATCACAATATGAAGTAAAAATTGGCTGGCGTACGCCTGGACGTGACAAATAGTTTGAAAAGATACTATCCACAATACGGCTAATGTTTTGATAGATATTTCTGCCATGAATCCACTTTTGATCGTAAGCGGTGGAGGAAGTGATGGTGAAGTTATAACCTTGATTCCGGTACCACTCTGTATACACACGGTTTAGCGTAAAAGACATAATCGCCAGTGTGTTGGCATAAATGGAGTTCTCCGGCCATGTCGCGTAAATTTCAGACGATACAACATTTTTGATGTAGTCGGTATAACGGACGTAATAATTGGGTGCAGAGGAATCCTGTGGTAGACCATCATGCACAATGACATATTCAGGTATTACAACGCGACTTAGTACAATTTCTCCACTCTCGTCCATCGGTTTAATTTCATCCTCTGGTATTTTAGGAGGGTATTCTCCGTAGAGTGTGTGGTCAGGTATAATGATATTTTCCTCCGCTTCCCCTGGAGGTTCGACTTCAACTGGATTCATGGTGACTGGTTGTATCGCTGTGACATCAGGAAGTATCTCTGTGCCAGAGATAAAAACCGGCTCATAGCCTGGTGCGGTAACAGAGATATTATATTCCGAGTATGGCTGTACATCACTAATTTCTGTGCTGTAAGAAAGGTTTGGAGCAGGAAGTGAAATTGTGTCTGTAAGACCAGAATCGTTTGTGGTGAGTGTCTCAACAACGGAGTCAGGAGCAGCGGAGTAAGAAATGGTTATCGTGGCATTATCTATGGGGATAAAGCCCAGCGATGATGTGACGCTGATGGTTAAATCTCCAGAGTAAGCGGGTGTTTCAGCTTTCAAAATTTGAGACATAAAAATCCCCTGCAAATGTTTTTTATAGTATATGCAGGGGATTTGATTGTGTGATATATCAATTTTTTTTCATACCTGCCCGCTTTCTTAAAGTGGGATCAAGAATCTTTTTGCGGATGCGAAAGCTTTGGGGTGTTACTTCCAGAAGCTCGTCCGTGTCGATAAAGTCAAGTGCCTGTTCCAAACTTAAAATTTTAGGCGGTGTTAACCGCAACGCTTCGTCAGCACTTGAAGAACGTGTGTTTGTAAGCTGCTTTTTTTTGCAGACATTCAGTTCAATATCTTCTCCTTTTCCATTCTGACCAACCACCATACCAGAGTAAACTTTTTCACCTGGTCCAATAAATAGAGTGCCGCGCTCCTGCGCATTGTACAAACCATAGGTGATTGCTTCTCCCGCTTCAAACGCAATTAACGACCCCTGTTTGCGGTATTGGATATCGCCCTTGTATGGTCCATAACCGTCAAAGATTGTGTTTAAAATGCCATTTCCTTTTGTATCTGTTAGAAATTCACCACGATATCCAATTAGTCCACGCGATGGGATAGAGAACTCCAAGCGGGCATAGCCGCCGCTTGCCTTGCCCATATTTTGTAGCTCGCCTTTTCGCTGACTGAGTTTTTCAATGACAGTTCCTGAAAACTCCTCGGGAACATCAATGTATGCAAGTTCCATTGGCTCTAATTTTTTGCCATTTTCATCTGTTTTATACAATACTTCCGCTTTGCTTACCGCAAATTCAAAACCTTCACGGCGCATATTTTCAATTAAGACAGAAAGATGTAGTTCACCACGCCCCGAAACTTTGAATGCATCTGTATTTTCTGTCTCCTCAACGCGCAGAGATACATCTGTATTCAGCTCTCGGAATAGCCTGTCACGCAGATGACGACTGGTGACATATTTGCCTTCTTGTCCGGCAAGAGGAGAATCGTTTACTAGAAAATGCATAGCGATTGTAGGGTCACTGATTTTTTGAAAAGGAATTGGCACTACATTATCGACAGCACAAAGCGTATCACCAATATGAATATCTGCGATACCAGAAATAGCAACAATGGAACCAATTTGCGCTTCTTTTACTTCTATTTTATTTAAACCATTAAATTCATAAAGTTTGCTAACTTTTACTTTTTTCTGCTTATCCGGTTCATGGTGATTACAGATAATGACTTCTTGATTGACAGAAATTGTGCCATTGTCAACTTTACCCACACCGATACGACCAACATATTCATTGTAGTCAATGGTGCTGATTAGCACTTGTGTTCCGGCGTCAGGGTTTCCTTCTGGTGCCGGAATATAATCCAGGATTGTCTCAAATAATGGTGTCATATCGACCCCTGCTGCATCTTCTTTTAGAGAAGCAACTCCTGTTTTTGCAGAGGCATATACAAATGGACAGTCAAGTTGTGAGTCGTCTGCATCTAACTCAAGAAAAAGTTCAAGTACTTCATCAACAACCTCGGAAGCACGCGCCTCGGGACGGTCAATCTTGTTGATGCATACAATGACTGGAAGTTTAAGTTCCAGTGCTTTTTTGAGCACAAATTTTGTTTGAGGCATGGCACCTTCAAATGCGTCAACAACAAGAATAACACCGTTTACCATTTTGAGCACGCGCTCTACCTCACCGCCAAAATCAGCATGCCCAGGTGTATCGATAATATTAATCTTTGTATTTTTGTACATGACAGCCGTATTTTTTGATAGTATTGTGATGCCGCGTTCCCGCTCTATATCATTAGAATCCATAACACGTTCAGCAACTTCTTGGTTTTCGCGAAACACACCGCTCTGTTTTAAAAGTTCATCTACAAGAGTGGTTTTGCCGTGGTCTACATGGGCGATAATAGCTACGTTTCTGACATCTTCTCTTTTCTGTATCATATATAGATCCTCCATATTTTCAAATACAATAATTCATTCAGAATTTCTTTTCAAAACTAAAATAGTATAGCACTTATGTGTGTGTTTTGCAATGAAAAATATAAAGAGAAAACTTTTCTACGGCGTTTGGCAAATTGTGGCGCATTGAGATACGGGGATTTGTCAAATGCTGTTAAATATTGCTGAAATTCCTTGAATTATCAGTGTTTCTGCGATATTTCAAGCTTTATTTACTGTATAAACTAGCATATGATTTAACTACAAGAACGAAGGGAGAATGAAATAATGCAAGAGACATTAAAGACAAAAAATGGGTATCATGAGCAGGTGATTGAAAATAATCAGGTGACAGTCATGGGTGAGATTGTGAGTGAGTTCTCATTTAGCCATGAAATATTTGGCGAGGGCTTTTATATGGTAGACATTCAGGTGGCGAGGTTGTCTGAATCCATGGATATTATCCCAGTGATGATTTCAGAGAGACTGCTCGATGTAAGTGGGGACTATAGAGGTATGATGGTGGTAGTAAATGGTCAGTTCCGTTCCTACAACCGGCATGAGGAGCACAAAAATAAACTGGTTCTCTCTGTATTTGCAAGGGAAATTGAATTTGTGGAGGAAATCAGCGAGAATATTAAAACGAATCAGATTTTCCTTGATGGTTATGTTTGCAAGGAACCTGTATATAGAAAGACTCCTCTGGGGCGTGAGATTGCAGACCTGCTGCTGGCAGTCAACCGTCCATATGGAAAGTCAGATTATATCCCTTGTATCTGCTGGGGAAGGAATGCCCGCTATGCATCGAATTTCGAGGTGGGAGAGCGCTGTTTGGTATGGGGGCGTATTCAGTCAAGAGAGTATATGAAGAAAATTTCAGAGGAAGAACTGGAGAAGCGTATTGCTTATGAAGTTTCTGTCAGCAAGCTAGAACTTCCGGAGGAAGATACAGAGGAAGTATAAATCGTACAGTTTTTGAGTGGCCAAGTTACATTGTGTTAGATAGATAATAAAAAGTTGCAAAATCCTGTATGTTATGCTATTATTTTCGGAGTGATGAATGTTCATATGTGCGCAGGCGATGCAGTTACGAGGAAAGGGCATAAGGGATAGATTTATGAAAAAAGGAATAATACAAGTGTACAGTGGTGAAGAATACGATAAATCTGCCATGGTGCTCGGAAGAGCGATTCAGATTGCGAGTACAGGCAGGGATGTGGTGATTATCAATTTCCTAAAGAGAAATCAAAATGAAGCTTTTCTCAAACGGATGGAGCCAGAAATTAAGATTTTCCGTTTTGAGAAAAATGCAGTAGAGTTTGCACAACTTTCTGACGAGCATAAGCAGGAGGAAATTCATAATATAAAAAATGGGCTGAATTTTGCCAAGAAAGTTCTTACGACAGGAGAATGTGGTTTGTTGATTCTGGATGAAGTGCTTGGATTGATAGATAATGGGATTATAACCATTGAGGATTTGCATCACATTCTGGGGGCAAAATCAGAAGATGTGGATATTATCCTGACAGGGGTACATCTCAATGATGATGTGTGTCAGCTTGCCGATAAGATTTTTAAGATTGAGACAGTTAACTATAAAGTATATTAGGAATTGACAAGGAGCTATTTGAGCTCCTTTGTTGCTATGATAAAAATCTGTTTTTTGGTTGACAGTGCGCATAATAGGATATATAATAAGATAACATAAAAAAGATAGAGGTTGCGTTTTTTATCAGTACTTTAGAAAATCATGGAGGACTATCAAGGCTTAGTACAGGTTTCCATGATACAAGGTTTCCGAGGTGGCAGGCACCGTTTTAGGGAGAGGGAAAGGGAAAAACGCCGAAAGCAGAGGTTTCCTGAGGACTAGCTGCTTGGGCATGTGGTTAAGAGCTGCATGACTGTCATCAACAGATGGAGCGCTATCGTTTTTTGCCAGAGCTAGTTTGATACTAGTATATGGCATTGTGTGGATAGAGTACCGGCCGTCTATTGATTAGATGATCGGTTTTTTCTTTGCAGGTCAGTATATTATTTAAGGAGGAAATTTCTATGTCTATATTCAAGGGAGCAGGTGTTGCGATTGTTACACCGATGAAACCGGATGGGGAAGTAAATTACGAGGCTTTTGCGAAGCTAATCGAGTTCCAAATTGCGAACAAAACAGATGCAATCATTGTGTGTGGGACAACAGGTGAGGCGTCAACACTTACACATGAGGAACATTTAGATTGTATTCGTTTCTGTGTAAAGCAGGTTGACAAGCGGATTCCAGTGATTGCAGGAACAGGTTCAAACTGTACAAAAACGGCAATTTATCTCTCTCAAGAAGCAGAGAGAGCAGGGGCGAACGGATTGCTTCTGGTAACGCCTTATTATAATAAGGCAACACAGAATGGTTTGTATGAGCACTTTAAAATGATTGCTGAGTCTGTAAAAATACCTGTGATTTTATACAATGTACCAGCAAGAACGGGCTGCAATATTATGCCGGCGACGATTGTGCGCCTTTGCAGAGATGTTGAGAATATTGTCGGTGTAAAGGAAGCGAGCGGAGATATTTCGCAGGTAGCGAAATTGATGGCAATGGCTGATGGTTGTGTGGATTTGTACTCAGGAAATGACAATCAGATTGTACCACTTCTTTCTCTTGGTGGAAAAGGGGTTATTTCTGTGCTTTCCAATGTTGCACCAGAACAGACACATAATATCTGCCAGCTTTACTTTGACGGAAAGACAGAGGAGAGCTGTAAGGAGCAGTTAAGGGCAATAGAGCTTTTTGAGGCGCTGTTTTGCGAGGTGAACCCAATCCCGGTAAAGAAGGCAGTGAATTTAATTGGTATGGAGGGCGGTGCGCTCAGAAGACCTTTGACAGAGATGGAACCTGCAAATGTTGAGCGGCTTGAGAAAGCGATGAAAAATTACGGGATTTTATAGGGGAATTGCTGGAAGAGAACAAAAGCAGGAAAGGATACGATAAGAGATGACTAGGGTAATAATGCATGGTTGCAATGGAAAAATGGGACAGATGATAACCGGAATTATAGCTTCGGATCCTGAGATAGAGATTGTGGCGGGTATTGATGCATCAGACCACATTAAAAATGCATATCCCGTGTTTCACAGCATTGATGCGTGTGATGTGGCAGCAGATGTTGTGATAGATTTTTGCGTAGCGCAGGCAGTTGATGGACTTCTTGATTATTGTGTGGAGCGTCAGATACCATGTGTACTCTGTACAACTGGACTTTCTGAAACGCAGCTTGCACATGTGGAGGAGGCTTCGCAGAAAGTGGCGATTTTGAAATCTGCAAATATGTCACTAGGGATTAATATGTTACTAAAACTCTTAAAAGAAGCAGCAGAAATATTAGTTCCTGCTGGATTTGATATTGAGATTGTGGAGAAACATCACAATTTAAAGGTGGATGCGCCAAGTGGTACAGCGCTTGCACTTGCAGATAGTATTAATGAATCATTTGACAATGAATATGAGTATGTTTATGATAGAAGTCAGGTACGAGCAAAGCGCACAGACAAGGAGATTGGCATTAGTGCGGTGAGAGGCGGTACAATTGTTGGCGATCATGATGTGATTTTTGCAGGTGAGGATGAGGTGATTACTTTTTCTCATCGAGCATATTCCAAAGCACTGTTTGGAAAAGGTGCTGTTCAGGCAGCGAAGTTCTTAAAAGGAAAGCCTGCCGGTAGATATGACATGAAAGATGTGGTGTAGGACAGATGCAATTTCGGCCATGTATCGATATTCATAATGGGCAGGTGAAACAGATTGTTGGCAGTTCCCTAATGGATAAAGGAGACCATGCAGAAGAAAATTTTGTGGCGACAAAGGATGCTGCATATTATGCAGAATTATATCAGAAAAATGGGATTTGGGGCGGACATATTATTCTTCTAAATCCTGCATCTAGCCCTTATTATGAAGCGACAAGGGCGCAGGCAATGCGAGCGCTCGCAGCATATCCAGGTGGACTTCAGATTGGAGGCGGTGTTACGGCCGAAAATGCAAAAGAATATCTGGATGCGGGCGCTTCTCATGTGATAGTGACTTCCTATGTATTTCAGGATGGCAAAGTAAATACGGCACATCTGGACAAGATTTGTCGTGCTGTAGGAAAAGCGCATCTTGTGTTGGATTTGAGCTGTCGCATGAAAGATGGAAAGTATTATATTGTGACGGATCGCTGGCAGAAATTTACAGATGTGAGCATAAACAACAGTACGCTTAATTTGTTGCGAGGATACTGTGATGAATTTTTGATTCATGCCGTGGATGTGGAAGGGAAGTGTCAGGGAATTGAACAAGCGCTTGTCCAACAGCTTGGAGAGTGGTGCAGTGCGTATGACAATGAGGTAATTACTTATGCGGGCGGCGTACACAGTTATGAAGATATTGAACTTTTGAAAAGGCTTGGGCGCGGGAATATTAACGTGACGATTGGGAGTGCTCTTAATATATTTGGCGGGAAACTTGCTTTTGATGAGGTGATTCAAAGAATTAGAAAAGCTTCGTGAGGAAATCACGAAGCTTTTTGTACAATAGATTTACTCCCTTTTCGAAAAAATGTTCTCTTGCGCCCACCCAATCATTCTCCAAACTGGATTTTACTTTAACTTTCTCTTATATTCTCTTGCGGAACCAAAACGATAACTTTTGATAGCCCAAATGCTCATAAAACTCGTGCGCACCTGTCCGTTGGAAACCTGATGCAAGTCCAATAAGTGAGATGTTTCGCTCACCTGCCAGCTTCTCAACACGTTCCATCAGCATTTTTCCTATACCGCAGTGCTGAAATTCAGGCAAAACAGCAAGTCCGTTCACTTTAATGTATCCGTTTGGCGGATCGATCACTAAAGTTTCAACGGTGGTAACGAGACCAACAACATTGTCGTTCGCGTCGGCAACAAATGTGCAGTAGCGGCTATCGCCTTTCATCTTCTCACAAGTTTTGGCAACCGTTTCATCAGTTACCGACGAAAAGCCAAGCACATCATGCCAGATTGCTGCTACGGATGTGTAATCTTTACTTTCAATTTCTCTTATAACAATGTCCATGTGAATCATTGCCTCCCTCTGTAAATTCCAGTTTATATATGCCTGATTAAAAAATATTTGCCGACTACCCGCAATGTCTATTTATAGGCTCGTTTTCAGTGGGTACACAATTTCGAAAAGGGAGTAGATTTATATGCAATCTTATAATTTTGTTACGTTGACTGCCTGAGGACCTTTTTCGCTATTCACAATTTCAAATGTTACGTTAGCGCCCTCGTCAAGGGATTTGAAACCGTCCATTACAAGTCCAGAGTAATGTACAAACACATCATTTCCAGCCTCATCAGAGATAAAACCGTATCCCTTTTGGTTATTAAACCATTTTACTGTACCTTTGTTCATTACAGATACCTCCCAATAATAATTCAGTAGTGCAGTGTTTTGCACTGCAACAATAAGATCTGTAGAATCTATATTAGTTAATTTTTCTACAGCTCCTTAATAGAATATCACAGTGCATTGCAAAAGTAAAGATATTCTGTTATTGCTAAATAATAAAATAGTAAGGAATTGTTCAGAAATAACTTTTGAATAGTTCCTTAGTCTATTTCTGATAACTTATTTTATATAAAAGGGTATTTATTTTTTTCATTTTATGATAGAATAGTTCAAATTACAATTTGGAGAATATTGTAGGTCTTTGTGGGAGGACAGAGAAGAGATGGAAAAGAAAGACAGAACTCATTACAAAGTATTGATTGTGCCAGAACACGAAAGAAATGAAACCAAACAGTTTTCGGCTAGTTTGGAGGTTTTTGTTGTTTTTTTTGGAGCAATCACACTGCTGATGATTGCTGCATTGACATATTGTTATCTTTTGACAGGAGAGCGAAATACATCAAACAAGCGTATGAAATCTTATCAAGTGCAGAGTGAGGAGCTTGCAAGACAAAATACAGATTTAATGAAAGAAAATAAGGAATTAAAGGAAAAGGTTACAATTCTTAGCGATACAGTGAACAATAAAGTGCATCAAGAGGAAAGGCGGGAGGCCGAGAAGATACAATCTTATATTCCTACGGGTTTTCCAATGAAAGGGGCTGCTTCGTACAATGAAGAAGAAAAAGAATTGGATGGAAATCCTGCTGTAATTTTTCAGGCTTCTGCTGGGACAAGCGTGGTAGCCACAGCAAATGGCACTGTCTCCTCGATTGCCGGTAGCACAGAAGCAGGTTATATTATTATGATTGACCACAGCAACGGATATTATACGGTATACCGAAACAATGCAGAACCACGCGTGAAAGAAGGAGACAGTGTTACTGTTGAGACAACGCTTTTTCATATAGAAACCGGAAACGAAACGTTGGGGTATCAGATTATTCAGGAAACGAAATTTATCGATCCTTTAAGCCTTATGGATATCAGTGGTTGATTTGGATTTGGCGCGGTCGAGGCGTTCAAAAATCAGTTCATAACCATCACTTCCATAATTTAAAGAGCGGTTTACGCGGCTGATGGTTGCGGTCGAGGCGCCTGTTTTTTCTGCAATTTCCAGATAGGTTTTATGATCGCGCAGCATCGTGGCAACTTCAAACCGCTGAGAGAGCGAGAGCAGCTCGTTGACAGTGCACAGGTCTTCGAGAAAATTATAGCTCTCCTCTTTGGTTTTGAGACAGAGCAAGGCGTCAATTAAATGGTCTACAGCGTCGGTTTTTATTTTTTTATTCATTGTTTTACCTCCATAGAACAAATAGGATATGTTTGCATTAGATGCTTTAATGCTGTAAAGTTTTACAGTTTTAAATATTGTAACATATTTCAGTATCATTGTAAATGTGCAGATAAAAAAGAAAAAATACCAAAAGTCTTGATAAGTAGTTTTGAATACTATATTATAATGATAGTAATATTTTAATGCTTGTTTATGCGCAGTATTGTGCAAAGGAAATTTGCCGTTTAGGCAGAGTGCGGTAAGCAGGGGAAAGAACTCTTTTCTGCGCGATTTAGATTATAAAGGAAAGGCATGGTAAAGCATATGCATATAGACACGAAAGATTTGTTGAATAGTATCATGGAGAGTTTTGACAGGATCAGTTATGTGAAGTCTTCGGACATTCCGAATATCGATCTTTACATGGATCAAGTGACGACTTTTATGGATAAAAATTTTCGCAATACGACCAGATATCCAGGTGATGACAAGATTATGACAAAGACAATGATCAACAATTATGCAAAGAATGATTTGCTGCCGCCTCCTGTCAGAAAGAAATATTCCAGGGAGCATATTCTGGTTTTAATTTTTATCTATTATTATAAAGGGATTTTGTCAATCAGCGATATACAGGCATTGTTAGGGCCTATTACAGATAAATTTTTTCATAAAGATGAGGGCTTTGATATTCAGTCTGTATACGAGGAGGTTTTTCAGGTTGGATATGATCAGATTGATGCACTGAAAAAACATGTTGTGGAAGAATATAATTGTGCGATGGGAACTTTTGAGGATGCGCCAGAGGAGAGCAGAGAGTTTTTGAAATTATTTTCTTTTATCTGTTTTCTGAGTTTTGATGTGTATATGAAAAAGCAATTAATTGAAAAATTAATTGACACAATTAGAGATGATGGCTTTCCAGCAAAGGAAAAAGATTAGTTACTTTTCATGCATCAGGAATGCGCATTCTGTGAGAATATGATTTAGAAGTGAGAAACGATTTTTGCGAAGCAAAACTTCAAATATTGCACCGAATCGTTATTAGGAGCAGCTCTCATGCCGTGAATTGCAACAATTGATGCACACAAAATGCCACAAAGCAGGCATTTTGGCGCTGGCACCATGCAGCAAGTGCATGGTGCGGGTGTGAAAAGTAACGAATAGCAACAAAAATTGATAAAGAATTGTTGTTAAAACTTGAAATTGTCTGACAATAGCGTTATAATATGGAAATAGAGAGGAGGTACCTTATGGGAATATCAGCGATTGCAGGATTTTCAGGATTTGGTAATTATAGGATTTCATCAATACATGGTAATCCTTACAGTTTGAATGCGATTCAGAAGGTTGGTCAGAACAATGGTCGGTCAGGGAAACCGCTTGTTATAGCATCAGAGGAGAAAAAAGATGACCTGTATGTAAAAGATTATGACACGCTGGATGCGACAAAGAGTACAGCGAGCGGTGATTTTGCTGAAATGCTTGGTATACAGGAGAGTATGCTTTCACAAAAGGAAGAGGTTCAAAAATCGGATTATGCTTCTTATCTGAATGATACTATTGGAATGATGGGAATGCAAAATCGGTTGAGAGATCATCTAAATGGAGCAGGGTTTACACCATTTTCGTAAAAAATCTAAAAAAACACCTGTTAGGGTGTTTTTTTATTGAAAAATGTAGAAAGATAGTGTATGATTATTCATGATTGGTAAAATTTGAAAAGCTGAATTGGTAGTCACGGAGGGGAATTGCATGAAAAGAAATTTGAGTGTTGTTGGCGTTAAAAAAATTGCTGCATTTTTTCTTGCTATATGTCTGTGTATGGGGCTTGTATTGGAAGGCAGCATGATAGTCGCAGCGGCGGAGGATAACACTCCAATCTATAAGATTATGGTCAATCGAGCAGCAAACTGTGTGACAGTTTATGCAAAGGATAGCAATGGGGAATTTAGCGTTCCAGTCAAGGCATTTGTGTGCTCTTGCGGCAGAGAAGGCCATGAGACACCGCTTGGAACATTTAAGACAAGCAATTATTATCAGTGGAGATTGATGGTTGACGGTTCTTATGGACACTATGCAGTTCGTTTTAACCGTGGAATTATGTTTCATTCCATACCATATTATACCAAGAATGCAGGGAATATGGAGTGGGAGCAGTTTAATCTGCTGGGGGAAGCGGCATCACTTGGCTGCGTGAGACTTGCATGTGCGGATGCGAAGTGGATCTATGATAATTGTAAGCCTGGTACACAGGTTGTTGTATATGATGATCTTGAGAATCCAGGACCGCTGGGGAAGCCGACGGAATTAAAGATTGCAGCCGATAATCCAATGAAAAAATGGGACCCAACGGACACTGATCCTAAAAATCCATGGAATCAAGTTAGACCAACATTGTATTTGACAGATCAAAGTACAGATGAAGTGCTGCGTCTGCCAGTGGGAGCATCACAGGAGGATATTTACAAGGCGGTTGGTTTGATGAATGCTGCCGGTGATATTTATAAATTTGGTCAGTACACCATTCATCTCTCAGGGAGGTATGATCTGAATCAACAGGGAATTTATCATATTTCTGTATGCGGTGTAGGTTTGTTTGGGGTGCGGACAGAGAAAAATATGATGTTGTGTGTGGGATAAGAGGACAGAATCTACTGTCCTTTTTTATGCGCACGCCGACGCAGAGGAAAATATGCCATTGCATAGCGCATCGGCGGCGCGGCGGGTAGGGAAAACTTTCTCTACTCAATGAAACCATTTTATTTTGCCTGTTCTGCAAAAGTACAAGTTACCAAGTCTTTGTATGGAACATATGTCTCAAGTTCGCCTGCTTCCATCAAAATATTTTGTAATAAGGTAAAGCTTTCCTCTGTGAAAATGAGGTCTTTTTTCCAAGTATCTTGTGTCTGATAGCGCGTTACAATAGTAGTGATTGTATTGAGTTCTGTCTCTGGAAATTGCGGTTTGATAACGGATGCTATTTCATCTGCGGAATGACTTGCAACATAATCCATTCCTTTTTGGAGTGCTTTGGTGAAGGAGAGCAAAACATTAGGATTTTCCTCAATATAGCTTTTTCTGGCACTGAATGCTGTGTAGGGAACATAGCCAGAGTCAACGCCAAGAGAAGCGACAATACAGCCTTTTTGTTGTATTTCTAAAGAGGTGGCGTGCGGTTCAAATTCAACAGTGAAATCGGCATATCCAGCATCGCCTTCCTTTGCGCCTGCAAAAGCAGCAGCAGTGGAACCAAAATCAATACTTGTGTCAATGGTAAGGTCTGTTTCTGGGTCAATCTGATTCATTTTGAGAATGTACTCAAAAACCATCTGTGGCATACCGCCTTTGCGCCCGCCAAGAACATAAGTTCCTTTCAGCATATTCCAATTGAAATTGTCGATGGGAGTGCGGCTCACAAGGAAATTGCCAGCACGCTGAGTAAGCTGGGCAAAATTTACCGCATAATCCTGTGCACCTTGCAGATAAGTATAGATGGAAGCCTCGCTACCCATAAAACCAATATCCGCCTCACCGGTGAGCAGTGCTGTCATAGTTTTGTCTGCGCCATATCCAGTGACCAGCTCAAGCTCGATACCTTCTGCCGCAAAATATCCTTCCTCGATAGCAACGTACATGGGGGCGTAGAAAATAGAGTGTGCAACTTCATTTAAGATTACTTTTTTTGCCTGTCCAGCGGTCTCTGTTTTCTGGCTGCATCCACTAACCAGTATGGAGATAATCAAAACGATTGTCAAAAGTATTGAGAGCGATTTGTGCTTTTCCATAAAAATCCTCTAAAATTGTTTTCATTATCATATGCGGAAAAGTAGTTAAAGGTGATTGCAGAAAACCATTGAAACAAGGAGAGTTCAATGATATAATTTCCATATTACTTTATTTTTATTTTCGTGAGCATGAAATCAAGTAGCTGTGAAGCAGATATTTGGCAAATACCGTGAGGGTGTACTAGTAACTTGCTGTGCTGCAAATTTCATGTTATGTGGGGTATTAATTGCATATGCCGATGCAAAAGAGATAGTATTTCATGGTGTGTCGGCGGTGTATGAGTTGGGAAAGAGAAAGTTTTCTTACTTGATTGAAAGGGTTTTATCAGGGGAGGATTAAGAAAATGGGACTTTATGATACGCTAAATGAACAACAGAAAAAGGGAGTTTTTACCACAGAAGGTCCTGTGTTAATCCTTGCAGGTGCAGGCAGTGGAAAGACAAATGTACTCACAAAACGGATTGCATATCTGATTGAAAATGTGGGAGTGAATCCTTGGAATATTTTGGCGATTACATTTACAAACAAGGCAGCGGGCGAGATGCGGGACAGAGTGAATGAGATTGTGGGCTACGGGGCGGAGAGCATCTGGGTATCGACATTCCATTCCACTTGTGTGCGAATCCTTAGAAGGCATATAAACAGCTTAGGATTTGACAATAGTTTTACGATTTATGATACGGATGATGCGAAAAGCGTTATGAAAGATGTGTGTAAAAAGCTGAATATTGACACAAAAATGCTTAAGGAAAAGACAATTTTAGGCGCCATTTCGAACGCGAAGGATAATCTGATATCGACCACAGAATATGAAATGTCAACTGCGGGAGATTATTTCAAGAAAAGGATATCAGCGGCGTATACAGAATATCAGCTTGTCTTGAAAAGGAATAACGCCTTGGACTTTGATGATTTGATTGGAAAGACTGTGGAACTTTTTAAGAGTTGCCCAGATATTCTTGAAAACTATCAAAATCGATTTCAGTATATTATGGTTGATGAGTACCAAGATACAAATACAGCGCAGTTTGAGCTGATACGGCTTTTGGCACAGCGCGATAGAAATTTGTGTGTTGTGGGAGATGACGACCAGTCTATCTATAAATTTCGGGGAGCCAATATAAAAAATATTCTTGATTTTGAAAAAATCTATCCAGACGCGACGGTGATTAAACTGGAACAGAATTATCGTTCCACTGAGAATATCTTAAACGCTGCAAATGCGGTGATAGCAAATAATATTAGAAGAAAATCCAAAGCACTTTGGACGGAGAAAGATGTCGGGAATCGCGTACATTTTAGAGCTTTTGACAATGCTTTTGAGGAAGCAGAATACATAGCAGGTGATATTAAACGCAAAAAGAGAGAACTTGTGAGCGATTATAGGGACTGTGCAGTCCTTTATCGAACGAATGCACAGTCACGTCTTCTGGAAGAGAGTTTTATTGCGCTTAATATTCCATACAATGTGGTAGGTGGTGTAAATTTCTATGCGCGAAAAGAAATTAAGGATATTCTGGCTTATTTAAAGACGATTGATAATGGAAAAGATGATTTGTCAGTAAAGCGTATTATCAATGTGCCAAGGCGCGGCATTGGTGCGGCGAGTATCACAAAAGTGCAGGAGTATGCAGACCAGAATGAACTAAGTTTTTTTGAAGCGCTGCTTCAAGTGGATGAGATACCAGGATTGGGAAAAAATAAAGCTGCGGACAAACTTCGCGATTTTGTAACAATGATTCGTATGTTTCGGACAAAAATGCAGTTTGGTTCTTTGGAAGATTTAATAACTGATGTTATAGAAACGACAGGATATGTGCGGGAACTAGAGGAGTCTGATGAAGAGGATGCAAGGGATAGAATTGACAACATTGATGAATTAATTACAAAATTGGTAAGTTTTGAGATGGAGCGGGAAAATCTAGGAGAAGAAGTAACACTATCTGCTTTTCTTGAAGAAGTGGCGCTTGTGGCGGATATTGATTCGGTGGCGAAAGATGACAATCGAGTGTTGCTGATGACATTACACAGTGCAAAAGGACTTGAGTTTTCCAGCGTATATTTATCAGGACTGGAAGATGGGATCTTTCCAAGCTATATGACAATTACTTCTGATGATCCTGAGGATATAGAGGAGGAGCGGCGTCTTGCTTATGTAGGGATTACGCGGGCGAAGGAAGATTTAACGATTACTTATGCAAAAGCCCGTATGATTAAAGGAGAGACACAATACAATGCAATCAGTCGTTTTGTGAGGGAGATACCAGATAAATTCCTTGATACCAGGATTTCTGGTATTAGCCGATGGGACATACAAGATTACTATGACAAAAATTCATATAATGAAAACTTTTATTCCTCAGGTGGAGGAAAAGGAGGAGCAAAGCGATTTACAGAGCATGAGACATTGAGTGATACAGTGTTTGACAAACCGCGCAATAATTGGGAGGCGGCAGAACAAGTATTAAATCCTTCACGGCAGCAAGCGAGTATAGTTAAGTCTACTGTGACCCGGACAGGTGCGCCACAACAGAACACAACGAGAGAGTCAGCCGCGAAGTTATCAACAGGTCAAACTACAACAAAATCAATTGGACAACACAATATTACGTCGCCTATTGCAAAAAAGGATTTGTCGCAAATATTGGCTTCCCGTCCAAAAGCCGTTGTGAAAAAGAAGGAAACTCCTGCGGCAAACAAGCCATATATTGTAAAATCGCTGGAAGGTCTTACAAAAGGGGCACCTACGCTGGAAGCCGACAGTCTGGGCTATGAGACAGGGGATCGGGTAAGTCATATAAAATATGGCGATGGCACTGTCCTAAATATTGTGCAGGATACCAGAGATTTTAAGGTAACTGTGAATTTTGATGAATATGGCAATAAAATTATGTATGCGGCGTTTGCAAAATTACAGAAAATAAAATAGCATTTTGCCTTTTAGAAAAAAATGAGTATGAACAAATTACCCTACATGACAGTTTTCTGTTTGGACTTACGGATAGAGAAAAAAGGTTTTTGAGAAATCATGGGCAAAAATATTTGCTGATGAAATTTTTCCAGTTATAGATGAAAAACGTTTTTCCGTTCTCTATAGCGAAAATGAAGCCTCCAGACCAAATACTCCGAAAAGTTGCAACTATACAAAAAGAATAAAGTATTGTAAAGTGTCTTCCGCCTGGAACAGTGCCAGGATTTGTCCCTATAAAGACCAGTGCAGCCCAACGATAAAAAAGATGGTTGCTACTTTCATCACATCACAGAATGTATCAAACAGGGCGAAAGCCCAGCGGTTTATGCGGACAGATCAATTCATTTGTTACGCAAAAATCTGAAATTTTCAAGGTACTAAATCAATAGAGACATTATTAATTTCTACTTTTGACACCAGCATCATATTATACAATGACATTGTACTAACTGGGGAGAGCCTGTGACCTCCATATCAGATGTGGGGGCGCAGTAATGTATAAGCGGTATGCAGGACAACGAAAGAAGACGAAATTGGAGAGAATATCACAATTGTCACAGGAAAAACCACACATGGCATTTATGTCAATCAGACATCTTATTAACAGGAAGCTGTTAAAAGACTATCGTAAAAAATGAACGATTCCAATATTAAAGGATTTTTCAACAATATAGATCATAAAGGGACAGGGAGGTTCATAAAAACACGCATAAAAGTCCCCCCAAGGATAGAGTGAACTAATCGTATATGCAGAAGATTTTGTGATGTGCTTTCAATACAGGCAGGAAACAGAAGAGTTCTATGAACATCTGAAACGTAGAATGGAGCACTTTGGAATGATCTTGGAAGAAAACAAGAGCAGTCTCATAGAATTTGGGAGATATGCACAGGAAAGGTATGGAAAGAAAGGGAGAAAACTTGGAACATTCCTATTCTTAAAGTTTACCCACTACTGTTTCCATGGAAGGAATGATAAATTTCGAGCGAGAAAGAAAACCAGCAAGAAGAAGTTTGCAAAGAAATACAGGGAGGTTTCCTGCTTAATACAGCAAATGAGAAAAGTTCCCATAAAAGAGATAATAAAGAGATTGAACCAGATGTTTGTTGGGTATTATTATTACGGAGTAGTAGATAACTACCAGAGTATGAGCAATTTTCGATATCGGACAATGAAAAGCCTGTATAAATGGCTGAATGGAAAAAGTCAAAAGAAGAGCTATAACTGGAAGGGATTTAGTGTGTATGTGTGTCAGATATTGAATAATAAGTTTTGTAAAGAGCCTCGTGCGGGAAAGCCACACGCTGGGTTTTGTGAGGGTCATATCCTGTAAGAGATATGTCTATTCGACCACAGTAGTTAAAAAATCGAACAAATTCTATGAAAATGGTAGTAAAATTTATAAAATAATGTTATGATATATATAACAGAGCTTTGCTGCGTGCGAAGTAAAAACAGAAAGGAGCTTTTGGCAATGAAAAAATTAGATGAATTGGTAGATTATCTGCAGGATAAAAATTTGGTGAGCAACGACATCATAAGTAAATACTGCGCAAGGTGTGATCTCAAGAAAGAAAATGAGAAGAAAGGAAACACCGTGTTGTGGGTGCTTGCCATTATCGGTGCGGTAGCAGCAGTGGCGGCCATTGCATATGCAGTATATCGCTATATGACGCCGGATTATCTTGACGATTTCGATGATGAATTTGATGATGATTTTGAGGATGACTTCTTTGATGACGAGGAAGACGAGGAGCAGGAACCTGCAAAGGAAAATGAGTACACAACTGTAAAATAGTGTCGTAAAGAATAGGGTGCTGGCGATACAGCACCCTATAAAGTTTTATGCGCACGCCGATGCAGAGGAAATATGCCATTACATGGCGCATCAGTGCGATGAATAGGGGAAAATAAATCTTTCCTACTCGATTGTATATAGAATAATGAGCTGAAACAGAATGGAGGATTGCATGAAGAAAGGGCAAATCTGCGAAGGATACGTACAGAGTGTTGATTTTCCCAATAAGGGAGTTATTTTTTGTGAAGATGAAACAGTTATTGTGAAAAATGTATTGCCAGGTCAGAAGATTTCCTTTATTGTCAGCAAAAAACGGAAAAGAAAAGCGGAGGGAAGACTGTTGGAGGTGATGGAAAGAGCACCTTATGAACTGACGGAATTTTGTCCGCATTTTGGAGAGTGCGGAGGATGCAATTACCAGAGTGTTCCATACGAAAAACAGCTTGAGATAAAAGAAAACCAGGTGAAAAGCCTTCTAAAACCTGATTTTGAAAAACAGATGTTATTAGAAGGAATACAAGTGAATGTTGACCAATATCTAAATCAAATTTTTGAGGGAATCAAGGCGAGTCCGATTCAATATCAATATAGAAATAAGATGGAATTTTCCTTTGGCGATGAGTACAAAGAAGGACCACTTGCATTAGGAATGCATAAGCGTGGGAGTTTCTATGATGTTGTTTCTGTGCGAGATTGCCAAATTATAGATGAGGACTACAGAGCGGTGCTTGCTTGTGTGTTGGATTATTTTGCACAAAAAAACAGTAGTTATTTTCATAGGATTCGCCATGAGGGATATCTAAGGCATTTGCTTGTCAGAAAAGCACAGAAAACAGGGGAAATATTGATTGTATTGGTGACAACTACACAGGAGACACAAGATTTCAAACCATTCGTGGCACAATTGTTGGCGCTGCCTTTAAAAGGAAAAATAACAGGCGTGCTTCACACAAAAAATGATTCTTTGGCAGATGTTGTACAGAGCGATGAGACTGTTATCTTATATGGACAAGATTACTTTTTCGAAGAATTGTTGGGATTGCGATTTAAAATTTCTGCATTTTCTTTTTTTCAAACAAATACGCTGGGAGCAGAAGTTTTGTATAAGACAGTGAGAGATTTTCTGGGGGATATATCCGATGAAGGAAAATGTGATAAAACAGTATTTGATTTGTATTGTGGGACAGGAACTATTGCCCAACTCTTAGCTCCTGTGGCAAAGAAAGTTGTTGGAGTGGAGATTGTGGATGAAGCAGTCCGTGCGGCGAGACAGAATGCAGAGATGAATGGGCTTCATAATTGCGAGTTTATTGTGGGAGATGTACTGAAAGTGCTTGATGAGATTGATGAGGAGCCCGATTATATTGTGCTAGACCCTCCACGCGATGGGATTCATCCGAGAGCACTTCGGAAAATTATTGAGTATCAGGTGAAGCGGATTGTGTACATAAGCTGTAAACCTACAAGTCTTGCAAGGGATTTGGAGGTGCTGCTCGATAGTGGATATAGGGTGGAGAGAGCTATGGCAGTGGATCAGTTTCCAGGGACAGTTCATGTGGAGACAATTGTGAGGTTATCCTTGAAAAATAAGCATTTATAGGTTATATACAGATGAATAAAGTTTAATTTGCCTACGCGGTGCCAACGCCAGATTCAAATGTTGGCAAAATAAGGGGCGCTTATGCGTCCCTTTACTTGATAGCTTTTCTTAGTATTTCATCGAATATATCTGCGGCTTCTTGTTTCATTGCTTCAGTATTATGCACATAAAGGTCAAAGGTAGTCTGTATAGATGCATGTCCAAGTCGTTCCTGTACTGTTTTTGGTGATACGCCGGCTTCAATTAACATCGTTGCGTGTGTATGTCTCAATGAGTGATAATCAAATTTTTCCAGTCCAAGCCTGTGATGTATAATTCTTGATGGATACTTAAAGGAATCTGTTGAAACATATTCACCGCTTTCTTTTCTAAAAATCATGTTAGCTGTAGGCAGTGTACAAGGAATACTTTTTTCAATTTCAACAATTCTTTGTATGTTTTTTCCTTTTTCGTCTTTTTCTTCTTTAAGATACAATTCTTTATAATATTCACCATAGTATATTTGATTTTCTAGCTGTTTCTTTTTCCAAGCTTTTAATATTTTAATCAAATCGTCAGAAACCACAATAGTGCGGTTGCTTGTCGGTGTCTTGGGTGATTGGAAATACCAAGCGGAACGCTCTTCCTTTTTTCCTTTTTCTTTAAAGGCTTTTCTGATATCAGTGCCAAAATTTCTCTTCACAATTTGTTTATTTATGGTGATTGTCTTGCTGTCAAGATTAATGTCATTCCATGTAAGACCGAATGTCTCGGATATGCGAAGTCCGGCATACCAGCCAATCATAATTGCAATATCAAATGGTTTGTGGTCCTTCATCGCGGTCATAATTAAATTGTATTCTTCGATTGAGATGACTTCCCGTCGTTTCGGTTGTTTGCAGTCTTTGGGATATTTGATACGCTGGCAAGGATTGTCCTTGACATACCCTAAGTCTATAGCATATTCGTATGCTTGAGAGAGGGGCGCAATAATATTTTCGATAGTAGACTTCGCAAATCCGACAATAAACTTCTCATTGATAAATTCTTGAACGGCAGCAGTGCTAAGAGCAGAAAGCCTGTATGCACCAAAGTTTGGTTTTAAATGGTTTTCAATAATACTCATATTTCCAACCTGTGTATTGTATTTATTGTTGAGTTTACTATAATTATCCATATAATAATCGAGGAAGTCTGCCACAGATATTGTTGACGCTTCAAAGTGCTGTCCAGAGCTGTTGTATTCATTTAATGCCTGAATCCCTTTTTCAAGAGCTTCTTTCTTGGTTTTGCCGCCTACTCGTTCGATTCGCTTTCTTTTTCCGTCAATTGGTGCACATTCAAAAGAATAGTACCATTTGTCCCCACGTTTCCGAATATGAATATCTGCCATAAAATAACACGCCCTTTCTAATAATTTAGGTAGAAAAATAAAACCTATGGATTGCGCAGGTACGGGGAAATGTGGTACAATATGTTTGAGATTCGTACTGTATCACATTTCTGCATCTGCAGTTATGAGTTACACTTTAACCGTCCAGTGTTTATATGCTGGGCGGTTTTTCATTCACTTATAGTTTACAACATTTTTCAAAGGTATCTTTTATTAGTTCTTGTATCATTTCAAGTTGTTCGATTTCATCGAAATAATATTCGCATTCATAGTCAGTATCTTCAAATTTATGGAGTGTAAATAGATGTTGTTCTTTTCGTATATAAACACGGCAAATCCATTTTGTGGAAAGTTCACCAATTTGCATATAGGCGTATCGTGAAGTCTTTTTATAAGTAATATCTAAGCTGGTGCTTAACAAACTTTTAATATAATCCAAAACTTCTATTTCATCAATGGTCAACATAGGCTCTATTTTTTCATTTGATGAAACTGAAGTAACAGGTTCGGGAGAAATAACAGTGCTCAAACGTTCTGAAATAACATCATTAATATATTCTTCAAAAGCCTTCTGAATAATTACTTTGAATTTATCTATGACAGCTTGTGTTTTGGTACCATTGTATATATTTTTACTAAGCAGCGCTTTAACTAACTGGTCAGAAGGAGATTGGAACTGTTCAGCAATTACATTTTTAACCATAGTCATATATTTTAAGTTAGAAGCACTGCTTAAAATGGTTTTGACATTAAATGCGTCTTTTTGAAATTGCTTCAGCTCCTCAGCGACATTTTTTTCAATTTTAGTAAGATTTACAACAAGAAATGGAATGGTATCCATTTTGTTATGTTCTTCTAAGTCCGAATAAAATTGATAAATAATACCGTTGGTTAGGATTCCAAACTTCGCCTTGGTGACTGAAAAATATCGTATCAATTGATTCATATGTTTTGCAGTCAATTCTGTATTAATAGGTTTGGCTTCAATTAAAATCAAGGGTTCATTGTTGAACATAATGGCATAATCAACTTTTTCTCCTTTCTTAATCCCAACATCAGCCGTAAATTCTGGAACAAATTCTAAGGGATTAAATACATCATAACCTAAGAGTTGAAAAAATGGTAGTATGATAGATGTTTTTGTTGCTTCTTCTGTTTGGATATTATCTTTTAAGCGTTCAATTCTGTTAGAGAAGTTTGTTAATTTTTCTAAGAACTCCATAATAGGCCCTCTTTTCTTTGGTATTATAAATAAAACGGTGTTTTTAACAGTTTCTTGCCAGATTCTGTTATTTTGCTAATGATTATACACTAATAAATGAGAAAAGAATAGTATTTTGTAAGAAGTTGATATTTTATTTAGCATATTGCAAGAAACTATAAAAAAATGACGGTTCTTTTTTTGTTAGTATCTGACGAAATTTACTGGAAATATAAGATATGAAAATGTGAGGGTAGATTTATAGCCTTATAGTGTGATAGCATAGTATTATAAGTTACATGATCAACCAAGGAAAAGGGAGGGTTTTGTATGGATATAGAATCTATGACAATTGATGAACTGAAGGAAGAAATCATTAGAATGATACAGGAGATTGATGATATACAGATTCTTGAGAAAATTTATCATTTTGTCAAGAGTCTTGTGCGATTGGAAGAAAGTGAGAGTTGATAGAAAGGAAGGCAGCAGGCGAAGATATGAGCTATAGGGAAAAAATAAATAGGCTGCTGGATAAATTTGAGGAAAGCAGACTAAAAGAATTATACAATTTCATATTGTATTTTTATCTGAAGAGTGGTGCTTGAAGATCTGATTGCAGTTATCAGCCTGTATGTGACAAGTTTGCGCTGGGTTACACAGTCGGAAGACAAATAAGCATAAAAATAACCGCTGACTCTGGTAAGTTTGCGGTTATTTTTATAATATGCAATTTATATTTCAGACAACTGGTCTATTGATATTACCTACGTATGTATAATATTGTTATAGATCTGATGGTTTTAGTTAATATATTCTTGCCCCTCCATTATAAGAGAGACAATATTTCCAGAATCAATAATTCAGCGGTATATTCTTCACCCCCGGATTAAGGGAGATAAGCTCTGATTTCTTTTTCATGAAGATCCTTGCTTTCTTATTATTGTTTATATTTTTCTATTAGTTCGTGCCCTTTTGGCGTAGCAGAAAAGTACTTGGCATTGTTAAAATAATTATCTATATCTAGCTGTCAAATATTTGCACGGATTCTCAAGAGGAGTTCCTCCTTTTTGCCATTCGTAGGATAATTGAAGTTTTTTAATATGGCTTTCAATTCATCAGACTTTAATTTGTCTATACATGCGTGTTCCACAGTGAGTAAGCCATTTGAAATTAGATTGATGATTGTCTTTGTATATCTTTGTATAATGGAGGTTATACTCATAGTACCATTTTTGTGCAATAAAAGGATTTAGGAGAGGAAGTCCATTTATATAATTCAAAAACAGAAGTTCCGTTAAACTTACATAAGAATCACAGGTTTGTACTTTTGACAATTCTTGGTATGTAGGTATTCTTGTATATTCTTTTTTGTTTTTATCTCGCTCTTGCATAAATGATTGGTCAAGTACCTGACCATTATATAACCCTGCTTTTTTTAATGCTTCTTCATAACCAACCTATATTAAGTATGGCACTTCTTCGTCTGTAACAGATTTTCCATCAGCGCGATAAATAGTATTTCCAGTATTAACATATTGTATATTTTGAGGAATTTCAGTTGTATTTTCTAATATATGTTGGTTTTGATTTTTATTGGGTGTTTCAATATTAGTTATAGTTTCTTGTAAATAGGTGTTTGGTATTTCTAAATTTGTTTTTGAATGAGAAGGAGAATTTTCTAATACATGTTGGTTTTGATTTTTATTGGGTACTTCAACATTAGTTATAGTTTCCTGTAAATAGGGCTTTGGTATTTCTAAATTTGTTTTTGAATGGGAAGGAGAACTTGTTTGTTCTGGAAAAGAAGGTACTATATTATCTAATGGCTTGTTTGGTATTTTATGCCATAAAAAATATAGTTTTTTACAACATAATATGGCAAGTAGTCCGAACAAAAGTGTTAGGAGAAAGCATATACCAACACCAATTAATTTTCTCGAAATAGTATTAGTGCTACCTGATAGGATTATAATGGAAATTAAGCCTCCTAAGAACAAAAATGTTAAATATATAGCTCCTATAGAATATAGAATAGTCTTTATGATTTTCATCTTACATTCTCTTTTTTTCAATTGTTTTAACTCTGCAATTTGAAGAGCCATATAATTACAATGTATTTAGTAATGATTATACAATAAAAAAGTAGAAAAAGATAGTAGAATGTAATAAATTGATATTTTATTATAGTCAGTTAGAGATGGTTAAAGTTTGCAGTTTTGTGTATTATCAATCTCCAAGACTTGAAAATTAAGTTTTTTAGTTGTATAGACCTATCAAATATGTTATACTTTGAAATGGCAATATCATAACGGTAGGCGGTTAGCCCTCTACGGAGGGACTGTGACCCTCCGATTACATAGAGATCTGTATTAATTACAGAAATATATGAATAGAGGAGGGTGGTACAAATGATGACTATGGAAGGTCTCATTGCAGTAATTAGTCTTGCACTGACTGCATTTGGACTCGGCTATACAATCGGAAGTAATAACACAAAAAATAACCGCCATAAGCTCCTCAACTTAGCGGTTATTTTCTTACCAAAAACTTGAATAGGCTAACCGTCTATCGGTATTGCCTTTATGTCTACTATAGCATAGAATTTTATAAAAAGCAATTCAAACATTCATTTCTTTTGAGTGAACTTGTTTTATATATTCGGCACTCTTAGTTATAACATGCTCTAAGGCATTCCAATCATCAGATGTATATTGCTCTAATATTTCAAACAAAAGTTCAGTAAGTTTGTTATTACGATTTAAAATATTTTCCAACCTTTGCTTGACATTGTTGGGTTGCTCAATAAACATATTATCTTCGCCAGTTGAAAGCCGGATAGGATTAACGTTAAATTCTCGACAAATGGATTTTCGCATAGCTTCAGTTAGATTTCGCTTACTATTTTCAATACGTGAAATTGTTGTTTGTGTTACACCTAGTATATTTCCAAATTGTTCTAGGGTCATCTTATTTTCTTTACGAACTTTCTTTATTCTTTCACCTTCAGTCATTTTTTTCTTCAAGCTCCTTTGGAGCTTCTGTTGTTGTAAGTTGTTTTATATATTCGGCACTCTTGTTGACGATGCGTTCAAGGTTTTTCCAATCTTCAATAGAGTATTGAGCGAACATTTTGAATAAAGTATTTGCTAATTTACTTTCGTTATGCAAAAGTTTATCCAACATTTCAATTAAATCTATAGATTCGTCAATAAGCATATCGCCTTCACCAGTCGAAAGCCAGATAGGGTCAATACGAAATTCCCGACAAATAGATTTTCGCATTTGTTCTGTTACATTTCGTTTACCATTTTCGATATTTGATATGGCTACTTTGGTTACACCTAATATATTTCCAAACTGTTCTAAAGTCATTCGATTTTTTTTACGAACTTCTTTTATTCTTTCGCCTTCAGTCATTCGTTCACACCTCCAATAACATAATATTAACATGGTCTTTTTAATTAGTCAATCAAAAGTAAACATAGATAACAAAAAATACTTGACATTGTTATCAAAGTAAAATATAATGTAATCAAAGATAACAAATAATTGCTTTTGTATAACAGGAGGTGAGTTCGTGGATAAGGAAAAGGAAGAATCAGCAAGGCGAACAATAGAGAGTTTTTTAGAAAAATCAGAAATCGAGAAGGCGTTTATTCTTGGCTATATGGTAAAGAGAATACAGCTTAAGGAACTGGAAACAGGTTTAGTAGAGGAGCCAGAGTTGGTTGTAGAGTCGGAGAGGGGGTGAGGGAAGATGGAACAGCCAAGAGAGCCTATATTTTATCCTAATGAGATACCTTGTTTAATTGAAGTGGATAATGAGACAGAGAATACGCTTCAAAGTAAAGAACTTGGAGCATCGGAAAATGTCCAGAGCGAAAATGGAGAAATTGAAGTTATAGTAGTAAAACAGAAAATGGAAAGTTTTTTCTGATGGTCGGCAATGAAAAAGTTGAGATATGTGATTTTACAACAAGAAGTTCCGCTCATGGGGAAACAGAACTTCTTGTTACAATTAAAGGTAAAACGGTATTTACAGAGTTGTCAGCCAATGCAGGATAACAGAAGTGACAGGGCTGGCAATCCATGAATTTGTTCTCCTTTCTTCTGTACTCGGCTTTGGGGGAGTCTGTGAGTACAGTATAAGGCAGAAGCAGTAAAAGGGCAAGGCACAATTAAGTTTGCAGGAAAGAAAGCGTTAAAAGGTAGAGAGAAGGTGAGAATATGAGAGATATTATGGAGATAGTATGTGAAGCCAGAGAGAAGACGAGAACACCTTTAGAGAATCAGAATTTATTCACGGAAATGCTTTTTGCTGAACTTGGAAAAATGAAAAGTGCGGATATTGCACCACACCTTTCATGTGTATTTGATCTTTTACAACGTGAGTACAGGATAACATTAAGATTCCCTGCGGGTTTCAATGAACCGGATGCCACTAAGGGTGATGTCGAATGACATTTCTTCCAATGGATGAAGGCTAATAGAAGCATCATTAAGTAAGTTGTCTGAAACATTAGTGACGAAGCCTTTTTCGAGCATGTCAGAAATATTATTGATAACAGTTAAAAGATAATCTGGACTTTTTGGAAGTACAGTAAAATGGTTATTCCCTGTTTTTCTGTAGTGCTCATAGGCTTCATAGAGGATAAAATATTCTTCTTTTGCGTTCATTATGGTGCGCTCTCCTTTCTTATGTACTCGGCTGGTGGCACAGCCTGTGAGTACAGTATAAGACAGAAGAAATAAAAGGGCAGGGCTCAATTGAGTTTGCGGACAAGAATGCATTTAGTGAGGTGGAGGGGAGGTGAAAGGAATGCCAGAGTTACTATATACAGTACAAGACGTAGCAAAGATTCTTAAAACAAATGAAGCTTATGTTCGTCGGCTTATTAAAAAGGGCTTGTTAAAAGCTATGGTATTAGGGCGGGTTAAAGTGAGAGCTTCCGCATTAGAAGAGTTTCTTGAGCAGTATGAAGGGTATGATGTTACGAACGTGGACGACATCAAGAAAATGGAGATAACAGATTAAGTGGTCTCTGTGTCTTCTGCGCAGCATATAGGTGTTTGTGTCAGATAGCATTAAGACTATCTATGGGTTGTGCAGGAGGCACTTTTTATTTTTAACTTTTTTCTAAAAAGCAATATGTACTATGTGGAATAAATACATATTTGCCAACGTATCAATATCATGCAAAAAGTTCAGTAAAATCAAGGTGTTAACAGCCTTTTGGAAACAGTATAAATATATTAAAGTTAGACACAACATAGAGGGTAAGAGGATAAACACATGGCATTTGGAAAGAAAGTATATGACATGGGAGATGTAGTGGATTATGAATATACCTACCTGGGAAAGTATGGAGCAAGGGGGGAAAAGAGAGCGGCACGGATAAAACCAACGCCAGAACAGATCGCGAAACAGAACCATGCAAATAAGGTGAAAAGAGTACGAAGAGAAATAATACTAAATTTCCAGCCGTGGGATTTATGGCTGACTCTGAAATATCCTCGTGGAACTCGTAAGACTACAAAAGAGGTTCTCAAAGATGTGCAGGATTGGACAAAGAAGATGCGGAAGAGGTATAAGAAAGCAAGACAACAGTTAAAATGGATACGGCGCATTGAGATTGGACGGTATGGTGGCATTCATGTACATATTTTGATTAACCGCCCACGAACAATACAGAATGTTGATTTGATCTGTAAAGAATTTTGGGGAAAGGCTGGGATAAATTTTCAGAGTCTGAGAGAAGAGGGCAGTTGTGAACAACTTGCAGAGTATCTGTGTAAAAAGTATAAGGACGATGAAACAGAAGGGCAGTTGAGTTTTCTTCCAGAGGAGGATAGAAAACGTTGCTTAAGCTATTCCACCAGTAAAAATCTGATACGACCAGAAGATGTAATCAAGACAGGTGAGAAAAAATATAGTCACTGGACAATGCGAAAGGTAATTTTGGAAGGACCAAAGCCAAGGGAAGGGTTCTATATTGACAAGAATAGTATTAAAACAGGTGTGAATCCGTTTACTGGAAAAAGCTACTTTTATTATACAGAAATCCGTATCAAGAATAAGTGGGAGAGCACAGAAGAAGAGGATTGTGGATAAGTGGATAAGTGCCTTCGCATAAGTGTTTCACATATGCGAAGGGAAATTGAAAGAAGGTGTCAGATATGTTTAAGGTGAATATTTACATAGAGACAGATAATGGCAGCAGAAAGAAGCTCTATAGAGGATATGGAGCGTCGATTGAATATATCCGAAAGAACAGACAAAAAGAGTTGCGGTTTGTGTCAGGCATATGTTATGGGACATGGAATCTTGCGTATATACTGGCACTCACAGAAGCACTCAATTTACTCAAAAGCCCTTGTATTGTAACAATATATTGTGACAATGAACATGTTTGCGATAGCATCAGCAGCGGCAGAGTCAACGACTGGCGGCGCAATGGTTGGTGCACAGCCAAAGGGGAACCGATTGCGAACACCGACGAATGGAGGGCGCTTTACAGAGCTTCCTCAAGGCATGAATTACATTATGTACATTCCACTGGAAAAAGTGCTTATAGTGTAGAGATACAAGATGCAATCAAAGAGATACGAAACAAAGGCGGATACTGGCAGCAAACACAGTTATCCCAAATGAAAGGGCAGGAGGCTATAGTATGAAAGTGATAGCAGTTAGCAATTATAAAGGCGGTTGTGCTAAGACGACCACATCAGTGAATCTTGCATATAATCTGGCAGCAGAGGAGGATAAGCGGGTGCTGCTCATTGATGCTGACCCACAAGGCAATGCAAGTTATATTCTGTGGAGGTATAATCCCAATGCAGATACATTGCGTAGTCTATATGAAAATAGTAGAAGAACAATCAAAAATTTAATAAGGCGCAGCAAATACAAAAACCTTGATATCGTGCCTTCCATGGCAGAACTGGAACAGGTCAACAGAGAATCAGAGGTACGTGGACTGGATTATAATTTGCTTCGCAGGCAGATAGACAGTTTGACAGACAGATATGATTATGTGGTTATCGACTGCCAGCCAACAATGCAGTTCTTGACAATGAGTGCATTATACGCCGCTGATTTGGAGATTGTGCCATTTAAGACAACAGGATTTAGCATAAATGGATTGGAACTAATGCGGGATTATCTGGAAGATACTGCACAGAAAAGAGAGTATGCAGGCGATTTGAATTATGCCTGCCTTTTGACCATGTTTAATGGCTGCAGAAAAAACTTGAACAGGATAACAGAGCTGATAGAGCAGGACGCCTATACAATATTCGATACCCTAATAAGCTTTTCTACAATATGCGAGAATGCCGAGGATAAAAAAGTACGAAAGCCTTTGTTAAAGCATCGAAAGAACAGCAGGGTGGCAGCAGACTATCTGGAACTGACAAAAGAGATTCTGATAGAGATGGAGGATTAATAATATGGGAAGCCTGAGCAAGATCATAAAAGAAAAGGGAGGAGAGCTTGGCAGGGCAAGGACAGACCAGATAAAAGTACAGCAGATACATTACACAAAGCTGAAAGAATCTAACTTAAACTTTTATACTAGAAGCGAGGAGGAAGTGGCGGAGCTTGCAGACACAATGCTGATAGCAGGTGGGATATTACAGCCCCTTATTGTTAGAAAGATAGATTTGAGTGAGTATGAAATATTAGCTGGACATAAGCGCAGACGTGCCAGTATCTACAATGTGGAACGTGGATATAAAGAATATGAGTTTTTGCCATGTATTGTTATCGATATGAGTGGATTAATGACAAAAAAGATATCAGAGAAGATACTGGCAGAACAGGATGATATTGAAAATGATGTATTGCTTGACATGATAGCAGAGTATATTGTTATTTGTACAAACAGCACATCAAGCGAAAGCAGCAGTTATGAAAAAATGATGCAGGCTGTACGGCTTGCAAAGATACTGCCTGCAATGTTGGAGAATGAGGATTTAAAAGGGCGTGCGCTGCGTGCAGAGATTGCAAAAGAGATGAAGTGCAGTGATGGTCAGGTAGGAAGATATCAGAGCATCTATAATCATTTAATACCAGAAGCAATGGAACGCTTTCAGAACGGTGTAATGACAGTTTCGGTAGCTTATGAGATGTCTGGACTTGACAATAGTAAGCAGAAAGAACTACTCAAAAAGCGGATAATTACTTTAGCAGATATTGAACTTTTGAAACAAGAAGAAAATAATAAATTGGTGTCCGAGTCGGACACCAAAAAGGAACATAAAAAAGAATTATTGAATCAGGAAGAAAACGAAGAAACCGTGTCCGAGTCGGACACGAATAATATAAATCAAATGAGTGCAGATTCTTTCAATGGTGATGGATATGAAAGGATAGAAGACACAAAAGAGAATCTATATCTTGCGTTCCAATTAATTTTTGATGATGCAGAATCTGGCTTTCCACATGAAGTTTACAAAGAGCTTATAAATTTCATGCAAGAAATGGGTGGACATGTATCAGTAATGACGGATATCTTTGCGAAAGCACTACCGTTTGAGAACAATTACATAAAAATTGAAAATATTTGCGGATATAAAATATATTTTAAAGATACCCATAAGAAAATGGGTGTTGCATTGTGGCCGTTTTGGAGGGCCTTTATAAGTAAATATCATTATCATGAAGAGATAGCAGTCATTGATGGACTGGCAGCAGAAAAAAATGACAATTTTGAACAGGCTGTTGATAATAGGGCAGAAAGCAAATTGGCAGCAGAGAATAAATTAACTGCTGCCAGTGTAGAACCAGAAATAACAAATGAAGGTAGCACAGATTATACGCTGGAAGACATTAAAAAATTTCATAATGAGCAGTTAGAAATAATACAGCAGATTGAAGAATATGCCATCAAATGTGGCGGTATGATAAGAGGGTCAAGAAGAGAACAGTATAAAAAAGCCTGTATGATTTTTGACGGACTGTCATACCTGTTAAAAAAATTGGAAGGAAACAATAGAAGGCAGTATGAAATAACCATGCCTTGCAGAATAGGTGATACGCTTTATTCTATTATAGGCGACAAAGTAACACCTTATGTAGTTGCTGGATTCCGAATTGATAATAAAAAGATCTATATGGAGACATCAGGAAGTATGTTGTTTGCAGCAGATAAAATAGGGACTTTTCATTTCTTTTCACAAGATCTGGCAGAAGAGAAGTTTCAAAAAATGTGGAAAGAGAGGAGGAATGAACAGAATGACAAATCTTGAGTATATGCGCCAGAAAATCGTTGAGACAGTGATGGGATTAGATGAAATAGGGCTATGGAAAGTTGCTGAAGACACAGAAATGACTTTAAAAGAGACAGAGGGAGTATTTAATTGTCTTGTCTGTGAAAAGGAGTATGGGGAATGTGGCAGTAGCCCTTGTGCAGAAGAACATTGCAATAGATTATTTCTACGCTGGTGTGCGAAAGCGCGTGTTAATTAAAACTATAAGGAGGAGATAATTTATGATTTATGCGTTAAAAACCATACAGGGGTATTTTGAGGCTCGGCAGCAGGCATAAAAAGTTTTGAAGTAAGAAAAAATGACCGTCCATATAGTTTGGGTGATTATGTGGCGTTGAATGAGGTGAGCGGCGGGGGAATACACTGGAAGATGTACACTTCACAAAATTGTTTATATTCTGCATGATATAGGATATTGCAAAGAGGGTTATGTAATTTTAGGGCTGAAGCCATGTGCAATTAGAACACATGGGAATTGATGGAGCCTATATACTCTGAAAGCGGTGCACCAATATATGAAAGAGATAAACTCGATTATCCGAGTAAATGAGGACTAATTATGCATAGAGATTTTATTGATGCGTTTGAATATGCCATTATGGTACACAAAATATTTTTAAAGGAGAAAAACAATATGTTGAAATGTAAAATCTGTGGGTGCGAATTTCATGCAGTCAATGAAAAACATTATATTTCTCGTGATAATAGAGAAATCGGTCTGGCAGCAGTTATTAATAGTAGGCTAGAAGCTACATTATATGATACTTATGATTGTCCAGCTTGCGGCTGTCAAGTGACAGTACAGGAAAGAAAGAGAGAATATATTCCAAGTAAATAAGGATTTAACAGTCTACGATGTGCTAGTGAAAGGAGAACAATATGAATTTTGGACAAGCGTTTGAACAAGTAAAAAAGGAAAAGGTATGAGATTGCCACAGTGGAAGCCAGATGTTGTGATTCGTGCACAGTATCCAGATGAGCATAGTAAAATGACAGCACCATATTTATACGTAGAAAGCAGATTTGGATGTGTACCTTGGAAAAAAGCTATGATTGAATTGTTTGTAGAGAACTGGGAAGTTGTAGATTAATTTATAAAACTGGAAACGTTGCAGACTGTTAAAGATATAAGGATTTAACCAATTAATTTTAGAAAGGAGCCAAGCCTCCGGTCGGGGTAACGTGCGCACAGGCTTCTTTGAAAAAATGAGTGAACAATATAGAAGCAGAGTATATACAGACAGACCAGATTATGCGGACTTTGACACGCCAGAAAAATTTCAGGCAATTATAAGTATTATTGCCAAAAGATTAAGAGAGCACCCTAAAGCGATCTGTTCATATTCAGGAGGGGCAGATAGTGACATTCTGATTGATCTTATCGAAAGAACGAGGAAAATATTCAGTCTCCTGCCAGTTACATATGCATTTTTTAATACTGGATTGGAAATGAAGGCAACAAAGGACCATGTAAAGGCAACATCAGAGAAATATGGAGTGGAAATCAAGGAAGTCAGACCGAAGGTAAACATTGTTAATGCTGCAAGAAAGTACGGCGTACCATTTGTATCAAAGATAATGTCTGCTGGGCTAGAAGGGTGGCAAAAGAAAAATATCCCTTTAAGTATTACAGAGGAATACGAAAAATCTGATGATAAGGCTGCAAAACGAAAAGAACTGAAGGAACGGTATCCAGGATGCGAGACTACAATAAATTTCTTATGCTGTTGTAATTCTGTCGGAGAGCCACGCCCAGATATTCAGTTGGTGATTAACTCCTCAAAATATATGAGGGATTTTATCGGTGAATACCCTCCAGATTTCCAGATTAGCGCACGGTGTTGTGATTACTGTAAGAAGCAGGTGGCGCACAGTGTCCAGAAAGACTATGAAATGATTATCACTGGAGAGAGCAGGGACGAAGGGGGAATGCGGTCTGTTCCGCGTAAAGACAATACAGCATTGTGTTTTACAGAAACAAGCAGTGGTCAATACGGCCTGCGCCCTTTGTATTATGTATCGGACAAAGATAAGGCATGGTATAAAGAATACTATGATATTAAATATTCTGATGCATATGAAGTCTATGGATTGACGCGAACAGGGTGTTGCGGCTGTCTGATTTCATATAGGGCAACTGATGATTTGGAACTGATTCGACCATATGAACCAAATGTTGTAAAAGCCGCATATAACATTTTTGGAAAAAGCTATGAATATCGCAGGAAATATAACGCTTATAAAGAATCCCGAATGGAACAGGAGAAAATAAAGCAAAAAACAATAGATGGACAGATGAGTATATTTGATTACATACAAAAATAATATTACTGTTCAGATTTCCCACATACAGCATTTTCTACAGAAATGGCGTCAAGCATTTCTCCAAGTGTTTGTAGATAGACAGCAAGAAGTTCCAGTTCATTTTTTGAGAGGCATTCGGATAGCTGACAGGCAATTGTAGAGAGAAAATAAAGATTGGAACAATTATTCATAATCACACCATATCTATTTTTAATAATATTATATGCGGAAATTTGATTCAGGTGATATTTTTAGAAATGTAAATGATTGTCATTGTTATATAGAGGAGAACCGTTATATATGATAAAAGTAATAAAATATGGTAAGAAGAGACGTGCTCTGTGTGAACACTGTGAAAGTCTTCTGGAATTTGAAAAAGAAGATATCAAGACAGTACAAACAGGCATGAACGAATGGGAAAAACAAATCACATGTCCAGTGTGTGATACGCCAGTTTCAGTCAGGGAATAACAAATCAGAAATGAGGTATCAGTGTGACAAAGAAAGAGCTTGAACAATTGATAGATTTGAAAAAGGAGATTAAGGAGCTTGAACAGAGTATTCTAAAGATACAACAGATGCATATAGGAGATGCACCTGTCGCTGTTGATGCTTCAAAAAAGAATTTTCCATATACTCAAGGGAAAGCAATCGTTTATGGATACGATCCAGCACTTGCAAAAAAGCGTTCGGAACATTTATGTGAAAAGAAGATGTTGCTTGACGACAGAAGAAAAAAGGCAGCGAAAGAGGAAAAGAGATTGATTCAATACATAAATAGTATTCCAGAAAGCAGAATCAGACGCATCATGCAGTTTCGGTATATTGATGGTTTCACATGGGAGAAAATAGGGGAAATAATGCACTGTGATCGAACAACAGTTGAAAAGTCGATAACCAGATATCTCAAAAAAAATTGTAATTTGGAATAAGTTTCCCACATTTCCCATTTTAAATGTGGTAATATGGTATTAAGTCAAAGTGGCAAGAAAAAAGACGTTCCTGTAAGAGGCATTATGGCAGCAGTCATAGTGCTTCTTTTTTATGCACAGACCCGTGCAGAGGAAATATGCAGCTAAGGCGGCGCACGGGTCGCACGGCAAGTAGGGAAGATGGGACTTCCCTACTCGATTGCTTAGGGGAATGTCTTCTATACTCGATTATAGCAACGGTAAAAATGCACAAATGGAAAGAGGGTGTTGCAGAGTGGCAAAATTAACAGCGAAACAGCAGCGTTTTGTTGAGGAATACTTGATTGACCTAAACGCAACACAGGCGGCAATCAGAGCGGGATATTCCGTTAAAACAGCAAGCGAGCAAGGAAGTCAAAACTTATCAAAACTTAATATTCAGCAGCAAATTAGTAAAGCAATGGCAGAACGGTCAAAAAGGACAGGCGTGAATCAGGACAGAGTTGTTTTTGAACTTTCAAGAATTGCATTTGTAAAGATGACTGATATGGTAAATTCGCAAGGGGTAATTAACCCAGAAGCAACAGAAGATGACCTTGCGTGTATTGAATCAATAAAGTATAAAGAGTCTCATAGTGATTCTGGAACAAGTATCGAACGAGAAGTAAAGGTTTCTTCTAAACTAAAAGCATTGGAACTGCTGGGGAAACACTTGGGTATGTGGAATGAAAAAATGGATGTGAATGTAAATATCCCAGTTGTGATTTCAGGAGATGATGCGCTTGAAGATTAGCAGTCAATATATTTTTGATTATCAGAAGCATTTATATTTGTCTGAACAATATGCTTCTATTTCCTCTGGAAAACGCAAGATATCACTTCCTAAAGTAGTCGGAAAAGGCTATAGAAAATTTTGGAGATGGCGGGGCAGATATAGAGTATGTAAAGGCAGCAGAGCAAGTAAAAAGTCCAAGACAACAGCGTTGTGGTATATCGTGAACTTGATGAAATATCCAGATGCGAATTTGTTAGTTGTCAGAAAGGTATTTCGGACTCTGAAAGATAGCTGCTTTACAGAATTAAAATGGGTAATCCACCGATTAGGAGTGGATGCGTTTTGGGAAATAAAGGAAAGTCCCCTTGAAATGACCTATAAGCCAACAGGGCAGAAGATTTATTTTAGAGGGCTTGACGATCCATTAAAGGTCACTTCAATCACCGTTGAACATGGGTTCTTGTGCTGGATGTGGATCGAGGAAGCATATGAGATTGGAAATGAGAATGATTTCAATATGCTTGATGAATCTATACGTGGAGCGATACCGCTAGAGATAGGATTGTTCAAACAGATCACCCTGACTTTTAATCCCTGGAATGAACATCATTTTTTGAAAAAACGATTTTTCGATAAGCCAGATAAACAAACGCTTGCTATGACTACTAATTATCTTTGTAATGAATGGCTGGACGAAGCAGATAGAGAAGTTTTTGAAACAATGAAGAGAAACAATCCACGTCGTTATCGTGTGGCTGGACTGGGCGATTGGGGGATTGTGGATGGTCTTATTTTTGAAAATTGGGAAGAAAAGGTTTTCGATATAGATGAAATTCGTAAGCTTAAAAGTGTAAAATCGGCTTTTGGTCTTGATTTTGGGTATACAAACGATCCTTCCGCTTTGTTTTGTGGACTGGTAGATGAGACAGCCAAAACAATCTGGGTATTTGGTGAGATGTATAAGTATGGAATGAGCAACGAAGTAATTGCAAAAGAAATTACTGAGATGGGGTATAGAAAAGAACGGATTCGAGCGGAATCTGCTGAACCAAAGAGTATTGATCGGCTTTATGATTTGGGAATTACTCATATACAACAGGCAAGAAAAGGAAAAGACAGTGTAAATAATGGGATTGATTTCTTACAGGATTATCATATCATTGTTCACCCGCGCTGTGTAAATTTTCTCAAAGAGATTAGTAACTATACTTGGGACACAGATACAAAGACAGGGAAACGATTAAATAAACCAATAGATGATTTTAATCACTTGATGGATGCGATGCGGTATGCTATGGAAGATTTTAGCATAGGTTCCGCATTTAGTTTTACATAAAGGAAATAGACGATTGGGAGGTATTGACAGATGCTGAATTTTGTCAATTCCCTGACTGATAGGTTTAAAGCCCTGATTATGCAGGGGGCAAAAAGTCAAATGTCAGACCAGGAATTTTTAGAAAAGGAAATAGCAAGGTGGAAGTACAGCCCGCAGCGGATTACACAGATAAAGGGGCATCTGTATTATGACAATGAACATGATATTCTTGCTCGGAGGAGAACTATGATCGGTGATGGCGGCAAATTGCAAGTTGTTGAAAATGTTCCAAATAATCGGTTGATCGACAATCAGTATGCAAAAATGGTAAATCAAAAAACAAACTATCTGTTGGGAAAACCTTTTGTAATTGAGGGTGACAACAGGCAGTATATAGAGCTTTTGCAGCAGGTTTTTAACAAATCTTTTATGAAGACACTAAAAAATGGCGGGAAGGCGGCATTAAATAGTGGGATTGCATGGCTGCACCCATACTATACAGACAATGGTGTATTTTCTTTTCGGTTCTTTCCAGGATATGAAATATTGCCTTTCTGGAAGGACAGTGAACATACAATTCTTGATTTTGCAGTAAGGCTTTACCCTGTTGAGAGTTATGAGGGTACAACGCTGACAATTATTGAGAAGGTAGAGGTGTATGACCTAAAAGGAGTTCACAAATTTATATTAGATGGTGAAATATTAGTACCTGATGTAAGTATGGGAAATGGACTTTTTGATATTCCCTATGTTTCTATAATAGATGGAGAAGGAATGGCGACTGGCATGAATTGGGAGAAGATACCACTCATTCCATTAAAATATAATGAGCAGGAAATACCACTAATTAAGAAGGTCAAGACGCTACAAGATGGAATTAATATCATGCTTTCCGATTTTGAAAACAATATGCAGGAGGATGCAAGAAATACAATCCTTATCCTGAAAAACTATGATGGTCAGGACTTGGGAGAGTTTCGGCGCAATCTTGCTACCTATGGCGCAGTAAAAGTACGGTGTAGCGGCGATACAAATGGGGGTGTGGAAACTCTTGAGATAACAGTGAATGCGGATAACTATAAGGTTATTTTGGAATTATTCAAAAAAGCTTTGATTGAAAATGCTATGGGATATGATGCCAAAGATGACAGGCTTTCAGGCAATCCAAATCAGATGAATATTCAGTCAATGTATTCTGATATTGATTTGGACGCAAATGATATGGAAACAGAACTGCAAGATTCCTTTGAAGAAATCCTCTGGTTTGTCAATGTCCATCTTTTTAACACGGGACAGGGAGATTTTGCAGGAGAGAATATAAATATTATTTTTAACAGAGATATGCTGATGGACGAGGGGGCTATTATATCGAATATCAGAAATTCTGAAGGCATTCTTTCTAACCAGACACTTGTCGCCCAGCACCCTTGGATTAAGGATGTTGAAGATGAGATGCAAAAGATTGAGGAAGAAAAACAGAAAGCATTAGAAGAGATAGAAAGGCAGCAGTATGAACCGTTTCCAAGAAAAGATACTATGGAAGAAGAGTAGGGGGAAATGCATTCATGCCAAACAGCAGTTATTGGAAAGAGCGGTTCAAGCAGCTTGAGGCGGCGCAGAATCGAAAAGGGGCTGATACATACCTTGAAATAGAAAATCAATACAGACAAGCACAGAAAGAGATTGAAGGGAAAATCAATACATGGTATCAACGTTTTGCCACAAATAATAATCTGTCAATGGCAGAAGCGCGCAGAATGCTTAGAGACAAGGAGCTTGCAGAGCTAAAGTGGAATGTAAAAGATTATATCAAGCAAGGGCAGGCAAATGCTTTTAATGGTCAGTGGATAAAAGAGCTGGAGAATGCTTCTGCAAGGTTCCATATATCTCGTTTGGAAGCATTAAAATTGCAGACGCAACAAAGTCTTGAACTAATGTTTGGAAACCAGCTTGACAGTATTGATACAGCAATGAAGCGAATTTATTTAGATGGCTATTATCATACTGCATACGAGCTGCAGAAAGGCTTTGGGATAGGTTGGGACATTGCAGGCTTAGACCAGAAAAAGATAGAAAAAGTAATCCGTAAGCCTTGGGCGGTAGATGGCAAAAATTTTTCAGAGCGAATATGGGGCAATAAAGAGAAACTAATTTCAGAAGTTCACAGAGAAATAACACAAGATATTATACTGGGACGGGACCCGCAAAAAGCAATTGACAATATATCCAAAAAAATGAATACATCGAAAGTGAATGCAGGCCGACTCATTATGACAGAGGAGGCTTATTTTAGTTCTGCGGCACAGAAGGATTGTTTTCAGGATTTGGGTGTAGAACAATATGAGATTGTGGCAACGCTGGATTCGCATACTTCTGATATATGCCAGAATCTTGATGGGCAAGTGTTCCCTATGAAGGACTTTGAACCAGGAGTGACCGCACCCCCGTTTCATGTTTACTGTAGATCTACCACAGTACCATATTTTGAGGAAGATTTCGGACAGGTTGGGAAGCGTGCCGCAAGAGGAGAGCACAGATTCCTGATGAGAAAATAAGGAGTGCTAATGAAGAGTTTAGTAAAGTTATATATAATAGTGAACCAACACCAATTAGTAATAAGATGATACTATATAATGAAGCTACACAATATGAGTTAAATGAAAAATTGGATGCACCGTTTGGATATAACCCAGAATTGGATGTAATTCAGTACAATCCATCAGTACAGAACTATGAATTTTATGATATGAATTTTGTGCAAGCACATGAGCTATCGCACAGAATAGATACGCTTGATTACTATAGCTGGGAAAATGAAAAATTTGTTCAGGCAATTGAAAATACACGAGAAAAAGTATATAATAGAAAACTAATTGCAGAATGGTTTTCAGAAGGTAGAAAATACGAAGACGAGATGGCTTTATCTGATATTTTTAGTGCATTATCAGATGGTAAGTTGAATGAGGTTTTATGTGGTGGTCATGAGCTAGAGTATTGGTTGGAAGATAGAACACATGCCAGCAAAGAGATATTTGCTAATATTACAAGCATTGAGATATTGGGTTATAAGAGCAAGGCGGAGTTCAATGGGATTTTGGAGGAAATATATAAAGCATACAAGGAGATGGTTAGATAAATGAAGATATTAAGTATTATTAGGCGTGATGAGGAAATACAACAGCTACGTCAGGAGTGGAAAGAGAAATTTACAAGGTCATTTCCTGTATGGAATTATGATTGTTATGGTGGTATTGACGATTTTAAGCAAAGAATTAAGATGGCATTAGAAGTTGGTGATCCGAAAAGCATATGTGAAACTTGTTCGCACAAAAGGTGTAAAATACTTTAATGTGTAGAAAAAAGTATTCTTTTAGAAATTTTTCTATTAAAAGATTTTCGGTTTGTTTCAGAGTATCAGGGAAGGTTATATATGTCGGATTGGTCAGAAATTTATGATGAAAATTGGAATATCAAATCTGAGATATTACAAGAGTTTATGTCAGAACCATTCAGAGAATACATTCAAAATCTAAGACAGATGAAGGAAAAATTTCCGCAATTTTATCAGATGATAGAGGAGGCACTGAAATGACTCAAAAAGAAAAACTGCTTCAAATGAAGTCATATGAAGAATTTGATAGGAACAGGGAATTGTTTAAAGGCATGAAACCAGATAAGGATATTATAGAACACTTATCAAGAATCACACCAAAGTCACCAAATCCACAAGAAGAACTTTATAAAATTCCAAGGAGTGAAGGTGGGAGTATAGGGAGTTGCTTAGAAAGTAAAGGTGGGAGTATAGGGAAAACGTAGAGAGGAGAGTTTCTTTAGTGCTTCTGCTACAGGAAATATTTCCATATGCTTATAGAGAATTTTTGAAGATGATAGGTGAAATGAAATGACAGAAGATCAGATTCCAAAGTTTTTAAGGATAATACCTAATGAAGAAGAAAAAGAATTATCAAGATTTGACAAGATGCTTGACAAATATGAAAAGAAGTTTGGGGAACATGTAGGTACAGAACCATCTAGCTGGTCGGAAGATGAATGGTGTGAGATTTTAGAAAAATGTCTTCATGTGGGTAGGACGGTTGATGAATTGTTAGGAGTTGATGAATGTGATGATTGGTATGATTGAATTTATTGTTCACAAACATTGGAATATGATTTGACAGTGAATAATGAATCGAGAAGAATTTATTAAGAGTATGGTGAGTGTATGAGGAATGAGTCAGGTAGAACGTGAAATAGCAATAAAAAAGGCAAGGATTGATGATTTGCTGATGAAAGTTTCTTTCGTGCCGCTTGAACAGTTTTTTGATTCTGACAGTAATATGTTGTTGGATGAAAAAATTGAGGTTCTGACAGCATTGAAAGAAGGTAAACACATTTCTGACATACCGAACTTTTATGACATTTTAGAGTTATACCCCAAGAAGGGCACACACTGGGATTGAAAGCATCGTCATTCAGGCGGTATTTTTTAGAAATGAAAATGCATAGTAGGATTGTGGAAGAGGTAATTGCCACACTACACCCAGAGAACAGCGAAGTATTTATGCTGTCTGTCAGATGCAGACATAAGCTTGCTGTAAGAAATACTGATTTACAAAAAACACTTTAGAAAGTTATCTTTCGGAGGTGCTTTTTTTATGCCTTTTTCTGGCAGGCGTAAAAGAACGGAAGAAAGGAGAAAAAATGAAGAAAGAAGAATTTGTTGCCCTTGGTATCAGCGAGGAATTAGCCGCCAAAGCGGAAAAAGCTTCACAGGAAGAATTAAAGAGCTATGTGGAAAAGTCAAAGCATGATGAAGTTGTGGGGGAAAATAAAACCTTGAAACAGTCTGTTTCTGACCGTGACAAGCAGCTCGACACGCTAAAAGCTGCAAGTGGGGACAACGAAGAACTGAAAAAGCAGATTGAGACCATGAAACAACAGAATGCTGAGCAGGAAAAGGCGCACAAGGCAGAATTGGCGCAGCTTCGCCTTGACAACGCCATTGATACAGCCTTAACTGCTGCTGGGGCAAAGAATGGAAAAGCGGTGAAAGCTTTGATTGATGTCTCTAAAGTGAAATTAGGCGAAGATGGCAAATTGTCTGGTTGGGAGGAACAGTTGGCAGCAGTACAGAAATCAGACGCCTATTTGTTTACAGAGAAGCAGAAAACAAATAATTTCAGAGGATTTCAGCCGGGAGCATCTGGCGATATAAAACCAGATACCAAGGTTGATATGTCTAAAATGACCTATGAAGAGCTGACAGCTTACATTGAAAATAACCTTGATGCCCAGTAATAAAGTTTTTTCAGAAAGGAAGGATTAACAGATGGCAAAATTTGATTCAAAGAGTTTTAATGAAAGAGCATTTGGAAAATATATGTCCGCAGTTCCAAATGTAAAATTGAATAAGCTGAGAGAATCCAGAGCGATTGTCGGTGATGCAAGACTGCGGGAAACTTTTAAGAACAACGCCCAGACAGGAACAGTATACGCGACAATTCCATATTTTGGACTTATTTTGGACTTATTGGTGGCAGTTCGCAGAATTATGATGGTGTAAATGATTTGCAGTCAGAGACTACCACCACTTTTGAACAAGGTGTGTTTACCTATGGCAGAATGAACGGCTGGACGGAAGCGGATTTTAGCTATGATGTGACAGGTGGCGTAGATTTTATGGCAAATGTCAGAAACCAGATCAATACTTATTGGAATGGTGATGACCAAAATACATTCCTTGCAATCCTAAAAGGTATTTTCAGCATGGCATCTACAGGAAAAGGGGCAGTTAAGACAGCAAATGCAGAGTTTGTGGAACAGCATACGTTCGATATTAGTGCGCCTGAAGGCGGGGACACTACAGAAGGTATGTGCATGAGTGCTACAACACTAAACAGTGCGATTCAGAAACCATGTGGGGACAACAAGCATCGGTTTTCCTTAGTAATCTGTCACAGTGTAGTTTCAACGAATCTGGAAAACTTAAAATTAATTGCTTATCTAAAATATACTGATGCAGAAGGGATTGAGCGCGATCTTGGAATGGCGACATGGAATGGCAGACTGGTTCTTATTGATGATTCCATGCCAGCAGAAGTTATTCCGGCTGTGGAGAGCACAGAGGACGTGACAGGACATGGGGCGTATACAGTATATACTACTTACATCTTGGGCGAAGGTGCTATTGGATTTGAAGATGTTGGGGCTAAAGTGCCTTATGAGATGGTTCGTGAGGCAAAAACAAGAGGTGGTCAGGATACACTTATATCAAGAAAGCGCCATGCTGTAAGTGTTGCGGGTATTTCTTATCTAAGAGCTTCACAAGCAACAAACAGCCCAACCAATGCGGAACTGGAAAAGGAAGAAAATTGGTCGCTGGTAAATGATGATAAGAAAGCAATTGAACATAAGGCAGTACCAATCGCCCGCATTATATCGAGAGGATAATAAAAGGAAGGTGGCACTATGCTAGACATGGTGAAAGAACGACTTGAATCGTTTGGCTGTGTTTTAAATGCTGGTGATGAAGCTTTGATAACCTTCTCTGTGCAAAAGGTTGAGAATACCGTAAAAAATGACTGCAACGTTCTTTCTGTGCCAGAGGGTTTGATAAATGTTGCAACCGATATGGCGGTAGGTGAATTTCTGATGGCAAAGAAAACTTTTTCACCAGACGATATTGCAGGATTGAATCTGGACTTTGCGGTAAAGCAGATACAGGTAGGTGACACCAATACCGTGTTTGCAACCGGAGAGGCAAGCATGACACCAGAACAGAGGCTTAACAATTTGATTACCCATTTGTTGACACGTGGGCGAGATGAATTTTCCAATTACAGAAAACTGAGGTGGTAAAGGTGATAAGTGATGCAATCAAACAAGCGCGAGAAATGGCTAGGGCAGCACTAGAACAGACATATGAAGGGCGATGCACTATCATCGAATATCATGACGTAATAGAGGAAAAAACAAAGCTGTCACATGAGAAGGAAGTTATTGTATTAGAGGACAAACCTTGTAAACTTTCCTTTGAAAAGATAGACGCTGCTGTACAGACCGAGACAGCAGCGTCAGTTTCACAAAGTATTAAATTGTTTATTGCACCAGAAATTAGAGTGAGCAGCGGTTCAAAAATTATTGTCACACAGAATGGGCTAACAGAGGAGTATTCTGCAAGTGGAAAGCCAGCAATGTATTTTACACATCAAGAAATCTTGTTAAAACTGTTAAGGGGGTGGACCTGATGGGGAGAATGGGGAATTTTACTGCTTCTGATTTGAAAAGACTTCAAAATCAATTAAATAAAATTCAAACGGGAAATGCGGGGGCTTTTGCAGAGTCGTGTGCAAAAGAACTTGCTGCGCGGCTGCTTGTTAAAGTCATAAAGCGTACACCAATAGGGGATTACTCAGGAAATTCTTATACTTGTGAATCAAAACAACAACATAAAGGACATAAAGAAAATGGCAAGAAGGGTGGTACCTTAAGAAGGGGCTGGACCATTGAGGAAATCAAGAAAGAAGGTAGCGTTTATAAAGTAGATGTTATCAATAATACAGAATATGTGTCCTATGTGGAATGTGGATATAGAACAGCCAATCATAAGGGGTGGGTTCAAGGGCATTTTATGCTTACTATATCGGAACAGGAACTTCAAGAAATTGCATCAAGAGTATTGGAAAATGAAATTAAGAAGTATTTGGTGGAGTGCATGAAATGATAAATTCAATAATTAGTTCTATCAGCATTGCATTGAATGCTGAATTTGGTGATCGTTATAAAAATTATAAGGAAGAAAAAAAGCAGGATTTAGAAGAACCCTGTTTTTTTATTCAGTGTTTGAATTCAACACAAAGATTATTTTTAAACAAACGATATTTTAAGAAAAATCAGTTTTGTATTCAGTATTTTCCAGAGACAAGCAATAAAAACGAAGAATGTCTTGCAGTGGCAGAGCGTCTTTTAGAGTGTCTTGAATGCTTAACAGTAAACAGTGACTTGGTGATGGGTACAAAAATGTATTATGAAGTGGTAGATAATATTTTGCATTTTTTTGTTAACTACGATATGTTTGTCTACAAGATTGCTGAAACCATGCCAACTATGCAAAAGGTTTCAACAAAAACTTCTGTGAAAGGACAGGTGATAAAATGACAAAAAAGAAAAAAGCTGTGGAAACAGTTTCAGAGACGACAAGGGCAGCAGAAAACAAGTTTTCAAAAGAACAGTTGCTTATGTCTGAACGTTTTAGGGATAGAAGGGATATTGCAGATGCCCTTCTTGATGATGGAGTGCTGTATACAGTGAGAGATGTAGAACAAAAGGTTGAAAACTATATGAAAGGTAAGGTGAAGTAGATGGCTTTAGGAGGAGGTACATTTTTAGTACAGAACAAGGAGCTGCCAGGAACATATATCAATTTTGTTTCGGCTGCGTCTGCAAGTGCAACACTTTCCGATAGGGGGATTGCAACAATGCCTCTTGAGATGGACTGGGGCATATCAGGGGAAATATTTGAAGTGACAAATGAAGATTTTCAGAAAAACAGCAGAGATATTTTTGGATACGAATATACCAGTGATAAATTGAAAGGACTCAGAGATTTGTTTTTAAACACAAGAGTTTTTTATGGGTATCGTCTGAATGGAAATGGAAAAAAAGCAGCGAATGCACTTGCAGAAGCGTTGCATTCAGGGATTCGTGGAAATGACTTGAAAGTTGTAATTGAGATAAATGCAGACAATGATGCCCTGTTTGATGTGAAGACGATACTGGGGACAGCAGTAGTTGATGAGCAGACTGTCTCAAAGGCAGAGGAACTTGTTTGCAACAAGTTTGTGAAGTGGAAGTCTGATATTGTATTGGAAGCGTCAGCAGGGATTCCTTTATCAGGTGGCGAGAACGGAGAAATAAGTGGAGCAGATCATCAAATGTATTTAGACAAGGTTGAGTCATATACATTTAATGTGATGGGAGTTGCGGTGACAGATGATATCACAAAATCATTGTATACAGCATTTAATAAGCGTCTGCGTGATGAGATGGGAGTAAAGTTCCAGCTTGTTCTTTATGATTATGCAAAAGCTGATTATTTAGGTGTTATTAGTGTGAACAATAAAGTTTTAGATGATGGATGGAGCGAAGCAGCGCTTGTGCATTGGGTGACAGGTGCCACGGCTGGGTGTGCAGTTAATAAGAGTAACCAGAATAAGAAGTATGATGGCAATTTTGTTGTAGAAACTCCATATACGCAGAGTCAATTAAAAGAGGCTATTAAGGCAGGAAAGTTTACATTTCATATGGTAGGGGCAGATATCAGAGTTTTGGAGGATATCAATACTATGGTTACAACTTCTGATACACAGGGAGATATTTTTAAGGACAATCAGACAATTAGAGTGATTGACCAGATTGGCAATGATATTGCAGTACTTTTCAATACAAAATATCTTGGCGTTGTCCCGAATGATGCTGCGGGGCGGATTTCTCTTTGGTCTGATATTGTCAAACACCATGAACAACTTCAGGAAATTAGAGCAATTGAAAATTTCTCTGATGCAGATGTGACAGTGGAGCAAGGCAGTACAAAGAAGTCCGTTGTTGTCACGGATTTAGTAACTGTTGTAAATGCTATGAGTAAGCTATATATGAATGTCACAATAATGTAAGAAAGGAGTGAAATAAAATGAATGGTAATGTGGTAATGAAAGCCAAAGATACCGTGTTTGCAAGTCTAGCGGAGTGTTTTGTAACAATTGGAACACGCCGTTATAATTTTATGCAGGCAATCAATCTTGAGGCAAAGTTTGAAAAGAATAAGACAGAGGTTCCAATCCTTGGCAAGACAGGAAAGGGAAATAAGGCAACTGGATGGAAGGGTACAGGAAGCGCTACATTTCATTATAATACGTCTATATTTCGACAGATGATGCTTCAGTACAAGGAAACAGGGGAAGATATCTATTTTGAGATTCAGATTTCCAATGAGGATAAGACCTCAGCAGTAGGACGCCAGACTATGATTTTAATGGATTGTAATATTGATGGTGGAATTCTTGCAAAGTTTGATGCAGATGGAGAATATTTGGAGGAAGATATGGATTTCACCTTTGAGGATTTCAAGATGCCTGAAACATTTAAAGACTTGGAAGGTTTTTTGACGAACTAAGGAGTGTGGCGAGTAGGGAAAGTTTTCCCTACTCGATTTATCAATAAAGTAGAAGGAGAGTACAAAAATGTCCAGATTTAGCAAATTTATGAGAGAAAACAAAGCTGAAAAAAAGAATGGGTTTTATGCACCGACAAAATCTCTTTGTGATGAGAACGGAAAACCGCTTGAATGGGAGTTTCGACATATTACATCAAAAGACAATGAAGGATTAAGAGATGAATGTACGATTGAAGTGCCCATTACAGGAAAGCCGAATGTGTTTCGACCAAAGGTTCTTTCTAGTAAGTATATCAAGAAAATGATTACTGCGTCGGTAGTTCTGCCTGATTTATATGATGCAGAATTGCAGGATTCTTATGGGGTAAGTACACCAGAAGATTTGCTATTTGCAATGGTAGATGATCCAGGTGAATATAACGAATTAGCGGCTTTTGTGCAAAAGTTTCAAGGATTTGATACAACATTTGATGACAAGGTGGAACAAGCAAAAAACTAATAGAAGAAGGGGATGGGGAAGCGAACTTTGCTTACTATGCCCTTCTAAAATTACATATTTTACCTTCTGTTTTTCTAGCGATGGAAGAAAGAGAAAAAGCCTTTGTGATAGCTTCCATTAAGTTAAAATTGGAAGATGACAAGAAAAAAGAGAAGGAAATGAAGCACCAAACAAGTAAGGGGAAGAAAGGCAGGCGGTGATATGGGAAGCATAAGGTCTTCAATTGAATTACAAGATAATTTCACCAATGTTTTAATGAATGTTATCAGTGCAGTCAGAATGTCTGCCTCTACAATGGAACAGATGCAGTCAGCGATGAATGGGTCTATTGATACGTCTGCAATTCAGGGGATACGAGATCAAATAAATCAGGCGACAATAGCGACACAACAGTTGGTTGCTGCAATGCGGAATATGTCAGCGCCTCAAATACAACAAACTTCTACTCCAAATTGGGTAAACCAGAGTACAATACAAGTTTCAACCAATACAGGAATACAGCGCTTAACAGATGAAATGAGCTCTTTAAATCAAATGTCGGGAGAAGTTTTTCGCGGTCAACAACGAATTGACAATCAGGCATTAAATATGAATATATTACCACGAAATGCTTCGTGGGATATTAATGATATCAGCCAGAGGGTTACAGCGTTATCTCAGCACTTGCAAAATCTGCAAGGATATGATGTGAACCTTTTAGGGAATGATGGAGCAGAACAGATAAGCAGGCAATATGAAACCATTAGAACGAATATGAACGGTATAATTAACTTGCAGGCGCAGTTAGATCAGGCGATACAAGAGGGAGATGTATCTGGTTTGAATCAGGGATACAATCAGTTGAATCAAATGATTGTACAGGTAGAACAGCAGGCAAGAAATACCCAACAAGTATTAAATAGTCTTACAAATATAGAGTGGCATTCTCCTGGTGTAGAGATATTTACAGGAAATGGAACAGAGCGATTCCAACAGGAAGTTCAGAGTGCAAACAATATGTTAAACACTTTGAATAACACACAGGCATCAATTGCGACAAGAGCAGCACAAGTCAATATTTTTCCGCCGAATATGATGGCAGATATAAATAACATGCAGAACCGTTTACAAGCGATACAGACAAGGATTCAGGCAATAGAAAGCAATCCTGTGAATATGGGAACAGATACAGCAAATGCGGAATTAGAACAGTTGCGTTCACAGCTTTATCAGGCAGTACAAGAACAGGAATCAATGAATCGTGCTGTTCAAAATATGGATATCCAAGCAGCAAATCAATCTTATTTGAGATTACAACAGGTCATAGGTGGTACAGAAAGACATATTCGAGACAATGTGGATGAGCAGGGGAGATTTAATAATACAATTCAGGAAGGAACAGGCAGTGCTGCAGGATTGAAAAGCATAATTGCAAATGTTGTTGATGGTTTTGATGGAATGGCAGTTCTTGATAAGGCAAAAAGTTGGATTGAGGATTGTACAGCAGCATTTAACACACAATTAAGTACAAATACACAACTAATTACTGCTTTAACAAATATATTAGACAAAGATTATGTGGCACAATTTGAAGTGGATGCTGGTGCTGATACAACAGTAGCAGTTAATGAAATTAATGATATTCAAAATAGAATTGATGAAATTGCTGTTCCTGTAACAGCAGAGGAGAAAGCACTAACTACTGCGTATAATGAGATTACAGCAAAGGCGAGCGAGATTCAGGGACGTGGAATTTATAGTGATGAGGTTATGATTGCTGGTGCTACTGAATTTACTACGTATTTTTCGGATATAGATGCAATAACAATGATGATGGATACATTGTCAAATTATGCAGTTGGAATGTCTGGAGGGGGTGCGTTGGATTCCTCTGCCATGATAGGGTATGCTACAGAGCTAGGTGAGATCATGTCTGGCTCATATGAGGCTATAACCAATAAAGGATTTGAATTTACAGATGCACAGAAAGCTATTTTTGAGGGGGAGGCATCAAGGCAGCAGATAGTTTCTACCTTGGGGGAAGAATACCTCGAAATGTCATCTGACATGCAGGCGGCAGCAGTGATTTCACAAGTGATTGGTGAGAAATGGGGCGGATTGTATGAGATAATAAGTAATACTCCTGAGGGAAAAATTATTCAGATGAATAATAATTGGAGAAATATGAAGGAGGTTGTAGGTGGACAATTATATCCTTATGTACTTTTGTTTGTGGATGCAATTACTGAGAATTGGGGAACAATTCAGGTAGTAATCGACGCGATCACACTTGGATTACAATATATGCTTGGATTTTTCTCATGGTTAGTGGAAGGTGCAATTGGTTTCGCACAAGTGATAATCGATAACTGGAGCTGGATTAGTCCTATTATTTATGGGATTATTGGGGCTTTGGCGCTATATTATGTTTGGCAGACGTTATGTGCTATAGCAACAGGGGTTTCGAGTGCAGCACAGGAGATTCTGAATACAGTTATGAGCGCAAATCCTATTATGATAGTAGTATTTGCAATTATCGCTTTAATTGTTTTATTTTATGCTGCGGTAGCAGCCGTTAATAAATTTGCGGGAACTTCGATTTCGGCAACAGGGATTATCTGTGGTGCTTTTATGGCTGTAGGAGCTTTTATATTGAATGTTATAATTGGAGCGTTAAATGCAATGATTCAAGCAGTATGGTCAAATTTTGTAGAACCTTTTATTGGAATCATTGAATTTGTTCTGAATGTTGCAAATGGTGGATTTAACAGTTTTGGCGATGCAGTTGCAAATCTGATAGGACAGATTATTTCATGGTTTCTTTCTTTGGGGAAGGTTGTGACAAAGATTGTCGATGCAATTTTCGGAACGGATTGGACTTCAGGTCTTAACGAACTGCAAAGCAAGGTACTTGAGTGGGGGAAAAATGACAATGCAATTACTTTAGAACGTACAGCACCCTCTATAGATTCACGATTTGAATATAACACTGCCTGGGATATTGGTTATTCGTTCGGTGAGGGAATTGATGAAAAAATAGCGAACTTCGATCCTTCTTTGTTGTTTGGTACTACTGACATTCCTTCTGCAGATGATTACGCAGGTGCATTGACAGCAGGAGAAATCGGAAGCGGCATTGATGATATTTCTGGAAATACAGGCGCTATGGCTGATGCTATGGATATAACTAAGGAAGAATTGAAATACCTTCGAGACATAGCAGAACAGGAAATAATAAACCGTTTCACTACCGCTGAAATTAATATTGAACAGACAAATCACAATACAATTGGCGGCAAAATGGATTTGGATGGCATTGTTTCTGGGCTGACAGATGTTATGTATGAAGCTGTTGATATTTCTGCGGAAGGAGTGCATATATAATGGCAAAAAGCGGATATGATTTTTATTTGGATAAATGTCTGTTGCCAATAGCTCCATCAAAACTTGCTATTAAGATTAACAATACAAATAAAACGATTACTATGATAGATGATGGAGAGATAAATATTTTGAAAAAAGCAGGTTTAACAGATATTGAATTTGAATGCTGTATACCACAAGTACAATATCCGTTTGCTGTGTATAAATCAGGATTTAGGCAGGCAGATTTTTTCCTTGGCTATTTCGAGTTTCTTAAAATAAGAAACAGACCATTTCAATTTATTGTATGTAGAAGAAAACCTACAGGGAGTAGGCTATTTGACACAAATATAAGGGTATCTATGGAAGACTATACAATTACAGAAGATGCAAAAAACGGATTGGATATTATGGTTAAAATAAATCTGAAACAATGGAAGGATTATGGCACCAAAACAATAAAAATTAACTCTGAGGCAGAGAATTCGCAGGCAAGTATAGAGCAGCAGCGAGAATCGGATGCTTTGACTACAACGCAAACTTATACTGTGGTAAAGGGAGATTGTCTTTGGAATATTGCAAAAAAATTCTATGGCAATGGAAGCAAATATACAGTGATCTATAATGCAAATAAAGTCGTAATAGGGGGGAATCCAAATTTAATTTATCCAGGGCAAGTATTAACAATTCCAGCAGTTTAGGAAATGGAGGTCAAATGAGTGTTGAATTATTGATTGGAAATGAACTTAGAACAAAATTATATATTCCAGTAATAGAAGAAGGGGTTGAATGGACTACAGAACGGAAGAATACTCCAGGCAAGTTGACTTTTAAAGCCTTAAAAGATGATATTCTTGATTTTTCAGAAGGAAGTGAAGTCAGAATGTGGAATAACGGTGATACTATCTTTTCCGGTTTTGTGTTCAAGCAACAGAGGGATAGAGAACAGTTAATCACTGTTACAGCCTATGATCAGTTGCGCTATCTGAAAAACAAGGATACTATTGTTTATGAAAATAAGACAGCAGACCAGTTTCTGTGCATGGTGGCAGCAGATTACGCACTAAATGTTGGGGTATTGGAAAATACGAAGTATGTTATTGAATCGAGAGTTGAAGAAAATACTTCTCTTTTTGAGATGGTGGAAAATGCACTTGATTTGACCTTGACAAACACTGGAGAAATGTTTGTTCTTTATGATGATTTTGGCCAACTAATGTTAAGACCATTATCTTCTATGAGAGTTGGAAATCAAGGGGCTTACTTGATGGTAGATGAAGAAACAGGTGAAAATTTTGAATATATATCTAGTATTGATGATAACACCTACAATAAGATAAAGTTAGCATATGATAATGAAGATACTGGGGGTCGGGAAGTGTACACTGCACAGGATTGTAGCAACATTAACAAGTGGGGAATTCTTCAATATTTTGATACATTGAATAAAGGGGAAAATGGTCAGGCGAAAGCGGATGCACTTTTAAAGCTATATAATAAGAAAACTCGCAATCTGAAGCTTACCAACATTTTAGGGGATAATCGAGTAAGGGCTGGTAGCATGATTGTTGTAAATCTCGATTTGAAAGATGTGAAAATAAGAAATTTCATGTTAGTGGAAAGTTGCAAGCATATCTACAAGGAAAATGAACACTGGATGGATTTGACGCTTAGAGGGGGTGAATTTGTTGGGTGATGCAAATGGACTTGTGGAAGCAATGAAGATAGCAGCACGAAACGAAAGGGAATCTTCAAAACCTGTTGATGTTTATTTTGGGGAAGTTATTTCAAAATCCCCTTTGAAAATAAACGTGGAGCAGAAGATGATTCTTGGGGAAGCACAACTTATCCTGACAAGAAATGTAACAGATTACACGACAACTGCATCTGTACAGTGGGCGAGTGGAAAGAACGTCTTTCAGATCTATAATGCACTGAAAGCGGGTGAAAAAGTAATACTTATCAGACAGCAGGGAGGTCAAAAGTTTATTGTAATTGATCGGATAGGGGGTAAATGATGATTCCTTCAACAATTGGATTTTTGGATAGAGATTTCGAGATTAAGAAAGAACATAGTTTTACCTATAAGATGCAATCAAAAGAAAACCTTATTCGTGGGTATACTGATGGACTGGAAGCAGTAAAACAGTCCATTTTTAAAATTATTATGACAGAACGCTATCAATATATCATGTATAGTTGGAATTATGGGATTGAACTTGTTGACCTTTTTGGAGAACCTGTTTCCTATGTTTGCCCAGAATTAAAGCGACGTATTTCGGAAGCCCTTCTTTGGGATGACCGCATCAAAAGTGTCGACAACTTTAAATTCGACTTTCCACAGAAAGGCGTTATTTGTGTATCTTTCATAGCACATACTATTTTTGGAGATGTGCAGGCAGAGAGAGAGGTGAATTATTAATGTATGAAAATATCACTTATGAATCTATACTTGAAAGAATGCTTGCGCGCGTGCCCGATAAGTTTGATAAGCGAGAAGGTTCGGTCATTTGGGATACCCATTCCCCTACGGCTATTGAATTACAGATTTTGTATTTGGAACTTGATGTTATTCTGAAAGAAGCTTATGGTGATTCGGCTTCAAGGGAATTTTTAATTTTGCGTTGCAAGGAACGGGGGATATATCCTTATAAAGCAACAAGGACCATATTAAAGGGAGTATTTGCGCCAGAAAATATTGATGTCACTGGGAAAAGGTTTAATATTGGCGATATAAACTATATTGTAGTCAGAAAAATTGCAGATGGCGAATATCAAGTTGAATGTGAAACGGCCGGAAAAATTGGTAATCAATTTTTGGGGACAATGATTCCTATGGAGTATATAAAAGGGTTGCAGTCCGCTGAATTAACAGAGATTTTAATACCAGGGGAAGACGAAGAGGAAACAGAAGATTTGCGGCAAAGGTATTTTTCTTCTTTTGATGAAAACGCTTTTGGCGGGAACCAAACTGATTATCTGGAAAAGACAAATGCCATACCAGGAGTAGGTCGGACAAAGGTGACAAGGGTATGGAATGCTGATATTTCCCCTACAGATATGATACCAGAAGAAAGCGTGGAAACATGGTATAACGGTATTAAGGAGACACTTAGCAAAGATGTTCGTAGCTGGCTGGATTCTGTTTTTTATGCTGGGAAACAAAAGAAGTTGACAAATGGGGGAACAGTTCTTTTGACAATTATTAATTCTGAATTTGGGCCAGCTTCGGATGCTCTTATTCAGACTGTTCAGACTGTTATTGATCCAGAAGAAAATGCTGGTGAGGGTTATGGACTTGCACCTATTGGCCATGTGGTGAAAGTAGAGAGCGCAAAAGCAAAAGAGATCACAATCAAAACAATCTTGACCTTTGAATCAGGGTATGGCTGGAATAATCTTCAAAGCCTTATAGAAGATGCTATTTCTGGCTATTTTTTGGAACTAAGAAAGGAATGGGCTGATACTTCATATCTGGTAGTAAGAATTAGTCAGATTGACAATCGGATTTTAAGTGTTCCAGGGATTGTTGATGTTCAAAATACTTTAATTAATGATAAAAGGAGCAATTTGAACCTTGGGAAATATGAAATCCCAGTGCTTGGGGGTATAAGTGAATGATTAGAGAAGTTGATCTTGTTTCATACCTTCCTCCATTCATAGCAGAATATAAGGAAACCAATGTCACTCTGACAGCGGAGAATCCAGAATTTGTACTTGTATGGGAAGCGGCTGAAAAGGTATTAAAAAATGAATTTATTGAAACTGCTGATGAGTATGGAATATCAAAATTTGAAAAGTTGTTATCTATTATACCAGCAAAGGAAGATACAATTCAGATTCGCCGTGCGCGTGTGCAGGCTGGATGGTTTATAAGGCTTCCATATACATGGCGTATGTTATTACAAAAGCTTACACAAATTTGTGGAACTGTAACAATTATATTGAAGGACAGTTATTTGATTTATCTGAAAATAGAAGTTGAACTACAATGGCAAATTGACAGCATCATTAATGTAGTATCGAGAATGTTGCCATGTAATATGAGAATTTCTGTAAGAAATGTGTTATCACTGGATTTGGAGAATCCCGCGCCAATGATAAAACCAGGTTGGATTAATTATGAATTAGAGTATAGGGGCAAAATACTACATAGTGAAAATAGCATATTGTTTAAGAGATTACTTATCCTTATACAATTATCTTTTTGGAATAATGATTTATATAATGCAAAAAGAAAATATAATGGTATGTTACGGTATAATGCAAAAAGAAATTATAGATTGCGCGTTAGGATAAAGAGTGTATTTGAATTGTATTTGAAATCTGATTTTAGCTTTGCTCAAAGATTACAAACGCTAATACAATATTATGATATAAATGTAAAGTATGGTATATTTCATAGATATACTATTAAGAGGTTAAATACATTACAAAGATATAGAATAAATATGCGAGCAGTTTTGAAGGAACCAGCAAATATTGTGGACCATATGTCTATTGAAACTTGTAGAAATGTAGTGAGTTATAATGGTTCCCGAAGATATAATGGAACAATGAAATATAATGCGTTATATAGAAAGGAGACAGTGGAATGAGTGCAAATAAAAATGTTGTAATAACAAAAGTAGCAAGAATGAAACTTGTACAGGCAAGAGCAGGAGCGGCAGTGCTGCCACATATTGTCGGTATGGCATTTGGGAATGGGGGTGTAAATGCAGATGGCAGTGTTATAAATCCGTCTGACAATCAGGAAGTGCTTGTAAATGAATTATATAGGAAAGCAATTGACAAATACAGTTTTCCAACGGATACAACTTGCAGATATGAATGTACTTTGCGTGCCGATGAGCTCGCAGGAGAGGAAATCAGTGAAGTTGGACTGTATGATGAAGATAACGATATTGTTTGCATTAAGAATTTTACCCGAAAAGGTAAGGATGATGATGTTGAACAAACTTATGTTTTAGATGATATTTTTTGAAATGTGGAAAGGAGAGTATCATGCGAGATTATAGTGTTGAGAATCCTATCTTTTCTGATAAAATTAGCATTGTAGAAGAAGACGATTTGGTAAGTGCTGAAAATGATACGGCAGCGTCAAAGCAGTTGCTACAGAATGATTTAGTTCTTCTGGCACGAATGGACAAGTACCTTGGGGGTGATGACAATACAGAGGGACCAGAATTTGCAGAAGGCATTCAGTCAGAAGATGTTATCGGTGCAATAAACGAGGTTTTTACGCTTGGCAGTGAGAAGAAAAAACAGCTTGTGGAAAATCTTACTGCCTTGGGAATTACAGCCTCCACAAATGAGACATGGGAAACGCTGCTAGGAAAAGTATTGAATTTGATAAATACATCTAGCGATACAGTTACAGCAGAGACACTTTTGAGTGGATATACAGCACATAACGCTGCTGGAACAAAGATTACAGGTACCCTTGCAGATAAGACAGGTACAATGGACCACAGTGCAAGTGCCTCTTTAGATACGGCAAACAAGCGTATAAAGTTAAAAGTACCAGCATCAGGGAAATATAGTGTAGAAAACTATCTGTATGCTGCATACACCACAATTGCGAATCTAATTGGTCTTACAGCAGCAAAGCTTGTAAAGGGGAATACAATATTAGGAATAACAGGCAATAACAATAATATGGATACTAGTGGAGCAGATGCAGGAGCAGGAGATATTTTAGCTGGAAAAAAGGCTGGGGTAAAGGGCAGCTTAATTACAGGCACCCTTGCGGATAAGACAGGTACAACAGACCACAGTGCAAGTGCTTCTTTAGATACGGCAAACAAGCGTATAAAGTTAAAAGTACCAGCAACAGGAAAATATAGTGTAGGAAACTATCTGTATACTACATACACCACAATTGCAAATCTAATTGGTCTTACAGCAGCAAAGCTTGTAAAGGGGAATACAATATTAGGAATAACAGGCAATAACAATAATATGGATACTAGTGGAGCAGATGCAGGAGCAGGAGATATTTTAGCTGGAAAAAAGGCTGGGGTAAAGGGCAGCTTAATTACAGGCACAATGACAGATAGAGGAACGTGGATAGGAGAAACTACAGGGAGTGGCAACGTGGCAATTCCAAGTGGTCGCCATAATGGACAGGGGTATGTATCTGGTGCAGGTGCATATAATAAAGGTGTTACAGACGCAGATGCCCGAGTAAATACAAACAGCGCCAACTATAAAGGCGGATATAATGCGGGTGTAAGCACCGCTGATGGGCGAGTAAATGCAGACAGTGCCAACTATAAAGGTGGATATAATGCGGGTGTAAGCGCGACTAAAAAGGGAACAGCAGGGGCAGGAGACGTTCTGGCTGGAAAAACCTTTACAAATAGCAGTAGTGTAGGTGCAAGCGGAACAATGCCAAACAAGGGAAACACAACACAAGATGCTACAGCCACACAAGATGATACCTATACATATCTGACAGTGCCAGTATCAGGATATTACAATACAGCCAGCAAGCTTAGGACAAAAAATAGTAATTTACAGCAAAAGTTTTATATTCCAAATCCTTTCTGGTTATGTGTA
>ERZ778513.118-NODE-118-length-70762-cov-50.065481_pt1 | contig 70762 bp, 72 predicted proteins | sample MGYA00510345_ERZ778513 | MGnify/ENA primary metagenome ERZ778513 (study PRJEB29527, sample SAMN07138966) | mouse gut metagenome | material: feces | host: mouse | place: China:Nanjing | collected 2016-01-25 ... | reverse complement strand
TAAAAGGTTAAAGTCGCTGCTTGGATTAGGCAGTATACCAACGAAAACAAAAGAAGCAGGAGAAACATGGATAAATGGGAAAATCCTGCTGTCCCTTCTGACTGAAAAATATCTTGGGGATATTGATTTTTCCCCCTCTTGGAACATCCGAAGCGAACCGGAGTATATGGAGAGAGACGAAGCTGGTATCCTTTATTATTTTTATGATGATATTACCGAATATACAAACGATGAGCCTTGACATTCTGGAACTGGTGAAGATAGCTTTTATTGAAAAACGAAAACATACCCGACAGCAGCTTCTTTACTTTTTATAAAGTTAGTGCATATGGGGGCAGCCTCCCTGGTTATGAGAGAGAAACTGTTGGCTTATATGGAAATGGCCGAGTATCAGTTACCACTGCTTCCTATGGTGGCAGCCATGATTGGTTTCTGCCTCTGCACCTGCCCCATCACTGCGCCTTCCATCAGCCTGGAGGGAAAATACCTCTGGATTTTGCGGGAATCTCCTATAGAGGAAAGCTCCCTGATCTGGGTTAAAGTTGGCTTTCAACTTCTGCTGACCCTGCCCTGTACGGTAATTGCCGGGATGTGTATTACGATTGCTTTTGGTTTTTCTTTGTGGCAGGGAGCGGTTCTGCTCACCGCCACAGTGCTTTTCGCCGTAGGGCATGCTACCTTTGGAATGCTTATGGGTCTGTGCTTTCCGAAGCTTGACGCGGTGAATGAAACGGTCGTTATCAAACAGTCTATGGCCACAGTATTGGCAATGTTTGGCTCCATGGCATTACTGGGGGTTGCAGCGGGATTTTATTATCTGGGCAGTAAGACAGCTTCCTGGACCGCGCTGGCGCTGCCCATAGGGGTATTTGCTTTGTTTGCGGCGGTATGTATCGGGATTCTTGTCAGACAGGGACCATCACTGCTGAGAAAACTATAGACAAAAAACAGATACAGGGGGTTTAGATGTTCAGATGAACGGAAAATTTTTTACGCTGCCGGAAGAAAAGCAGAAACGGATCATCAATGCTGCGTATGTGGTATTTGCCAACAGCAGTTACAAAAAGGCATCCATGTCCCGGATTGCGGCTGCCGGCGGGATATCAAAGTCCCTGCTGTTCCATTACTTCCAGAATAAGAAGGAGCTGTATTTATACCTCTGGGAAAATATCAACAGGATATCCTGTGAAATAGAATTGAAGTATTACGAGGAAACAACGGATTTCTTTGAGATTATCACTCAGAAAATTCTGGCAAGATGTGAGTTTATGAGAACGGCTCCAGATGAATATTTATTTTCCATACGGGCCCTTTTTGCGGAACCTTTGGAAATCAGGGAGGCAACCGAAAAGTCATATAAAAAAGCATATGAAGATGCAGCAGGTGAGCTGCTGGGCTCCGTGGATCTTTCCGTGTTTCGCCTAGGTGTTGACGTGAGAATGCTGCTGGAGGAGATTGACAGCTATCTGTTTCACAGTCTCTGGCAGATGCTATCCGCCGGGAAACTGGACCCAGACGGTCTGGAAAGGGATTTTTTGAAACGAGTCGGGCAATGGAGAATTGCTTATTTGAAGTAGGCTGCATTGTGGGGAGAAGAACAATGGATATCATTTTATTTGTGGGCATAATCATCTACCTTATTATAACGGCATATACAGGGTATGCGGCAATAGAAAAATTAAAAGGGAATGAGCTGTCACAAGAAAAACGGATACAAAGATATCGGTTTTCCTTTCTGTGGAATGTGGTTTCCGGGGGGTGTTGTTATGTTACTTATTGTTATGGAACCAGCTATCCTGGAGGAAATAGGATTCCGATCTATCAGCTTTTTGCAAGGAAGCCATAGGTATCTGGCATTTGGCACATGGATTCTATGCGGTCTGCTGAGTACGGTATTTATTTTTCAGATAGCTGCGTTTTTAATAAATCCGTCCTACAGGGACTCTGTTTCGAAACAGATAAAGGAAAAAACACATTCAGGAAAAGTCTATAATCGTGTTATAAACGGACTTATTCCAAGAAGCAGGCGGGAGAAGGGGTATTTTACTGCAACGGCACTGGCAGCAAGTATCTGCGAAGAGATTGTATTCAGGGGATTTTTGCTGTATGTTTTGAGGAGAATTTTTCCGGAACTATCGCCATTTCTTCTGGCAGCTCTGGCAGGTGTCTGCTTTGGGGCAGCCCATTTTTATCAAGGTATCAAAGGCGTGATAAAAACAGGGCTTCTGGGTATATTGTTCGGATTTTTGTATATCAGCACAGGTTCATTGTATTTATGTATGGCAGTTCATTTCCTGTTTGATATTTCAGCCGCATTTTTATGTGAGGAGGACAAACATGAGGTTTGAAGCCGTGATTTTTGACCTGGATGGTACACTGCTTGATTCGATGGATGTCTGGGAGCAGATTGATATTTGTTTTCTTCAGAAGCGTAGACTGCCGGTTCCGGCAGATTATGTGGCTGAAATCTGTGCCCGCAGCTTTGAGGAAGCAGCGCAGTATACAGTAGACTTATTTGGACTTTCCGAAAAATCGGAGGATATCATCAGGGAATGGAATGAGATGGCTGTTTATGAATATGCCCATCATGTGAAACTGTCGCCATACGCACGGGAATATTTTATCGAGCTTAAAAAACGTGGCATGAAACTGGCGGTTGCTACAGGACTGCCATGAGAATTGTTTCTTCCCTGCCTGGAACATAATTCTGTTTTGGGGCTGTTTGATATTGTCCGTTCTACCGATGAAGTAAAACGTGGAAAAGAGTATCCAGATATATTTGAATTTGTGGTACAGAGATTAGGGGTAGAACCACGGCACTGTCTGGTCTTCGGGATGTTCTGCCCGCTGTTAAAAGCGCAAAACAGGCCAGAATGCTGGTATGCGCTGTATATGACAAATATTCTGCCCGGTACAGGGTGCAGATGGATCAGGCGGCGGCAGGGAAGATCATTGATGAATATATCGTGGAAATGAATAGTGAGCCGGAAACGGAAAAGATCGAAACAAAATCCGTTACACAAATTTCTCTGGAAAACGAAACGTAGGAACTGTTTTATCCGTTTGTACAGGAGGGAAAGGAAACGCTGTTTCCGTTCCGGGAATATGCGGAAGAAAACTGGTTTGAAAATGCCTAAAAGCGGATGCAGGAGGGACGCAGGCGTTTGATTGCTGAAATCATAAGGGCAGATGAATAAGGACAATGAGTGATAAAGGAGCAGACTATGAATAAAGATTGGGGTACAGAAAGTAAAATTGGGATTATATGTGCAACGGCTAGGGAACTTGTCCCATACCTGTCCGTTATGCAGAGCAGGAAAACGGATGAATGTGCAATGCATTCGTTTCATAACGGTACAATAAAGGATATATGCACAACGGCAGTTTATTCTGGCTGTGGAAAGATTAACGCATCCATTACGGCACAGCTTTTAATTGACAGATATGATGTGGATGCAATTATTTTCTCAGGAATAGCGGGCGGGATGAAAAAAGAGGTGAAGATATTTGACACAGTGGTATGTACCGCATCTTCATTCCACGATACGGATAATGAGATATACACAGATTTTCCGGTGATGAAAGTGCCGGTATTTTATGCAGATGATGGATTGACTGCACTGGCAAAGGAAGCAGCCGGAAGGATAGGGCGAAAAATACATTTTGGGTTTGCAACCACAGGGGACAGGTATATGGAGCCGATCCATCCGGACGCATTGTGCATTGATATGGAAACTGCGGCAGTGGCCCATGCCTGTTATCTGAACGGGGTTCCTTTTATAGCAGTCCGTTCCATTTCGGACAATGACAAAGAGACCGGGCAGGAGGCAATCAACAGGAATTATGATAAGGCAGTACAGCAGTCATATCAATTTGTTTCAGAAATGCTTGAGGGAATCAGATAGAAGTCAGTTATATGCAGATTTTACAGACAAAGCAGTTAAAAAAATACTATGGCGAAGCCTCCAATGTTATTCGTGTAGTGGATGATGTATCTTTTTCAGTGAACAAGGGTCAATTTGTTGCTATAGTTGGTACTTACGATTCTGGAAAATGCACCTTATTACATATGATAGGAGGATTGGACACTCCCACTTCCAGTTCTGTCCTTGTCCATGGAAAGGAACTTTCTCAGAGGAATGATGAGGAGCTTACGACATTCCGCCGCCGGAATATAGGGTTTGTTTTTCAGAACTATAACCTTGTCCCGATCTTAAACGTGTATGAGAATATCGTTTTGCTGGTGGAACTGGACGGGGGCACCGTGGACCGGGATTTTCTGGATGACGTGGTTCATGTGCTTGCACTGGAGGATAAACTGAAAAGCATGCCGAACAACCTCTCCGGTGGTCAGCAGCGGCTGTTTCTTTTCATGATAGAGGCAGAGGATCTGCTCCTGTATGGTACGGAACATTCCCGGCTTTCCGCCCCTGCCCTCCACGCATAGGACAGCGCAGAGCTGGCGGTAGAACTCCATGACGCTCACGGTGGAAAGACAGATATATTCCATGTGGTACAGGCTGGGGTTAAGGCTTTTTGCAAAGCAGCGCAGACCAAAGGACTTTCCCATGCCCGACCGGGCAGTAAAAACGCCGATCCCCCTTGTATCTTTAAGATAATCAAGCCGGTTCATCATCTCGGAGATATCCTTAGAAAGGAAGCGGTCTTTTTCACGGCACATTTGTTTATCAAAAGGATTAAACGACAGTCCATAGTAAGAACGGAACATCAGCACTCACCCCCGATCTTTGAATAATCAATGGCAGGCGGATTGTTACGCTTTGTCCTGCAGTTCTCATTTTTATCTGTCGGCCGGATTGGAAAGCGTTCTTCCTCATAAAGGATAAAGGCCTGCGACATGTCGTCCGGCAGGAAGCGGATCTCTACTCTGGAGGAGAGGAACTGCATGGGAACGTCATAAGAAACCCTGTCAATGGAGACGGTGGAATCCTTACTGACTTTGCGTGTGATGCGGTTGAGGAAGCATTCTTCGAGCCATTCCCTGGATTTTGGCATGCGGACCAAAGCATGTGTATTCTGATAACGCTGTAGGGCGTGGTGCCAATGCCGGAATGGAGCGTTGTATTATAGGAGCACATATAGTCTTTTAAAAGGCTGTCGAACTGTTTCAGGGAGGTGATGGAATCCAGGTCTAGGATATACAGCCATGTCTCCTTAAGGGTTCTAAACTGACGTTCTGTTTTGACCTTGGAAGCACCATCGCGGACCCTCGTATGAAGAAGGACAATACCAACAGCATCGCAGATGAGGGAGAGCTGCTCATTGGAGTAGCTGCCGCCGTTATCGACATAAAGTTTTGAAGGAATCCCATAAGCCGCAACCGCATCTTTAAGGACCTTCTGGAAGTTATAAGCATTATCATTATAAAAGAGTCCGCCGCCAGCCAGCAGACGGGAATGGTCATCAATGATCATGATGCAGTATACCCTCCTGCGGCATGAGGGCTTCAATACCGCCATTCTGGTAAAGGGACACACACTTACTGATGGTCTTTGGGCTGTACTGGAAGACAGAGCCGTCCGGCAGGGTGAGCGGTTTTTCGGTGATACGCTGGTAATAAGCGTTCCTGGACGCATTCGGGTACAGACCGTGGAGGACAGGGGCGATCAGTGCCAGTTTAAACTGCGCTACAGCAGCTGCATCTAAAAGTTTTTTCTGGTCGTTATTCATAGAAAATCCTCCTTTAATTGTATTTTTTGCCATTATAAAGGAAGACCTGGAGGAAAGCAGTCTCCATGTCGTGTGGTCATCAAAAAACAGTTCAGGGGATGAATGCCTGCTGGCAGTATTGTGCCGGATTTTTATGGGACTGGAGGAAGGAGACTGCAAAACGGCGGACAAATGCCGAAGTAAAATCAGAACAACAGGAATCTGTAATGATCCCTTTTATAAAAGAAAGGTCCGAAGTCTCCATGGATAAGAGGGCCCAGCCCAATGTCATTAAGTTAAGACATTGGTAAAGCTGCCCCTTACAGAGCAAGGTATATAGAAATATGTACCCTGCTCTTTTTTGTAACTTTTTTCAAAAATTCTATACTCTAAATTTTCGGGTAGTAAGATTTGCCATTACAGAAGATTCTTATGAATGTATCATTACAAATCTGCCAAAGAAAGAATTTCCGGCAGACGAGATAAAGAAAATTTATGCGATGAGATGGGGAATTGAAATATGCAATTGGGTTAAATTATATGATAGCGATTTATATATGCTGGTATTTCCTATGGAATGATATTTTTTCACCTGATGTTGAAAAGCTAATACAGAAAAATCTTTTGCCTGTCAGACCTGAGCGCTCAGACCCTCGCAAAGTCAGACACAAGTCAGCGATAAGTTTTCTGTATCGAGCAGCTTAGCTTCTACAAAAGTATATCGCTTTTTCAGACAGATAGCAACCTGTCTTTTTGTGTTACTTAAAAATAGACCAACATACACGCAAAAGACAAAAATAGGCAGAGATAGGGCTTTCCCTATCTCTGCCTGAAAGAATGTGACCACGACAATGTCTTAACTTAATGACATTGCGCGCAGCAAGGCGCAGTTTCTTGTGAATGCAGTCCTCCACTATATCAACTGCCCGGAAACACCGGATATTGCCATTCCCCAGACCATAGATAGGGCAGCAATCGAAGAAATTGTTGCGGAGATTCTGGCAGGGAAAGAGGATATAAGGCAGAATAGTTCCAGACCAGATACAGGCAGGGAGCATATGGCGGAACAGGGAACTGTAAGACCGAAAAAGGGAATGGGGGAGATGAGCCGCCAAAAGAAATGGATCAAGCAACCTTTGCATTGATTGCAGATACCATGTCAGCGTTTCGGAGCAGCTAAAAAGCACAGGGAGGTCATTTTCCGTTCTGCGCTTCCCTTTCTTCCAATGCCAGGATAAAACTGTTGATAATATCCTCCATGTGGCGGTATTGTATGGGAGGAAGGTTTGAAATCCTGGAGAGCAAAACGGAATAGTCGCCGGAGTTTATCTCGCCAAGGAGCAGGTAATCGGTGTTGATGTGGAGGGCAGAACAAACCCGGATGATATTTTCCGGGCGAAGTGCTTTTTTGCCAAGTTCCGCAGAGGAAACGGTCTGTGGAGTAATGCCCGCTTTTTCAGCCAGATCTTCCTGTGTCATACGGAGTTGTTTTCTACGGTTTAATATGCGGTTGCCAATCTGCCTTAATAAGTCATCCATTCCATTGCCTCCTTGCTTGCTATGGACTAATTTTATCTGCTATGGCACAAATGATTAAGCGGTTATAGTTGATAAAACTCTCCTATGATATATAATCAGCAGTAAGGGTAAAAATATAAGGAAATATGGAAAATATAACAGAAAAAGGAGAAGTGAAATGTTAAATGATGTGTGGTTGAAAATCGCCCAGTTTCTGGGAACTTTAAACGGAGAAAATATAAAACGGGAGAGTTATGTGCGTACCCCGGAATATGAAGCGGCTCTGGAGGCATGGAAGGAAACGGAGCAGGAGTGGGAAGTGTTTCTGGAAACCTCTGCCTGCAGGAGAGCAAGAGAAGGCAGAGGAAATGAAGGAGCGCCTGGAAGATTTTGTGTCTGCCAAGGAGAAACGAGCCTACATTCAGGGTTATGTAGACTGTGTGCAGGGATTATACCATATGGGATTATTAAAGGAAAATGAGGGATTGAAATGGACACAGACCATAGATGTTAGTTAAAAGGATACTTTAATGACATTGGCAACATTCAGGATGCATTTCACTGCAAAAAGGTTGTTTGAATGATTTAGACAGACTATAATAGCTGTTATTTCTATAAATAACAAGGAGGTATTTATGAAACTGAAAAAGGCAATGATATTATTTGGTACTGTCTGCATATTGAACACAATGATTGCAGGATGCAGTTCCAGCTCGGAATCTACTGCTAAAACAGAAGAAACTCAGGTAGAGGAAGCATCACCAGAGAAATTAAATAATGCGCCACTAAAAGACGTTGATGGGAGCGCAGAGGAGGCACAGGAAAATACAGCAGGAGAATGGCAGGTTTTAGAGCCGGATATTGCCTCCGCTGTCGATGCGGATTTTTTAGGTAAAGTTCGGAAGATGGAAGAGGACTCATTTTTCATTGTCGAGAGGAAAGTGAAAATTCTTGATGATGGTTCTATAATATACAGTTCTCCAAGCTCCGATGCGGATATTCCCGATTCCCAGTTGATTCATGTAGTTTTTGAAGAAGATACTCGTTTTTATTTAAAAGACACTGATGAAAATGAAGAAGGCCATGGGAACAAAGAGGCCGGATTTCAGGACTTGAAAGAGCATATGTTCGTTGAAATGAAAGGCAGCTTTAAAAATGATGAATTCCATGCTACAGAAATAAGATTCTTTTAGAAAATGAGGAGAAAGATTATGAAAAGAAAATGTATTCTGATATTTGTGATAGTTTTGGCAATGGGGATGACCGCTTGTTCATCCGAATCAAAAGAGAATGCAGTATCTGTGGAGACTGATTTCCCACAGGAAACGGATCAGAAAGAAACCACAGATACAAAAGCTGAGGAAGTAGAAACGAATCTTGTGGAACCATTAAAGCCGAAGATTGCAGAAGAGGATGGAAAAGTTTCTCCGGAAGACGAAGAAAATACAGTGTGCGATCCCATTGCCGGAATTGTTGAAAAGTATGAAGGTAACACAATCACAATCAAAAACCCGGATGATGATATGCTCTATTATTTTTCCACGGAGAATGCACAGATATTGGAAGGATTTTCCACAGAAAATGCACAGGCAGCAGAAGGAGATTCCTCGATTGCCGTGGGTGATAAGGTAGAGATCAGTTACCATGGACTGATTGATTTTGATGAAGAGCATCCAAGTGAAGCTGTAAAAATTGTTGTGATCACAGTTGAATAAATTTGCTGATACAGAGAATGTTTACAAAACCAGATTTTAATATCTACATATTCATATACAAAGATTCCGTCGCTAAGGCAATGGGATTTTTATAATTCTCTTGGCAGTTATTTTATGATGTCTGATACTGTACTTGTAAACATAATACAGTATCAGACAGAAAGGCGTTGGCAGTTTCCTGACTGGCAACGATCAGGAGAGCGACCAGATCCGGGGGTACGAAGTGGGGGCAGTGGATTATATCACCAAGCCTTTTTCCATTGGGGCGCTGCTGCGGAAGATACGGGCAATGTTCGCTATGCTGGAACATCGGGGGCTGGCAAAGGATTTCTATGATGACGGCAGGCTGTTCATGGACTTTTCAGAACAGACAGCTTTGTTGAATGGGAAGCCTCTTACCCTTTCACCCATGGAGTATAAGATGTTGTATCTGTTCTGCAAAAACCCTAAACAGATCCTGACCATGCAGCGCCTTTTGGATTGGAACGGCTGTGGGATGCGGATGAAAACTATGTGGACGAACACACACTGACAACCTCCATCAGCCGTATACGGGGCAAGATTGAGGCTGATGGTGATACTTATATCAAAACGATTTACGAATTGGGTATCAGTGGATGGGAGGTGAGAGAAAATGAATCTGGGGAGAATCTCTGTAAAAAGGTTATTCCTGCTGGCATGCAGTGGTATGGCAGTTTCGATGCTTGCTATCTGCGCAGTTGTTTTATGGGTGGCAGGGCAGATGTGGATGTTGGCCTCCGGCATGCTTCTGACGCTCTGTGCCCTTGTATGGATGTTCCTTCTGACGATTGCCTTTGGCAAACGGCTTTCCGTATTTACCAGCGAGCTGTGCCGGGCAATGGATCAAATGATAAGCGGAAGCGGAGAGCCTATGCATGCTGCGGACAGTGAAACACTCTTTGCCCGTATCAGCTACCGTCTTTCGCGACTGTATGGAATCATGCAGGAGAACCGACGGAAAGTGGACGAGGAACGGCAGGAGCTGAAGATGCTGGTGTTGGATGTCTCCCATCAGGTGAAAACACCAATAAGCAATCTGAAAATGGTGACGGATACGCTGCTTTCAAAGTCGGCCACAGAAGAACAGTGGAAGTTCCTACAGGGCATCCGGAATCAGACGGACAAGCTGGAGTTTCTTTTTCAGGCTTTTGTGAAAACCTCCCGGTTGGAAACCGGAGCAATCCGGCTGGAAAAGAAAGACGCCCCGCTGATCGACACGCTGGCGATGGCCTGCAGCGACATCGTATATGCGGCGGAAAAAAGAACATTTCCGTAATGGTGGACTGTCCGGAGGAGCTTTGCCTTTCCCATGACAGCAAGTGGACAGCGGAAGCCGTATTCAACTTGTTGGACAATGCAGTGAAATATACCCCGGTCGGAGGAGCAATCCGAATTTCAGTAGAACAATGGGAAATGTATGTAAAACTGAGTGTGTCCGATACCGGCAAGGGTATTACGGAGAGCAATCAGGCTGCTATTTTCCGGCGCTTCTATCGTGAGGAAAAGTACATGGTGAACAGGGCGTGGGCATTGGCCTGTATCTGACCCGTGAGATCGTAACGAGACAGGGCTGCTATATCAAAGTGGTTTCGGAACCGGGCAAGGGTTCGGAATTTTCCATTATGCTTCCTACAAGATAGCACGGCAGATGGACATTCCAAGTTGTCCAGCGTAAATTTTTTCGTAGCAGTGTGCCGATAAAGCTGCCAGTGGCAGGTTTTCGGCTGAAATGTCCGAGTCTTGTAACATTTCGTCTGCATTTTTTATGTCGCTTCGGACATTTCTGTGACATTTGAATTTTATAATGTCCTTATCAACTGGCAGAAAGGAATATACCTGTATGTCCTGAAAAACAGGACAGAGATAAGGAAAGGAGCATTTGATTATGAATGTATTACAAACGATTGATCTGAAAAAGTATTATGGCAGTGAGCCAAACATTACCCGCGCCCTGGATGGCGTCAACCTCTCTGTGGAACAGGGGGAGTTTGTGGCAATCGTTGGAACGTCCGGCAGCGGTAAATCTACCCTGCTTAACATGATGGGCGGGTTGGATACGCCTACGTCTGGCAGTGTCATTGTCCGTGGGGATGAGCTGGCCAAAAAGAATGATGAGGAGTTGACCATCTTCCGCCGCCGCAACATCGGCTTTATCTTCCAGAATTATAACCTTGTCCCGATCCTGAATGTCTATGAAAATATTGTCCTGCCTGTGGAGTTGGACGGCGATACGGCAGACAAGAAGTTTATGGACGAGATTGTGAGGATGCTGGCATTGGAAGATAAACTGCAGAATATGCCAAACAACCTTTCTGGCGGACAGCAGCAACGTGTCGCCATTGCCCGCGCCCTGATCACCAAACCGGCCATCATCCTAGCCGATGAGCCCACCGGAAATCTGGATTCCAAGACCAGCGCCGATGTACTGGGGCTTTTAAAGCGTACCAGCATGGAGTTTAACCAGACCATTGTCATGATTACCCATAATAACGAGATTGCCCAGCTTGCAGACCGGATTGTAAGGATTGAGGACGGCAGGATTGTGGGAAGAATTGCCGCAGGTGGCAATTAGGAGGTGGCAGATATGACATGGTCTTTTGAAAATGATACGAGTATAGTAGAAAAGAAACTGGCAGGACGGAGCATGAAAGCCGACAGGCGTCGGAGCGTTTTCATTATTCTTACGATTGCCCTTGCCGTCTGCCTGATGGGAAGCCTCTGCTTTATCTACTCCGACCAGCAGATGAAAACACTGGATGGTATCCTAGGGCAGTATCAGGCCGGGTGCAGCGGGCTGACCCAGGAAGATGTCGCCCGGCTTGTGGACGCCAAAAAGTTTGAGAAATGGGGCTGTACTGTCGAGACGGGAATCGCCCGTCATGAGGACAGTGTTTTGAATGTCAGTTATGTAAGTAAAGAGATGATTGACCTGATGGGCTACGGCGAGATTGCCGGAACCTATCCCCAAAGGGAGAACGAGTTGTGTGTGGAACGCTCCTTTTTCCGTTATTTTGGTCTCTCAGAGGAGGTCGGTCAGACAGTGGTACTGGATTTGGGCAGCGGCGAGAAAACCTATACTGTCACAGGCATTCTGGAGGCGGAGAACGACAGCCGGATCTTCACGGTCTGGATTTCGGAGGCCGCTGTGGAGGCGGACAGACACGATGCCCCCTATGAGCTTCGGTTTCGCTTTGTAGGGAGCCAGGGCATGGAACCGACCCGGATCCAGGCAGACATTGAACAGTTCTTTTCGGAAATGGGTATTCCGGAGAATCAGACCTTTTACAGTTCCAACTATTTTGGCATGGTGGACCTGTATCTTGGAAACGGGATGGAGGTCTATGCTGCGGCGCTCCTGATTGCCGTAGTCTGCGCCATCGTGATCTACAACATCTTTTACATCTCCGTCATGGGCAAAATGCGGGAGTATGGACGTTTGAAGGTGTTGGGGACCACGCCGAAGCAGTTGAAGCGGGTAGTCAGGCGAGAGCGGCGCTTCCTGACCGCTGTTGCCATCCCCATCGGATTGATCTGCGCCGCAGTGATTGCGTTGATTGCAGTTCCCGGCTACTGGTCCTGGGGCGACAATATCCGCTCTGCGGCGGTGGTTTCCCTCCTTACCTATGGTGCCGTCCTGATCGCTACCAGAAAACCCATGGCGATGGCGGGAAAGGTCTCAGCCATTGAGGCCATCCGTACCACCGCCTATTCCGGGCAGCAGGAGCGCAGTGTTTCCAGGCAGCTCCATCGTCGCCTGACCATGCCCCAACTGGCTCTGATGAATTTCTCTCGGAACCGGAAAAAGGCGTTTGTAACAGCCCTCTCCCTGGGTTTGACCGGGATTCTGTTGCTCTGCATTTCCGCCTACGCAAATTCGGTGGACGTAAAAGAAATGGCCCAGTCTCAATTCGGAGACCGGAGCCAGTATCTGTTGCAATATGAGGATCACGCCGGCCGGGAATTTGTGGAGATGCAGAAAGAAAACCCTCTGGGTCAGACCCTGCGGGAGAAGCTGGCCACCCTCCCCGGCGTGGATTATGTCACGGCCTACAGCCTGGCCTGCGTGGAAATTCCCGCCATCAGTGCCATTTCCGGCAACCGGGCGCATGAGCCGTTTGTTGTCAGGGGAATTTCCCGGGAGGATATGGAGGAGATGTACGTGGGCGATGCGGTTGTGGATGGAGCAGCGGACTATCGGCAGCTTCTGGATGGAAATGGCATTCTGGTCTGCCCTGCCGGCAGTGCGCTGAAGGAAATCTACCGGACCGGTTATCAGGTCGGGGATACCGTGACCCTCTCCTGCTACAACGGACAGACAAAAACCTATATGGTGATGGGCATTGTGCAGGATGTTCAGATCGGCAGCTCGTCTCATTTCTTCATTCTGCCCGAAGAAGAACTGTCCGCCCTCTATCCGGAAATTTCAGATTTTACCGGCTATGTAAATCTCCACACGGAGCAGGACAGCGATCAACTGCGGCGGGCGGTGTTCGGTGCCGTATCCGACCAGCGGGTGGCGATCTCCGGCCTGGATGACCTGTCTGCCGATCTGGAGCGCGGCTTGCGGGGAGAACTGGTCCGGGACTACGGCATCCTGGTCTTTATCTTTGTGTTCGCTCTGATTAACCTGGCTAATACCCTGATTACCAATCTTCTCACCCGCCAGCAGGAGTTCGGTGTGTTCCAGTCCGTAGGCATGAGTGACCGACAGTTGTCCAACATGCTGTCCTTTGAGTGCCTGTACTATGTGGGGATCACGTTGCTGGCCACCCTGACACTGGGGACAGCGTGCAGTCTGGCCGTGTGCAAAGTCTTCGACCGGATCGGCATGTTTGGGACTCTCACCTATCACTTCCCGGCGGTTCAGGTGCTGTTGTTCGGAGCCGCGCTGCTTCTGGTGCAGGGAGTATTTTCGGTCTGCGCGGTCCGCTATACCAGAAAGCTCTCCCTTGTGGAGCGGATTAAGGCGACAGAATGACTTCGCTTAAAATAGCGATATTGGGAGAAAGGGAGGGAAACAGACATGACATGGCTTTTTGAAAATGATACCAGCGCTATTGTGAAAAAACTTGCAAAACGCAGCCTCGCAAGCGAGAAGCGTCGGAACCTGATGGTAGTGGTCGCCGTTGCTCTGGCGGCGTTTCTGGTCTGCTTTGTAACAGTTATATCCGTTTCTATTGCACAGATCCAGCGTAATCAGGTGGCCGGCACCTATGAGGCGGTCTTAATCGGCGTCAGTTCCCGTTCCTGCAAATGGGGCTGTTCCTTTTTGTGCTGCTTGGTATGGAGGTAGTTCTATCAGTCTGGATGGTGCGCGGGCAGAAAAAGCAATCCCTGATAGAACAGATGCGGGCACAAGGGTGAAATATCTTGAGTGATAGATCGGATTTTATACAGCATTTCGCGGCAACAAATAAACATTTCACAGCAATTAAATTGTTTTGATTTATTTAACAGGCTATAATAAAATGTCAGTGTGTGGCAACGGCAAAAGTTTTTCTTTTGCCGTTGCCGATATAATGACGAGGAGGTGGCGCATTGATTCGTATTGTAATCTGTGATGATGAAAAGCACATGTCCGATCATATAAGGGCAATGGCCTCCGATTTTTTCCATAAAAAGAATAGGGAGATTCAGCTTCGGACATTTACCAGCGGCGAAGATCTGTTAAACTATGATGAACAGATCGACATCCTGTTTCTGGATATCCAGATGAAGGGTATGGACGGCATGGAAACGGCAAGGAAGCTCCGAGCTGATAAGTTCCGGGGATTCCTGATATTTATCACGGTACTGAAAGAGATGGTATTTCAGTCTTTTGAGGTCCAGGCCTACGATTATCTGGTCAAACCGGTGGAAGAAAAACAATTTGAGAAGACCATGGAGCGTTGTTTTGCTTCTATGCAAAACGCCGTCGAGGACAGCCTGCTGGTGAAAAAAGGATATGAGGGACGCATCATCCTAAAGAACGAGATTGTTTTTTGCGAGGTTATAGACCGGAAAATATATCTGAACCTGGTCTCCGGCGAGGTTGTTGATTATTATGATCGGATCGAAACTCTGGAAACGAAACTGGACAGCCATTTTTTCCGGTGTCACAGGAGCTATCTCATCAATCTGAAGCATTTAAAAGGATATAAAAACGGGACTGCCTGTATGGATAACGGCAAAGAGGTTCCCGTATCACGGCTACGGAGCAGGGAGTTTTCCGGTGTTGTCCTGCAGTATATGAAGAACATATAAGAACTTTGCGGTTATCCGGCAGGTCTGCGCATTTACTGTGCAGACCGTAAGAAAGTGATTCAGGAGTGCAAAAATCCCATTGCCGGAGGCAATTTAAAATGGATTTTTGCCTATAACTGTGTAGGTACGGAACAGTTACAGGGCTTTTATATATGGGGGCAGGTAACATGGCTGAGTATTTAGATTTTTTTAATATATACATTATGGGCGTGGTTGAAACGTCTTTCCAGATTTATTTTCTGGCAAAAATCCTGAAAAAGAAAATATGGTCTCCTATTTATTTCCTGTTTACAGTAGGTGCAGTGATTATAAATGAGTTTATTCCGAGCGGCACGATTATTGGTTTTGTGGTGTTTGTCTTATTGATTTCGATATGCGGGGCTTTTGCCTGCCATGCGAATTTTAAGGCTTCGCTTCTGTATGCGACTCTGACAACGGAAATCATGTTGTTCTGCAGCGGAATCGTGAACTCACTGATGAGCCTTCCATACCCATGGATGCCTGCTTTTTTCCATGAGACAGGCAATATTGCTGCCATGCTGATCTGCGAGACGGCATCCTTTTTGCTGAGTGGGTTTTGTTATTATATCGTATACCGCTATTTTTCCCGGGATGATCTTTATCCCGTGGATGCTCCTGATACCACAATGGGAATGCAGCAGATGTTTCTGATTTTTGTTCCGATCCTGATGATATTTATTATGAGTAACTATATCAATGCGATTGAATATGACTTCCAGTTTGAAATCCTGGCGGACAAAGGGCCTGCGGGACACTTTTTCAGTCATGGGCAGATGCTGGTCATGTATTTTCTGGGACTTGCAAGCCTGTTCTGCATCCTATTTTCCTATAAGAAACTGCAGCAGATTTTCCGCCTTAGCACTGAAATTTCATTGCTGGAACAACAGGAACATTCCCTGAACCAGTATGTGGAGGAAGCAAAAACCCGTTACGATGAAACAAAGTCCTTTCGCCATGACATCAGGAACCACATAGCAGTGGTAAAAAAACTCCTGCAGGGTGGAAAGCTGGAGGAGGCGGTAAGCTATATAGAGGATATGGACGATATGGCGGAAAAAATGTCCTTCCCTTGCAGTACCAACAACCCGGTAGTGGATATTCTGGTGGGAAACAAACTGGGGATTGCAAAAAGCATGGGGATCGATGTGGATTGTTCTCTCCTTTTGCCATACCCCTGCAGCCTGCGGGACATTGATATCTGTATTGTCCTGTCAAATGCGCTGGATAATGCTATCCAGGCAGTAAAAAATCTGGGCGCCGGTACAGAAAAATATATCCGTGTGTCCGGGCGGATTCAGGGGGATTTCCTTATGATGGAAATTGAGAACAGTTTCCGCGGGAAAGGAGCGTTCAAAAAAGGGACGGGACTGTCAAATGTAAAAAAAGTGGCTGAAAAATATGGCGGCGCCATGAGTATAGAGATACAGGAGAATGTATTTGCCCTCCATGTGCTGCTGATCATTTCACAGCATCCAGTAAACAGCTCACAGCAAATGGATTAAAATATTATCTTCTATAACCGAAAAAAGAAAAAGGAAGCTGTCTGTAAGGGCGGCTGCCTGACAATATCAATTTGAAGGAGGAACATGCTTATGGCAATACAGATTCATGGAAATTATGATCATTCCGGCGCCGATTACGCAGAGAGGGTGAAGGAAAAACAGGCTGCAGAAAGGGCGGAAAAGGCAAAGGAAGCAGAGAAAGCTGCTGAGGAAAAAAATGCTGGTAAGTTGTCCGAACCACGGGATGAATACATCAGCAGTGAAAAATCGGGGCAGAAGCCTACGGGACTGTACTGGGTAGGCCAGGACGAGAACGGCAACCGAAAAATCTTTTTTGATGACCCGAAAGCTGGCCATGCAAATGAACAGGATGACTGTTCCAAGAAAAGCGAAGATAGCAAAGCACCGAAGGTAGGCGAAGACAGCCAGGGAAAGCCGGCAGAGAAATGTGTCACAAATACGGATAAGGTCGACAGGGAAATCAAGAAGCTGAAAGAGAAAAAGCAGCAGCTGGAACAGCAGATCCAGTCGGCTTCCGGGGATGAAAAGAAAATCCGGGAGCTGGAGAAAAAGCTGGCGCAGGTAGAAAACGAGTTAAGCCAGAAAGACAATGATACATACAGGCGGCAGAATGCTTCTGTATCAGAATTAGTGTAGTATCAATACCGGGAAATGGTGGCAAATGCGCACTGTTTTCCGGTATTTTTGGAATAGCGGCATCATTTGGGTTTCTTAAAAAAGATTATGTCAGGAAAAATTCAGGAGGGACAATTATGCATACGAAAACAATGGAAGGCCTTGCAGGGGCAAACATGAGTATGAAACTGATGAATACACCGCTGCGTGTCTATAAAGAAGCTGAGCGGAGAGGAGATACAGCTGTCATGGAACGGGCAATGGGGTATGTAAAAAACTTTGCGGATAAAGCAGAAGACTATCAGAAAGTTACAGAAAAAGGAATGAAAGAGGATGCAAAGGAGGCAAGAGAAAAAGCGAAAACGGAGCAGGAAAACGCTATTCAGAAACGCAGGGAACAGCGCGAGGAGCAGGAAAAGAGGATAGCGGAAAGCTGTAAGGGGGATACGGATATCGTAAGCATCTGTGAAAGTGAAAAGACCGCATTGGACGAGAAGACGAATTCGGTTCAGACTGGTGCAGACAACGGCATATTTGTAGAAGAAGCTGAGGATGCTGTTAAGACAGAGCCTGTAATCTATACGAAAACCGGAGAAGCATTGAAACCGGAATCCGGTACGAACCTTTCTGTTTCGGTATAGGGATCAATGCGTTAGGCTGCAGCTATCAGAAAGGAAATAAAATGAAAAAAAAATTAATTCGTATTGTGTCGATTTATTCGGTGATATATACAACAATTACATTGTTGAGCAGCGTCTTGTATCTTTGCAACGGCGTCTATGAAGACCCAAGCGGTAACTGGCACGAATTAGACAGGGCTATCATTCTCCTGATCGGGATAGCGGCATTTGAGCTGTGTACGAATCTGCCTGTTAAGCCTTTGGCTCTCAGATATTTGACTGCATATATTCCCTCTCAGCTGTTGGCGTTCGCCTATGTCTGGTTCAGCGGACTGCGCGAACCCTTGGCGAAAACAGCGTACAGGGATATCTGGATAAACTTTACGAGCCTTTTTGTGCTGTTATGTATCATCAATACTGTCATTTATGTTTTTAAGAAAAAGAGAGGGCAGAAAGGAGAAAGGCAATGAGTAAATATAACACATTATGGGAATATGTGCAGAAAAGCGGAAAGGAATCATTTCATTTGACCTTTGAAGAGATTCAGGAGATTGGGGGTATACCGATTGACCACTCTTTTCTGAAATATAAGAAAGAGCTTGCAGATTATGGCTGGCAGGTTGGGAAAATATCCATGAAAGAGCAGACGGTACTCTTTCATAAGGTTAACTGATTGTCTTCGTTTGCTTAAAAGTTAGGGACAGAAAAATATGTGCGATAGGAATAAGTTGGCAGCTGTAGCGAGAGAAGAAGCAGAAAGACCATATAATGGGAAATCGGATAATTGTGCGTCGAATATACAGGATATCGCTGCCCTATTCCCCCAATGGTCTGTTGAAGAGGCGAATGGGCTTTGGTGTGCCGCATTTGTATATCATTGTGTGATATTAGCGGGATTCAAAATTCCTGTTCGTCCAAAAGAATCTTCCTGTTCCCTTGCAGGTTGTGCGGTCTGGGAAGAGTGGGCACAAGCAGACAGCCGCATTGAGTATCATAGTGGGAATGACAAAGCTTTTCATCCTATGGCTGGGGATGTTGTTCTTTTTGACAGGGTATTCAACAACACAGATCATGACCATATTGGAATTGTACTTGAAAATTATGATAATCATATTATAACTGCGGAGGGAAATGTTGAAAATGTCTCCTGCATTTTAGAACGTAAAAAGGACAGCCATATTCGTGGGTATATTCGTGTTCCTGATAATTTTTTATATTGAGTTGGAAAAGGGAAATACATTATAGGGGTAGGGATTGGCGGCCATTTATTCAATAATACCGTTGCTACTAATATGCTGCGGATAGAGGAGGGATATGGAATGAATGAGATGAATAGAACGATGATAGACGCTATTATAAAAAAGGCGGATGCGTTGTGCCCTGATTCTCTGGCGATGATCGGTGTGTATGGTTCGGTGATTATCGGAGATGAGTACGAAAAATCCGATCTTGACTTGCTGATCCTGATCAATGACGAAAAGGGACAGGTTCTGGCTGACGGATTTATATTAGATGATATTGATATAGGATATGATATTTACTGTACCAGCTGGGATATGCTTGAAAATGATGCGCAGTGTGACCACGCACATTTGTCTAAGCTGTTCAATTCGATAATCGTTTATTGCAAAGATAAAAGTGCATTGAAAAGGCTGGATGAGATTAGAAGAAAGGCGGCAGAACTGCTTGCATCAGATAAACGATATGAGAAGGCGGATCAGGTGTATAGCAATGCAAAAAAGATGCTTGCAGAGGTATATCTTGCACAATCATTGTCAAAATCCAGAAGCTGCGCAGGAGCGGCTATTGAATTTATAGAAAATGCTGTTATGTTGTATAACGGCCAGTATTTCAGAAAAGGAACGAAAAGGGCTTTGGATGAGCTGAAACAGATTAGACTTCCTTTTGACCTTGAAACCAGGATTCTTGCCGTCATTCAGGCAGAAACAGTGGAAAAGATACGGGCAGAACTGACAGAAGTTTTCATTTTGACAGACGAGTATCTGCAGGTTCCGAAGAAAAAGGAACTCCCTTCTGCAGAAAATCTGCGTGGAACGTATGAGGAAATGTATTCTAACTGGAAAAACAAAATGGCCGAGGCGGCAGACAGGGACGATGTCTATTCTTCCTTTATGAATTTATTGTCTTTACAATACATGTTTCATGAGATTACAGAATGTATAGCAGTGGATGGCTTTGAAATTATGGATAAATTTAATCCCAAAAATTTGGAAGAGAATGTGGAAGTCTTTAATCAGGCTCTGAATAAGTATCTTGCAGAATATGAAAAAGCGGGAATTTGTCCAAGGCATTTTGAGAGCATGACAGAATTTGCGGAGGATTACAATAAAAAAATTTTTGAAGAAATATAAAGAAAAATCGGAAGTTGACGCCGATGAAAATGAATGAAAAGAGAAAACATCTATGATCTATGCAGGAAGCAGGATAGTAAATAATTGGATATATCCTATTGATAAAGGTTATGTGCTGATTGATACAGGGTATGAAAGCGGATTTGCACATTTCAAAAAGCAACTGGCAAAGATGCAAATAGCCCCTCAACAGATACAATATATTTTTTACGATGACCATGCAGGTTATCTGAACGAAATACTTTCGGGATGCTCTGATATTCAAATGATTATGAGCGACAAGGCGTTAGAAAGATTATATAGAGGGCAAAACTCTTTTCATGGTGGTTGCACAACCAAGATTGCCTTGTTCTTTTGTTCCTTAATGAAATTTGTTGGCAAGGGCAAGCATTTGTTTCCCCCAATAAAGCAAGAATATTCATGTAGATGTATTCAAGTGACCAAACAAAACCGTAAGCAAATGGAACTTTTACTGCAAGGAAAAATCATTGATACTCCCGGTCATACAGCCGATTCCATATCTCTTTTACTAAATGACGGTTCTCTATTTTGCGGCGATGCTGCTATGAACGGCTTGCCAAGTTTACATAGAATAACTATTTGGGCGGAGGATAAAACGGCTTTTCTGAAATCTTGGGAAACAATCATTGCTCATAGACCAAATCTAATATATCCGGGACATGGCAAGCCGTTTGGATATGATGACCTTAAAACAAATCTAAAAAGAGCCAAAAATATGAAATTGTTACCGATTTACTAACTTCTTATTTGTCGAGAAGTCACATATTCAAAAGAAACTGGTGCTGATGGAGGAGCCACTACATGGGAAAAAACATAAAATGCAAACCAACCAGTGTGTGCATTGCAATCTTCATGCTTTGTTTGGTGGTAAGGTTCGTAGAATACTTTCTGATTGAAACAGATAAAACGGCTATTGGAGAAAATGTGCTTCATAAAGCCGTTGGGATTATCTTATTGGCACTGGCATTGAAAAAGATAAATCTTACATGGTGTGATATTGGATTTCAAAGAGACGGTTTTGTAAGCGGTATTTTGAAAGGCTTGCTATTGGGAGGCGTTTGCTTTGCCGTTTCTTTTGGACTGGAATTAGGGCTCTTAGCTCTGCAAGGCAATCCGGCACATTTGGAAATCTATATTAGCAGCTTTTCTTTAACTAGCACGCAGATAAAAAATACGGATTTTGTTTTCTTTCTGTTATGCATACTATTCAATATCGTCAATGTATGGATGGAGGAGGGCGTTTTCCGAGGTCTGTTTATGAAAACACTTTCCGAAACAAAGCCATTTATTGCAGCGAATTTTATTGCAGCATTTTTATTTGGAATCTGGCACATTGTAATGCCGATCAGAAGTTATGTGAATGGCGAAATGTCATTTGCAGCAATGTTTCTGATGGGTATCGGTTATATTATCCTTGCCGGAATTATGGGAGTCAAATGGGGGCTTCTTTACCGCATTACGGGAAATCTATGGGCAGGGCTTGGCGACCATTTATTCAATAATACCGTTGCTACAAATATGTTGCATGCCGTTTCGCAAAATGGCGCGGACGAATTACAAATTGTCCGAATCATGGCTGCACAGATAATTTCCTTTGGGTTTGTGGCGATAATTCACATTTATCGAACTGCTAATGTTCGATAAGGTATTATTGCAAAAAAAGAAACGTGAAATTCCCGTTGTAGGATAAAGGAGGAGCGGTTCCATGAACGATTGGAAAGAATTAGGGAAACTGATGAAAGAGCACCCTGTCATGATTGTTGTAACATTGACGGCAATGGTTGTAGGCGCAATTTTTGGGGTGGTTGCGTTTTATCAGGGGTGGTTAGGTTAAACTTTGCATTTTATACCGAAATGCAGATCAAAGGATAAAGGGGGATCAAAAATGGTTCGATTCGTCAGACCACAGAAATACCATACTGGTACAACGGATACGGCAGAGCCGTAAGTTGCATGGAGAGAAAAATGATAGGATTAAAAAGAGGAAGTGTGAAGCTTTTATCCCATCAAGAGGAATGGGATAAAAATGCTGAAAACGTAATATTGGAATTGAAGCAGCTTTTCGGAAATGCCGCTGTTGATATCCAGCATGTCGGAAGCACTGCGATTGCTTCCATTTATGCAAAACCAATTATTGACATTGTGATTGGTCTCCGTAATCTGAATGATATTTCACCTTATATGAAACGGTTGGAAGAACACCGCTTTATTTTTCGCGGAGAAGATGTTGCTGGGCAAATGCTATTTGTAATGGGTGATTTTGAAAAAGATACGCGTACATATCATATCCATGCAGTCAAATGGGATGGGACAGAATGGAAGAACTATATCAATTTTCGAGATTATCTGAATTGCCATCCTGATAAAGCAATGAGATACGATGCCTGTAAGAAAAAACTGGTGTTACAATTTCCAGACGACCGAAGAAGCTATACGGAAGGCAAGCAGGAATTAATAGAATGTCTGCTGAAAGAAGCATATGTATGGAGACAGCGGCAGGATACATAGAGAACACAAAGAGACGATGAAGGAGGTAAAATAATGCGTCATATTTACATTCGTGGAATCATTGGACTGATCTGGCTGGCTGCAGTTATTGTATGCGGGGTATCCGGTAACTTTCCGATGATGGGGGTTTATCTGCTGCTGGCAAGTGTTTTCCTGTATTCCGCATATGCAGCATGGAAAAAAGAAAAGGACGGTAAAGGGGGGAGATAAGATGGGAGAAACGCTCCTGACTGTTCAAAACTTAAGTGCGTGGTACACTAAAGAGAAAATGATACTTTCGGGGTTTTCTTTTTCGCTGGCGGAGCATGAAGTGGCAGGCCTGATCGGGCTGAACGGATCCGGGAAAACCACATTTCTGAAGGTGCTTTCCGGACTGCTTCCTACTTTCCGTTCAGACGGGATTTGCTTTTGTGGCGCTCCTGTGGATTTCCGGAAGCAGGATTTCAAGCTCTGCCGCTATACGGTGTTTGCCGAGGACAATTCTTTTTCGTACTTTACCTTTCGGGAATACCTGGCCTATGTATGCGCCGCCTATGAGAAGGGTGTGCCGGATGTATCGGAGCTGGTATATGGTTTCCATTTTGAAGAGTATACAGATACCCTGTTACGGGAGCTGTCAACCGGGAACCGGAAAAAAGCGTTTCTGATCACGGCTTTTGCATTGAAACCCAGACTGCTCCTCCTGGATGAGCCGGTCAATGGTCTTGATTTCCAGAGTACAGAATATCTGTACCAGCAGATTTTGGGCTATAAGGAGTATGGGACTGTGCTGTTTTCCTCCCACATCCTGGAGAGCATCACGCTGACCTCTGACCGGGTATTTGTCTTGGAGGACGGTAAGATCCGGCAGACTTTTGAAGGCGGGCAAATCAATGCCGCGGATATTCGGGAGGCTTTGCATGATGAAAATGACGGGTAAAGCCTTTGCAAAAAAACTGTTTGGTGCAAAATATGAACGACTGTCATGGACGCTCTTGCTTGATGTGATTATATTTTGGGGGCTGTATATCGCAGGCTTTCAGGTGCAGGTTGCGGCCTCTGTCCGGATCCTGATGCTCAGCGCCTTTACTGCAGGCGTGATGTGGCAGACCCTAACTTCTAAAGATAACGCTGTGGAGCTTAAACATATGCTGATGCTGCCACAGCATGACCGGGAATTTGTCTTCTTCTATGTGGCAGTGATGGGAGTTTATACGCTCCTTACAAAGACAGGGTTGCTTTTGGCGGTTCTGCTGGCTGTTTCTGCATGGAAACCCATAGAGATGATAGGAATGGCCATCAGTATGCTTCATGCAGTTCTTATGGCTGCTTCAGTCTATTCCCTGAGAAAATACTGGTATACGGGTGGGCTCTGGGCTGTTGCCATAGTGTCCGCAATTTTATTTTTGGGAAGTAGGACATGGTTTGGACTGTTGTTGCTTGCGAATAGCTTAGTTGCCATTCTGATTTTGTGGAAGGCAGACGAATACGCTTTTTATCAGGGAGAAAGTGAGAAAAGCCGTACTGTTAAGCAGCGTAAGAGGGGGTCCCTATGGCGGTACTTTTTCCGGTATCTGAGATGTCACATGAATTATCTTGTCAATACTGCTGTGATGTGGTGCGTAGCCCTTATAATGCCGTATTTCTTAAGAGAAATGGCCGGGCTGTCTGTTGTCCCGGTGGGGTTTGCGATTCTATCCTTAAATACCCCTATTTGTATCCTGCTGTCCTGTGACCATGACCTGGAGCAGGCAGTCCGTTTTCTGCCCGGACAGAAACGACGCTTTTGCATCCCATACTGCCTGTTTATCTTTTCTTGTAATATGGTTGCAGATGCGATATTCCTCTGTAGCTGGCAGATACAAAACAGCGGTGTTACTGTCTTAATGATTGTCGGGGCTGTTTTCTTTGCCCTGCAGAGTGCGATGCTGTCTGTGCTTCTGGAATGGTTTTATCCCATCCGTGACTGGAAGATTGAAAGCGATCTGTGGCATCATCCGCGGAAATATGTGGTTCCGGTGGTGGTGATGATGCTTGCGGGAGGTGCCTCGGCCTGGCCGGTACTTCTGTATGTCCTATTGGTTTTGCTGGCTGTGGAAATTGCAATTTTGCTTTTTATATGTGGGAGGAATTCGGAGTGATGAATAAAAAATGAATGAAAAAAAGATATTATATGTAGAAGATGATTTAAGCCTGATTGAAGGCCTGAAATACACACTTGAGAAAAATGGTTTTCTGGTAGATAATGCCCGTACCGTAATGGAAGCATATCAATTCTTCCGGGCAGGCCAGTATGACCTTTTGCTGCTGGATGTCATGCTGCCGGACGGGACAGGCTTTGATATCTGTAAGGAAGTAAGAAAGACCTCTGCTGTCCCGATCATATTCCTGACAGCTTCGGATGAAGAGATCAGCATTGTAAAAGGTTTGGACATGGGTGGGGATGACTACATTACCAAGCCCTTTAAATTGGGAGAGGTTCTTTCAAGGATCAACGCATTGCTGCGCCGTTCTGGGCAGCAATTTTATAAGAGTGATACGATTTTGGAATCTAATGGGATTAAAATTGACCTGTCTGAGCGGATCTGTTGGAAAGGGGAAACGGAGATTCCTTTAACATTGGTGGAATATAAGCTCCTTTGCCTGTTTTTGAAAAATTCAGGCCGCATTCTGCCAAGGGAAATGATCTTAGACCGCCTTTGGGATGGGAACGGCAGCTATGTGGATGACAATACCCTTTCTGTTTATATACGCAGGCTGCGGAGGAAGATTGAAGATGACCCGAATTCCCCCACAAAGCTTCTAACGGAAATCGGGTTTGGCTATAAATGGGTCGGGGAGTAATGAGACATGAAAACAATGGGAAAAGAAACAAGGAGGATGCTGTGCTGGCTGCTTGCCATCTGTCTGGCTACTGCGGCAGGTTTAACGGCCCTTTTATCCTATATGACGAGTGATTTCCAGAAAACAATGGTGGAGCATGATTATGGTACGGCAGGGTATCTGGTAAACCACCCAGACACAAATGTGGCATCCGCATTTACGAAGGGCAAAACGGACTCTGACATGGAGGCCGGAAGGCAGATCCTTAAGGAGGCGGGCTACCATGAAAATACAGATCCCAGGATGGTTCCCGCTGTCGCCGCTTATCAGAAGCGTACTGCCGTTATGCTCCATGGTATGCTTTTTAGCGTTTTTGCGGTCGTTTTTTTGACAGTCTGGATTTACATTCGGAGACAAAGGAAGGCACTTGCAAAGGCGGATACCGTGATCACACGGTTCCTTTCAGGGGATACGGGACAGAGGATCGACAGTGAGGAAACCGGGGGCTGGTACAGCCTGTTTCACAGGATCAATGAGCTTGCCGCCATCCTCTCTGCCCAGGCAGAGCATGAAAAACAGACGCGCGAATTTTTGCAGGATATGATCTCAGATGTTTCCCACCAGTTAAAGACGCCCCTAGCAGCGCTGAAAATGTATGATGAGATCATGGCGCAGGAGGGTGCGGACAGGGAAACAATCCATGCATTCAGCCAGAAATCCCTGCGGGAAATACGCAGGGTGGAAGATGTGGTTTATACGCTCTTAAAAATAGCCAGGCTGGACGCGGGTACGGTCAGGATGGAAAAGGTGGAGGAAAACATGGAAATGCTCCTTAAGGATGTGATAGAACGCTTTGAGACACTGGCAGCCCAGGAAGCGAAAGAAATTATGTTATCCGGGAGCAGCGATGTTTCTCTTTACTGCGATGCCCTTTGGATGTCGGAAGCTTTGGGGAATGTGGTGAAAAATGCGCTGGAGCATACCTGCAGAGGCGGGAAAGTAGTGATCAGCTGGGAGAGGACGCCCCTTCTTATAAACATTGTAGTGGAAGACAACGGAACAGGAATCCACCAGGAGGATATCCATAACATCTTCAAACGATTCTACCAGAGCCGTTTTTCCCAGGATACCCATGGGATCGGTCTGGGTTTACCGTTGGCAAAGTCCATTGTGGAAGCCCATCAGGGGACGATTTCTGTAACCAGCAAGGTCGGTCAGGGCAGCAGGTTTGTAGTAAGCTTTTTTACCATACAGGAAACGTCGTTCCCTGTATGATGAAACTCTCCATGGGATGCGCACTCGCACGAAGAGGCAGTATGCCGCAAGCGGCCGCGCTCGGCGCAAGGATGTGCTTTTTCACATCCTTTATTCATCTTACAAAAGAGTAAGATGAAATTCATGTGAGAGTAAGACCCATCGGGTAAGATAATGCCCGAAAGGCAGGTAATGAATATGAATATTCTTGAAGTACAGAATCTATGTAAGACTTATGGAAAAGGGGAAGCGGAAGTCCGGGCCATGGACAATGTTTCCTTCTCTGTGGGCAAAGGTGAATTTATTGCAATCGTAGGCGAATCCGGATCCGGGAAAAGCACACTTTTAAATGTGGTGGGGGCCTTGGATAACCCGACCTCTGGAAAAGTGCTGATCGATGGGAAGGATATTTTTTCCATGCCCGAAAAGAAGCTTACGGTGTTCCGCCGCCAGAATATCGGGTTTATCTTCCAGTCCTTCAACCTGATCCCGGAACTGAATGTAGAGCAGAACATTACATTCCCATTGCTTCTGGACTACCAGAAGCCGGACCAGAAGTATGTGGAGGAACTGCTGGAGATTCTGGGATTAAAGGAACGCAGGAAGCACCTCCCCAGCCAGCTTTCCGGCGGCCAGCAGCAGAGGGTTGCCATCGGCAGGGCATTGGTGGCCCGCCCTGCGATCATCATGGCAGATGAACCCACCGGGAACCTGGATTCCAAGAACAGCCAGGAGGTCATCACTCTTTTAAAATCCATGTCGGCCAAGTACAGGCAGACCATCCTGATGATTACCCACAATGAGAATCATGCGGATGCAACAGACCGGGTACTGCGTATGACAGACGGAAGGCTGAAGGATCTGGGGGTGGCGGCGAGATGAAAAATTATCTTGGGCTGATACCCCAGTATGAAAGGGTTCACCGCAAAAATAACCGGATCTCCGTGCTGTGCATCACGCTTTCGGTATGCCTTGTCATGGCGATTTTCAGTATGGCGGACATGGCGATACGTTCCCAGAAAAATTATTTTATTAAAACCAATGGCGAATACCATGCGGCGCTCCATGATGTGGAGGCAGAGATGGCAGAACCAGTATCGGCAAGGGTTGACGTGGCTTTATCAGGATGGGTCTACCAGGGCAGTACGGGAATGTTATCCGGCAAAGTCGTCAGTTTTGTGGGGGCAAATAAAGAAACAATGGAATCCCTGACTGAAATGGATATGACGGCCGGGGCATACCCTTCCTTGCCGGATCAGGCATTGCTGAATGAAAGTGCCATGGAGCAGCTAGGTCTGTCCATTGGCGATAGCGTGACGGTTACGGTTCCGGACGGCTCACAAAAACAATATCGGATTACCGGAACCCTTGCGGATATGGGTTCCATGCTGAAAGCGGATATCTGTGGAATGGCGCTTTGCGAAGAGGGCTTCCTTGTTATTGCAGATGAAAACGCGGCAGGCGGCACCACCTACCGCATCCAGTTTAAGGATGGCGCCCATATTCAGGAGGCCATAAAGGAAATGAAGAGCCAGTTTGGTCTTTCTGACGACCAGGTCTCAGAAAATACCGCTTTATTAGGCCTGATGGGACAAAGCGAGAGCAATATTATGCAGGCCCTCTATCTGATCGCGGCGATCCTTGTTTTCCTTGTTTTGATTGCGGGAACAGTGATGATCTCCGCAAGCTTTAACACCAATATGTTGGAGAGGACACAGTTTTATGGGCTGCTTCGCTGTCTGGGGGCATCTAGGAAACAGGTAAAGCATTTTGTGATCCTGCAAGGGCTCAGGCAGAGTGCGAAGGGCGTCCCTATCGGTCTGCTGGCAGGCCAGATTGTGACATGGGCCGCCTGCCTGTTACTCAAATCCATTAGTGGAGACCGGTTTTTAGAGGTCCCGTTATTTGAATTCAGTATCATCGGTATCCTGACAGGGGGGGTAGTAGGTTTCCTAATTGTCCTCCTTGCTTCTCTTTCCCCGGCGAAAAAGGCATCCAAGGTTTCGCCTGTCACAGCGATCAGCGGAGGTTCCCAGATGACGCAGAATAAGCGTGCAGCGAATACAAAGCTGTTCCATGTGGAAACAGGCATGGGCGTGTTTCATGCCCTGTCAGGGAAAAAGAATTTATTCCTGATGACATGTTCCTTTGCCATCAGCATCATGCTCTTCTTGTCTTTCCAGGTGATGGTCGTCTTCCTGGACCAGGGCATGCCGGCGTTAGCCCCCTGGGCGCCAGATATGTCTGTGACAGATGCTGCAGGATTGGAGCCTTCTGTAATAGAAGAAATCAGGAAAATTGAGGGTGTGGAATGTGCCTTCGGGAGAATGGAATACGGCGGCTTATCCGTTTCCTCTGATACTGAAACTGGAACAGCTACACTGGTTTCCTATGAAGAAAACCAGTTCAAATGGGCAAAAAAGGAACTGAACGAGGGAAGCGCCGATGCTGTGCTGGGAGGGACCGGAGATATCTTAGTGTCCTACCGGGATGGTATGCAATGGAAGATTGGGGATACTGTGACGATCCAGACACCTTTGGGGGAGAAACAGGTAAGGATTGCCGGAATCCTGTCTTCCACAAATGTGTCAAGTGAAGCCGGAAGCCTTGGATACATCATATGCTCGGAACAGCTATTTACAGAGAGTATTGGTGCGGTAGGTTATACGGCTGTGGATATACAGCTTGCAGGCAGCAGCACGGATGAGACAGTATCGGCAATACGGAGCCTGATTCCATCTGATGTCTCCATTGCAGATAAACGGCTGTCAAATTCGGAATCCCAAAGTTCCTATTATACAGGTGCAGTGTTTATTTATGGGTTCCTGCTCATCATTGCGCTGATCACCGTATTCAATATCTTTAACAGTATGAATGCCAGCGTGGCGGCAAGGACCAGACAGTATGGCGTGATGCGTTCCATTGGAATGGGAGCCGGGCAGCTCTATAAGATGATTGCTGCAGAGGCAGCCACCTATGCAGTCTTAGGATGTGTGACCGGATGTGTCCTGGGCTTACCGTTGAATAAGATGATATTCCAGTTTCTGATTGCAGATAAATGGGGAACCACCTGGCAGCTTCCGGTTGCCTCCCTGCTACTAATCGTCATGTTATGTTTTGGATTTGCGGCGTTGGCGATTCAGCGCCCAATCAAAAGAATCGGGCAGCTGTCCATTGTGGATACCATAAAGCTGCAGCAGTGACACATGGATACTGACTAGAAATTTTGAAATGTCCGAGCTTTGTAACAATTTAGGCTGTTTTTAAGCTGACCGGATGATAGGCTCGAACATTTCTGTGACATTTGGGTTTTACAAAGTTCATTAAAATAGAGAAATGCATATATGGTAAGTTCTTCATTATTTAAACAGGAACCATTCCAATAATGGGACATAATATTATACGATTCAGATGAAACTTATTTCATCACCTAAGAACAGGCATGAGCAATGTTTCCATGCAATATCATAAAGAAGCCAGCGGAACAGACAGCAAAATCTGAGCGCTGGCTTCTTTATTTTTCAGGATATTATATTTCGCTGTTGCAAACATTTATAGACAGGTGAAGTGCAGCGAGAAGATCGTTTCCGAAACAGGGGGAAAAGTGGTTGCTGTTCGAGCTGGAAAACGTCCGGAGGATGTTCTGTCTATGACTTATGCACAGCACGCTTTGATCGGTTCGGGTGGCTATTTCCCAGAAGATGTACGGGAGGGACGTCATGGAGATGACCGCACAGGTGGATAAAGCCTTAAATGTAGTAATACGATATTAAAATTATTTGCACAATAGTGAAGAAAGATTGTTTTATGGGGATTATTTAAATAAAATCATATTACAAAGGATTACGGTGATGAGTGTGCCATATTTGATTAGCTTTTGAGATTAAAAAAGAAAAGTCTTCGGTCCATTACTTTCAACAAGGGGAAGCGGTTTAAGATAGATTCTAAGCCAAATATTCAGATTGGCTATCTGTTCATAAAAAGCGTAGAATGCAGCGGATTGTAGTTCCTGCAACTTGGTTTTATGAGTGGAAGGAGAACGAAGAGAAAAACATCTTTTATCGGAGAGGACGGTCGGTACTGTATATGGACAAACGCCATAATCAAGATAAGAACGAATATTGGTTTGCGATTTGCTTTATATGTTCTTTTGCTGAGGCTTGCTATACGTCTGATTTTTAATCAGCATTCTCGAAGAAAAATCCTGCACACTATTTTAAAGTTATTTGTTAACAGTTCCTAATTCAAATTAAAAATAGTGGAGTAATTGAACTATTCAATAAATATTACTTTTATGCTTGATACAAACAAACATGTGTGCTATAATAATTAATATAAACTAATTTATTTATGCACTTTAAAGTTTTATGAACATGTCTAGTGCTCCATCCAGACAGAAATTAGAGTTGTGCATTGCATGGTTCGTGCCAGTGCTAGGCAAAATTTCGACGGCGATGCGGTGGCATCGTCTAGAAATTTTAACGACGCAACGGTGCGAAACAGGTGGTTCACGAATCTAATTTCTGGCCGGATGGAGTACTAGTACAGCATATATTAAATTTTTGATATATTCGCTTACGACAAATGCTAACTTATCAAGGTTTTTAGATATTTACTATAGATGAGCAAATTTAAACTCTTGCACAAATTTGTCCATCACACAATAATAAGTTTGAGGCTTTGTGTTTGTCTTGTTCGCGAGAGAAATACAAAACGCAGAATCTTTTGTACAGTTTTTTGGATTTGCTTAATTATAGATATTTGAAAAGTATATAATCTGAAAAATTATAAAAGAAAAGTTCAAAAAAGTAAATTGCTTTTTTTAAATATAAACTTACTATATAAAAGAAAAGTTCACTGAAATAGCGATTTATGCATTTCAAATTCTTTGGAAGGAACTATGCATGATATATATTTTCACTGCACTTTATTGTGAGGCACATATTTTTATTAGAAAATATAATTTGATAAAAAATAACGAAAATACTTGGTTTCAAGAATTTTATAATGAGTCATCCGGCCTCCGGCTTACAATTACTGGTGTGGGTGAGATTGCAGCCGCAACCGCAGTTGGCAGTGTGTGTTCAATATATAAACCAACACAGGAGGATTTACTTCTCAATGTGGGGATTTGTGCGCACAGCACAGAAAAACATGGAATTTTTCTGTGTAATCAAATTATAGAGAAAGCAACAGGAAAAACATTTTATCCAGATATGTTGTATCGCAGCAATTTTTGCGAAGGAACTATTGTGACAGAAATGCTTCCTTGGAATGCTCTCAATGACAATCCTAAAACAAAGTCTTCTGCTGGAAATTTGTATGATATGGAGGCAGCAGCAATCTATCAGGCAGGGATTCATTTCTTTGGTCCACATCAAATGATATTTTTGAAAATAGTTTCTGACAGAGGCATTATAGAAAAAGTTTCTAAGGAACAAATAGCACTTTTAATGGAAAAATATCAGGAGTGCATTATTGATTATATGGAGCAGATTTCTACCGTTACACAAAAAACAAATGAGCATAAAAAATTTCTTTGTCAGGAGGAAAAGGAATTTTTGGAAACGTTTTGTACTGATTTGCATTGTTCTAAAACAATGAGGGATTCTATGAGGCAATATATTCAATACTTAAAATTGACAGAAGTGGATTACATCTCGATAGTGCAAAATATGTATGAAAATAATCTGCTTCCTTGTAAAGATAAAAGAGAAGGAAAACTGCGTTTTGAAGAATTTAAAAGAAGATTATTTTAACCCATTTTTTTCCCATATCTATGTAGAAAAATCGATTTGGAATCATAAGCGCACGCAGCAGATTTTGGGAAAATTTCCATCTGCGACGGTCATTGAAATTGGACATTACAAAGATGTGTTCTGTCGGACGAAACAAAACAATCAACTACAACATATTACACAGAAGTTAATATTAGCTGCCAAACAAGGAACGCTGCTCTATGAGGGAGCGCCAGTTTGTCAAAGTTTTGGTAATCAATATTTTTATTACACTTCCTGCATTATGAACTGTATTTTTGACTGTACTTATTGCTATTTAAAAGGAATGTATCCTTCTGCCAACATTGTAGTATTTGTAAATTTGGAGGATATTTTTGCAGAGATTGAACAGATATTAGCGAATCACCCGCTATATTTGTGTATTTCATATGATACGGATTTAATGGCTATGGAATCTATCACAGGTTATGTCCAAGAATGGTATTATTTTGCAGCAAAGCATGAACATCTAAAGATTGAAGTACGGACAAAATGTGCAAATAAAACTTTTATTCAAAAGATCCCCCCAATTTCTGAAGTCATCTATGCGTTTACGTTATCTCCGCAAGCGATTATAGAGAACTATGAATATCATACTCCTTCTTTGTCAGAAAGATTATCTTGTGCAGCGGATCTGATACGTGCAGGTTATCCTATACGGCTTTGCTTTGATCCTATGATTTATGTACCAGACTGGCGACAGCATTATGAGGAGATGTTGGAACAGGTTTTTTGTATGATTGATTTACAAAAAATTGTTGATGTAAGTGTTGGAACATTTCGGATTTCACAAGAATATTTAAAAAATATGAGAAAGCAGAATCCAGAATCTGCAGTAATCTGGTTTCCCTTTCAGAATGACGGCGGCTATTGTCATTATCCAGACAATTTGATGGAACAGATGGAATGTTTTTTAATACATAAATTAGAGCAAAAAATTTCTAGGGAGAAGATTTTTCGATGGAGATCAAAAAAAGAAACACAGCAATTGTAACAGGAGCATCCTCCGGTATTGGATATACAGTCTGCAAAAAATTGAGTGCGCTTGGATACGAAGTATTTGGTTTTGGCAGAGATTTTAAAAAGATAGTATGGGAAGAAGAAGCTGTACATCCAATTGTATGTGATGTGCTTAATACGGATAAATTATGTGCCTGTGTAAAACAGATCATGGGACAAAATTCGGTACATATTTTAATAAATAATGCAGGTGTTGGATATTACGGACTTCACGAAGAATTAAGCCCTGACAAAATCAAAGAATTGGTACGGACAAATCTGGAAGCGCCAATGATTCTCACTCAACAGCTTTTGCGACATTTAAAGAAAAACGCAGGTTACATTATCAATATTTCTTCTGTGACAGCAATACAATCCAATCCTCATGGATGTGCCTATGGTGCTACAAAGGCAGGGCTTGCCAGCTTTTCACACAGTCTATTTGATGAAGCGCGGAAATATGGTGTTAAAGTAGTGACAATTTTCCCAGATATGACACAGACAAACCTTTATCGCAATGCAGATTTCCAAGAAGGAGATGAGACAGAATCATATCTTCTTCCAGAGGATGTTGCTGCAACAGTGGAATGGATTTTAGGACAGCGAGAGGGTGTTATTATCACAGACATTGCACTGAAGCCGCAAATTCACCGGATAAAAAGGAAGGTTTATACTCATTAATATGAACAATTCAATGCAGGCATTGTCATAAGGGTTTCCCTTCCGGCTAAATGAATGCAATATCCCCCTGCTGTCCAGGAATTTCTCAAATGATTGGCTTGTATACTGACTTCCTAAGTCGCTGTGGAGAATGCTCCCCTCTGTCTTCCTGACATTCAGGCAGGCATTCTTTACAGCTTCAATCGCCAGTTCTGCGGTCATGGATGTTCCATAGGCATACCCAATGATTTTATGGCTGCACAAGTCCATTACCAAAGCCAGATAGGTCCATCCCTCTTTTTGTACATGGATATAGGTAATATCAGTACACCATTTTTGGTTGATAGTTTCCGTTTCGAAATCACGCTTCAGAATGTTTTCCTTATCATTGGGAACGGTTCCATGATTGGCATGATGGTTGTATTTCTTTACTACGATAGAGCGCAGCCCCTGCTTTGCCATATGTCGTTGAACCCGTTTTATGCTGCAGGGAATCCCGCTGTCATTGAGGGTGTGGCATATTTTAACCGCCCCATATCGTCGCTTTGAAGCTTCATAAGCGTTCTTTACCTTCTGGCTGAATTTTGCATACTCCTTCTGCCGGTTTGAGGGTACACGAACCAGAGCTTTGTAATAGGTACTCCTTGGAAATTTCAGGGCGTTACAAAGCTGGAATATCGTATAATAGGCTAAGTTTTGCTGGATAAAAGAAACAATCTCAGCTATTGTTCTTTTGCGAATATGGCGGTCGTTTTTTTTAGATTTCGTTCTCAATTTTAAGGCGCTGGTTCTCTTTCTGGAGAGCCTTATACTCCTTCAGGGTAACAATTTCCTTCTCGGACACTTTGATTGGAGAAAGCTGTTTTACCCAGTTGCTGAGTGTGCTCCGATTTACGCCATATTCACGTTCCAGTTGTGGATACGAGGTTCCTCCGGCCATTGTACAGATCCACGATCTGCTGCTTGAATTTTGGAGTGTAAGATTTTTAGTTTTTCGCCATGTTGAACATCTCCTTTGCTCTTTCACTTAATAGTATAGGTTGTTTAACTTTTTCTGTCCACACTTATATACTAACACTACCCATGTTATACCCCACAATTGGAATACACCCAGCGGCCATGCCGACCACAACAAATATTACAATCTGGAAGAATTTCATCACAATTCCTACCACGATATTGTATAAGGCTCCTACAAGGAGCGAAATAATACAGGGGACTGCGTATTTCCCCATCAGCCGAGAAACTGGCTCTTCAATAAGAAATAAACTACTTTTGTTTCCATGTCTGGTCTCTTTTCGTACAAAAACAGCGTGTAATCTTGGCTGCTGGATTTACGCTGAAGACTACACGCTGAATACACATAGCAGTATATTTATATACAAATAAACGCATGGCAGGTAACTGGATTTACGCAGTTCATGCCACACGTTCTTACCTATTATATAATTTTATCTAAAAAAGATCAAAGGTGTTTTGTACAAAAAATACAATTTGAGCTGTTGTTGGATTAGCGATCACACAGATGGAAATTGTTGTTACAGTTCAGCTTAGGACTTTGCAGTAACTGCAAAGTCCGTGAGAAAGCGTAGTGATTGAAATGCATCAAGCCACCACGAAGTGGTTTTGCATGGCTTGATGCTTGTAACAGAAAGCCAAAGGCTAAACTGTTACAAATTGTTTTTGTATAACGATAAAATACGCTTGCTGTTTATTCATTTGGTGCGTATAATAAATTTTAAGAGATTAAATAAAAATAAGCAACTGTTCAAAAATAATTTATACATCTTGACTTGTCTATTTCTTAACAGTTTCTAAGAGGTAATTATGGATTATAAAAGTATTTCGCAGAAAAAGAAAAGTACGATTTTAGAGAACGCAGTACTCACGCAATCTCCAGAGGAGGTTGCCGCATTGTACGCACAACTTGGACAGATTGAGAATACGGCGCGGGCATTGGGGCTTGCTTGTCGCTTTTCTGGCTTGGAGTATGTTAAGGCGCTTGTCGAGGGCGGCGCAAATTTTACATATGTGCGGCTTGAGGGTGAAGTTGGCTACTATTTAATATATTATTGGCTATCACCGTTGGAGATGAATAATATACTTCGCAGAGCATATTTTCTTGACGGAAGAGATGCTTGTTTTACAAATACCATCACTGTTGATAGGAAAAACATTCATGTTTTACCAATGGAACAGCGCGCTGAAATTGTAAAATATCTGTATCAATGCCGTGAAAAAGTGTGTCTTGACGCAGGGGAACTGCTTTATTATGCAATTATGAGCAACAGCAAACGAATCATAAAGATTCTTAAAGAGTACGATGTAAAATTGTCGGATCAGCGAATTACAATGATTGCGGAAAATGGTCGCAGCTTTGAGTGGATAGAATTTTCTTCCATGCAGGAATACATGGGTGATGATGAATATATTGAGGTTCTTGGTAATCTTGCGAAAGAAATGAATGGGAGAACATTTCACTATACAGACTCCATTTATTGGAGAAATTATAATTCTTATTGCAAACAATTTCGGTGGTACAATCCTGATTTTTTTCGGTTTATTCTCACACACTTTAATCAAAAGAAGATGAATAAAGCGAAGATTATGAAAGGTGCAATTGATCAGAACAATGTAGTTTGCCTTGAAATCTGTGCAGAAAACGGTTGGCTTGACATGTCAAGAAAACGCGATGAAATGATAAAGTATGCCTCTGAAAATAATAAAACAGAAGCTTCTGCGTGGCTGTTGGAGTTTAAAAATCGTACTGCTAACTTTGCTTTAGAGCGCGAAAAAGCAGAAAAGAAAATGATGCGGGAATTGAATGCTAATCCAAATTCTGTGACTGAATTAAAGAAAGTTTGGGGCTTTGAAAAGCGCGCGGACGGTGCAATTAGAATTACACGTTACAAAGGCAAGAACACGGAAGTTATTGTTCCTGAAAAAATAGGTAACAGTATTGTGGTCGAAATAGGCGCGCGAGCGTTTTCTACAGAGGCATTACGCCTAAGAGAAGAACAAGTTTTTCTTCGCATGGCAATCACTCGTATATCATTGCCTGAAACAATTACAGCGATTGGTGAACGTGCATTTTGCGGCTGTCATGCATTGACAGAAATCAATCTTCCTGACAAAGTAACTGTAATCGGACAAAATGCATTTTCAGGATGCGAGTGCCTAAAGTCGATTGTGTTACCCAAAGAAATCACGGAAATTTGTGATTATACATTTAGTAGCTGTAAATCTTTGCAGCGTATAATAATTCCTGGAAAGATTACTATGATTGGCAGGCATGCATTCGCTGGTTGTTCTGTACTGGAAACTGTTGAGATTGAGGAAGGTGTTGCTGAAATAGGAATGCTTGCGTTCTATAACTGTACTAATTTAAAATCAGTGGTACTGCCGCAATCCATTCGGAAGATTAAAAATTATACGCATAAAGGACAAGAGCCAGAGACAATTTTTTATAAAGATGTGGATGTGACAGTTACAGTCACACCAAAAAGCTATGCAGAAAAATATTGTCGGCGAAACAATATAAACTACTTTTATGCACATGGGTGTCCAAAGGAAATATGTCAGCAAGCTGACGGACACCCAGCGCACGAATAGGGAAGATAAATCTTCCCTATTCAATTTTTATGGATTGACACCGAGCGCCTGCCAGCTTGAAGCGCCGATTAGAGGAAGTGCAAATTGCGTGTAGGCGGCTGATTCTGGAGTGTCAATATATTTTACTACATTGTAAATCATTTTCTGTGTTGTGACTTGACCATTTTCATCACAGTTAAACAGACCACAGGCAATCTTGTCCGCATTTTTCTCATATACGTTGTCCACTGCTCTATGTACAATAAATCCTTTAATAAGTGGATTTTTCTCTGCAAGCTTGTATGCATAAGCAAATGAAGCCGCTTGTGTTGCCTCGTCAGAGGTCATGGAATTAAATAAAATCTCAGAGATAATAATGTATCGTACTTGTCCATTTGGTGCAAGGAAGGCTGGCTGGCTTAAATAGGAGGTAAATACTTCCATATTTTGTGGATTGATCATCTTTGTATTTGGTGTGTGATCAATCAGGTTCAGCCTCTTATAATTCGTTGGCATATTCCAGAATTTTGCTGCCGTGAGTGGAACTGGATGTGGATGCCATGCAACACCCCAATCAATATTTCCATGAGAAACAACATCTGTGTTAAATGCATCTATAAATTTTCTAGCTCCATATTGGTTTTTCGTTCCGTCTTCCCAATTCCATCTTTGGTCTACACAGGTTAAAACTCTAGCATTTGCATTTTCACTCTTAATGGTGTTATAGCACATGCGGAATGCTTTCTCATACTCATGAGAGAAATTTGTCACATTGTAATTTCCTGCAAAATACCAAGGATTATTGTTGTTGACCTCATTCCCAATTGCCCAGTTGGAGATAAGACCAGTTGCTGGATTGCTATAACGCGATGCAAGGAAGGACATAAGCGCTTGAATATACTCTGCTCCCTGTTGTTCATCTGTATTGAATGCATAGTGTCTGTATCCGTTAACACGTCCAGAAGGCTTTACTGTAAATGCAGTTTCTGGGTGAAAATAGTTGACAATATTCATTGTGACTTCAACATTTTGTGTGGCAAAGATGCCCATAATCAAGTCATATTCTGCCACAATCGTCTGGTTAAAAACATAGTCTTTTCCATTGTAAGTGTAAGGAAGCGCGGGGCCAGGCTGGAAAAATCTGTCAATTGCGAGCTCATAACTAACATGCTGTATACCAAGATCTGGAATTGCAACGATTGCATTGTTGTCCGCTGTAATTCCTTTAATGGATGTGGTTACAGGGTTGGGTGCTGTATGTGTGGCAATAGTTTCTGGATTTGTAATATAAAATTGTTGGCTAACAGGAACAAAAGTTCCGCCTTGCGGTGCTGCCACAATAAATTTTGAACAGAGTTTGGAGTTGACGGTTCCATGATCGAGTGTTGTCACAAATGTAACAACAGGTGCGTTGACGGCTACTGCACAGAAATCACTTCTTCCCTTAATATCATTTTGGTATTGTTTCATCTCAAAAAGATACAGATTTCCATCATCACTCGTCACGCCAGACACTGTGGCAACGACTGTTATCTGATTATCGCCGCTGATAATACATTGGTTGATCGTTGCTGTTCCAGCAGCGGCTGCGGTCATAGACATAAAACATACAAAGACCATGCAGAGTGCTGCCCAGAAAGTAATTTTTTTCTTCATTCGATACCTCCACATAAAAATAATACAACTTATCCGAATCACGCTTTGGATTCGGATAAAAGGCGCGTTCTTTGCGCCGTGCATCCGATTATAAGAAGCAGTACTTGCTTTTTATAATATAACTTGTTTCTGAATACAAAAATTATAGCATTTCACGCATTGATTTGCAAGCGTGAAAAATCTGCCGATACATTCTATTTCTTCCGAAAATATGTCACAAATGCATTTCCATTTTGCCGGAACAAATTGGTTGCATCATTCATTCCTATTTTATAGACAGTTCCCGTCTCTGGATTCATGACAACGACATTTAACTCATTAAAGCCAATGACAAGCATTGCATGGTCATTTTCAAGAGAGACTAGAACTGGTATATCCTGATTGACATAATACAATATGGCATCGAGACTGACTCCTGTCAGATCAAGGGCTGTGACATCATTTAAGTTTTCTTCCAATATTTGCTTGACGGTTTTTCCATTGTCAAGCATAGGTTGTACGTTTTTAATACTGCCGCAAAATTCAAGGATTGTCTCAAGACAAACTGCCAGATCGGTATTTCCTTCTGTCTTTTGTTTTCCAGTGATTGCCATAATTTGATTTCGAATACTTCTTGTAGTTCGCTTCCAAATATAATCTCCGTTTTGATTGACGACCGTTCCGCTAATGTTGTATGCAAGATTGATCGCCTCTGACTCGTGTGTGAACGTCCCATCAATTCCATAGCGACCATAGACATAATAGCGGCTAATTGGATTTTCTACTGTTACAGCAAGTTCGCGGGAACCTTCAAACAGTACTTGAAGCGGATTCGTGTTTTTGAGCTTTTTCGTTTCTATCGCGTTTTTCAGTACCAATTGCACTATCTTTTGATAGGTCTGCGTGACAACAACCTCAGAGGAATTGTATCCACTTTCATCCACTAGATTATTTACAATCTGGTCACTAGATGTACTGCTGTAGTTTCCGTCTTCATTTTTCGCCACGCGCGTAAGTGTGATAAGGTTATTTTCTATGGAGGCGTCAGTGACATAAATACCTTCCCGCTGATAGGTTTTTAAAACCTTTCCCTGTTCATCTTGAATATAAATTGTATTCATTGGAAAGGTCACAGAACCTGAAAAGTCAATGCTGATATCCTCATATTGCACCACACCATAAATTAAATCTTCACCGATAAATCCAAGCGGCAGCATTCGGTTTTCGCCAGAAGTACGAATCTCTTGTCGCTCTCCTGTGTTCAGATTCATTAGGATTAGTTTTGTGCAATTGTACGCGTCAGCAGAATTTTGCCATACAAGCATTTTGTTGGTGCTTGATACCTCAAAACTTCCCTGTTGAAGGTTGCCTGCGATTTCCTCACAAGTTAGATTCAGCAGATTAATTGCAAGGATCGATCCATCCAGATAGATATAGAAGACACCATTTTTGTTGATAAAAGAAAGCTGTTCCATATCTGTTTTTAGTGTTGCATATGCTTTGTTATATGGAATAAAAATCAGTTCTTCCACGGTGTTGAGCATTCCATTGTACTCACAAACCTGTACGCCAATGCTGCCCTCATGCTTTCCACGATTCATATAGCCATAGACCATAAATCGAACATTTTCTGTCTCGTCTACATTTAAAATCTTAATATCGTGATTGTCGTAGTTGCTTCTGGGATCATTTCCGTCATAAAAACTAAAAAGATATGCAATTTTTTTGTCTGCCGCATGATAACAAAACAGTTGGTTTTGATTTACAAATGCAAGGTTTGATCCACCGTCACTCTCCATCATCTGCACATTGGCATCTCGAATCCCAAGCATAATTTTGCTGCCGCCGTACACATCTGCTCCTGGATCAAAAAGCTGATTCATGCTGCGCTCATAATCCAACAGATAGGTCCTGTCAGGTGTATAGCGAATCCGATAAAATTCCACAACATTATATTGATATTTTTTTCTGCTCTCCACTGTTTGAACCCTGTAATTCATGCGAATAGATGCGGTCTGTTCCTCAATCTCACTGATAATAATTTGTGGTTCTGTAATCTGGCTAATATTTAAATCTGCCCAAGTAATCTGTTTTAAATTACAATGAATATCCACGCGGCTCAGTGTTGTGTTGTCGCCTTTAGCGTTTGATTCCAGATACGTTATGAGATCTTTTGCCTGCTCTTTGTCAAAAGTTTTATCGTGAAAATCTTTTACAAATGTCAATTTCTCATAGGTGTTGTATCCGCCGTCAATAATGCGTGTATAGTATCGCAAGGTTTCATTTCCGACTTTGAGCATTAAAATCCAATTGTACTCCACGTGTGGCTCAATTAGATCCTTGATTGTGACAGTGGCCTGTATGCGGTCTTCGCTCTCTTTAAAATTGCTTACTCTTGTTTGTTCTACCAGACGTGTCCCATCAATGCTTCTGACCTCAAAAGAAATTTCCTGAATCGTATTTTTATATTTGTCAATGACAAAGGTCAGTGCACGGCCAGTTTCAAGCGGTGTGATTGTATCTCGAAAAAAGCTTCCATCCATCTCCTGTTTCAATCCATGCAGATAATTATAAGCAATGCCCTTCGTTGTGATATGAACCAGTGGAAGGGAGGCCTGTGTTATACTGGTAGTCAGTTCTTTATTTCCCTGATTGTAAATACTGCTGCTCACAAAGAGCGTGATCACAAAAACTACAATACAGACAGTCAATTTGCCAATGAACTTTTTCATAATTAAAACTCCATATTTCTTTACCGTTCCTTATTGACTGCAATTCACACCCTGACATTTTTGGAACAAATTAAGACTTTTTGAAGTGTGAACTGCAGCATTTTTGCACACAAAATGCTAAAGAACAAGCATTTTGGCGCATAATTCCTACTACTTTGGCGGTGTCTGAACAGCAACCCTTACTGCTCTTCTAAAAGTGTTTGAAGCGTAGGGTGAATTTGCAAAAATGTCTCTAGTGCAATGAGCGACTGTTGTGTTTTTGACCCTGCATGGTATTTTATATGGTCTTTTTTCACTGCCCGTATTAGAATATTTTTGGGGGTATGTTCCATATCAATAAATTCAAGAATCTGTGTATCATATCCATATTTTTCTAGCAATTCTGCGCGCACTGCATCTGTGATTAACGCAGCCATGCGCTCTTTTATCAGCCCGTATTTCAATAGTGGTCTGAGCACATCAGAGGAGATTTGTCCGTTTAGTTCATGCTGGCAGCACGGCACAGATAAGATAACTCGCGCATTCCATTTTATTGCTCTGGCTAGTGCATAGTCTGTCGCTGTGTCGCAGGCATGTAGTGTCACAACCATATCCACAGTTTCTGCATTTTCGTAGGAACCAATATCTCCTACTTGAAATTTTAACCCTTCATATCCCAAATTATCCGCAAGCGCCTGACAGTGTATGATTACGTCCTCTTTTAAATCAAGTCCAACAATGCGGACAGAATACTGGTGCATTACTTTTAGATAATAATACAATGCAAAAGTTAGATAAGATTTTCCACAGCCAAAATCAATAATTTTTAGTGGCTGATTGTCCTTTTGGGGCAGATAAGATAAAATATCCTGCACAAATTCAAGGTATCTGTTAATCTGGCGGAATTTATCATATTTAGCCTTGATAACATTTCCTTCTGGCGATTGCACACCGAGCGCTACCAGAAAAGGCACTGGTTCATTTTGCGGTAGAATGTATTGCTTTTGTTTGTTGTGTGAGAAATCCTTCTGTTGGTTTTTTGTCTGTTCCTCCGGTGTTTTTTGCCTTTCCTTTATGGTTTGCTTTCCTTTTTTGCTCACAAGCACAGTTAATTTATGGCGTTCTGTCTCGACCTCAAGCTGTTTGAAATCTTCAGTCAAGGAAGCGACAAGCAGGTCTGGGAGTGCATCAGGAGTTAAATTCTGGTGATATGCCTTTGTCCCTACAAACCGCTCCGCCTGGTATAAAAGCTCCTCCTTTTTGAGCACCGGCCGTATGCGAAGCTTTTGTATCTTCTCCCGATTGCGGGGATTGCTGGCTGTCGCGCATAGGATTCTTTCCTTATTATTAATATAATCTGTCAATCGTTGTCTCAAATTATCCATAGACGATATTGTAACATGAAATATTATGCATTGAAAGCTTTTTTATTGAAAATATTGTTATAATTCAGCCTCAGGATTTTGCATTTACTGCAAAGTCCGTGAAATAACGTAGTAGTTGAGATGCATCAAGCCACCACGAAGTGGTTTTGCATGGCTTGATGCTTGTAACAAGAAGCCGAAGGGTTGCTGTTACAAAATATTTTAGAATAAGTATTGACATTTTTCTTCAAATGTATTATTGTATTAGTGTATTAAATGATTGATACACATAGGATTTATGTTAAAATTTCACGTATTTTTATGTGTATAGGTCGCGCACGAGTAGGAACCCCCTACTCGATGTACCAGAGCGTGTTTGAAAAATGCTCTAGGAGCAATGAAAAGGAGGAAATTTATGGCATGGCAAATGAATTCTGACCGTCCGATATATACACAATTGTACGATAAGATTTTAATTCGTATTGTGTGCGGAATCTACAAGGCTGGCAATCGCCTGCCAAGTGTCAGGGAGTTGGCTGCGGAGGCAAATGTGAATCCAAACACAATGCAGCGTGCATTTACGGAGCTAGAACACAGCGGGCTGATTGTGACACAGCGAAACAGCGGTCGCATTGTGACGGAAGACCAGTTAAAAATAGAGAATGCCAGACACCAGTTGGCACTGACACAGATTAATACTTTTTTCGCCAATATGCGGGAACTTGGATACAACGATCACGAAATTATGGCGCTGATTCAAAGTATTGTTAAGGAATAAGATCAAGAACCAAAACGAGGGAGGGAAAGAACGTGAACGAAAATAACAGTATTGCATATACGCAGCAAGATGACGTGCAGAGCGATAACACGCAGAGTACTTCTGTGTATACATCAGATAATCTGGTGACTGCGCAGGAAACCCAGACGCAAAATAATTTGTTGGAAAACGACGAGAGTGCATCTTGCACGCCGGTTAATTTGCAGAAAGATTTTGTGCAGAGTGAGCAAAACACAATGCAGACATTAGAAAAGGAGCCTTTGGAAAGTGCACAGAATCCATATGAAATCAACACGCCACTTCTGCAGTTAAATGACTTATGCAAGCGCTATCCTGGCATGGGGAATTATATGTCCGTCTTTCATATGAATCTAACAATTTTAAGGGGAAGAATTATCGGTCTATTAGGACCGAATGGCTGTGGAAAAACCACTTTGATCAAGATGATTAATGGACTTCTGGCGCCGACGAGTGGAACTGTTTTAATTAATGGTATGGAGCCATGTCCTGCGACCAAGAGAGTTATCTCTTATCTGCCAGAGCGTACTTATCTGGATAATGGCATGAAAGTTTCGCAGATGGTAGAGTATTTTGCTGATTTTTATGAAGATTTCTCGACGGAAAAGGCATATAATATGCTGGGCGCGCTTGGCATTAGTTCCAGTGCGCGCTTAAAGACGCTCTCTAAAGGTACAAAAGAGAAAGTACAATTGATTCTTGTCATGAGCAGACAGGCAGATCTCTATATCCTTGATGAGCCAATTGCAGGTGTTGACCCTGCTGCAAGGGATTATATTTTGCGCACAATTATTACAAACTACAATCCTGGTTCCACAATTATTCTATCAACGCATTTGATTTCTGACATAGAAAATATCCTAGATGATGTGATTTTTATGAAAAATGGTTCGCTTATGTTGTATACATCTGTCGATTCTATCAGAAGCCAGATGGGAAAATCGGTAGATACTTACTTCAGGGAGGTGTACGCATGTTAGGGAAACTATTAAAATATGAATGGAGAGGACTTCGACTTCCATTTTTGATAATGTTGGTTGTTTTGGCAGCAACGACAACTTTGACTTGTGGGGTTATTTTTACCATCAATCCCAAATTTGATGAGACGATTGTAGGATATTCTTTAATGGCGCTAGTGCTCTCTATATTTTTGTATTATTTTGGCATTATTGGCTGTTCTCTTGGAACATCGCTAATTGTTGTGATTCGCTTTTATAAAACCTGTTACACAGATCAAGGGTATTTGACCCATACGCTTCCTGTGTCTTCAAAGCAGTTATTAAATATGAAGATTCTTGCAGCGATTGTTACAAATTTATTAATGATTTTAGCGATTGTCACCAGTATTTTTATTATTGTGCAGGTGGGATTACATCATGTTTTTTCCTTTGTGCCAGACTATATGGAGTATACTTATGATCAATTTTACAGAGAGTTTATCGAAGTATTTTCCAATTCATTTCGTGATTTTGAAGATGAGCTTGGCATAAGTTTTGGTCTGTATTTCGCATACTTAATTGTATATGGTATCATTTCACTAATTGCCAATATTATAATAGTGTTTGGCTGTGTATCCTTGGGGCAACTCTTTACAAAACATCGAATTGTGGGAGCGATTGCAGCATACTTTATTGTGCAGTTTATCCTTCAAATTTTGGGATATTTCACTGCGATACCAATGTACAGCCGAATGTTAAGAGGTGCTTACCATGATGATATCACAGTATTTGGAGTTATGTCACCAACTATGAATATGACACTGTTTATAGTGATCATTATGGCAGTCATTATGTATTTTATTAATCTTCACATGATGACAAAAAAACTAAATTTGGAATAGTATAGAAAACGCAAATACGTTTGTTGTTTCTTATAAATATAGACAGTAGATGCTCTGTGCATTTGCTGTCTATATTTATGCACGGGACCTATTCTATTTTTCGCATTAATTCAAGCCGCTCATGCAGACGCTGAATCGTGTTGAGTCGCAGAGTGTCTGTAATCAAATGTCCAGATGCGTAATAACTGACACAGATGTCATTTTTTAGTGCTTCCCAGTTGTTGTCTTTTGGTTTTGCCTCCGTCTGGGGTAAGGTAAGCAATCCCTTAGAGTCAAGCACGCGCATAAGTTGACGCACAGTGCCAAGACTTCCGTCAATAATATGAACATGCGGTGGCATCAACGCCTGAAAAGTATCTTTAAAATAATTAAAATGAGTACAGCCAAGCACTAATTCTCCATACTGTTCCAATGCGTAGCCAGTGAATCGTTCCTGTAAGTATGCAGTCACTTGATCGGATACAAACTCTCCGCATTCAGCAAATTGTACAAGTCCAGGCAGTTCCACTAAATCAACCAGATGCGCATCATCCACGCGCTCCACAAGTTTTTGCAGTTTTTTTTCGTGGACTGTCAGCGGCGTTGCAACTACCATCACACGTTTTCCGGCGCTTTCTTCAACGGCTGGTTTTACGGCTGGCTCTATTCCTATAATTGGAAAGAAGGGATAACGCTCTCGCATCAGGTCCGCTGCCACTGCAGTTGCTGTATTACATGCAATCAATATTATCTTGCAGTCGTGGGATATCATAAACTGTATCACCTCGTCCACATAGGAGATAACCTGTTCTCTAGTTTTTGTTCCATATGGAACATGGTCTGTGTCTGCATAAAATAAAAAATTCTCCTGTGGCATCAACACCATTGCCTGGTGAAGAAGGGTCAGTCCTCCAATTCCAGAATCAAAAATACCAATATTCATATTAAATCCCCCTGCGCATAGAAAGACCCGCAAATCCTTGTAGATCTGCGGGCGTTATTGAGAGAGCGAATAGCGAGTCAAACTCGCATACGATGTAAGTAAATTAAAATAAAGTACAATTTTCTTTTTAATTTTATAACTCTATAAAAAATTTTCTAAAAATAAAAGCTTATAATTGCGCCATTCCTTGCAATTACAGGCTTTTATGAGAGCGATAGACGGGGCTCGAACCCGCGGTCTCGACCTTGGCAAGGTCGCGCGTTACCAACTACGCCACTATCGCAAATATAGTCTTCTTTTGTATCGGACCTTTTATATATTACATGAAGTAAAGTATTTTGTCAACTGTTTTTTAGAAAATTATTAAATATTTGCATTCGTGTAAAGCGGGTGATGGGAATCGAACCCACGTATCCAGCTTGGAAGGCTGGTGTTCTACCATTGAACTACACCCGCACAATGCCCAGAGCCGGAATCGAACCAGCGACACGAGGATTTTCAGTCCTCTGCTCTACCGACTGAGCTATCTGGGCGTTTAACGAATTTTAGTATACACTACCGTAATATAATTGTCAATATATTTTTTAAATTTCGCAGTTTAGGAGGTAACAGTTCAGCCTTCGGCTTCCTGTTACAAGTATCAAGCCATGCAAAACCACTCCGTGGTGGCTTGATGCATCTCAGCTACTACGTTATTTTACGGACTTTGCAGTAAATGCAAAGTCCTGAAGCTGAATTGTAACTTTAGGAGTTATAGTTCAGCTTTGCCGAACTGTAACGTTTAGGAACTATTATAAATAATCTATACATCTTGACTTGTCTATTTCTCCGATTGCACATATTATTCCTTCACAGTTTTTTAATAAAATAGCTATGTTAAGGAATTAGTACATCGAATAATAATTAACGAACACTTTGACTTGTCTGATTATCCGTCTGCAAAAGGACTGCAGTCCTTTTGTTGTCGTCAATCGCCGTAGCCACCGCTACGACTCATTCCTTCGCCTTGCATATGAACAATCATACTGCGTCAATGTATCAGAAATTTATTATTCGATGTACTAGAAGTTAAAAATATACTCTGGAAAATTCGCATAATCCATGCTATAATAGCAAGAATATAAAATTGTTCCAAAATCTATATTATAAGGAATTATTGCTTGAGAAATAACTTGTGACTATGACAAAGCCTAAATAAATGGACTGAGGATTGAAGTATGTATAATCTGTTTGAACATGGAAATCTGTTAAATTCTCCCTATGAGGCATTTCTCTTTGATACGGAAAAAAACTGTTTTCCTGTGCGGTCACACTGGCATCATTATATGGAGATTATTTTGATGGTGGAGGGAACTGCACTCGTTGAGAATGATGAGAAAAAATATCTTTTGCATCCTGGCGATATGGCGGCTCTCCCTCCCAAAAGCATCCATGCAATCTGTCATGAAACGGGAAACGAGGAGCATTTGCTTTACTATGTCATTAAGTTTGATTTAAATCGCTTTCGGGAAAATATTGGGTATGTGCCACAGTTGAAAAGTGCAGTTTTGCAGGCGATGGAAAATCCAGATGTCTCTTTCTTTTTTTCTGCAAAAGAGCTTACAGGTTTTCCAGTTATGGAGTTTGTCAATGGATGTGTGAAAGAAGCACAATCCATGCACTATGGCTATAATATGATTATGTACTCTTATCTCAATTGCATTCTTGTCAGTATGTTGCGTATCTGGCGCAGACGTGGATTTACGCCCTCATATGAGGTTTCCGCTCCTTCTGGCAGCTCTATTGAGACCATTACAGAATATATTGACGCGCATTCTGACCAGCCGCTAAAGGTGGAGCAGCTCGCAATTCGCTGTAATATGAGCTACTCCTTTTTTGCCAAACAATTTCGCCAGATTTACGGTCGTTCTTGCAAGGAATACATTGAATATATTCGTGTTATCAAGACAGAGGATATGCTGTTGTATACAGATTATGATATGACATATATCAGTCAGGCTGCGGGTTTTTCTGACTGTAGTCACATGATCAAAACGTTTCGGAAATATAAAAACATTACACCAAAACAGTTTCGGATGCAGAATACAAAAAATTCCCGCAGCGCCTATATATAAGAGAAGGATTTATGAAATCTTTGGAAAAAGTTCTTTCACGCTTGGATAAATCTGGGCAAACTTGCGGTAACGCTCCTCATAGCGCGCTGCAAGTGCTTTGTCAGGTTCCACGCTGTCCACTACTTTGACAAGTTTTGCGGCAGCTTCCTCCACAGTAGCATATTCGCCACAAGCAACTGCTGCGAGGATTGCACCGCCATAGCCAGGGCCTTCTTCGCTCTCAATAAGATCAAGCCGAATATTTAATACATTTGCAAAAATTTTTCTCCAGAGCGCACTTTTTGCGCCACCGCCACAGATTTTAGAAGCTTCAATATGAATACCAAGGCTCTTTGCCACCTCAAAAGAGTCGCGAATTGCAAATGCCACCCCTTCAAGGACTGCTTGATACAAATCTGCGCGCGTGGTATCCATTGTCATACCAATAAAAGTGCCGCGCGCGTTGGCATCATTGTGTGGGGAGCGTTCTCCCATCAGGTAAGGCAGGAAATAAACATGGTTATTTCCAAGTTTGTCATCTGTGATAACAGCCTGTTCTTCTGCAAAGTTAGTAGTCTGTAAAATATCTTCCATCCACCATTTATTGCAGGAAGCGGCACTGAGCATACAGCCCATCAGATGATACTTTCCATCTGCATGTGCAAAGGAATGAAGTGCATTGTTCCGATCTACGCCAAAATTTTTGCTAGAAATAAAGATTGTTCCGCTTGTGCCAAGTGAAATATTGCACATGCCGTCTCCCACTGTGCCAGTTCCGACTGCTGCCGCGGCATTGTCACCGGCACCCGCTGCCACTTTCACATGTTCTGAAAGACCCAATTCCGCTGCTAATTCTGGCTTTAGGGTGCCTACTACCTCATAACTCTCATAGATTTTTGCAAGCTGATTTGCCTTAATACCACAGATATCCATCATTTCTTGTGACCAACACTTGTGCTCGACATCAAACAGCAACATACCAGATGCATCAGAGACATCTGTGCAGAAACTTCCTGTCATCTTGTAAGCGATATAATCTTTGGGGAGCATAATTTTGCTGATTCTGGCAAAATTCTCAGGTTCCTTGTTCTTTACCCAAAGAACCTTGGGTGCAGTAAACCCTGTAAAGGCAATATTTGCCGTATATTTTGACAGTTTTTCCTTTCCAATTTCCTGATTTAAATAATCAGTCTCCTCCTGCGTTCTGCCGTCGTTCCATAGGATTGCTGGACGAATCACATTGTCCTGTTCATCCAAAATGACAAGTCCGTGCATCTGCCCTCCAAAACTAATGCCTGCAACCTGTGATTTGTCACAGTCCTTTGTCAACTCCTTTAGCCCAATTTTTACTGCATTCCACCAATCTTCTGGTTTCTGTTCACTCCACCCTGGATTTGGGAAGTACAAAGGATATTCCTTTGACACAATATTTGTAATTTTCCCTGTGCCTTCCATTAATAGAAGTTTTACTGCTGAGGTGCCAAGATCGATACCAACATAATACATTATAATCGCCGCCTTTCTTTTTGATATGTTTTCGATGCAATTGTTCTTTAGCGTGCTCGGGCACGCTAAAGAATGTAACATAAGTATACCGTTTTTTTTGTCATTTTACAAGTGAGAAACGCGATATATTTTAGAAGATTAATTTTTTATTTAGGTTACATTTTTCTTAAAATAGTGTACAATCTAACTATAGAAATATTATGAAGGGAAAAATTATGAAAAAAATAAAACATTTATTATATAGATTAACAGTTGGCACAATGCTTGTCGTGGTGCTTTTTTCTAGTACTGCATTTACAGACAAAATACTTCCGGGCTCTGCAGTGACGAATGCCGAGGTGGATTATGTGGAACAGATGGAACAGCGCAAGGCGCTTCCAATACAGTCAAACGCAATTGAAAACTGGCCAAAAGGGCCGGCGATTGGTGCGCAGTCTGCCATTTTGATGGAGATGAACACGCACACAATTCTCTATGCCAAAAATATTCATGAAAAGTGTTATCCAGCGAGCACGACAAAGATATTGACGTGCCTTATTGCTATGCAGAATTGTACGATGGATGAAACCATTACCTTTTCACATGATGCTATCTATGATGTTCCGCTTGATGGCTCCAAACTTGGCGGTGTGGACACAGGTGATACAATTGCTATGGAACAGGCACTTTATTGTGTGCTTGTTCAATCAGCAAATGAAGTTGCAAGCGCTGTCGGGGAACATGTCGCAGAGAAACTTGGAAAAGAAAAAAGCGTGCAGGCATTCTGTGAAATTATGAATGAAAAGGTGAAAGCGCTCGGCGGTGTGGACAGTAATTTTGTAAATTGTAATGGGCTTTTTGACGAGAATCATTATACCAGTGCTTATGATCTCGCGTTAATTGGAAGCGAATTTTTTTCCAATGATTTGTTGTGTAAAATGTCTTCTACGTCAAGCTATCATTTTCAGCTAAAGCCAGAAGATGAGGAAGATGTTTGGATTTCTTCTAAAAATCAACTTTATAAGGGAAAACCTTATGCGTATCAGTATTTGCTTGGGAGCAAGACTGGATTTGTGTCGCAGTCTCGCCAAACATTAGTTTCGGCTGCGGAAAAGAATGGCATGAAACTTGTATGCGTTGTCTTTACAGAGGAAACACCCTATCAGTTTGAGGATACTGTGACGCTTTTTCAGTATGGATTTGAGAATTTTAAGCGGGTATCTATCCATGATAATGAGACCAAATATAATATTGATACCATGGATTTCTTTGACACAGAAGACGATCTTTTTGGTGACTCTACGCCGTTAATTTCCATAGAAAATGACGCATATGTCATATTGCCAAACACTGCCGAGTTTACAGATGCCGTATCCACACTAACTTATGCAGAGCAGTCGTCAGACACAAATGTGATTGCCTCGATTCATTACACATATTCTGATGTTCCTGTTGGTGACTGTAATCTGGTATTTTATAAATCCAGTGTTCCAACCTTTCATTTTAGTTCTAACAGTCCAGTTTATGAGCCTGTGCCAGAACCAGACACTTCAGAAGGGGAGATGATAGAATCCATCAAGGTATCGAATAAACCGCGGGAAAGCACAAACATTATCTATATCGATGTCAAAAAAGTGATTCTTGGAATCATTATTATAGCTGGATTGATTTTATTGGTACTGTTTGTCATATCTATCTTGAAAAGCTATAGTTTCTCCCCGCGGGGACAAAGTAACAGACGATTGCGCAGCCGCAGGCGGGAAGCGCGTGCAGCAAGGAGAGAGGCGCGGAGAAATGCTCGCTGGTACAGGCGTGTCAACAAAAGAGGAAGACATTAAAATAAGTCTTCCTTTTTGCTGTGTCGTCGTTCTTTTCTGTTGCTGCGTACCTGATTTTTCTTGTTGAGAACGTCCTGCACGATTTCAGGGCCTGCCTGTTTCATGGTTTTTACCACATAAATTTGATCGTTTTTTGACTTGCGCAGACGAATTTTTTCTTTGATCATGCCATGACGGGGACAACTGACAATTGTATAGTAATGTTTTCCATTGTTGGTGAACCAAGGAATTTTTTTCTTGGTCTTAGCGCCACAGAGAAAACATTTGGTTGAGAGTACTTTTTTGTCTGCCATAGCGGTGGGCTTGTCTGGAAATTCTCTGGAGATATACTTTGCGTAATCCTCGAAGCAGACCCAGATTTCTTCAGATTTATTCTGAGGCAGATGATAAGTGTCAAAAGAGTAGTTGTCAAAAACTTTTTGGTCTGTAATTTCCTTCATAATTTTAGCGGTATAATAGGCGTCTGTATCCGCTCTGTGAAATGCCACATCTTTTTCAATGCCAAGAAAATCAACAGCGTATTGCAGCGTCCGTCTTGATTTTTTGTCCTCAAATGCAATGCTAAAAAGTTTCTGAACATCATAATATTTTAAAGTTTTGCATGACACTGGCGTCATATGATAATAATCCATATTTCTTTGCAATTCTGGAAGGTCAAGATTTCCCCATGTACAAAAAATACAATCGTTGCCACACCATTGAATAAAATCCGCAGCGACTTCTCGAAAAGAACGGCAGTTTGTAAGTTGATCCATGTTTAGATGAATGAGTTCTCCTGTCACCTGATTCATGGTGTGGAATACCTGCGGACGGATCAATTCATGGAACGTCGCTATTTGCTCCCGCTTTTCATTTAATTTTACTGCGCCAATTTCAATAATTTCAAATAACAGGCTGTTTTCTTGTCTTGTTCTTATATCCGCAGCCTGATTCCATTCCAGATCAAATACAATATAATTCACTTGTTCCTGCTCCCAGCTTTGAATTTTCTGTTCAAGAATGCCATCGGCGTTCTTGCTGCGAAGCGCGCAGCATAATAACATTCGTTACAATTCACACCTATGCCAATTTTTATCAGCTTATAAGTTATTGAGGGGTGAAAAGTAACTAACATTCTTCTGCAATCCACCAAAGGCATATCAGATGGGGGATTGAATCCCACATCTGATAGAATTGTATGCAATTTCTATCTGTCTGTCAACCGTTCTACTTCCTGTATTTTCTGGGGAATACGAATCCTTTGCGGACATGTGTCCATACAGGGCATTTGAACACATTCTCGGCAGTGCCTTGCGCTCTCTACAATTCCAAGCGCCAGTTTTTTTAACGCCCAGTGATCCTTTCCTAGATGAAAGTACTGATACTGGCGAAAAAGTGTATGGATTTCCGTCCCATAGGGACAGACACACCGCTGACATCTGTCACAGGGAATTGGCGTATATTCTTTTTCTAGTACAGATAATACTTCTGCAAAAGAAGGACTATGAAAATTTTGCAAATTAATTGTTCTGTCCATAGCAGTGTCAATCTGCTCTCTGGTTCCAAGTCCAATCAGTGCACTGGAAATTGGATAGGATAACACAAAATCAATCAGCGTCTGCACAGAGAACTTTGCTGGCAGCAGTCCAGCGGCATACACTTTATTGACAAGAAAACCTTTTTTCTGAAAAAGTGGCTCTCCTCGAAGGCGGTCTAGCATACCGCGTTCTAATAGATTTCCACTTCCTTGGAGAACATCTACGCGGTCATCTTGAGCGCCTCGCAACAAAATGTCATAGTAGTGTGTTGCAATTCCTGCAAATCGGATTTTTCCTTCCGCTTTTAGTTCCGCAAGCGCGTCAAGCGCTCCGCCTTGCCCAAACACTTCATCCTCGTGGTCTGCGTCCACTTGATGGACAAAATATAAATCTGGAATTGTGCCAAGATTCTCGCAAGAAGTTTCCACTGCCTGATACATTTCACCACCGCTAAAAAAGCGTGCTTTGTCTGAGATAACAATGTGGTCTCTTCCAATAGAAGCAGCAAATTTACCAAGTTTGATTTCTGCATCTCCATATTCTGGTACGATTGCAGTATCATATAAATTGCAGCCTAGTTTGTATGCATGTTTCATTACTGAAAGGGCCTCTTTTTCACTCAGATTAAAGTAATTTGGCAAAACAGGGATATTTCCCTGCAAAATTGGAATTGTGCCAAAGCCAATTTCCGATACATAAAGTCCTGTGCTGCCTAACATTCGGTAATTCATCTAATATCTCCCGTCTTTAGAAACTGGGTTCCTTAACAGTTCCGAAAAGCATCTTGCGCTACTTCTATTCCTTCTGGCACCTGAACAACAAGAGATTTTCCGCAAAAGGCAAAAGCTTCTTTGCCAATTTTTTTGATTGTGGAGGGAAGTTGCACGCCGCGCAGGCTGTGACAGCGGTAAAATGCGCGTTCTGGAATTTCTTCCACGCCTTCTGGAATCTGTATTTCTGCAAGGGAAGTACAGTTTTCAAAGGCTCTTGTGCCAATTTGCCTTAGATTGTTTGAAAATTCTACAAAGTGCAGCATTCCGCATCCAGAAAATGCATGTGCCTCAATACATTTCACGCCAGATGCCTGTCGTACTTCGCGCAGCCATTTACACCCTGCAAAAGCCCGTTTCCCAATCTTTTTTACTGTTTTAGAAAAGGTGATTTCTATCAGCAGATTTGCGTCCTGAAACGTACCCTCTCCTATTTCTGTAATGCCGTTAGCAAGCTGCAGGCGAGAAATATTTCCAGTACACTCAATTAAAACATGATCTTCGTTTGTCTTAAAACAATTAAGACTGTCAAGCACAGCCTGTTTCGCCAAAGGCGGCAGATCTTTTTCGCGGTCCGCTAAGCCAGTAAAGGAAACAACAGTTTTGTCTGACAGAATCATTTGCTGCAGATAAATACAGTTGCGAAAAGCATATTCTTCAACCTGCACCCGATCCGACAAAAATTGAATACTTTTGATTCCAAGACCATTTGCAAAGGCCCAGCTACACACTAGGCGAATTTCTGGCGGGACAATTACTTCCCCGACACAGCAAGAGCCATCCAACAACATATCACGCACAGTCACCATAGGAGATACTTTGCGTTTTTCTACCATCCAAGTTGTGCCATGAAATGCCCTTGCGCCAATGTATTCCACACTCTCTGGAATTTTTACCTGACAAAGCTGCATTGCATCTCGAAACACTTCCGCTTCAATTCGCTTTATCCCTGCTGGAATGCACACCAGCGTCGCACTGCCACGATACCCAGTCAGATTTTCTTCATTTTCCACGGAAAAACAGCTCAAAGCACTATGATACAATAACCTTGCAGTTTCTGGAATTTCATCAGACAAAAGGTCCGCATAGCAGCCAAACACCCAATTTTTTTCCTGATATATTACCTCACAGAGCGAGGTGCAACCAGATAATGCATACTCTTTTAAAGAAATCAATCCTTGTGGTCCAGACAGACAAATTTTTGCTAGACGGCTACAATCTTCCAGCGCATGTGCATCTAGGCAGATTCCATCTTGAAACGTTACAGACAATAAACTTTCGCAGTTTGCAAAAGCATATTCACCCACATAAGATATAGATGTAAAATCATATTCTTTTAATTTCATACAATTGTTAAAACAATTGGATTGTATTTCTTCTGCGTTTTCGCACAGGCAGGTTTCCAAGTTCGTACAACCTGCAAAAAGTCGTTTTTTAAGATGTTTTACTTGGGAGAACTGTGCCCAAACAAGTGCGGTGCATCCGGCAAATGCCGCTTCTCCAATCTCATGGGCGGTGCATTGTACTTTTTTGAGAGCGCTACATTTTCCAAAGGCATGTGCTTCAATTGTGTGTAGTTGTTTTGAAAAATGCGGTTGCAAGTTGCTGCACCCAAAAAAGGCACCCTCTCCAATCCACTGAAGACTTTCTGGAAATACAACTTTATTGATAGCACGGTTTGCAGCAAACGCATAGGGCGAAATTCCTTTGATTCCGTCTGGAATTTGAATTTCATCGACACAATCTACGCCGGAAACAATCAAGTTACCTACAATAGAAAGTCCATTCTCTAAATGCTTTGCCAACATCGTGTTTGTAAAAGCATTCTCTCCCGCCCACAACGCAGGATTTAGTAAATTGTTTTGCAGCGCAGCGCATCCATAAAAGGCTTCTTTTTCGATTTTTACAGCCTGTGCAAGCTGGATTTTTTGCAGGTTTTGGCACTGATAAAAAGCGCGTTCGCCAATCAAATGCCATTCTGGGAGACAGGATTTGTCCAAGGAATCTGTCACAAAAATTTCCTCCAAAGCGCTGCATCCAGAAAAAGTTTCCGGTGCCAATTGGGTGATTTTGGAAGGAAAAAACACTCTTTGTAGTGCAGTACAGCCTTTAAAAGCTGCAGATCCAATGGACTGCACTTGTTCTGGAATGTAGATTGCCGTAATTTTTGTATTGCCATAAAAAGCGCCGCCGGCAATGATTGTTACTGTAGTTGGAATTTGTACCTCACCTTCGAGATGCTGTCCGTCCCAAAGAATCGTATCTTCTGTTTCAGTTGTATGCTGCTTCCACTGTTCTAAAAAACGACTGCCATCCACAGTATGTCTTCCTATGGATTTGAGTGTCTGTGGCAAATTAAGCCGCGTTAGTGCAGTACAGCCATATGCAAATTTATCTGGAATATGACAGACACCTTCCCCAAGAGCCAGTGTTTTTAATCGTGTACAATCTCCAAAGACATCAATGCCATAGTGTTTTCCTGTACCATATCCGCCCATTATCTGTGCTTTTTGTAGACTGCTTTTTGCAAATGCCAGATTTTCCACAAATTCTGTTGCCGCAGGAAGATGAATTTCCCGTAACCCACAGCAATAAAATGCCATTTTTCCAATGCGGATAAGGCTTTCTGGAAACGTTAATTTTTTTAGACTTTGACAACCATAAAAAGCACGCTCCCCAATTTGTTCTAGTCCTTCTGGCAGGCAGACTTCTTGCAGTGCCCTACAGTGCCGAAAAATTCGGTCTGGCAGGACATGGATTTGCTCTGGAATTTCAATGCGCAGCAGTTTCACACAGTCTGCAAATGCGCCAGCATCAATGCTGTGAAGTCCTTTTGGCAGTGTGATAGTCTGCAACAGCAGACATCCTCGAAATGCTTCCGCACCAATTTCTCGCACACTTTCTGGAAGAATTACTTTGTCGATAGTCTCAATACCAGCAAAAGCTTCCTCAGCGATTCTGGTAACACCCTCTGGAATAATCACTCTGGATTCTGCACCTAAATATTGCAGCAGAATTGTTCCACTCATTCTAAAATTTCCCAAAACCTGCCGATGGATTACACGGACTGGCTCTGGGACTTCAGAAATAGGAACAAGTACTTGTTGTGTTGTATTAGGTTTTATTCTAAAAATATCAGATAATCCATGGAATAAGTATACAGAACCATCACTGGTCTGAACGGAGCGCAGCGCTGTGCAGTTGCGAAAGGCATCTTTGTCAATTGAAATAGTATCTCCATGTAAAATTACTTGCTCTAAACCGATACAGTTACGAAAAGCACGACTTTCTATTTGACGTAACGATTGCGGCAGTTTAATGTCCACAATTCCTCGCAAATCATAAAAACTACTTTTGGCAAGGACTTCTATCCCTTCTGGCACTTCCACATGCTTAATATTGATTCGGAATCGTACTAAAGTTCTATATTCTAGTTCCATCATGCGCAAAACGATATCTTGTACCACCAATTTCATAAGAGGAGGCAGAAAAAAGCTGTCTGCTGCTGCTTCTACGACATTCGGAAGCGAATATGTCTCCCCGTCTGCAAAAGCGATTTCTTTCACGCGTGCGCAGCCAGTAAAGACATCGCAGATACAATCTTTTTCCATTGCACGAGATATCACAAGCTTCTCAAGAGACATACCATTTGCAAGTGCCGCCATTCCAAGTCGTTTTACCCCCGGTATCTGCACTTCTTGTAGGCTGTCACAATATAAAAAAGCACACTCTCCTAGCTCCTGTACAGAGAGCGGCAAGACGGCTCGTTTTAGAGAATGGCAGCGGTGAAATGCATACCGTCCAATATAGGTTACGCCTTCTGGAATCACAACTTCTTCCAACTTGCGGCACCCTTTAAAGGCATCTGGTGAAATGCATTTTAATCCCCGCCGCAAAATGACTTTTTTTAGAGATACGCAGCCTTTTAAGGCGCCTTCTCCAATTGTGTGTACTCCCTCTGGGATTTCTATGACTTCCTCCCGCCCTGTATAGCGTTCTAATATTCCATTTTTAATCTGATAATATTCTGTCATTGTTCCCTCATGCCGGATGGTCTGCAAAGATGAGTGCAATCATATTGCGCAGTTCTTCCAGATTTCCGCTTCTATATAAACTTTCCTTATACCGTTTTGTTCCTTTTCGCTTCTTCATCATATAAGAAGCAATCTTTTTTATATAACTTAATGTAAAAGTTTCGTCGTAATATTGCGCAGTTAAGTCTAACTGTTCTAACAGAATCTGAAAAGGCGTCTTTTGACAAAGAGTTCCTGTCAGTTCGCTAAATACAAATGGATGCTCTAAGCCATACCGTGCTATCATTATTCCATCTGCACCAGTGTTTGCAAGCATTTTTGTAGCATCTTCCACAGAGAAAATGCCACCGTTTGCGATAACTGGAATAGAGACAGCCGCCTTTGCCTGTTCGATTTCTTTTCGATGTGGTTCTCCGTCATACATCATGCTTCGTGCTCGGCCATGAATTGTAATCATATCTGCGCCTGCATCTTCACACATGCGGGCAAACTCTGCGGCAAACAGTTCGTCCTCACGGATACCCACGCGGCATTTCACTGTGATGATTTTACCGCTTTTCTTACAGCCTCTTATAATCGCAGCGGCACGTTTTGGGTCCAACATCAGTGCACTTCCTTCACCGCTTTTAAAGACGTTGGGCACAGGGCAACCCATATTGATATCGATAATATCAAAGTCAGCCAAAAGTCCACTTTTGGCCATCTGTTCCATCACAGCCGGATTGCCGCCAAGAAGCTGGACTGCTTTGATATGCTCATTCTTGGTTGTTAAGAGAAGGCGGTTTGTCGCTCTGTCCTCATATTTTAAGGCATTGGCACTGCACATCTCTGTAAAACACAATCCCGCTCCAAGTTCATATGCCAGCATTCTAAATGGATAACAGGTATATCCCGCCAAAGGTGCCATCAATACATTTGACGGCAAAAGCAGACCTCCTACGCGGAGTGGTTTGATATCGCCAGCCTGTATTGTATTCATTTGAAATTCCCCTATGATATTATAAATAGCATTTCTAAGGAACTATAAAGTTATTCTTTACAGTTCCTGTTTTGTTTATTGTAGCAAAATCAGTTACTATAGTCAACTAGACTGTAACAGGAGCCAAAGACTGAATTGCTGCGGTGTATTGTTCACTGTCTATCTGACCTTGGCACAGTTTTTAAGAACATGATTCAGATATGAGGGGCGATTTTTGCGAAGCAAAATTTCAAATATTGCCCCCGAATCGTTACTATGAACGACCGTGAATAGTGAGGATTATGAAAAGGAATTGAAAAAGATATAGGAAAAAAAGATGTTCTATGTTATGATGATAGTAATTTAGGGACAATATCTTAGAGAGTGTATAATGGCAAAATTTTGCAAACACTTGTTTTTTATAGGTGTTTCATAGCTTGGAGGGTTGATTATGAGATTAACATTTGGCAGTAGCAAAAATGGAGATGTTGCGGAGGCGCTTAAAAATATTTCGTCTCCGGCGGCATTATTTTTTACTGTGGCGGACGAGAAAATGCTCGAGCACACTGCAATAGAAATAGAAAAAGTTTTTCCGAATATACCATCTATTGGAGGCGTTGGCCAAGCATATTTGGACAAACAGTTTTTTGATGCAGGTGTCACTGTGATTGCAATGAAAGATGAGATAAAAGTTGTGGCAGATGTTTTGGAACAAGCTTCTGTCATGCCTATGAAATATATTAGACGGCTGGAGAACGCTGCAAAGACAGTAGGTGGTGAGCGAGGAAAAACAGCTTGCTTTGATATCTGTTCCGCAGGGGCAGACGTGCGCGCTGTCACTACTCTGTCAAATTATCTTTGCCGCGCAGGGTATGACCTTGCAGGCGGTACAAGCAATTCATCTGCGGTGGCGTGCAATGGAAAGGTTTATCAAGATGCATGTGCTTTTTTCCTCTTTAAAAATCTTCGGGGAAAGATAAAATCTTACAAGGAAAACATTTATATCCATCCACAGGGAAATGAGAAGCAGTTTATGGTGACAGATGCAGAACCGAAATCCTACAAAATTCGCACTTTGGATAATATTTCTGCAGAGAAAGTGTACACGTCCGAACTTGGAATTAGCAGGGACAAAATTACAACACAAACTTTTAAAAATCCTTTTGGACATGTCTGCGATTCCGATACATATATTGTCTCTATAAAGGGTGTGGAGACAGATGGCAGCATCACAACATTTCGACCAGCAAATAAAATGGATTTTCTAACCATATTGAATATGGGTGATTACAAATCTGTAGTGCAAGATACCATTGCGCAGATTCGGCAGGATTTGGGAAATGCATCGGCAGTGCTTTCTGTCAACTGTCTATTTCGGTATATTATGTTCAATGATGACCACTATTGGGACGACTATCTTATGGACATGTGTCGCAGTTTTTCACATGCTGGCATGGTAGGCGTTGGCGAACATTACAATACACAGTTTGTAAATCAGACAATGTGCTGTCTGGCATTTGAGTAGGGGGAATATACGTTGAGATTATTTAAAGAGAAGAAAACAGTAAATAGTGGACAGCAGAAACAAACAGAATTTGACAAATATCCGTTAGATTATGCGCTGAAGAGTGCCTGTCAGGTGGTGGAGGAATTGGCAGGTGATGTCTTCCAGACAACGCAGAAAATGCGCTATGCAAACGAACAGCTTGTTGGATTGCAAAATGACATTATAGGATTGCGTGATGATATCAATGCTATGGATGATGGATTTTCGGAAATCACAACTGCGGCCGACCGCTTTAATGATGTGGAGATAGAGATTGACCAGTCTGTGGCAGATGCGCAGCGTCAGATGGAGCGCCTGCGGCAAGATGCCAGTTCTGTAAAAGAGAATTTTCGCAATATGTCAGAAACGTTTCATTCGTTACAACAGGCACTTGATAAAATTAGAAATAGTTTATTTGGTATTGGTGAAATCGCAGATCAGACCGATCTTCTTGCCCTGAATGCAAGTATTGAGGCAGCACGTGCTGGAGAGCAGGGAAAAGGATTTGCAGTGGTTGCGGAGGAAGTTGGAAAACTGGCAAAAATGAGTCAGGACATGGTTGATGGCATTCATGCAAGTGTTGCGGAAGTGGAGCAGAAAAGTAAGGAACTGAACCAATTTATACAGGCATCGGATGAAGCGGTGCTTGGCAGCATCCAAAGTATGGAGGAGACAGGCAAATATTTTGATGATATTAAGGAGCGCGCTTCAGGCACAGCCGCAGTTCGCACAGCAATTGACCACGCTGTCGAACAAAATCGTGCATATGTAAAAACGGTTCAAGATTCACTGATGTCTACAGCAGGTATCTACACTGACATAATAAATAAAATGGATATCGATAACAGTAAAAAAGGTGTTCTGATGGAGGCATTTCAGCACACTATCGAACAGGCGATTGCCATGGTGGGGGAACTGTCCTAGGGAGAGGGAAAGGAAGATGCTGCATGTATGAAAATAAACCAGCTCTAGGCTACCAGAATTTTGAGGAAGTGCGTATTGGGCATATTTTCTATATTGACAAGACTGACTTTATTAGGGAATGGTGGGAAAATGCAGATAAGGTTACTTTGATTACTCGTCCACGCAGGTTTGGAAAAACGCTTAACATGAGTATGATTGAATTTAAATTTAAAGTGCTTGATCCTGATGAGGATGAAGTGACATTGGAGGATACGATTGCGAGTACCCATCGCCAAATGAATGAGAAACAATATGAGGCAGAGTTGATTACACGAGGCTTTGCACCCCAGCAGATGCGAAAGTATGGTTTTGCGTTTCGGGGGAAGGAATGTTTGATTGGCTGAATATTATATTTGTTAATAAGATTTGGATTCAATTACTTTACAAGTTCTGTGGAAAAGATACAATTAGGATATTAAATTTGAGGAGGGAAAATAGCATGAATTATACTAATTTTACAAGGAAAATACGCCGATTTCTTGCGGCGGGCTCAGCGGCGGCGATGCTTTTTACAGCGGTGTGGAATGATACAGGAAGTGCATTGTTGGTACATGCGGAGGAGGAGACAAAAAGCAGCTTAAATGTAGCATATCACACACAGGCAGAGATTAGCGCACGCATAAAAAATGATGGGGTGACACAAGAGGACCCACTAAATTATATGGCAGATCCGTCATTTGCACCTCCATATGACAATGCAGGTGTTCTGGCTCCCGATACGCTTAACAATGCTATGAAGATGATGAATCAGATTCGTTATATTGCGGGTTTGCAGGATAATGTAACACTCAATGAGGAATACAACCGAAAAGCGCAGGCAGCAGCATATGTAAACTTATTAAATAGGAATTTAAGCCATTATCCTACGAAACCTGCTGGAATGGTGGACAGTATGTATGATTTGGGACGTAATGGTGCTTCTAGCTCCAATATTGCTATGGCTTCGTGGAAATGCTCTTTAAATTGGACGATTGTACAGGGTTGGATGGAAGATGGAGACGCTGGCAATATAGATAGAGTAGGACATCGACGTTGGATTTTAAATCCTTCCATGGGTCAGACAGGATTTGGAGCAGTATATGGTCCAGGGGGTACGTATTCTGCATTGTACTGTTTTGACAGAACCCGTTCTGCATCGGAAACGCAAGTGGCATGGCCAGCACAAAATATGCCGGTTGGATATTTTGGTACTGCTTTCCCGTGGAGTGTTTCTATGGGAACCAACGTGGACAAAAATGCAGTTCACGTTACATTAAAACGCGTAAATGACGGCAAAGTATGGAATTTTTCAGCGGGCAGCTCTAATGGATACTTTAATGTGGATAATGGTGGATATGGACAAAAAGGATGCATTATTTTCCGCCCAGAGGGGATTACGGGATATCAGGCAGGAGATATCTTCGAGGTATCTATCACCGGAAGTGGAATAAATTTGAGTTATCACGTTAACTTTTTTGATCCAGAGAATGTTACACCAGAAGAGAACATTGTCAATATAGACTGGGCGGCAGCGAATGCTTTGCTTGATACAATACCAGATGGCGGTGCTACGGACATATTAACCGGCTGTAAATTTGCAGTGCCGGCAGAGACTGTGAACAAAATTGCAGGCAGAAACATTTTATGTGCTTTCCATATGGACAGTGACATTGTGCTTGGCATTGCAGGAATGACTGTGCAGCAGACACAAACCCCTTGGAATATTGCAGTTACCTACAAATCGTTTATTCCGGAAGCATTATCCGCTCAGATAAAGAAAGATGCAACTGTGACGCGAACAATCAACCTAGAATCGAACAGTATCCTTCCTGCATCTGTGAATTTGCATATTGGATGGGGAACACAATACGCGGGCAAACAGGCAGTTCTTTACAATTATGATGAAGCGACAGGAACCTTGTCTGAGGCGGGACGCTTTATTATTGCAGAGAATGGCCAATCTATGTTTTCGGTGAACAGCAATGGGCACTATATTGGAGTTGTAAAATAAAAGAGTGTAAGGAAAAGGTGAAATGAAGCCGCTGAGGGAATCAGCGGCTTTTTATACATAAGCTGGCGCAGAGGAAATATGCCCCTAAAGTGGTGTATTGGCGGCGCGCAAGTAGGCAAAGCAATTTTACATACCCGATTGTATATGGGCATCTAAAGGAAGTAACTTACTTATTTGATTGAACAGATTTATAGTATAGAAAATGGATTTGACATTTAAATATGATTTTGCATTGGACAACTATGTCCCTTGATTCTTTGTATGAAAAATAGTACACTAAAATTGGATTAATTTGTCAATAAATGTCAAATAATATCGACAAATTATTTTTAGAAAGAAAGGAAATTTTATAAATATGCAAAGTGTACAAGAGCCTTTAAAAGTTTTTATATCCTATTCTCATAAGGATAAACGATTAAAAGATAAATTAATTACGCATTTAAACTCGCTAATTCGACAAAAGTATATTTCACTATGGTATGATAATATGATATTGCCTGGAAAAGAAATTAACGAAGAAATAAGAGAAGCCTTACAGGAGAGTCAGATTGTACTATTGCTGCTTAGTGCAAACTATCTTACTTCTAATTATTGTTACCAAAAAGAAATGGAAGAAGCGATGAATCTTCGCAAAGAGAAGAAATTAGCTGTGATTCCAATTATGTTAAGGGATGTAGATTTAACTGGAACTCCAATTGATAGTATCATGTCATTACCAGAAGATAGAAAAGCCGTCACACAATTTCGTAATGAAGATGTTGCGCTAAAAAATGTTGCAGAAGGAATACGAAAGGTAGTAGAAGGATGGTTTCGAGAGTGTACATTTGGGAGTGAAACTATTCCCGAAAAATCTTTTTCCAATAAAAATAAGGAAAATAATACGTCTGCGATTCAAAACAATTATGGATTTCAATTTAATGGAAGTACAATTAATGGCGGGCATTTTGAGATAAAGAATTAGTGAGGAAATTTGTATGGAAGAAGACAACTTAAATCAAACTGATATACCACAAGAGAATAATGTGGAAAAGCAGACAAAGATACCACAAGAAAATGATGTAGAAGATGATAACCAAAATAATTCCCGAATAGAATCACAACAAGAAAAGGATAAGATATCGGATAAAGAGGAGCTAGCACCCGGGAAAAAGGAAGACTGGGTAAATCAATATAAGAAAAGCAGAAATTTAGAAAATGATGCAGATAGTGAGAATGATTCTATTATAGTAGAACAGATGCGTCAGGCAGAGGTAAATTGGGGGATGCAGTTTTCTGGTTCTCATATTGACAGAGCAACCTTTATTATTGATAATAATAGACCGTTGGTTCCTCCTATGATAACCAATGATGTTACTGTAAATTTATTGGGAGAAAAGGATGAAGGAAAGTTTTTACAATGGTGTGTAGCGCATTATACGGATTTTAATTTTTCTGCATTATTAGCAGTATGCATTCTGGACAGGCAGACCTATCGAACAATATATCAGATGGCTAAAGAATTACAGGAAATATTGTCGGAATCTGCAAAAGAAAATGAAGAAGTGAAAAAAGAGTGGATTTCAAAATCACAATTAGCCAAAACACTAGGAGTTATACAATATTCAGACGTCACATTGATTCGAGGAATTGAATCCACGGTTGATTTTTTACGTTTGCCAGTTCATGAACAAGCGGAACATATTGTTTGTCTTTTAATAAATGAATTTTCTGAATTAAAATGCTTGCTGTCAAGATATTTAATCAATAAAATTATACAGATATATGGAAGCAAACATAATTATATGGTAATAAGTGGATGCATGGAAGCACTGTCCTATATTGGAATAGCGGACTTGGAGTTTTTTAATGATCAGATTTTACCAGGTTTTTTGCACAAGAGAAAAATTAGTATGGATTATTGTGTATCTGTACTTTTGGGAAAATTGTACCGAAAAGAAGAATTCAAGGAATATGTTCAAACTTGTGTTGTACAATGGGGACAATTAAAAAATAATCCTGATAATTTATTAGTATCATTGTATGTATGCAGCATGTTGGGGAATCAAGAATATTTAGTGTGCGATATTTGGATGAATGTTTTGGATGAGCTGATAAAAGAATTTCTTACAGGAAATTCTTTAGGCAGCATGTCACATATAGAAAGGCTTCAAGGATTATTTAAAAGCGGGAATAGAAATATCAGTTATTATAAAGGTGTCATTCATGCTTTTTATAAAAAGATGCAGCAGGAAGAACAACATTGGAACCGATATAAAATATCTTTTTTGAATACTATTTTTTTCCTCTTTTTATTTGAAGATTATGCTAGTTCTAATGTTTCTGGGCGAAAAGCAAACAGACGAACAATGATTTTTATTCATATATTTCAGAAGCTTGATGAAAAGACAGGAAAGGAGCTGACCAATCTTTGGTGTCGCGTACTTCAGAGTAGGGAAAATGCGAAAGAATGTTGGAAACTGCTTGAGGACTATCTTAAAAATTATGAAGATTATAACGACTCGGATATAGAAATGTTAGGATTCTTTTTTTACCATATCAATCGTAAAATGGGAGACAACCAGGCAATTTACTTTTTAAAAGAGTGTGTTAAGGAAAATGGTCAGATAATTCCGTTAGCAAGGCAGATATGCAAAATGATTAAGGAGTGAGAATATGGAAGAAAAAATAATTGAAATTGCAGAACTGGAAAGAAAAATCACCGGATTTTCTAGTGTGCCAAAAGGAGATGAAGATACAGCGTATGTGTTTTTTCAATCAAAGGATAACAATAAATATGCGATATCCACAGAAAAACGCAAAATTATGGCAACAGAACTTCGCATTGGAAAATATGACCGCATTATGACAATATATCGCGGTGAGTTTACAGAATTGTACGAGAAAGAGATTGCGTGTGAAGAAGAGGGACATTATTTTTATGTAGAAATTACTGTTAAATATTATATTGCAGATCCTGAAAAAATTTATCTGAATCATATTTATCAGCCATCAGATGAAATAGAGAAATGTTTGGCAGATATTGAGTTTGAACTGGCAGAGAAATACAGTTTTATGAGCCGGCATGAATTGAAAAAAGAATTAGATCAACATGTAAAAAATAGTTTAAGTTCTCTGCCCTATTTAAAGTGTACATTTCAGTTGAATGTGGATGTTGACGAGTCAGCAATAACGATTATAAAGCGAATACAGGAACATGAAATTACGAAAACAGAAGCAGATCTGTCTACTATAGAAGAAATGACAGATTTGGATAATAAGCATCAGTTGGAACAGACAAAATTAGATTATGAGCGGAGTATTGCAGAATTACAGGCTCAAATTGAGTCATTAAAAGTGGGGCATCTAGGAGATCTTATACGACAATATGGAGCTAATGCCGGAAATATGATTGACCATGTGAGTGGAAAATTAACAGGTGCGGCATTGGCTGAGTCTATTAACAAGACAACGAAGGAAAACCGTGATAATATGATAGATACAATTATTCGCTTGAAGAATGAGAACATTATAAACAGCGATACTGCTGCAAACGCATCCGTTGCAGCACTTGGTTTAGGGACTGTAGGGATGTTGGAGACAAAAAATTCAAAGGAAGAAGAGGCACAACAAGAGCAGGAAAGATTCAAGTGGAATAGTTCTAACACACAGGATGGAGATATAGAATGATAGATGCAATATTAAACATCTTAAATTTATATATAGCTATAATTGCGCATTATCTTTTAAAATTGCCGTTTGCAGTGCTTATTATTTTTGCAGTATTATTGGTATTTATTGGCTTAAGAATAGTATTATTTTTAGTTCGGCGGATTATCATACCATTATTTTTCATTCTATTAAAGTATATCATTTACTTCTTACAGTTGCTTGCATTTACAATTGCCAAAAAAAGTACAAAGCATCGGAATAAAATTGAGAATTTTGATGAGTCTTTAAACACTTTTGGAATGAAATTAACTGAATGGCAGGAACAACTGAAAGTAAGAACACCAGAAGGTGGAAAAAAGATAAGAATTTATGCTTTTTTAATTCTTTTATTGTTAACCGTAGTTCTTGTTATTGTGCCTCATTATATGGAACGTTCTTTAACAGGAAATGCAAAAGTAATCTGTGGCAGAATTAATGAAGCTAGCAATAAGATTTTAGGTGGTTTTCAGAACTATGCAGATGAATACTATACTCCAGTTATAAAAGAAAAAGACGATTTTGAAAATATCAATACAGCTGCTGCAGATTCAAAACTTGATGAAGGGTATCAATATATCTTGCATCTGAACAGTGAAGGATATTATGGTGCGAATCTACGCAGTTCTCCAGAAAAAATCAATACAAATGTTTTGACAACCGCATCTGGAGAAGATGAATTAATTTATGAAAATGAAATTGTAAATGATGGTGCTATTACTTGGATAAAAGTGAGTACAGAAAGGTTCTCAGAAGTATGGGTTAGTAAAAAGCTGATTCGAGAGGAAGATTTAAAAGCGGCGGGGATAGAATAGTGCTAGTAAATCTCCTGCTTTTGAATATATTTTTATGCCACTCATATGTTTTTTCGTTTGCGTGCTAATAACGGATAATCTGGTCTTTAATATGTATCGGTTTACATATGATACGAAAATCTGATCCATGCAGTTTAATTTGTAAAAACTCAGACAGAGCTGCCTTACGAGTGTTGCTACCAGGATTTTTTGAGATTGAAGTTCATTATAAAATGTAACTTACTTTAACAAAGAAAAGGATGGGAGTGATTCCATTGAGTAGTGGTCAATTCTGTCCCTTGTTCATTTGAATAGAGAATAGTATACTAAAAGTGATTAAATTGTTGAAAATTACAAGAAATAAAGGTAGTTGGTCGAAAAAGTTTGTAATTAGATATGTACTGATAGATAAAATTGGATAACTACATATGAATTTAAAGGAGATAACGCATGGATATAATAGATAAGGAAACTTGTTTAAATTATGGAATAAAAAATTCAGAATTGATAACTTTGGAAAAATTCAATGTAATTATTGGAAAGAATGGTGCTGGAAAAACAAGATTATTAAATGCTATCAGAGAAGTATTTCCAGAACACGGATAAAATTGTTATTTATGCTTATTTTCCTGATATGGTTGCCCGTTTCGATCCTTCAGAGGAGCTTAATGTAGAGTATGGCATACCATTGTATGAGATGATATTTAATACTCAAAATATACGGATTAATAATTTAATTCGATATATTGAACATCAGGGATATAGCTTTTTAAATGATTTATTAAACGATATTTTTCATTATCAACAATACCAATATAGTATAATCAGAGCGCGTGCAGAGGAAGTACAATGTAAATGAAATAAAGTGTTGGAACTATTAATAGATAGAAGATTGATATTTTCAGAATCTGAAATAATGGTTGAATCAACTATAACTCATAATAGAAAAAAGTTGGAATCGGACAGGGCGCAAATGTCTCCATGGAAATTAGCATTATTATATATGAGTATATTGTTAATTCTGATTGAGTATAGTAAACGAGATAATCAGGATATGGTTGTACTGTTGGATGAACCAGAATTGCATTTGCACCCCAAAGTGTTATTGGGATTTATAACTTATTTAAAACGAGAATCAATGGTCACAACATGCTGTATTGCTACTCATTCTGTATTTTTAGTTCCATCAACTAATTTTAGCGAAATTATATATATTGATGATAGTACAATACAGCCGCACAATAGTGATCTATACAATCAGCTTTTTGATAGTGTTATCGGTGCGAATGAAGAGCTGTGTGATTTTTTGACTTCCAGAGATATGTGGCAGTACTATAATTTCATTGCAGAATGTTTCTGTAAACCAAACGTAGTTTCTAATGTTAATGCTAAAGATGAACAATTTTTAAAGTTTAAGGAATTTATTAATAGGAAGCAAAGACTCAGAAAGAAGATTACAGTATTAGATTATGGCGCTGGAAGTGGGAGATTAGGAAAAATAATAAAAGAAGAGGAAAAAAAGACTGGTGAAAGCAAGGTTGACTATTATTATGACAAATACGAAACAAATGTACCAGATGATATAGATATCAATAAAGTATGTACGAATATAAGGGATATCATTAGAGAGGGACGAAGATTTGATTGTGTTGTTCTTATGAATGTTTTACATGAAATTGATGTCAATGAATGGGAGCAGATATTTGCGGATATATATAATATTTTAGAAGATAATGGATATCTGTTAACTTTTGAGGTAATTGCTTTGTTGCATGGGAGCGCCCCATAAGCACTAACTTTTGCATATTCATAAATTTTATGTTATATTGAAACGGGATGAGATTTATGAATACAAATGACTTAGTGAAATTACTTCCAGCAGGATATGAAGA